>Ga0207797_1001283_pt1 | contig 18304 bp, 20 predicted proteins | sample PRCRCaboRojoPR_6_FD_187275 | JGI IMG/M metagenome (GOLD analysis project Ga0207797, IMG submission 187275) | Marine sediment microbial community from Cabo Rojo, Puerto Rico - PR CR 10% Liquid 1 (SPAdes) | ecosystem: Environmental > Aquatic > Marine > Coastal > Sediment | place: Cabo Rojo, Puerto...
CGATCACGTCATGGACGGCGATGACGGCCTCCGGGCCGCGGAGGTCTCGAAAGGTCTCCTCGCCGTCCTCGCAGTACTCCATCAAGACAGTCACCACGTCTGCCACAGCCATAGTTCACCCTCCTCCGGAGACGATCAGCGACGGCCTACCGTCTCGAGTCAGCAGCTTGCTCGTTCTCGAAGTCCAGAGCCTGTCTCAACCTCTGGACGGCCAACTGCGTCTCCTTGTCTGGATCCGGGGTGATCAGCTGGGCAAGCTTTTCGAGAAAGGTCTCTCGATCCGGATACACCTCCACGATCACGTCGACGTCCGGCATGTCGATGTCGTGAGCCTCTTCCAGATGCGCCACCATCGCCTCCGCAGCCTCTCTGGCGTCCTCTCCCCGGGCGACGAAATCGCAGTCGGCGACGCCGAGCTCCTCACAGCGCACTTCTTTCATGGTTATATCCTCCTCCCGGTCCCGGCAGAACCCGGACTACAGCTGCTTCTTCGGAGCCACGGCCGGACCCTCTCCCTCGACCAGCTCCTCGCTCTGGGCGGCCAAATCGCTCAGATTGAGCTCCTCATCCAGACGTTTGACCACGGTCCAGACTTTCTCGTCCACATCCTCTTCCTCGACGCTGCCCTCCATGATGGCATCGGCGTCGGGCATAATCATATCGTGTTCCTCTCGCAGATGGTCCACCACCTTCCGCACGATATCACCTGGCACGTCATCGCGCACGATGAGATCGCAATCCGCGATACCAAGATCCTCTGCACATCGAATCTCCTTCGCCATGGGTCATACCTCCATTTGCTGTGACTTGGAACCAACTCTCTCACCTGCGTCCGCCATCCAGACCCGAGCTCGGAGCGCGGGTCCATCCGCCCAATTCGGCGTGAGGCCGCAACACCAACCGATCCCCGGCCCCCAGGGGACGACGCGCCATCTGCGCTTCTGGCATCCGCCCGACCGGAGACCGATCAAGCACCACGGTTTAAGGATACCACAGATGGCGCGTCCATGGTGACGGTATGGATTGGACTTCACGCTGGGCTAGGTTGGAAAAGGTTTGAGTTTCGTTGGACAGCTCCCCCTCCCCCGGGATCTCCGACACGCAGGCATCGGGCTGAGGGTCGAGACCCGCATCACCTGATCTACCACCCAAGCCTGCACAGGATCGTCCGCCAGATCACGCCTCGAAGTGGACGATGCGGGTGAAGCTATCCACCTCCAGCGACGCCCCGCCCACCAGGGCGCCGTCGATGTCCGATTGGGCCATCAGCTCGTCGACGTTGTACGGCTTCACGCTGCCGCCGTACTGGATGCGGATGCCCTCAGCCAGCTCCTGGCTCCAAAGGTCGGTCAGAACGGCGCGGATGTGGGCGTGCATCGCCTGGGCATCCTCCGGAGTGGCCGTGCGGCCGGTGCCAATCGCCCAGACGGGCTCGTAGGCGACGACCAACTCGTCAGCGGCCCCGATCTCCACGTCCGCCAGGCCCTGCCGCAGCTGCTCCGTCACCACCTCCTCGGCCCGACCAGCGTCGCGCTGTTCCTCCATCTCGCCGACGCAGAGGATGGGGATCAGGTCGAAGGCCCGAGCGGCCCTCACCTTCTGGTTGATGAAGTCGTTCTCCTCCCCGAAGACGTGGCGACGCTCGCTGTGTCCGAGGATGACGTAGTCGCAGCCGACGGCCTGGACCATGGGCGGCGAGATCTCGCCTGTGAAGGCGCCCTCCTCGGCCGGGTGCATGTTCTGCGCGCCCAGCTTGAAGGGGGCGTCGTCCCCCAGCTGATGGAGCTTGCGACCCATCACGTAGAGGTCGACGGAGGGCGGGCAGATCAGGACCTCCCGATCCCCCGGGTCGCCGACTGCCTCCGCAAACCGATTGAAGAACCCGACTGCCTCCTCGGGCGTCTTGTGCATCTTCCAGTTAGCCGCCATAAGTGGTGTGCGCATGCGAACCTCCTTTGAGGGTATCCTATCTACGTCGTAAGCTCCAGGGCGCGGGTGTAGAACAACTTGACGTAGTCCTTCACCATGCGCCGGGTGCCAAAGCGGGGCGCCACCGTCTTGATCGCCTGCTTCATCACCTGCACGAAGCGATGGGGCGCCCCATCGTCCGATCGCTCGTAGTAGCGCGGGATGATCTCCTCCTCCAGCAGACGGTAGATGGCCTGCGCATCGCGCTCGTCGCGGTCCTGTTGGTCGTCTCGATCGTCCCCTCCGAAGGCCCAGCCGTTCTCACCGCTGTAGCCCTCGATCCACCAGCCGTCCAGGATCGAGAGATTGGGGACACCATTGACGCTGGCCTTCATGCCGCTGGTGCCGCTAGCCTCCATCGGCGGCACCGGGTTGTTGAGCCAGACGTCCACGCCGTGGACCATGTAGGTGGCCAGCTCCTGATCGTAATCCTCGACGAAGGCGATCCGGCCGGCGAAGGCCGGATCCTGTGCCACCCGGAAGATCCTCTGAATCAGCCGCTTCCCCTGCGTGTCATTGGGGTGAGCCTCGCCAGCGAAGACGACTTGGACGGGCCGCAGCGGATCGGTCACCAGGGCCCTGAACCGCTCCATATCGTGGAGAATCAGGTCGGGACGCTTGTAGTCGGTGAAGCGGCGCGCGAAGCCGAGCGTCAGGGCCTCGGGATCGAGCAGCGCGCCAAAGGCGATCACGTTTCCCGCCGGCATCCGCTCGTCGTGCCAGTTTGTGCGGGCGCGACTGTCGATCTCGGCCAGCATATCGCCCTTGAGGCCCTGATGCACCTCCCACAAGACGTCGTCCGGGATATCGTCGACGCCGTCCCACGTCTCCGGGTCATCCTGGTCAACGATCCAGGAGGAGCCCAGATGCTCGTCGAAGACGGGTTGGAGCCAGCTGGCGTCGACCCAGGTCGACAGGTGGACCCCGTTGGTGATAGCCTCGATGGGGACGTTCTCCGACTCCCGGTCGGGCCAGAGGGAGCTCCACATCTCTCTCGCCACCTCGCCGTGCTTCTGGCTGACGCCGTTGCGGAAGGCCGCGGTGCGGAGGGCGAAGACGGTGGTGTTGAACCCGGCATCCGGGTCCTCCGGGTTGGTACCCAGCTCCAGGAACGTCTCCCGATCGGTGTCCAGCTCCCGGAGGTAGCCGCTCACGTACCGGTCCATCAGCTGGAAGGGGAAGACGTCGCTGCCCGCCGCCACGGGGGTGTGAGTGGTGAAGATGGTGGTCTCACGTACCTTCTGGAGGGCGTCGTCGAAGGTGGCTCCCTGCTCCACCCGGGAGCGAACGCGCTCCAGGACGGCCAGAAACGAGTGGCCCTCGTTCAGGTGAAGGGCCCCCGGCTCGATGTCCAGCGCCGCCAGGACGCGCATACCGCCCATACCGAGCAGGATCTCCTGGCGCAGCCGCTGCTCAGCATCGCTGACGTAGAGGCGACTGGCGATGCCCCGGTCCCAGGGACGGTTGACCTCTAGATCGGGATCGAGCAGGTAGAGGCGCGCCCGCCCGACCTTCACCTCCCAGACGCCGACGTGCACGGGGGGATCGAGCGCCGGCACTTGCACCCTCAGCGGCTCGCCGTCCTGGTCCAAGACGCGCCTGATGGGGTCGTCGCTACGATCCAAGGGCTCCTCCACGTCCTCCTGCCAGCCATCCTGGCCGATGCGCTGGTGGACGTAGGCCTGCGAGTAGATCATGCCCACCGCCACCACGGGGACGGCGAGGTCGCTGCAGGCCTTGAGGTAATCGCCGGCCAGCACCCCTAGCCCTCCGGCGTAGACCGGGAGCGACGAGTGGAGGCCGTACTCGGCCGAGAAGTAGGCCAGCGGGGCCTCAGCAGGTCCATGGTGCCGAGGGAACCAGCCGTCCTCCGCCTCCACGGCCCTCTGGAACTGCTCCACCACCCTGTCATACCGCTCCAAGAAGGCCTCATCCTGGGCAACGTCCTCCAGCCTATGGGGGGGGAGCCTGGTCAGCATGCGGATCGGGTTGTGGTCGCTGCCCCGCCAGGCGTGGGGGTCCAGCGTCCGGAAGAGGTGCCAGGCAGGGCGATGCCAGCTCCACCAGAGGTTGTAGGCCAATCGTTCGAGGCCCGCGATCCGCTCCGGGAGCTCCGGCAGGCGGTTCTCTCTGTTCATGACGTGCTCTCCTTCCATCCTAGTGGTCGTCGTCCTAGTGGTCGTCGGTGCCTTCCAGCAGCTCCAGCGCCCGGAGCAACTGTTCATCGTCGCTGTCGCGCAGCTCTGCCGCCGTGGTGTCCCGGAGCTGCAAGCGCATCAGCGGCTCCGCCTCGGGGGGCAGCGGGACCTGCACGTCGGGATCGAGCCCCTTCTGCCAGATGACGCGGCCATCGGGGGTGAGCCACTCCTCGACGGCCAACAGGAGCACCGATCCATCGGACAAGGTGAACTGGTTGAGGACGGTCCCGGCACCGAAGGTCGTCGTCCCCACGACCTTGGCCCGCTCGTGGTCCTGCAGGGCCCCGGTGACGATCTCGGCGGCGCTGGCGGTCCCCCCGTTGGTCAGGGCCACTATGGGGATGTCGACGGCCTGGACGTCCGCTCTCACCGGCTCCGCTGTGGTCTCCCCGTCGGCGTCCCGCCGCAACAGAACGTCGCCGCTCTCGACGAACTGGCTGGCGACCCCCACGGCCTCGTCGAGGAGGCCGCCGGGATTGTTGCGCAGATCGAGGATCAGCCCGGTGATCGCCTCCTGCCCCTGGATCTCCGCCAGGTTCTCCCGCAGCTCCTCAGTCGCGCCGTCGCTGAAGGCCGAGATGCGCAGGTACGCGACCGTCGTGCCCGGGAGCCGCTGCCAGGTCACCAGGTCGAGATCGACCTCGGCCCGCTCCAGCGTCACCTGTTGGGTCTGCTCCGTGTCCGGATCCATGATCGTCAGGGTCACCTCGGTGCCGGCTGGCCCCGAGACGCGGCTGACCACCTCGTCCAGGGAGAGCCCGGTGACGTCCTCGCCGTTCACCGCCAGGATGACGTCGCCGGCCTGCAGGCCGGCCCGTTGGGCCGGGCTGTCGTCGATGGGCGCGACGATCACCACGCGCCCCTCCTCCATCTCGACGTAGGCGCCGATGCCCTCGAACGCCCCCTGGAGCTGGGCCTGGTGGCGCTCGGCCATATCGGGGGTGAGAAACCGGGTGTGCCCCACGTCGCCCAGGGTCCGGACCATGCCGCGTATGGCGCTGTAGGCCATCCGCCGGGGGGCGACCCCCGCCTGGTTGACGTACTCCCGCTCAATGGTCCTCCACGCTTCGGCCATCAGCTCGAACTGAGGCTCCGCCTGCGGGGGGACGGTCACCGTGGACGCGCCGGCCGAAAGGCGACGGCTGAGCAAGGCGCCGCCTGCCAACCCAACGACCAGGGCCACGAGCGCCAGCCCTGCTGCACCGAAGACGAAGAGGCGCCGTCTCAAGGTCGTCGTGCCGCGGGGATCTCCATCAGCCATCAGCCGTCACCTCGTTCAGCCGATCGCGTGCCTCAGCGAGGGGGCGCGCGTGGTCCATCACGTCCTGCCAGGGATCGTCCTTCTGCCCCAGACGTCGGAAGATGTTGCTCACGGTGTAGGTCTGCGAATGGAGATCCGGATCGGACAGCTCGTCCCAGTCGAGGGGCGTCGCCACCGGAGCGCCCGGCTTGGCCCGCACGGCGTAGGGCGCTACCGAGTTCTGACCGTAGGCGTTGCGAAGATAGTCGAGGAAGACCCGGTCGCCGCGCTGATCCTTGCGCACCTCGACGGTCAGACGGTCCGGATGGGTCTTCGCGAGCACCTGAGCCGCGTCCTGGGCAAAGGCACGGACCGCATCGAACGTGGCACCGCGCTTCAGGGGGACGACAACGTGGGCGCCCCGCGACCCGGTGGTCATCACAAAGGACATCAGACCGAGGTCCTGCATTAGATCGCGCACGGCCTGGGCCGCCACATGGACCGGCTGGAAGTCGTTATCGGGCGGATCGAGATCGAAGATCAGCTTGTCTGGATGGTGCAGCCGATCGGCCCGGCTGAGCCATACGTGGGGCGTGATCAACCCCTGGTCCACCAGATAGACCAGGGTCGCCTCGCTGTCGCAGACCACGGCGGGCTGGCGCCCGTCGTCCTCCTTCACCCTGACGGAGACCCTGGTGATCCACTCGGGGAAGTAATCTGGGGCCTCCCGCTGATAGAAGCCCTGGTTCTGAATGCCGTCGGGAAAACGTTGCAGCGTCAACGGCCGTCCTGCCAGGTGCGGCAGCAGGGTGTCGGCGAGCCGACGGTAGACGTCGATCAGGTCGCCCTGGGTGATGCCTTCCTCTGGGAAGATGACGTCGTCCAGGTTGGCGACCGTGAAGCTGTGGGATCCCACCTCGATGGTCTGTTCGCTCATCGTCCTTCCCTCCTCCCCCGCTATGGATGGCGCAAGATTAACATCAAGCCGGAGAACCGGTGTGCCAGCATCTGGGGCACCCGCTCCTCCCCCACGGCGAAGCGCTCACACGCCTCTGTGGTGGTCACGGTTATGGGTTCTGGCCTATCAGCCCTAACCCTCTTTCGGCTGGCACTCGGGACAGTAGTAGGCCGTACGGCTCGACACCTTGACCCGCTCCAACTCGGCGCCGCAGATGGGACACCTTCCTCCCTCGTGTCGATGCGGCGCGATGAAGGTGTCCGGGAAGCGGTCTGGCTGAGCACGACATGCGATGGCCTGCTCCAGGACGTCCTTGACGGCATGGAACAGGCCCTCCAGGGTCTCCTCGTCCAACCGATTGATCTTGGTGCGGGGATGGATCCCGCCCTGAAAGAGGATCTCGTCGGCGTAGACATTGCCGATGCCGGCGACGGTGTGCTGATCCATCAAAAAGGCCTTGGTCATCACGCGCCGACCCTCGACCAGCTCCTTGAAGGTCGCCAGATCGAAGGCCGGGTCGAGGACGTCCGGTCCTAAGCCTCTCTCGCGCACGAACCGCTCCACATCGTCGATCACCTCGACCTGCCCCAGCTTCCTCATAGCGTAATAGGCGAGATGGTAGCCATTGGCGAAGTGGAGGAGGAGCCGGTCGTACGCCGGCTCCTCTCCCATAGCCTTGAAGTAGGCCAGCCCGCCCGTCATGCCGAAGTGGAGCAGTAGAACGTCATCGGAGCCCTCATCCAGGGCCACGAACAGGACCTTGCCGTGGCGGCAGGTGTGGTCGAAGGAGCGCCCGATCAGAGCCTGGCGCAGCTCCTGCACCGACGTGTGCTCCATCATCTGGTCGCTGTGCACGTCGACCGCCTCGATCTCCCGGTGGAGCGACGTGGCCTGCAGATAGCGCCTCATCGTCTCCACGTCCGGTAGCTCTGGCACACGTCCTCCTCGCCAAGCCTGTCCTCAGGCCGCCTGTCCTCAGGCCGCCCGTCCCTCAGGCCGACGAGGTTCCTGCCTCGTCGGATTCGCGGGTAAGCAGCCCATGATACGCCTTGGGCATCTCCAGGATGATGTGGCGCCACTCGCCCTCCGGAAGGACCCGCTCCAGGACGGCGGTCACCGCGTTGGCCTGCTCGATGGCCACGCCGCGCGTGACGTCGGCCCGCGCTCCCACGCGGTCGTAGAACTCCTGCAGGCTGAGGCAGGCAGCTCCCTGGCGGGTGACCTCCGAATCGACGTACGCATAGAGCGCCTCCTCAAAGGGCTTCGGCAACTGAGAGGCCAGATGGCGCCGCTCCGTTCTATAGAGGCATTCGCCCAAGCTCGACAGCGTCGCCTCGATGGCTTTCAGCGCCCCGTCCTGAGAGTCGAATCCACCTTCCTCCTGAACCTGCTCAACGAACTCGTGATAGCGCATGACCTTCCTCCCTCCGTGGCTACACGATATCATCCAGCTTGTCGAGGATGCCCTCCTCTTCCTCCTCCGTCTCCTCAGGCACCTCGCCAGCCGGATACCACTTGCCGGACTCCTCGTCCTTGGTGAAGTCGCGTTTGACGGCCGCCCAGGCATCGCGGTTGGCCACCGCCTCCTGGGACATCTGACCGGCCTGCTCCTCGTCGTACAGCTCCCAGGAAGCGTTGTAGGCCTCCAGATAGATCTCCTGGGCCTCCTCGGGTAAGACCTTCTTGACTGTCTCCGGTAGTTCATCCTTGCTCTTGACCATCGCTATCCTCCCTGTGCTGTAAGATGACGCTGGAACCACTCGCAAGCCAGGCGCGCCACCTGGTCCAGGGCGCCCGGCTCCTCGAAGAGGTGTCCGGCGCCAGCAATAACCTCCAGCTTCTTCTCCGTCTCCAGTTGTGCCAGGGCCTGTCGATTCAGATCGAGGACCTGGGTATCGTTGCCACCGACGATGAAGAGCGACGGGGCCTCCACCTGGTCGAGAACGGCCTCGGCCATGTCGACCCGGCCGCCGCGGGACACGACGGCCTCGACGACATCGGGCCGCCGAAAGGCCGCTATGAGGGCCCCCGCGGCCCCCGTGCTGGAGCCAAAGACCCCCACGTGGAGCTCCCCGGTCTTCGGCTGTTCGTGGAGCCAGTCCACGGCGCCCGTAACCCGACTGGCCAGACGATCGATGTCGAAACGAATCCGCCGCGTGCGCCGATCGACCTCCTTCTCCTGCGGCGTCAGGAGATCGATGAGCAGGGTCGCCAAGCCCCCCTGGCGCAGCTCTCGGCCCACGAAGTTGTTGCGCGGGCTGTGGCGGCTGCTCCCGGTCCCATGGGCAAAAAGGACGACGCCCTCGGCCTCCTCGGGGACGCTCAGATTCGCCTCCACCGCGGTGCCATCCACCGAGACGCGCACCAGGTCTCCTACGTCAGGCTGCTCTCCTAATCGGTTCATAAGCCTCCTTCGTTCGCTCCCTAGCCATCGTTCGTGAGAAGCGGCAGCCAGGTCCGAGGCACGACGAAAGGCGCCTGCGCATCGACGATGATCGAGGCCTCCGGCCGGCCCAGGAAAGGCTCCTGGAGCCCAGCGCGGTCCACCGCCCGGGCCTCGAAGTCGTAGATGCCGTCGCCGTAGGGCGCCGAGAAGCGATCGCTGGTCGCCAGGGTCTGGGGACGCCACATGACCCAGGCCCCACCGTTGTAACGATACCGCACGTCGTAGTAGGCGATGCCGCTCACGTCGTCGTGTCCGGACCAGCTGACGATGAAGTTGGTCTCGTCCGTCTTGGTCGGCAAGGGGGTGACCATCGTGCTGGGGGGCTCAGTATCCACCCACGTGGCGGCCTCCGGCTGGCCAGTGAAATCCTCGACCAGGCCGAACTCGTCGACCGCCCGGGCCTCGAAGGCATAAGCCCCGTCCTTGAAGGCGTTGAACGTGGCGCTGGTGGCCAGGGTCTGCTGCTGCCAGGGGATCCAGCTGCCGCCCTCGAACCGATACCGCACGTCGAAGTACTGAATGCCAGACCCATCGTCGTGTCCGGTCCAGCTGACCGTGAAGCTGGACCGGGTGGTGTAGGTAGCCAGCGGGTCGACGGACGTCGATGGCGGCTCGGCGTCCACCGTGGTGCTGGCCTCGGGGGCGCCGAAGAGCTCCACATTGCCGGCCCGGTCCTCGCCCCGAGCCCGGAACTCATAGAACCTCCCGTCCTGACCGGCGGCGAAGGTGGCAGAGCTGGCCGTGGCGTCCACGATCCAGTTGGCCCACGCCCCGCCGTCGACCCGATACTGGACGTCGTACGAGGCGATACCCGACCCACCGGGGTCCTTGCCGCTCCACGAGACGACGAAGTCTCGATCTACGATGTCGGGCAAGGCATTGACGCTCACGATGGGCGGCTGATCGTCGTGGAAGACGGTGTAGTTGACCACCAGTCGGGGGTAGTATTGATTGGTCGTCTCTCGGGAGTAGAAGGCGCGCTCCCGCTGCTGCACGGTCTCGTCGCCGATGATCTCCATGCCGTGATTGGCGTGGGTGCGGTCGACCCAGTCCTGCACCAGCCCGGTGACGTCCCACGCATACCAGTCGACAGCGCTGCCCACGTCGGCCCGAGCGCGGATCTCCCGCCAATCCGGCTCACGGTTCCACGTCACGTCCATCTCGCCCCAGCTGGAACAGAGTCGACGGAGGATGGTGCCCATCGGATCGTCGTCCCAGGGAGATGAGTAGTTCAGGCGCAGCTTGAGGCGGGCATCGTTGATGACAGACCCCTCGGGTATGGTGCTCAGCACGTCGAAGCGCAGGATCATCCGCTCCGCCCCAAAGCTGTCCTCGCCAACCTGGTTGTAGCCCACGTAGAGGGCATCCATGCCGAAGTTCTGGTTGGGCCACTCGGAGGCGATGTAGACGTCGGCCTCGGCGGGCAACTCGACGACGGTGTCGACGTGCCCCTGGGGTGTGGTCTTCCGCTCCAGGACCCGGGGCTCCCGCTCCGGCGCTTCCCTCTGCAGGAGGCGGGATGGGGCGGTCCGCTCACCATCCTGAGGGCCCGGGCCGTCCTCCTGGGCGGCGACCCTCATGGCCGGCACCAGCAGCGATCCGATCAGCATCAACGTCCCCATAAGACGCATCACGTGGGCGATGATCTCAGTGTGCTCCGACAACTGTCCGCTGTTCACGTCGTTCATTCTCCTTTTCTAGGCGGTCTCATCGTCAGGCCAGGCCTGATGCGGTCATGCCTCTCGTCAGTGCCTCAAGCTGCTCGTGCCGGTTCCGCTCGGGCCTGGGGACCCTCGATCAGTGGTCATCAAGGCCTCTGAAAAGGAGCCCGGGCGTCGACCACGATCGACGCCTCCGGGCGCCCCGTGAACGGCTCCTGTAGGCCCAACTCGTCGACAGCGCGGGCCTCGAAATCGTAGCGCCCGTCTACCAGCGTGGTGAAGAGCGCTTGAGACGCCACAGTCCGCTGCTGCCAGGGTACCCAGTCGCCCTCGTTCAGCCGATACCGCACGTCGAAGGCGCGAATGCCGGACCCGGCGTCACGTCCCACCCACGTCACGTTGAAACTGGCCTCGTTCTCGCGGACGGGGAGACGCCTCACCCGCGACGTTGGGGGCGCGTCGTCGACGGTGGTCTGCGCCTCGGCTGCGCCGAAGGGCTCTACATTGCCCACCCGGTCCTCGCCTCGCACCCGAAAGGCGTAGACCCGCCCGTTCTCGCCGCCGGAGAAGTAGGCCGACGAGAAGGAGACGTCCCCCAGCCAGCGCGTCCAGACGCCATCGTCGACGCGGTACTCCACATCATAGGCGAGGATGCCCGCTCCCCCAGGATCCTCGCCGGTCCAAGAGACGACGAAGGCGGCCGGCGCGTAGGGAGGCAGGGCGTTGACCTCGGTGACAGGCGCCCGGTCGTCGTCGAGCTCGGCGTATTCGACGATGAGCTGAGGGAAGAACTGACCGGCAGCATCCTCCTGCGGGGTCTCCCGCGAGTAGAAGATCCGCTCTCGTTGCTGGACCGTCTCATCCCCCATGAGGAGCAGGCCATGGTTCTCCTCCGCACCCGACACCCAGTCGTTCACCAGGGCGGTGACGTCCCACTCATACCAACGGGAGGTGGAACCGACCGCCGTCTCCGCCTGCGGCGGGCCCCAGCGGGGCCTGTTCCCCCACCGCACCGTCAGCTCTCCCCACGGGGAGACGAGCTGACGGAGCCGGGTGCCCATCGGTTCGTCATCCCGCGGGGACGAGACCTGCAAGCGGAGCCGGAGCGTGGCCTCATTGACGAGGGAGCCGGGCGGGACGGTCCCCTCCAGGTTGAAGCGCAAGAAGACCCTCTCTGCTCCAAAGCCCGTGCTCTGATTGTAGCCCAGGTAGAGCTGGTCCATGCCGAAGCTCTCGTTGGGCCACGCCGACGCGACGTAGGCATCGGCCTCAGCCGGCAGCACGACCAACGTGGTGGCCTCGCCGCTCTGCTCCGGCACCACCGCGGTTCTGGTCGGCGCCTCCCGCTCCATGCGCCGCGCAGGGGTCGGCACCTGCGTCTCCGCCCCATCGGGAGCACGGTCTCTGCCTCCCACCGTAAGGACGGCTATGACAACGACGACTGCCGCCGTCAAGAGCAGCAGAACCAGAGCATTTCTGGATCCGCCGGGGCCTCCCCGCTTAGCCATGGCACACGCTCCGTTTCTCCCTGTCTCGGCCTAGCCGCGCTGGTCCAGCAGCTGGTCGAGCGAGGTGCCGTTGACGAAGATGGACACCTGGTCCACGGTGGCGTACTGGAGCGCCGTCTCCCGCAGCTGCGCCCGAACCCGCGGCTCGTCGCAGACCCCGCCCAGCGTCAGCGACCCCGAGAGCCTGATGACGGCCTCGCGGTTCTCAATGGTGACGTCCTCCAGGGCGAGATCCGATTGGTAGAGCGCGTTGTAGAGCCCCGACTGCCCGTACTCGCGGGTCTCGATCGCCAGCAGCTCGTTGAGCGCGGCGGTCAGCGGCGCGATGGTGGGCTCGATGGGCACCTCCACCGGGATCACGCTGTCGTCGCAGCCGATCTCCCTCCCCGACTGCCCGTCGTCGCCGACGGCGATCAGGTAGATGTTCGCGCGCGTGAACAAGTTCCCGCGCGGCGTCGCCGTCGCGGCTCGGGTGACGTCAAACTGGTCGGAGACCGCCTTGACCGGACGCTCCTCAGCAGCGACGACGATCACCCAGCGATCCTCCGGCTCCACGAAGGCCGGGATCTGGATCTGCGTCTCCACTCGACCGCCGGCATCGGTCTGCGCCGTCGCCACCACGTCGTACTCCGAGTCCACCCGGCCTATGCCGATGCCCACGTTGGTGTTGGGGGGGAAGCCACGGGCCACGACGTCGACGGTGGTGCCAGGGGGGCCACTGAGAGGCGAGATAGCGACCGTCCCCTGATACTGGACCTGCGCCACCTGGAAGACGTTGGAGACAGCCTTGACGGGCCGATCCTGCGCCGCGACCACGACCACCCAGCGCTCGCCGGGCTCGGCGCTGTCCGGTATCATCACCGACGCGGTGATCGATCCATCGCCCGCGGTCTGGACGGTATCCACGACGTCGTACTCCGAGTCCTCCCGTCCCACGCCGATCTGAACCGGGGTGTTGGGCGGGAGCCCCTCGGCCGTGACCTGCACCTCGGTCCCCGGCGATCCGCTGATGGGCGCGATGCTGGCCGCCGCCTCATACTGGGGCGCTGTCACCTGGAAGACGTTGGAGACAGCCTCCCGGGCCCCGTCCTTCGTCCTGGCGACCACGACCCAGGCCTCGTCCGGCTCGGCCGCGTTCGGGATGGCCAGGGTGGTGGTCAAGGCGCCGTTGGCGCCGGTGCTGTCCGTGATCAGCAGATCAGACGCCGCGCCCCGCTGCGCCACACCCAGCTCGATCTCCGTCTGCGGTGGGAAGCCGGCTGCCGTGACCTGAACCTCGCTCCCGGGCGGGCCACTGGGCGGTGCGACGGCGACGGTGGCCTCGGTGAGCGGGCGAACGGGTGTGTCGGTCGGCTCAGCCGGCGTATCCGTCGGCTCGACGGGCGTATCTGTCGGCGCCGCCCGCGGCGTGACCTGCTCACCCCGCAGCCCACATCCCGCTGCGACGATGCCTAATGCGACAACGAACAGAATGAGTCCAACGATCTGCCATCTGCGTTTCATACATCCCTCCAATGCTTGTAACGATCAAGCTACCTCGTCATCCAGCTTCCTGAGCTCAAAACCTCCGAAACCCCGGGCGTCAACCGGTGCTGAAAAGAACGCTCCATCCCTAAACCGCCTCAGCCTTCTCCAAAAGATCGCGCACCTCCTCGTTCGTCGTCTGGGAGAAGTCCCGGTAGGCGCCTCCGACGCCGAAGAAGGGCGTCGGCGTGGTCACGCATATCACCTCGTCGGCGACGTCCTTAAAGTCCGAACACGTCTCCGGCGGCGCCGTCGGCACGGCCACCACAATCTCCTGCGGGTCGTGCTTGCGAAGCGCGTTGACCGCGGCGCGCATCGTAGCGCCGGTGGCCAGCCCGTCGTCCACCAGGAGAACGGTCTTGCCCTCCAGGTCGACGTCAGGCCGGGCGCCGCGGTAGATCTGCTCCCGCTCCTCCAGTTTCTGGCGCTCCTCCTCGGCCACGCGATCGATAGCGTCGTCGGAGATCCCCATGCGGCGGACCACGCCCTGGTTCAGGACGCGCACCCCGCCAGAGGCCATGGCCCCCATGGCCAGCTCCGGGTTGCCCGGCACGCCCAGCTTTCGCACCACGAAGACGTCCAGCGGCGCCTGGAGCGCCTCAGCAACCTCAAACGCGACGGGCACGCCGCCGCGGGGCAGGCCCAGCACCACCACGTCCTGATGTCCCTCGTAGGCCGACAACTCCTCGGCCAGGCGCCGTCCCGCCTGCCGTCGGTCCGCAAACTGCGTCATAGCGCCTCCTCACTCACCCTGGTGCTTACGCCGCCACCGATCCATGAGAGCGACCACCTCGCTGTCCGGCACGTCGTACCACCGCTCATAGACCTGGGCCACAGCCCGGAAGTAGGGCGGCTGCTCCAGGACCACGATCTCGTCGGCGAAGCCATCGCGAGCGCCGACAAACTGATCGGTGACCTCCTCGCTGGCGACGGGGACGGCCACCACGACCTTCCCGGCGTCACGGCGTCGACAGAGCTTGATTGCGGCACGCATGGTGGATCCCATGGCGATGCCGTCGTCCACCAGGATCACGGTCCGGCCCTCCAGCTCGGGGAGCGGCTCTCCCTTCCTGAGGACGGCCACGCGGCGCTTCATCTCCTGCCGCTGATCCTCGACCACCGCCTCGACGGTCTCGTCTGAGACCCAGCGGCTGGCCTTCTCTAGGATGACGGTGCTCCCGTCCTCGGCCACCGCGCCGAAGCCAGCCTCTGGCTGGTCCGGATAGGGCAGCTTCCTGGCGATCAGCAGGGAGAAATCCGCATCGAGATGCTTGGCGACCTGGTAGCCCACCTCGACACCCCCGCGCGGTATCGCCAGCACGAGCACGTCCTCCGATCGGTAGGGCTCCAGCTCCTGGGCCAACGCCTGTCCTGCGTCTTTTCGATCCTTAAACATACTGTCCCACCTCTAAATCAGGAGCTCCATCGTCTGCTGCACCCGATCCCACGTCTCGTCATCGGGATTGACGACCTCAGGATCGACGATGGTCATCAACTGGGCGATGACCATGATGAGCGTGCCCATCAGGTCCGGCAGCAGATCGATGACCTCTTGGCTCGGCTCACGCTCCAACTGCGGATAGGTCGCCAGGTCCTCCAACACCGGCTCGATCTCCAGCTCCTCCTCGTAGAGCCGGAAGTCCTGCAGGCTCTCCCGAAGCCCCTTGGTCAGGGGCAGGTCCGGTTCCATGATGAAATCCCGGTTGTTGTAGCTGGCGTGCCGCACGCCGGTCAGCAGCAGGTCGTGGAGCTTATGGCTGGCCAGATCCGACAGCCGCTCCAGATCGCTCTTGTCCAGCTCCAGCTCCGACACGCGCCAGACCAGCTGCTCCAAACGCTGCGCTCCAAAAACCACTGACATCGGTCAACCTCCTCTCTCTTTCCATACACCTCTAGTGTAACAGAAAAACGCCAAGCGTGGCGACGGCCTGCGTTGGCGCTTCGTTTGGGCTGGGTTGCAAAGCGTTGGAATTTCGTGGGGCGGCGACTCCTCTCCCTCAGGGCCGCTCACGTCGCCTAGCGGCTGCGCTCGTAGTAGCGTCGACACTCAGCCTCGCGGCCACGCACGACGCGCTTCCCCTCCAGCGGCCCCCGTGTCTCCGTGACCACGGTGCCCTGATCCTCCTCGCCGTCCCGCTCGTAGTAGAGCACCACCCAGTCGTCGGTCTTGTTGAGCTCGTGGGCTCGGGCGGTGTTCGAATAGAGGGCTGTAAAATCCCAGCCGTCCTGCCGGGTATGCATGATGGGCAGCCAGGCCTCGCCCTCCGGGTTGAAGCGCTTGGGGGCGATCTTCCGCAGCTCGCCCGCCTCCGCTTTGCGTCGATACATCTGATCCACCTGGAGCATTGTCTCCACGTCGGGCCGTTCCTCTTGAGCTTGAGGCCCATCGGCCCCGGCGGCCTCCCGTCGGTGCCGCTGGGCCGCCGTGCTGAGCATCCCGGCCAGGCTGACGCGGACGCTGCGCGCCCTCTCCGGCCCGAACCCCTCGACCTCCTCCAGGCGGCCGTCGTGAGCGGCCTGCTCCAACGCCTCCAGCGTGGCGACGTCCAACTGCTCGGCGATGCGCCGGGCCAGCTCCTCGCCGATCCCCGGCACCCGCTCGAAGAGCTTAGCGGGGTCGACCTCGCCCCGCAGCCGGGTGAGCACATCCGAGCGCCCGGTCCGGACGTAGGAGGCGATGACCCGGGCGATGCCCTCCCCGACGTTGGGGAGCTCCTCGAGAGCCTCCGCGCCCTCCTGCCGCACCGTCTCGGCCAGGGCCTGGTCGGCAGCGCGCACGGTGTCCCCCGCCCTGCGGTAAGCCTGGATGCGGAAGCGATTGGCCTCCTGAACCTCCAGAAGGTCCGCGATCTGATTGAGCACCTCAACGATCTGTTCGTTCGTCGGCCCCTGTTCTGGCATGTCCCTAGCGGCTCCCCCCCGCGAGCACCCGTTCCAGAACCTGGACGTCCTCTTGAAGGACGTCCTCCAGATCTGGGTTGTAGAAGGCGGCCGCCGGGTGGTAGAGAGGCACGACCTGCACCTCGCCGTACGGCAAGTGGGCCTCCAAGACCTGACCGTGGAGGTCGCCCATTCTGCGGCTCCGCCGTGGAAGATCGTATTCACCGATCACGAACGCCGCGGCGAAGCGACCGAGCGTGGCGATGACGCGAGGCTCGATGACCTCGATCTGTCGCAGCAGAAACGGCGCATAGGCCTGGATCTCCTCGGCCCGGGGATCTCGATTGCCCGGGGGACGGTCCTTCACCACGTTGGTGATGTAGACATCCTCGCGCTGGATGTCGATCGATTCCAGGAGCGCGTCGAGGACGCGACCAGCCCTCCCGACGAAGGGCCGCCCGGTCTGGGCCTCCTGGGCGCCCGGCGCCTCGCCGATCAGCATCAGGTCCGCGTCGGGGTCGCCCTCTCCGAACACGGGCTGGTAGCCGTTCTCCTTGCGGTAAGCGAAGAGCGGCGAGGCCTCCAGGTTCCGGACCTCCTCGGCCATGCGCTCCAGGCGCGCGGCCTTCTCTCCGTCCATCGAGGCCCCTTCCCCGGTCGTCGTCATTGGAAGCGCGGCGCCGCCTGGGCAACCGCCTCCTCCAGCTCGGTGATGGCCTTGTCGATCCGCGCCCGGAGGCCCTCGTCGTCCCGTGCCTCGCTCAGCTCCTCCAGCCGGCTGCGGGTCGCCTCCAGCCGCGACTCGAGCCGCCCAACCGTCTGGTAGTAGTCGTCAACCTCCTCCTGGGTGGCCTGATCCTCCTTCGGCTCCCACTGCTCGATGGCCAAACCCAGCTTCTTGAGCCTGGCCTCCCGCTCGTCATAGTACCGCTGATACGTCTCTTTTCTCTCCATGCTATCCATGATGTCCATCGTCGCGCTCCTCCCCTGCAGGACGCCCAGCTGACGCCAGTTCCGTTTCACGCATCTGGCCTGGACTTCTGTATCGGCTCTGAGCCCCCGTTCGGGGGCGACTGACGCGTGTTACCAAGCTTCTTCTCGGCCTGTCCGAACGAAGAGGTCAAGATTTGTTGTGTGAAAGAGCGCTAGGGACGACCGTAGCGTCCCATCAGGCCCGTGCGGGCGACAGCGTGCTCCTCGATCTCGCTGAGGAGTTGATGACGGCTGGCGCCCGGCGGCAGGTCCAGGTCAACATCGAGGGCGTAGAGCCGGAAGACGTAGCGGTGTGTGGAGCCCATGGGCGGGCAGGGGCCGCCGTAGCCGACGTTCCCGAAGTCGTTTCGGCCCTGCGCCGCGCCCCAGCCGAGGGTCGGGTCGTTCTCCACGCCCTCCGGCAGGCTCTCCCTGGCGGCAGGAATGTTGTAGAGCAGCCAATGCGTGAAAGTACCGCCCGGCGCATCGGGATCTTCACAAATCAGGGCGAAGCTCTGGATGCCCTCCGGCGCGTCGCTCCAAGACAGCGGGGGGGATACGTCCGCCCCCTCACAGGTGTAGCGGTCTGGAATCGTCTCCTCAGGTCCAAAGGCCGAGCTCGTCAGTTCAAAGGTCATACTCTCCTCCCTCCGTTATCGGTCAGCCAAACGCATGTAGCGGCCCATCAGCTCTGCTTCATCGATCACGTGGCCCTGAATGGCCTTGAGGACCTCCTCGCGTCTCTTGCCTGGCGCGAGTTCGAACCGCTCGTCCAACGCATAGAGACGAACCACGTAACGATGTGTCTTCCCATCCGAGGGACAGGGACCGCCGTAACCGACGTTGTCGAAGTCATTCCGCCCCTGGACCCCACCCCAGGGAAGGGACTTGGCAGGCGAAACGCCCTCGGGAAGCTTGTTGACGTTGGGGGGCACGTTGTAAAGCACCC
>Ga0207797_1001284_pt1 | contig 18300 bp, 16 predicted proteins | sample PRCRCaboRojoPR_6_FD_187275 | JGI IMG/M metagenome (GOLD analysis project Ga0207797, IMG submission 187275) | Marine sediment microbial community from Cabo Rojo, Puerto Rico - PR CR 10% Liquid 1 (SPAdes) | ecosystem: Environmental > Aquatic > Marine > Coastal > Sediment | place: Cabo Rojo, Puerto...
GGACAAGGGGGCGGGCGGCGAGCCCCCGCCGCTCCTGGTCAAGGAGCCGCAGCTCCAGGCCGCAAAGGCCCAGCTCGCCGCCCAGAGGGCGGAGCTTCGCAGGGCCGAGCTGAGTTTGGAGCGGACGGAGATTCACGCGCCCTTCAACGGCCGCGTGAGCCGTGAGAGCGTGGACAAGGGGCAGGTGGTCACCGCCGGGCAGAGCCTGGCCGAACTCTACGGCACGGACGCCGCCGAGGTGGTGGTTCCGCTCCAGCCCGAAGACCTGGCCTGGTTCGACATACCGGGGTTCACCAACGGCGAAGGTCCCGGGGCCGAGGCGTTGGTCCGGGCCCGCGTCGCCGGCGAGGAGCGCTCCTGGCAGGGAAGGGTGCTGCGCAGCGAGGGGCGACTGGACGAGAAGACCCGCATGCTGGGGGTGGTGGTGGGTGTGGACGATCCCTACGGCACACGGCCGCCCCTGGCGGTGGGCCTGTTCGTGCGGGTCGAGATTCTGGGCGCGTCGCTGGCCGGCGCCGTGCGCGTTCCCAGGGCCGCCGTGCGGCAGGGGGACGTGGCCTGGGTGGTGGAGGAGGGACGGCTCCGGTTCCGACCTGTGACCGTGGCGAGAACCCAGGGGGACGAGGCCCTCGTCACCGCGGGGCTCGAAGAGGGAGACCTCGTGGCGGTGAGCCGGCTCGACGAGGCCACCGACGACATGGCCGTCCGGGCGGTCCGGGAAGAGCGGGAGGGGGCGTCATGAAGGGCATGGTGGCCTGGTTCGCCGAGAACCACGTTGCGGCGAACCTCCTCATGATGTTCCTCCTGCTCGCGGGCGGCGTGGCCGCCTTCACCATGAAGATCGAGGTGTTCCCCGAGACCTCGCTGGACCGCATCCGGATCACCACGGTCTACCAGGGGGCCTCCCCTTCGGAGGTGGAGGAAGGGGTGGTCCGGTTGATCGAGGAGAAGGTGGCCGGCCTCGCCGGGATCAAGCGGATCGACGCCACCGCCCGGGAGGGGCTCGGCTCGGTCACCATCGAGGTGATGAAGGACTGGGACCTCCAGCAGCTGCTGGACGAGGTCAAGGCCGAGGTGGACCGCATCACCACCCTGCCGGAGGAGGCCGAGCAGCCCGTGGTGCGGGAGGTGACCCGGAGGACCCAGGTGATCAGCCTCGCGGTCTACGGCGACGCGGGCGAGGCCACGCTCAAGCACCTGGCCGAGCGGGTCAAGGACGACGTCACCAACCTGGAGGGGATCACCCTGGCGGAGATCTCGGGCACGCGCGAGCCGGAGATCCACGTGGAGATCTCCGAGCAGACCCTGCGCCGGTACGGGATGACCCTGGGGCGGGTGGCCCAGGCCGTTCGGCGAGGCAGCCTGGACCTGCCCGCGGGAAGCGTCAAGACCGACGCCGGGGAGATCCTGATCCGCACCAAGGGCAGGCGCTACCACGCCGACGACTACCGGGACGTTCCGGTCATCACCCGCCCGGACGGGACCGTGGTGACCCTGGGCAGCATCGCAAGGCTGTGGGACGGCTTCGAGGACGTGGACATCCGCGCACGGTTCCAGGGCAAGCCCGCGGCCATCGTCCAGATCTACCGGGTGGCCGACCAGAACGCCCTCGAGGTGGCGGGCACGGTCAAGCGGTACGTGGAGAACGTCCGGAGCTCCCTCCCCGCCGGGGTTTCCGTGAGCCTGTACCAGGACCGTTCCGAGATCCTGCAAAGCCGCCTCAACCTCCTGCTCAAGAACATGGCCCTGGGGCTCGTCCTGGTGAGCATCCTTTTGGGCCTGTTCCTGGACCTGCGGCTCGCCTTCTGGGTGACCCTGGGGATCCCCATCTCCTTTGCGGCGGGCCTGTGGATGCTCCCCCACTTCGACGTCTCCATCAACATGATCTCCCTCTTCGCCTTCATCATGGTCCTGGGCATCGTGGTGGACGACGCCATCATCGTGGGGGAGAACGTCTTCAGCAAGCAGGAGGCGGGGTACGGTGCCATGTCCGCCGCCGTGGAAGGCGCCGTGGAGGTGGGCCGGCCCGTGGTCTTCGCGGTGCTCACCACCGTGGTGGCCTTCTTCCCCCTGCTCCTCGGCTCGGGCATGATGGGAAAGATCATGCGGCACATCCCCGTCGTGATCATCCTGGTGCTCTTGGGATCCCTGGTGGAGTCGCTCCTGATCCTGCCCGCCCACCTGCAGCGGAGCCGGAGCAGGCGGTTGGCCCGGGGAGGTCCGGAGAAGAGGGAGAGGGCCACGTCCAGGGCGCTCAAGTGGGTCATCCGCGGACCCTACGAGCGGCTGATCGGCCTGTGCGTGCGGTGGCGTTACGCCGTGTTCGGCGTGGGGATCGCCCTGCTGCTCCTCACGGCCGGGGTCTGGAATGCGGGCTGGGTCAAGTTCACCTTCTTTCCCAAGCTGGAGAGCGACACCCTGATCGCGTCCCTGACCATGCCGGTGGGGACGCCCCTGGAGCGCACCCTCGAGGTGGTGAACCGAATGGAGCGCTCGGCGCGGGAGGCCTTGAGCGAGGCGGAACGGGACGGGTCCGAAGGGGGGCCGCCTCTCTTCGAGTACAGCGCCGCCCAGGTGGGGCGCCACCTGGCCGGAGGGGGCCCCCACGGGGGATCCGCCGACACGGGCGGGCATTTGGCGCAGGTGTACGTGCAGCTTCTCGACGGTGAGAAGCGCAACATGCGGGCCTCGGAGCTGGCGCGGCTGTGGCGGGAGAGGCTGGGCCCGGTTCCGGAGGCCGAGTCCATCACCTTCGACAGCGCCCTCTTCAGGGCGGGAAACCCGGTGGAGGTGCATCTCTCCCTGGACGACCACGAGAAGCTCCTCGCGTCCGCCGAGACGCTCAAGGAGGAGCTGCGGCGATACCCCGGCGTGTTCGACGTGGCCGACAGCTTTCTCCCCGGAAAGAAGGAGATGCAGCTGGCCCTGAAGCCGGCGGCTCGAAGCCTGGGCCTCACCCTGGAGGACCTGGCCAGCCAGGTCCGCCACGCCTTTTACGGGGCGGAGGCCCTTCGATTCCAGCGGGACCAGGACGAGGTCAAGGTCCTGGTGCGCTACCCGGAGGAGGAGCGGCGCTCGCTGGGCACCGTGGAGGAGATGCGGATCCGGACCCCCGAAGGGTCCGAGGTGCCGTTCGAGCAGGTGGCCGAGCGGCGGATGGAGCGGGGCTACTCCACCATCGAGCGGGCCCAGAGGCGCAGGGTCATCAAGGTGACGGCCGACGTGGACGAGAGCAAGGCCAACGCGAACGAGGTGCGCCGGGATCTGATGGCGCGGGTCGTCCCCGAGCTGAAGGCGCAGTACCCCGGTCTTCGCACCGCCATGGAGGGGGAGGGAAAGGAGCAGAAGGAGAGCCTGTCCGACGTGTTTCAGGGGCTGGCGATCGCGCTCTTCGGGATCTACGCTCTCCTGGCCATCCCGTTCCGCTCCTTCTCCCAGCCCTTCGTGGTCATGGCGGCCATCCCCTTCGGTGCGGTGGGGGCCGTGCTGGGGCACCTGATCATGGGGTTGAACCTGAGCCTCCTGAGTCTGTTCGGCATGGTGGGCCTCACGGGCGTGGTGGTCAACGACTCCCTGGTGCTCATCCACGCGACGAACCGGCTTCGGGAGGGCGGCATGGGCGCCGGGGAGGCGATCGTCCTCGGGGGGAAGATGCGCTTCCGGGCCATTCTGCTGACCTCCCTCACCACCTTCGCGGGGCTCACGCCCATGATCCTGGAGAAGAGCCTTCAGGCCCGGTTCCTGATCCCCATGGCGGTCAGCCTGGGCTTCGGGGTGCTGTTCGCCACCGGGATCACCCTCCTGCTCGTGCCCTGCGGGTACATGGTCCTCGAGGACGTCCGGCGGGTCCTCGGCGCGGGCGCCACCCCGGCCGTGGAGACCGAGCGGGCGTAGGACGCGGAGGAAGGCATGCGCGAGGTCTCCCGAAGGCGGGCGTACGCGGTGCTGCCCCTGGCCCTTGTGACGCCCCTGGGCTTCGCCTGCAAGGCCTTCGAAGGGTCCGGGGCGTGGTGGTTCCGCAACCACGGGGCGGGCCTGCTCTACGAGGTCTTCTGGATCCTCGCGGCGTACATCGTGCTCCCCACGAGAAGGGCGTCGAGGATCATCCCCGCGGTGGTTTTCTGCGCCACCACCCTCCTGGAGCTTCTCCAGCTCTCCCAGGCCCCGGTCCTCCAGGCGGTGCGGACCCACGCCTGGGGACGCATGCTCATCGGGACCACCTTCGCCTGGTGGGACATTCCCCACTATGCGGCCGGGTGCGTCCTGGGGTGGCTCCTCCTGGAATGGATTCGGCGGAGGTCCGGCCCGGGGCCTTCCTCGGTCGATCCGGGTGTCCGTTCAACCGGAGACCCCGGGGGCACGAATTCCGGTTGTCTGCCCCCGGCATGCGAGGTAAAAATGGCAGGGTGGGCGGTCATTCACCCATCGAGTCGAGGAGGAGCACCATTGCGCTGTCGGAAGTGCGGACGCCGGAACGCGGAAACGGCCAACTTCTGCTCCCACTGCGGGGCGACCCTCCAGCGAAGCAGTGCCCCGCGAGCTTCGGAGGCGGGTCGCCGGGGCCGGTTGGCCCTGGTGGGGCTGCTCGTGGTGGCGTCCGCCCTCCTGGTCCTGTGGCGCCTCTCGCCCGCCCCCGTCGAGGAGCAGGGAGAGGGGCGGGACGGGGCGGGGGAACGCGGCGGGGTGCCCGTCCCCGCCGTCCGCGAGGGTTCCCCGGGAAAGCCCGCTTCGGAGCCCCCCGGCACGGACGGGCGCGGGCTTCGGGACCTCGTTGCGGGTGAGGTCACGGTGGCCCACCACCTGGGGCTCGAGCTGGCGAGCGTCCCTGCGGCCGTCGTCTCGGACCGTTGGATCGCGCTCCCCGTTCGCGCCTGCTTCGGCGGGGACCGGTGGCGTTTCCGCGGTGAAGGGGGCCGCTCCCTGGAGGTCGTCAGCGGGGCCTGGCGGGACGGGGATCCCGTGGCTCTCTGGCGGCTCGAGGAAGGCGCCGTCCTTCCCGGCCCCGACCTGCTCCCCTGGCGGCCGGAGCGTCCCCTGACCTGGAGGTCTCTGGTCTCCGACCGGCGGCGGGAGGGTCTCGCGGTGCAGGTGGTCGAGCGTTCCGAGCGGATGGTCTTCGTCGAGCCGGAGACCCCGCTGCAGGAGCCGGGCGTCTACACGCAGGCGCAACGGGTCGTCGGATGGACCTTCGGTCCCTGGCTCGATACCGGGGCCCTATGGACCGGCCCGCCCGGCCGGGACCTCCACAGCGACATCCGGGTCGATCACTTCTACAGCGTCACCTTTGCCAACGGGCGGGAGGAGCGGTTCATCCGGGCCATCGCTCTCGGGGGGGAGGCGTCCCCCCTGGAGCGGTTGGAGCGCTTCGCGGAGGGCTTCCGGGTTCCGCCGGAGCTGGCCCCGGATCAGACCGTGCCGATCCTTCGAGGAGATGAGGCCGCCGAACGGATGCGGGAGATCGCAGCGGATCTCCTGGAGAAGGGGTTTGCAAAGGAGGTCGCCGACATCCTGGACACGGGTGTCCTTCTCGCCGCGGGCGATGCGGACCTCGCCATCCAGTCCCTCCGCGCCGCGTCCGACTACTACGGCATGCAGGCCGCGATCGATCTGGCGGAGGGGCTCCTGGGGAGCCCGGACATCCGCATCGGGGCCGGAGCGATGCGGCTGAGGGAGCAGACGAGAAGGCTCTCGGTGGGCTGGATCCGGGACCACCTCGCCCGGGCCGACACCCTGGGTGCGTGGCGGGCCTACAAGCGGGTGCGGAACCTGTTTCCGGACGATCCGGAGATCCGGTTGCTGGGCGTGGAGATCGCCCTGGAGGACGGAGACTGGCGCGCGGCGCAGGGGCTTCTGCCCGAGAGCGGGGTCCCCGGAGAGCTGGCCGAGCGGGCGGCGAGGCTGGCCGGCAGGGCGGCGCAGCTCGAGGCCGAGGAAGGCAAGATCGTCATCCGATTTCAGGCGGGGCTTCGACGCATCCCGGTCCGCGCGACCCTGAACCGCACCGTCGAGCAGGAGTTCGTGATCGACACCGGCGCCTCCCTGGTCACGATTCCCACCGCCACGGCCGGGCGGCTGGGCCTGCGCATCGACGAGAGCACCCCCGAGCGGTGGGTCTCCACCGCGGGAGGCCCGGTCCTGGCCAAGGAGGTGACCCTGGCCTCCGTCGAGCTCGAGGAGCGGACGGTGAGGGATGTTCGGGCCTGGGTGCTGGACATCCCCGGCCACCCCGAGACCGGGCTCCTGGGACTCAACTACCTGAATCGCTTTCACGTGGAGATCGACAACGGCCGGGGGGTCCTGATGCTGACGCCCCGGTAGGGACCGGTCCCGAAACGAGATCATCCCGGGCCGCCCCGCCCTCGATCGGGCGGGAACGGCCCCTTGCGGGCCATCCGGGTCGAGGGCCGCCCGAGGCGCGCGGGCAAACGGGAACGGTCTTTTGCCATTGCCTCTCGATATCTCGGTCGCTATAATCCGGGTGGCCGTCCCAAGACGGCTCCTGGAACAGGGCTTCTCGGGTGCGCGTGCATCTTTTCTCTCGAGCGTCTTCCGGTATTCCCAACAAGGCAAGACCCGCGTCGAGGAAAAAAACGGCAGCCTGGGAAGCCCTTCTTCATGTTCCGGGGGAGGAGGCCGAATCAGGCCCGGGCGGGTAGGCCAGGTCGATGGCGATGCCCGCGAAACGCGCCTGCACCCGAAGAAGCCGCCCGTCGCCGTGGCGAAACGTAAAGGAGACCTCGGCCCGGGACCGCTTTGATCGAGGGCTGTCGGGGGCCGGGTCCAGGGTGTATTGATACACCATCTTCAACGTGCCTCCCCGGTTGACCCTGCGGTGGGGGCGCCCGAACAGGTCGATGACCGCCTGCCCGGTGGGGAGGGAGGCAACCCCCGCTTCCACACCGTCCGGAGGGACCCTCCCGTGTACGGTCCGCGGTCCGATCTCCACCCGGGAGCGACCGACGGCCCGGAGGGTTTCCTGTACGAACCGAACGTGGAGGCTGCGGCCGAACCGCTCGGGGAGACGGCCTCCGGAGAGCTTCCCCCCGGTGAAGAAGAGCTCCACCGGGACGTCGAACCGCCCGCCGGCGCGGGAGGCCCCCCGAACCCGTTTCGAGAACCGGTAGATCCACTCGAGGGGTGCGTGCCCGTTCACGACGCGGGACGGACCCCGCCGGGCGACGTACAGGATGTCCTCCGGGAGAAGGATCGGTTCTCGAAAGAAAAGCGACAGCCCGTCGCGGGTGTCGAGGGTGACGGTCTTCTCGACCTCCGCGAGCTGATGCTTGACCCGGACGAGACGAACGTAGACGCAACCGCTCAGGGCGAAGGAGGACGCGAGGAGGAGCGCGAGAATGGGCATACGGCGCATCATGAGAAAGGAACCCGCCATGACGAAGGTCCGCGGCTTGCGTCCTCGGGTACGCGGAGCGGACGTCGCCGGCAGGCTCCGATGCAGGCGGGCGCTCCCTTCAATCCCGATCCTGATCCTCCTGCTGGCCGCAGCAACCCGAACCGCCCCGGCCGCGGGCACCGGGACGCACGACGATCCGATCGTGGACAGCGATATGACGCGCGAGGAGGCCGTTCTCCGCGGCGTGAGCCCGAAGGCGCCGGCAGCCGTCCTCGAGCGTCAGGCGGTCGTTGACGTCCGGTACCGCGGCTTCGACGGTCGGATCCACAGGGGCCAGATCGTGGTGGACCGCAGCCTGGTCGGGGAGGTCCGGGAGGCGTTCCGCAAGGCGCTTCGAGCCGGATTTCCCATCCACTCCGTGATCCCGGTCTCCCATCCGCGCTTTCGATGGAGCGACGAGAGGAGCATGGCCGCCAACAACACGTCGGGGTTCAACTACCGGCGCGTGACCGGAGGAGAGCGGCTGTCCAGGCACGCCCTCGGCACGGCCGTGGATGTCAACCCGATTCAGAACCCCTACATCCGGGGCGGAACGGTGCTCCCCCCGGGTGCGAGGTACGATCCGCATCGACCGGGGACCCTCACCGAGGAGGGGCCCGTGGTCCGGGCCTTTCTCCGTTTCGGGTGGACCTGGGGCGGACACTGGAAGACGCTCAAGGACTATCAGCACTTCCAGGCGCCTCCCCGCACCGGCGGCGGGTCCGGGCGAACGGAATGAGCCGCGGCTCGACGCCGGTTCAAACGCCTTCCTCACAACCCGGGAGCGGGACCAGGACCTTTTTCCTGGCGCGGATGCGGAAGGCGCGGGTGTACCCCGCCTGAAGGGCGAGCTCCAGCGCCGCGTCCAACCCCGCGCCCACCTCCCCGGGGCGGTGGGCGTCCGAGCCGAAGCAGATCGGGATGTCACGCTCATGGGCCAGGGACAGGAGCAGAACGGACGGGTAGATCTCTCCGACGGGCTTTCTCAAACCCGAGGCGTTCACCTCGATGCCCATGCCGGCCTTTGCGATTCGGTCCATCGCAGGGGAGGCCATCTCGGTGAGCTCCCGGTCGGAGGGGCGGTAGCCGAACTTCTTGGGGAGATCCAGGTGTCCCACCGCGTCGAACAGGCCGGAGTCGGCGAGCCGTTCGATCAACCCGAGGTAGCTGCGCCAGGTGGCCCGGACATCGACGGAGTCCCAGAGGTGCCGGTCCTCGGGGTTGTCGAACCCCCACGCCTCGATGAAGTGGACCGAGCCGAGGACGAAATCGAAACGCTGTGCGGGCAGCCAGCCCCCCAGGAACCTCTCGCACCCTTCGTAGTAGTCCGCCTCGATGCCGAACAGGACCTCGGGTGGGCTCCCGTCCTGCAGCTCCAGGACCCTTCGGCGGTACTCGGGGAAGTCGTCCATCCCCATGCGGTGCGCCGGATCGTACCCGTCCGGGGCCGGGCAGTGGTCGGTGAAGCAGATCTCGGGGATTCCCAGTTGAAAGGCGGCGGAGCGGTACTCCCGGACCGTGCCTTCGGCATGCTTGCACAGGGCCGTGTGAAGGTGGTAGTCGGGGATCGGGGTTCGTGCCATGGGGGCTCCGGGCTGGGTTCCTTCCCAGCGCTTCTCAGCGGGTCCAAACGCCTCCCCGGCGGTGGTTCGGGGGCGGACGGACCGATCGACGACGGAAGGGCAGTATAGGTCCCGTCGGGGGCCCTGTCAACGAAGGGAAACGGGCCCGTATGACGGCCGGGGATCGGGGAGCAGGGTTTGAACGAACGAAGCAACGTCGCCGCGTACGTCGCACTGACCGCAGCGGTCCTGTTCTGGGGGCTCTCTTTCGTGGCCACCAAGGTGGCCCTGGAGACCATGCCCACCTTCACCCTGATCTTTTTTCGGTTCGGGCTGTCCGGGCTGCTCTTCACGGCCGTGAGCATGATGCGGGGGGGGCTACCCAGGCTGACCCGCCGCGCCCACCTCAAGCTGTTCCTGATGGCCGTTTTCGAGCCCGGCCTCTACTTCTACTTCGAGACCGTGGGGCTTCAGCACACCACGGCGCCCAAGGCCGCCCTGATCATCGCCACGATCCCCGTGGCGGTCCTGGTCTTCGCGAGGGTCCTGATCGGCGAGCGGATTCGGCTGTTCTCCCTGGTCGGCATCCTGGTCAGCCTCGCGGGCATCGGCGTGCTCATCACGGGGGACCCCGGGTTCCGCTGGGCCCTGGGGAATCACCTGGTCGGGGACCTGCTCATCATCGGGGCGGTCGTCACGGCGGCCCTCTACATGGTGGGGGCCCGCGACCTGGGGAGGGACTACTCGGCCTGGGACATCACCTGCTTCCAGATCCTTTACGGGGCCCTGTTCTACGCGCCCATGTTCCTGGTGGAGATGTCCGCCATGGACTGGGGCGCGGTGAGCGGTTCATCGCTCCTGGCGGCGGTCTACCTGACCGTGTTCGCAACGGTCGCCGCCTTTCTGTGCTACAACTTCGGGCTCACCCGGATCCAGGCCTCCAGGGCGTCGGTCTTCATCAACGGGATCCCCGTGGTCACGGCGGTGGCGGCCTGGGTCGTTCTGGGGGAGCGGTTGACCGTGCTCCAGGCGTGGGGCGGGGCCATGGTCCTGCTCGGGGTCTGGATGGCGAACGCCCTGGGGAGGCCCAGGCGGGTCGGAGTACCGGAGCCCGAGGCCGGGAGTCATTGAGCGGCCGCGGGTTGCCTGCGGACCGCACACAAAACAAACCGGGAGAAGCATCATGACTTACGAGGCGATCATCATCGGGGCGGGGCCGGCGGGTATCTTCACCGCCCTCACCTTGGCCGAGGCGGGCGTGGGCAATGTCCTGCTCCTGGAGCAGGGAAAGGATCTGGCGGGCCGCAAGCGTGGGAGCCGGGAGGACGTCCTCAGCGGCTGGGGCGGTGCCGGGGCGTTCAGCGACGGCAAGCTGACCCTGTCCCCCGAGGTCGGAGGGTTCCTGGGCGAGTTCCTGACGCCCGACGCCCTCGAAGGCCTGCTTGCCGCCACGGACGCCCGGTACGTGGCCCACGGGGCTCCGACCGAGGTGTTTGGCGAGCGCTCGCCGGGGCTCGAGGCCCTCGCGGACCAGGCGCGCCTCGCCGACCTGAAGCTCGTTCCCTCCCGGATTCGCCACATCGGGACGGACAACTGCCCCCGGGTCCTGGAGCGGTTCCGGAGCTCCGTGGCGGAGAAGGTGGAGATCAGAACGGGATGCCGGGTGGCAGAGATCCTCGTGGAAGCGGGGAGGGTCTCGGGTGTGACGCTGGAGGGCGGAGAGATTCTCCCCTGCCGCTTCGTGGTGGCCGCACCCGGGCGCTCCGGGGCCGGTTGGATGAAGGACCAGGCCGAGTCCCTCGGTCTCCAGACCCGGGCCAGCCCGGTGGACATCGGCGTTCGCGTGGAGCTTCCCGGGGCCGTGTTCAAAAGGATCACGGACCTCACGTACGAGTCCAAGTTCATCTACTACTGCCGGACCTTTGACGACAAGATCCGGACGTTCTGCATGAACCCCTACGGCGAGGTGGTGACCGAGTGGCACGGCGGCATCACCACCATCAACGGCCACAGCTACGCGGATCGCCGCGGGGAGAACACCAACTTCGCCATCCTGGTGAGCAGCGCCTTCACCGAGCCCTTCGACGACCCCATCGGCTACGGCCGCTACATCGCCCGTCTGGCCAACTTTCTCGGGGGCGGCGCCATGGTTCAGCGTCTGGGCGACCTGCTCGCCGGTCGGCGCAGCACCCCGGAGAGGATCGCGCGGTGCCTCACGCGTCCCAGCCTGCCGGAGGCCACCCCGGGGGACCTCAGCTTCGTCTTCCCCTACCGCCACCTCCAGGGCATCATCGAGATGCTCCAGGCCCTCGAGAAGGTGGCGCCCGGCGTCTACTCCCGCCACACCCTTCTCTACGGGGTGGAGGTCAAGTTCTACTCGAACCGGATCCAGGTGTCGCCGGACATGGAGACCGGCGTGGAGAACCTGTTCGCCGTGGGCGACGGGGCGGGCGTCACGCGGAGTCTGATCCAGGCGTCGGCCAGCGGGGTCCTGGCCGCCCGGGCCGTGGCGGGCCGTGTGGGGTGCTCGTGAGCGGAGCCGGCCCATGCCGGCCTTGACGGGCGCTGGGGTCTGCGATACCCTGATCCGATAGAGCCGTTTCGAGCTGCACCTTGGCCGGGCCCGGCCGTCGTCCGATCCGGGTCCGGGACACTCTGCTTCTGAGGAGGATCCCATGGCGGAGATCCGCATCCGTTGCTCATGCGGGCGGGACTGCGTTGTCGAGGCAGCGGACGGTTCCTCTCTCCGGTGCCCCGCGTGCGGGTGTCTGGTCGGCGTGGCCAGCAAGGAGGAGGACCCCCGCCGCCGGGACAGTCTGGAGAGCTTCATCGAGGCGACCTTCGAGCTCCTGAACGAGGTCGACGGGGCCTTCCCCACATCCGGAGCACGGTAGCCATGCGGCTTCCCATGATGCCCGCCATCCTGCCGGCGGCCCTCGCCCTGGTGCTGGTGCTGGCCCCTGCGGCCTCGGCCAAGCTCGAGGTCGAGCTCGAGGTCGAGAAGGTCTCCGAGCACGCCGTGCTCGTCACCCTCACCTGGGCGGCCCGGATCCAGTCCGACCGGGACTGGGACGGGTGCGAGCTGGTGATCTCCTTTCGCGACCTTCGGGATCGCGAGATCCACCGGATCACCAAGACCATGAGCCTCCGGAAGGGGCTGAACCGGGTCTCGGGCCACGAGATCTGCGAGTCCTCCACGTGGGAGCGGACCCGCAAGTTCTCGGGGAAGTTGAACTGCGGGTTTTAGCGGCCGGCCCCACCCCTGCCTCCGGATCACGCCTTCGTCCCGTTGGCACGAGAATTGCTTTGTTTCCGGGTCACCGGTCTCCACCCGGAGGCCGGGGCCCCGGGACCGGGGACGGTTCGCCTCGAACCGCACGTGCCCGGGGACCGGAAAGGACATCCATGCCGTACGAGGTTCAAAAAGGAGACACCATCGCCAAGGTGACGTCGCTCATGCGGACGGACTGGCAGACCCTGAAGCGACTGAACCCGGAGGCGGTGGGACGCTCCGCGAGAAACGGGAACTGGTTTCTTCGGGAAGGGGCCGTGCTGGAAGGCTCCCCGTCCTTCGAGGCCTCGCTGAGGAAGAGCCTGGAGGCGGCCGCCGCCGAAACCCAGGCCCGTTCCCCCTCCGGGTGCGCCGAGCCTCCCCCCGCCCCGGTTGAAAAGGACCCCGACCCGGCCTCTCGATGGACCTCCTACACGGTTCAGCCCGGGGACACCCTCTGGGGGCTTGCTGTGAAGCGGTTTCGGGTCGATCTGAACAAGCTCGTCGAGGCGAACGGGATTCGCGACCCCGAACGGATTCATCCCGGGCAGGTGATCCGCATTCCGCCGGCCCGGGAGCTGCCCGAAGAGGTGGAGGTGGTGGCGAGCTGGTACGGCCGGAGGTACCACGGCCGGCCCATGGCCAACGGGGAGTTCTACAACATGTACGCGAACACCATCGCCCACCGGGACCTGCCCTTCGGCACCCGGGTGGAGCTCCTGAACCCCGAGACCGGCGAGCGGGTCCGGGCCGTGGTCAAGGACCGGGGCCCGTTCGTGGAGGGACGGGACGTGGACCTCTCCTACGGGCTGGCGCGGAGGCTCTCCCTGGTGGAAAAGGGCGTGGGCACCCTGCGCATGAAGCTCCTGGGGTGATCCGAAACCCTGCCGTGTGTCAAGGGCCCGGGGGCTTGCGCCCCGGTTTGTCCCGCCGGAGCGGCACCCCTTGAGGCTGCCCTCCAGGGTCCTCACAGGCCCGGCCTCCATCTGTGTCTCCTCCTTTCGATCCCCGGCTCGAAAACCGGCCCAAACGTCCATGACCGGCGCTCGGCTCCCGGTCACCCCCGCTGAGGAAACCCGGTGTTTTCGTAGGGCGGGGTTTTGCCCCCTGCCGTGCTTGTCGCAAACCAGACCCGATGGGGTCGCAAAAGGCCCCAAGCCTTGAGATCTGCCAGAGCAATATCAATCGGCTCGAAGCATTCCGCTGCCTTCTCCCGAGGCAGCCTTCCCGCAGGATCCCAGCGGTCGGCGCATACGGGCGACAGACAGTTCAGCCGGCGGGAGTCGATGATGCAGAATCCGGGGGCGTTTTTCTTTCAAGCTCCGGGGGCGTCCGGCCGATACAAGGGGCGAGAGAAGATCACGCAGGTCGGCGGGACGTTCCCCGGGAGGAGGACCCCATGTCGTTTTCCATCGGAAGCAACCTCTCGGCCCTTCGGGCCTTCGGCACGAAGATGTCGGTGACGGCGAACAACGTCGCCAATGTGAGCTCGGAGGCGTTCAAGAAGTCCCGGGCCGTGCTCGAGGAGGGGCGCAACGCGGCGGTCACAGTCGACATTCAGAAGATCGACACCCCCGGCCCCCTCATCCATGACAGCCGCGGCACCGAGCCCGTCCAACGCGAGCTTTCCAACGTGGACCTGGCGGAGGAGCTTCCCCGGACCATCCCGACGAGCCGGGGGTACGAGGCCAACCTCGAGTTCGTCCGGACCCGGGACGAGATGCTGGGGACGGTGATCGATCTGCTCGAGTGACCCGCGTCGCACCCCGATCGCCGCCGCCCGCCGTCGCATTGCCCGCACAGCCACCCCGACCCGCACGACCCGGGTTTCGCGTTGACTTTTCGCCTTCCCGTTCCTATGCTCCCATGCATTGATCGCCCGTAACGGTCTTTCCGTCCGGCTCCGCGCTCCGACCCAGGCCGGAGGGCGTCTACCCGGGCCGCCGGGCCCGGACCCGAGCGTGGCGGAGCTTCCAGGGCGGGTCGCCTGTCCGGGGGAGGCGACCCGGCCGGCATGCCATCCCGCGGACCGCGGGCGGGCGGCCGTCGGGGACCAGGGTCGGGTTCTTTTCGAAACCGGGCCGGAGAGAAGGGAAATGACGCACGAGGAGATCACGAGGATCCGGGTCGGCGGACGAGAGGTGGGCGTCGTCGGTCTCGAGGCCGCCTTGGATCGTGCGGCGGAGGAGCTCTCGGGGGCATCCGAGGAGCACGTGAAGGAACGGCTCCTCCACCGGCTCTCGGCCCGGAACTACATCCCGGCTGCAGCGGCGGCCGACTACGCCGAGGCCTTCCTCCGGGCCTTCCGCAAGCGGCAGGGAGGACCCGTCGAGGAGGAGCCGACCGGACCGGCCGTCCGGATCCGGGTGCTGGGGTCCGGGTGCGCCCAGTGCACCCGGCTCCATCAGGAGATCATCGAGGCCATCGCATCCCTGGAGGTTGATGCGGACGTGGAGCACGTGACCGACGTTCGGGAGATCGCCCGCTACGGTCTCCTGGCCACCCCGGCCCTTCTGGTGAACGGCGAGGTGAGGTGCACGGGGTGCGTTCCTCCACGGAAGCGCATCGAGCGGTGGCTCCTGGGTGCATCAGCGGATCGGACGCTTCCCCGTCGGGCGCCGGGACCCCGTGCGGCGGGGAGCGGACGACGTTCCGGGAAGGGATGACGAGGATGGACTTTCACCGGATCGACGACACCACCATCGAGATCCTGCCGGAGGGCCGGGAAGCCGGGACGATCCTGGAGGCCGTGGCGCGGCTTTCCTACGAGACGGCGGAGAGCCCCGCGCCTTTCTACGTTCAGCCGTTCGAGGTCCCTTCCGAGTCCGTGGACTTTCGCTCGCAGATCACCGGGGACGGGCTCCGCCTGGACTACCTGAACGGCAGGCTGTGCAGCACCCACGTAAAGCGCGCCGGAGGACGCCTCCTCTTCGACGCGGAACGGTTCCGGGAGGACCGGGGCTCGCCCGAGGCGTTCCTGGTGCTGGTGCGGGAGCGGCTGAAGGAGGAGGCGCGGGCGACCTAGGAGAGTGCCTGGACCCACGCCACGGTCTTGCGGGCGATCCGGTCGTACACGACTTCCTTGGAAACCCCGCTCGACTTGGGCGTCTCGAAGGAGTGGTCTCCCCCCTCCACCGTCTCCAGCGTCCACGGGGCCTGGATCCGCCCCAGCACCTGCCGGAGCAGGTCCAGATCGCAGAGCGGGTCCCGGGTGCCGGCGAAGAACAGCATGGGCTGGTGAAGGCCGTAGAGATGGGCGTCCCTGAGGCGCTCCTTCTTGCCGGGGGGGTGGAGGGGGTAGCCGAGGAACACGAGGCCTTCCGCCGGGAGAACCCACTCCGCGGCCATCTGGGAGGCCACACGCCCGCCCATGGACTTGCCCCCGCACACCAGCCGGTCCACCTCGATGCCGGCCCCCTCGCGCACGAAGGCCTCGACGGCCCGCCAGGTGCGCACCAGCGTGCCCTGGGCGTCCGGCGCCTTGCGCCCCTTCTCCTTGTAGGGAAAGTTGAACCGGAGGGCGGTGACTCCGGCCCCGGCCAACTGCTCCGAGACGGTGATCAGGAGCGGGTGGTCCATGTCGTTCCCCGCGCCGTGGGCGAGGATCACGGCCGTGGCGGTCCCGGGGACCTCCGGGGCCGCGGCGTGGAGCATCCCGGAGACGGGATCGAGGCCTTCGACGGGGATGAGGACGCGCGTGGGTTTCAAGCTCCGGCTCCTTTCGGGCCCCCATGGGCCGTCCGGCCTCAGAAGGCCTCCCGCATCTCCTCCAGCAGCCGGTCCATCTCCTCGGGCCGGCCGACGGTGATGCGCACGAACCCGCGAATGCCCTCGGTGTCGAAGTACCGGACCAGGACGCCCCGCTCCTTGAGCCGGCGATAGACCGTCTCACCGGAGGTGCCGGGGAGGGACGCGAGCACGAAGTTCGCCTTGGACGGCAGGATCCGCCAGCCCAGCGCCTCGGCCCCGGCGGAGAAGCGATCCCTCGTTTCCACGATCCTCCGGGTGATCCGCTCGTAGTAGGCCTCGTCCGCCACGGCGATCTCGCCGATCTTCTGGCTCAGCATGTCGGTGGGGTAGGAGTTGAACGAGTCCTTGACCGTGAAGAGCGCCTTGATCAGGGGCTCCTGGGCGATGACGAAGCCGAGCCGGAGCCCGGCCAGAGACATGCTCTTGGAGAAGGTCCGGACGACGACCAGGTTCGGGAAGTCCTGGACCAGCACCAGGGCGCTCTCGCCGCCGAAGTCCACGTAGGCCTCGTCGAGGATCACGGCACGGTCCGCCGGGTACCGCTCGAGGAGGCGCCGGATTCGGTTCAGGGGGAGACCGTGGCCCGTGGGCGCGTTGGGATTGGCGAAGATCAGGCCGCAGGAGGGCCTCTCCAGGAAGGCCTCCAGGTCCACCCCGAAGGATTCGTCCAAGGGGACCCGCTCGTAATCGATCTGGTAGAAATCGCAGTAGACCGGGTAGAAGCTGTAGGTGAGCTCGGGAAAAAGCAGGGGCCCCCGCCCGGAGTCGAAAAAGGCGTAGAAGCAGAAGGAGAGGGCCTCGTCCGAGCCGTTGCTCACGAAGACCCGGTCTGCGGTGACCTCGTAACGCTCTGCGATGCGTGTTCGAAGGTCCGTGGCGAGCGGATCGGAGTAGAGCCGAAGGGCGGCCGTGTCGAACCCCTCCAGGAACGCCTTGATCCTGGGAGATGGAGGGTAGGGGTTCTCGTTCGTGTTGAGCTTGAGGTAGCGCCGGTCCCTGGGCTGCTCACCGGGCACGTAGGGCGTGAGCTTGTTCATGCGGGCTGCGAGCATGGGTCCTTCCGTCTCTGTTCGGCGAGTGCTGACTGCAGAGGACGCAGCCGTCCGGGGCGACCGCCCGACGGCTAGCGGTGGATCTTCTCCAGAAGCCAGGCCATGTTCTTGCCCAGCTGCTTCATGGTCCGGAGCCCTTCGTCGTCCTTCTCCACGTCGCCCTTGTCCAGACCGAACCCCAGGTTCCAGTAGCTGGACCCCGGCACGATCATCTGGCTGATGAAGAAGAAGTGGTTGATGGAGTCGAAGGCGTGGATGGCCCCGGCCCGCCGGGCGGCCACCACGGCCGCGCCCACCTTGTGCTTGAACATGTCCTCGTTGGCTTTGGCCACGTAGCCGGCCCGGTCGATCAGGGCCTTGGTCTCGGCGGAGAGGTCCGCGAAGTAGGTGGGGGAGGCGAGAAGGATCCCGTCGGCCTCGATCATCTTCTCGATGAGCCCGTTCACGTCGTCGTCCCGGCCCGAGCACCGGCGGTCCTTTTTCTCGAAGCACTTGCGGCACGCCAGGCAGCCGCGGATCTCCTTTCCCGCGAGCTGAACGAGCTCGGTCTCGATGCCGGCGGGCTCCAGCTCGGCGAGCACGGTCCTCGCGAGCATCGCGGTGTTTCCATTTCTGCGGGCGCTTCCACAAAAAGCCACGACGTTCATACCCACCTCCTCGGCGAAAGGTGATGGCGTCGCAAAAAGCCCGAAGTCTTGAGATCCGCCCGTGGCATGTCAACAGGCTGGAGCGCTGCCAGGGGCGGGTGAGGGGGTTTTTGCGAACGCGTCAAATGTGAAACGCGACACGGAGCCCTCCTGCGGCGGCCGGGAGGGCCCCTTTTGCATCCCGGGTCCAGTCTATGCTATGAAACGGACGTTTGAAAGGGGAAAAACATGGACATCTCCTCGGGCGTGGATCGGTTCTTCTTTCGGGCCCTGCATCCGGGGCTCCGCCTGGGCACGGCCAGCGACCGGTACGCGGGCTGGATCGGCCAGGTCTACACCGAAGGACGCTGGTCCCCCTCCTCGCGGACCAAGCGCGTGGGGGGACGGTCCTACCGGGAGCGGGTCCTGCCCGTGGAGAGCGTGGAAGAGTACTTCCGGCACTTCGAGGTCCTGGAGGTGGACTTCACCTTTTACGCGCCGCTCCTGGACGAGGCGCTCGAGCCGTCCCGGACCTTTCACGTGCTCCGGTCCTACCGGGAGCACCTGGGGCCGGACGCCCGGCTGATCCTCAAGGCCCCCCGGGCCGTGTTCGCACGCAAGCTCCGCAGGGGGAAGGGCTTCGTGGAAA
>Ga0207797_1001285_pt1 | contig 18288 bp, 14 predicted proteins | sample PRCRCaboRojoPR_6_FD_187275 | JGI IMG/M metagenome (GOLD analysis project Ga0207797, IMG submission 187275) | Marine sediment microbial community from Cabo Rojo, Puerto Rico - PR CR 10% Liquid 1 (SPAdes) | ecosystem: Environmental > Aquatic > Marine > Coastal > Sediment | place: Cabo Rojo, Puerto...
GCGTGGGGCCAGCGTCGCGCCGGACACAGCCAGGCGATGTGGTTCGCCGGCTACCAGATCTTCAGGTATCACTGAGCTGCCCTTCACTCAAGTAGAAGATGCGATCGGCGTAAACGGCAGCCTCGCGGCTGTGCGTCACCAGGATCAGGTTCTTGCCGGCCTGACGGGTGAGGCGGTCGAGCAGCGTAAGGATCTGGCGACCCGTCTCCTCATCCAGGTTCCCTGTGGGCTCGTCGGCCAGCACGAGACGCGGATCGTGGACCAAGGCGCGGGCGATGGCCACGCGCTGCTGTTCGCCCCCAGAGAGTCGATCGGGGAAGGTGTCGCCGCGATCCCCCAGGCCTACGGCATTGAGGAGAGACTCTGCCCGTTGTCGTGCATCGACACCGTTGATGCCGTTCAGTTCTAACGGGAGCACGACATTCTCCCACACGGTCAGGGTGGGGAGCAAGTTGAAGAACTGAAAGATGAAGCCAATGTGATGGCGGCGGAACAGAGTGCGCTGTCGCTCGTCAAGTGCGTTCAGATTCTGACCATCCAGCCAGATGGCGCCGCAGTCAGCGTAGTCAATGCCGCTGATCAGGTTCAGCAGGGTGCTCTTGCCACTTCCACTTTCGCCGACGATGGCCACCGATTCGCCGTGGGCGAAAGCCGCGTTGACGCCTCGCAGGACGGTCCTTACGTGTGGTCCTTCCTGGAAGTCCTTGCAAAGATTCTCAAGCCGAATGAAACCAGCCGCGTGCCTCGCGATGTCTTTCATGTGTTTCCCAGATTGATCTTCTTGTGGTCGCACTTGCCAGGTCATTGAGTCTCCAAGCTGGACAAGAAGGCTTGTATGGCGTTGAGAACCGGCTCAGGACATTCCTCGTGCGGCACGTGACCGCAATTCGGCATGACGGCCAGTTCTGCCCGCGGCAACTCACTGGCAAGCCGAATGCTCTGCTCGGTGGGCACGATGCGGTCATCATCGCCGGTGATAACCAGTGACGGAATATCGATCTCCTGGAGCCTAGTGCTCAGGTCTGCCTGTTGCGAGGCCCTGGTTAGCTCCCACAGAGCTTGGTCCCAGTTCGCGGCACGCAAGGGTTTGCGATAGCCGGCGCGTATCTCCGGCGTTATCCTGCTGGGGTCGTGCCACGCACTGTTGAGAAAGGCGTCTCCGCGTACCGCGATTTGACGCGCCAGCAGCGGGCCAAGGCGATCGAGCTGCGGGGCGTGCAGCAGCGGTCGAACGAACGATGGCGCGCCACCCCCTGTGTAGATCGCCGCATCCACAAGGATTAAGCCTTTCACCCGTTGCGGATGCGCCAGTGCAGCATTGACGGCCACGGTGCCGCCGGCCGAGTTGCCGGTGAGCACCGCCTCGTTGATGCCCAGTCCGTCCATCAGCCCGACCACCAGAGCTACCTGGGCCTCTGGCGTATATGGGTTGGCACCCGACTGCCAGGACAGAGGGCGCTCCGTCAGGCCAAAAGCAGGTCGGTCGAAGGCGACGACCGTTCCCAGCTCCCCCAAAGGCTCCATCATCTCCCGCCAAGAGAAGACGCTGGCCCCGAAGCCGTGGAGCAGGATGAAGGCTGGGTCTCCTTCCCCGGCTGTCTTGTAGTGAACCTGTAAGTCGTTCACCTCAATGAAGCGGCTGTCGGCATCGGCCAAAGCTTCCCGCGGCACCGTGTTCTCAAGCGGCGGAACCGGTACCAGGAACGGGCCGATCAGGACAATGGCCAGTACCACGCCTGTGGCAATCAAAGCATAGCGCAGCGATTTACTCATCAGATATCACTCTCCATTGATCCTAGGACCTACTTTTAGACGGGTCGGCAGGCTCGCCTTCCTCTGCCATACGGCGAGTGAAGAAGCTCGCCAACATACCGTAGAACGTCAGTCGTTCCTCGTTGTGTTCTCTGTCTGTGCCAGCAACACGAACTTGTTTGGCCTTCAGAAATGTGCGCAACGTGCCTTCTCGTCGGAGCCGAAGCATCTCTCTCGCTTCCGGGGCAACAGCAATCAGGTTCATCGCGTTCACCGTCGTGGCGTAGAGGACGAGCTTCCAGTCACGATGGCGAAGCCAGAGCCAGGGGATCATCAGCAGGATGCTAAGCCTGTTGGCCAGATAGAAGCTCTGGAGCAGAGCACCGGCAGCGAAGCTCACGGACGTGGTGATCAGAATCCCGATCCAGTCCACGACCAACATACCCCCCAGTATCGGTGACATACCGCGTCCTCCCTGGAAGCCGTAGTAGAGCGGCCAATTATGACCCAAGGTCCCCATCGCAGCCAGGATCAGGTAGTAGGGGGCTTCGGGCCTCCAAAGCTTCAGGATAGCCGCCGGAGCCGCTACCTTGAGGATATCCAGGAGGCTGGTCAGGCACCCGTACTTGGGGCCCAGCTGAAGGTTGACCGTCGTTCCACTGACTGTGCTGGATCTGAATGCCACTGAGCTGCCGGGAACCTCCACGTCCACTTGCTTCACGGCTTCCGTTGGCGCGAAGACCGCGATTATCAGTCTCGCAAAGGATATCGACCCTAACAGATAACCACCCAGTGCAGACAGCAAGGCCATAGCCCACATCATGGGACGTGTTCCATTCCTGGTCGTGAGTCTTCGCTCTGCGAAAGCCGGGCATCAGCTCGCTGGAGTGTGATATCCCCGCGATACCCGTTGACGGTCACAGTGACACCATCCTCGAGTTGGCAGGCCCCGGGCACCGAGACGACAGCCGGGATGCCGTACTCCCGCGCGACAATGGAGCTGTGGGAGAGTAGTCCTCCAGACTCGGCAATGACGGCCCCTGCCCTAGTGAACAGCGTTGTCCAGCCTACATCCGAATACGGGATAACCAGTACGTCTCCTTCCCTCAGTGTATCACCATCGCCAAGGCTGCGGATCACCTTCACGGGCCCTGTATACTGTCCCCTTGACGTAGGGGTCCCTCTGAGAATGCCAGACGTTTGGGGCTCTAAGGACGGGATATGGTCACCGTAGATGATGCTCGGTAGCGTGACATCTCGGCAGGCTGCCATCTCGCGCTTCCTCTTGACAATCCGCGCTTGAGAATCAGTTTCGGCTTCACCGTCTACGATGGTTCTGACCTCACTCAGGTTCAAGTGGAATATGTCCTGGGCCGAGGTCAATACACGCCGCTGCACAAGCCGGTCGGCCAGGGCCAGGACGTAGACACGAAACAGCCCATACCCCGATGCATAGAGCGAACCGATGGCCTCCCTGTAGAAGGTGAAGCGTCGAGCCCGCTGGTAGATCGTGTGGATCAGTGGTCTCTGCACCAGAGGGATCTCGAGGTCTTCGAAACACATCCCAGCGCTAGATCTGTCTGGGCGAGGGGCGTGGTTGACGATCATCTGCAGCACAAGATCCGGGTCTTCACGCCACGACGGCACCGAGAAGTCAGTCCCGCTGTCACTAAGGTGCCCAAAGCGCCTGATGAACCGTTCCATGCCATGCACCAACTCACTGGTCTCTGGCAGCTTTAGACAGGCACTGTAGCCACCAACCCGGATCCGCGCTTTCACGGTCTCATCGAGGACACTGTACAGGTCGTGGAGAGCTTCGAGGTCTGTATTCGGGTCGAACTGCTTCAGATGCTCCATACCTGCGGTCAGATCAAGGCTCTCAAATTCAGCATCAAGCCGACTCAACCAAGCTCTCAACAGACGGTTGTAGACTTGCATAAGAAGCAGTGTCACGATGTTGTAGTACGCGGTTTGCTGCGTCAACCGGTACAACTGATCGATCTGATCTATGAGCTCACTCTCCGTCAGTTGGTCGACTTTATCGACGGGAAGCGCATCGTATCGCGCTTTCATAGTCGGTAGAAACGCCTGGATGCGACGTCCAAAGGCCAGCATGTTGGCGACGAAGCGGAGCATTCTAGGTAAGAGCGCAAGGGTTCTTGCGGAGGGTCTAATGGTCGGCTTCTCCGTCCCCTCCAGGTCATAGCCTATGAGTGCCTCTAAGCTCTCGCGAGGCAGACCCAAGATGTCGATGATCTGGCCGATCGTACCCATGTTGAAGTAGGCCCTGTAGCAGAAGGATTTCGCCAGATGCTCAGGCTTGATGTCATTCGGCCCGATCAGTTCGGTGAAAAGCCTGACCCAGGCGCCATTGACCAGTGGGACGTTGATCGACCAAACCAGCGGTTTGATGATCCCGGGGAAGACCTCCTGAGATACGCGGTTGGAGTAGATGTCAACGTTCAGAGACGCGATGGCGCGGAGCTGAACCCAATGGATGGCGTGGCCATCGTAGACCCATTCCAGGTCCACTGGCTGTCCGTAGATCCTGGCCACAGCCTTTGTCTGGTCTACCACCTCTTGGAACAGATCGCTCTGTGCCTTGCCGGCGTCCGGTGACTCCACCCAGGTGTCTCCCCGATTGATCCATCGCTGAGGCGTGACGCCTTGCTGGACCAGCGCCTCGCCGCTGCCCTCGACGGCCTCGATGACCACTTCTTCCATCCCCGTCATCGGGTTCCTGCTGAAGGAGACGCCAGACAGAACTGGATGTACCATCTTCTGGATGATCACGGCCATCTTGAGTTTGGTTGTTTCGATGGCGCTGGACTCAAGATATGCCTGCACGTCCTGGGATTGCGCTGAGGCCCATACCGCACCCACTGCGTCCAGGACTTGGTCCACCCCGCGAGCACCCAGGACGCTCTTGAACTGACCGGCAAAGGAATGTCCCGGCCTGTCCTCCACGTTGGCAGAGGAGCGGACGGCGTAGGCTGACTGCAGATCCAGCTTGCCTCTGAGTTCAGTCTTGAGGTCCAAAGCCACCCGACTAGGGGCTTCAAGATGTCGCAAGTAGGCATCCCATGTGCAGACCAGAGTCGCAGGGGTACGAAACCCTTCATCCATGAGGAATCGCAAGCTCTGGGCCTTCGTGCCGATTCTGCCCCGTTGTCCGATCTCCTTGAGGTCAAACACGTATCGCGTGGTCATTGGTCTGCTGGTCTCGCTTGCCCAGAGGACGAGAGCTGTTGCGTGGCCTGGGGGTCGTCGCCCAGTCTACGGAGGAGCTTGGCGGTGGCCGTGACGATCTCCTCCTGCTGTCTCTCTCGGCTGATCGTTGCCGGCTTGTCACCGCTCTGTGGACCGTACCAGCCAAATTGGGCATGATTACCGCCCTCGATGGCCACCCACTGCGTGTCCGCGGGCAACAGCTGGCGAGATACATCGACCTCGTCCAGTGTGGCGAGGCCATCACGGGTGCCATAGATCGAGACGACCGACAGATCGCTCGCGGAAAGGTCATCGCTCGCGGCGGGATACGCTGCCCACAGGACCAGACCGTCCACCTTTGATGGGTGGCGGTGCGCATAGCGGGCGGCCATGGCGCCTCCCAACGAATGGCCGCCCACCGCCCAGTGGGTTACGCTGGGAAAGGCATCCATCACCTCGAACGCTCGGTTGGGGGCAAAGAAGGCCAGGTTGAGGGGCATAGGGGTGATGACCACCAGGTGGCCCTGAGACGCGATCTCCCGAGCCGCCGGTGCGTAGGCCCGAGGCTTGACGCGTCCGCCCGGGTAGAGGACCAGGCCGCTGGTCGGCTGCTTTTCGGTGGGACGGAAGACTAGCCAGTCGCGGGTTGTGACTACAACCCCATCGGTCTCGGCGGCTATCTCCAACGCCGCAGTCGCCGCGGGCATAGGAGCGGGCGTCGATTCGGCCCAGATGACGAAGCCGCCCACGGCGAGGAGCGGGATCGTGAGAAGGACCCACCACCAGCGCTTAATGCCACGCATACTATCCTCTGCCTTCTTGTTTACCGTCTTCGCCGTGCGTTCCTGGACGTGTATCATTGCCTCTGATATCGATTCGGTAGTCACCGGGGATGCCCCAGTCATCGACCCGGTTGTAGCGCGCCTGGACGGCATGGAAGTGGACCGATATGGGAGCCCGATCCAACGCCGGTCGGGCCTCGAAGAGGTCCCGGTCGCCGTAGCATAGCGCCTCAAGTGCCAGGGGCAGCTCTCGCTTGAAGATGGCGAAGCGGAAGCTGGCGGGGCCGAGGGCTAGACCACCACTGACATGGCAGTGGACGCGGAGGGCTGGCCTTGATCGCTCCTCCACCCATTCACCCAGAACCTCATCGCGCATCAGACGGACATAGAGCCCCGAAATCTGGCTCCTGTTGAACGTCGGGCCAATGGTAAGGAATAGATCACCGGTCCAATCGGAGTGGGTGAGCGTATAGCAGCGCGGGCTGACCGGGCCCCGAGGTCCGGTGGGCGAGGCGAAGGTCACGTGTAGTTTCTCCGGTCTCAGCCGCCCCATACTCGTCTACCTATGCCGTCTCGGCGACGATCTCTTGACTTTCCTCGTCCCAGCACTGGGTGGCATTGACAACTAGACAACGCCACGCGTAGAAGGCAACGCCGGCCATCGTGAGGGCTGCAGCAGCGCCGACAGCCCAAGGTCCCAGCTCGTCAATCAGGAAGCCGCCGATGATGGGGGCGAGGATCTGTGTCAGGCTGTCCAGCGAGGTAGAGAGTCCCAGGGCGCCGCCAACTTCCTCCTCGCGGACTGCTTTGGTGAGGGCGCTGTTGGTGACGGTATTCAACGTTCCGCCGGAAAGTGGCAGGAACGCCAGCACGATCAGCATGAAGCCAACCGTAGGCGCGAGGGCCCAGCCCAAGAGAGCCACGGTGAGCAAGGCGACGCCAGCGACGACGATTCTCCTCTCCGAGAAACGATCCGCCAGCCGGCCCACGATGAAGCCCTGCACCAAGACGACGAGGACGCCGACGTACGTCAGAATGTAGCTGGTGGCCTGATCGGTCAGTCCGAAGCGGTAGCGGGTGTAGAGGGCGAAGTTGGCCGTGAACATGGTGAAGGCCAGTCGATAGAAGAAGCGGGTCTGCAATAAAGGCCTGACCCGGGTTCGATTCAGCGCCTCTCGCAGTGCCCTAATGGGAAGGATTGCCCGCTCCCGGTCCGCCAACTTGGCCCGCCGCTCCGGCGTCAGAGACTCGGGCAGCCAGAGTGCGACACCGATGAAGTTGAGCACTGAGAGCGCCAGGGCTGCGAAGGCGGGCACGGAGAAGCGCGACAGGCCGACGGTCTCGACGATCTGAGTCACGTAGGGCCAGTTGCTGAGGGTCCCGCCCATGGCTGGGCCGATGATGAATCCGGTGCCGAAGGCAGCGCCGATCAGCCCGAGGCCCCTGGCACGGTTCTCCTTATCGGTGATATCGGCGATGTAGGCCCGGGCGAGGGAGACGTTGCCTCCGGCGAGGCCGTCGAGAATGCGACTGAAGAAGAGCCATCCCAGGGCAGCGGCGTCGACCGTCAACGCCCCGGCCGCGATCCCCGCCGTCCGTCGACCGAGAGGCTCGACCAGAGCCAATACGACGAAGCTGACGGCTGTCCCCAGGATGCTGAAGAGGAGCATAGGACGACGCCCCCAGGTGTCCGACAGGCGACCGATAAGGGGGGCGGCGAGGAACTGCGCCACCGCGTTGGAGGCGATGAGGAGGCCGATTAGGCTGGCGCTGGCGCCAAGGGAGCCGGCGTAGAAGGGCAACAGCGGCAGGAAGAGGCTGTAGCCCAACAGCTCTATGAAAACGAAACCGATGATCAACGCGAGGCGATGTCTCTGCACCTACTGGTCTCCTGCCTGCACCTGCTCTGTCAGCCCTTCGCTTCCTACGGTGTCTGCCCCCGCTTCAGATGGCTGGCCAATTCGTGTAGCCAACCAGTTGACGATCATGGCCCCGCGCTCGTCGAGATGCTTTTCTGCTGCTCCGTGGTAGGCACGGAGATAAGGATCAATGTGCTCGGTCGGAGGGCGGTAGCATTCACTCAGGCCCTCGATCCAGTCGAGCTGATGCGCGGCGAGCTCTATGTCGCCGAACGTCAAGGCGGCTTCGATGCTGCGGCCGACCATCTGGTTGAGCTCGTTCAAAGCGTCGTGATCCATAGCTTGAGGGTGCACGGCCTGCCAGACATCTGCCTCCAGTTCCGCGCGCCTCTCGCGAAAGTGGGCCCGTGCCTGGGTCAGGGCCTCCGGCGTTGGCTCCACCTCAGGCGTGGAATAGGCGGTGGTCATCAGCTGCTCCGTCTCTTGCACCGCCTGTTCGAAAGAGGAGCCCAAGTAGTGGCCGGGGATGCGCTCCCGGAGCTTGGGTTCCTGATCGAAGATGCGACCTCCGAAGGCTGCCGGCAGCCCCTGATCCTGGGCCGTGCGGGCCATAGCGAGGACGCTGGCCGCTGTGTCCAGCTGTTGAGCGACCAGGACAATCAGGTCCGCCTTTGTGGCCTCGATGGTCTGCTCTATCTGCTCTTGCGGCACGTCGGCACCGAGGTAGACCACGTGCCAGCCCGCCCGGCGAAGGAGGAGCGTCATAGTGAGTAGCCCGATGGTATGCTCCTCTCCTGATGCTGAGGCGGCCAGGATCTGACCGCGGCGGGTGGGGGGCGGCGTCGCGGCAATCAGCCTCTCAAGCCGACGGACTGCCAACTGCGAGGCGAAGTGCTCCTGGTGCGGCGTAGCCTCGCCCTTGCACCATTTCTCTCCTATCTCGGCGATTCCGGCGGCGATGATCTGCGAGCAGACGACCTCTGGGGGGTACATGGCGAAAGCGCGTGTGAGCGCTTGTTCCGCCGATCGCTCATCGAAGGCCATGCTGGCTGACAGCCACGCATCGCGCACCTCGGCCACGGTGCTACCGGCAGCCACGCTCTCTCGCCGAGCTTCGGGCGGCAATGGCATGCTGGCGAGAGGGTCCTGTCCGTCCCCCTCGAGGCTCCGCCACAGCTTGACGGCTCTCCCGATTCTCAGCCCTTCGTCCTGGCGGGCGACCAGCCACTTGATCACGTCGATGTCGCGTCGCGAATAGACCCGGTGACCGGCCTCGGTCCGGGCGGGATTCGGCAAGCCGTAGCGGCGTTCCCACGCTCGGAGGGCGTCAGCGCTGACGCCTGTCTTCTCGACGACGGCTTTCAGGTTGTAGATGGGATCTCGGTAGGCATCCTTTAACATATCATTCCTCAGTTCTCTATAGTATTTATCGGCCCGGACCTCCGATAATATACCAGGTTGTACATAACTTGTCAAGGAATTGGTAAATAGTAGGTGTCGACGCACGGTGCGGACCATGGGTCGAGCCTTCGAGTGGGGGGCAGCGCGGCAGCGGAGCCTATCTCGTTTGGGAGGAGACTTCCGAAGTCTGGAAAGCTCCTTCTCGAAAGCAATCGGCCTTGCGTACAGGAGCATTTGGGGGCTTGGGGAACCCGGCAAAGACTTCGGAAGCCTTGCGCACCAGGGTGCGCGTCCTCGGGTTAATCGCGCTCCATTCGGTACTGCTGTAGACCTTTGAAGGTCCCGTACAGCACGGTCAGCAGGAGGAACATCAGCGGGAAGGCCGTCGCGATGGAGGCCGTCTGAATGACCTGCAGACTCCCGGTCCCGGCGAGCACGGCGGCGACGGCGCCCAGGGCGACGCCCCAGAAGGCACGCAGGTTCCTGCCGGGATCCTCCTTCCCGGAGACGAACATCGACAGGGCCAGGGCGGCCGAGTTGGCACTGGTGAGGAAGAAAGTGGCGATCAGGAAGAGCAAAGCCACGGCCAGCACGCCGGTGAGCGGCAGATTCCGGGCGATGGCGAAGACGGCGCTCTCTACACCGTATTCGTTCAGCGCCTGGGTGACGTCGTAGCGGATGCCCGCGCCGCCCACGACGCCGTACCAGAGGAAATCGGCCAGTGTGGGCAGGATCAACGTGGCTGCTACGGTCTCGCGGATCGTGCGCCCCTTGGAGATCCGGGCGATGAAGAGGGCGACGAAGGGGGACCAGCTGATCCACCAGGCCCAGTAGAAGATCGTCCAGTCGCCGAGCCAGTTCCCCTCCACCCCTGGTGCCGTGTAGAGGCTCATAGGCAGCAGGTTGGCCAGGTACTGCCCGATGGAACTGGTGGTGATGTTGACCAAAAACAGGGTGGGCCCAAAGATGAAGACGAAGAGGAAGACGGCGACGAAGACCCACATGTTGACGTCTCCCAGAAACTTGATGCCTTTCTGCAGCCCGGTGTAGACGGCCAGGGTGAAGATGGCCGTGAGGACCCCGATGATGAGATAGGAAGCGTAGTTGGGGAGGGAGAGGCCATACTGGTACTCGAGGCCGCGCGAGAGCTGGAGGGCGACGAGGCCGGTGGTGGTGGCCAAGCCCCCCAATGTGGCGAAGACGGCGAAGATATCGAGGATCTTGCCCAAAACGCCGCGGACGCTGTCGCCGAAGACGTAGTAGAAGGCGCTGGAGAAGCGGAAGGGCAGCCCCTTGGTGAAGCATGCGTGGGCCAGCGGAATGGTGAGGAGAGCGTAGATGGCCCAGGCGCTGAGCCCCCAGTGGAAGAAGGAGGTGGTCATAGCGTTCATGGCGGCCTCAGGTGTCTTCGGCTCACCACCGAAGAAAGGAGGCGGGCTCATGTAGTGGGAGGCAGGCTCCGCCGGCCCCCAGAAGACGATGCCCGCCGCGATGGCCGACCCAAAGAGCATGGCGAACCAGGAGATGTCCGAGAACTCGGGTTTGTCGTCCGGGAGCCCCAGCTTCATGTCGCCGAACTTGGTCAGCATGAGAACGAAGCAGGCGATGACGAGGGCGAAGACCGAGAGAAGGTAGAGCCAGCCCCAGCCCTGGGTGGTCCAGTTGAAGACACGGTCGACTACCCACTTCATGTTCTCCGGGAAGACGATGGACCAGAGAACGAAAAGAACGGTCAAGACAGCCGAGACCCAGAAGACGAGGGGGTCGAACGGCCTGTCCTTAGTCGGATTGTTGTTTGACGATGGCATGGTTGTTCCTCTTTGAGTTCAGTCGATTGTGGGTCAGGATCTGTCGATGACGCTGCCGAGCTCGCCCAGCCGCCGCTTGAGAAAGGCGATGGTGTCGACCGGTGTGGGGTCGACCTGGTTGAGCATAGCAACGTAGTAGCTTACGTAGTCTCCAAGATGGATCAGCGAGAAGATCTGAGCGAGCTTGCTATCGCCTCGTCCCCAGACTTGTTGGGCTGTCACCCCCTCGCGATCCAGCAGTTCGGCGGTCACGTCCCATCTCTCCTGAATCCGTCTTCGGTCTAGGGCCGAGCGGAGCATAACGACGACGCTGTTCTCTCGCACCACGTCTGGGATGCTGAGCCCCACGACAGCGTTGTGGTTGAGCTCGGGAAGGAGCTCGAAGAAGGCCCAGTGCTTGGCGTTCTCATTGAACTGGGTCTTCCAGCGATTGGCCGTGGCGCCCAGGAACCCGGCGCCATAGACGATCGGGAGCTGCCCCGCAATGCGTTGGGCGAGCTGCTTGGCGGGGTTATCAGCGGTGGGCGTGTCAACCCTGATCTCCTCCTGACGGGCCTTCATAACGGCAACGGCCTCGGCGACGTCCTCCCCGTAGTCGGGAACAAAACCGAGTCGGTGGACGGTGCCGAGGAGGAGAATGAAGGCGTAGCCGAGGGCGGCCCTGGGTTGCGACTGGTAATCGAATTGGACCACCGGGGCCTGGGCCTCGCGGGCCAGGTCTGCCAGGGTCCCGCCGGTAGTGATGGCCAATGCCCGGGCATCTCTATCGACCGCCTGTTCGAAGCAGGACAGCGTCTCCTCGGTGTTGCCGGAGTAGCTACAGGCGATGACGAGGGTATTCGGCCCCGCTGCAAACGAGGGGAGGGTGTAGTCGCGCACGAGGGTGATGGATAGGTCGCATTGATCTGAGACCAGATCTTGGAGCAAGGCGCCTCCGATGGCTGAGCCGCCCATGCCGACGATAACCAGGTGGTCGACGTCACCAGGGCCGCGAGGCAGGGTCAGGTCTTCGGCTTGAGCCCAGGCGTCTTTGCATTGCTGCGGCAGTTCGCTAATCCGTTCCAGCATGTTGTCGGCATCGAGCTGTCTGATCGTTTCAGGCTGATCTAGGTTCATAAATCGTGGTCCTCCCTGGACGCTGAAGAGCAGGTTAACACTCCCCGTCGAGGTCACGGGCGGCCTGAGCGCGCTGGCGGTCACCGCTATCGTGGACGAACGCTCTTAGGGGGTGCTGTATGGCCGGTGCTTTTTCGGGACCTGCGCTGCAGAGCAGCCGGAGGATGATACCAATGATGGATGGTCTTGTCAACCTTGCGTGAAAATGGACGAAGCATTATAATACTATTTCGCAAGCGGGGAAGTGTCGGAATTGGCAGACGAGCGTGACTTAGGATCACGTGGGGTAACCCGTGCGGGTTCGAGTCCCGCCTTCCCCATTGTTTGCTGGGGACACCTAGGCGCGCCTCGCGCGCCTATTGTGTGTGTGATGAGGAGAGACAGCTTAGTACAGGAGGCATATCGCGTTGAAGATCACGACCGAATCAGTTGGCGAGCGCCAGGTATCTCTGACCATTGTCATCGACGAGGAACGGGTTGAGCGCGCCCGGCGACGAACCGCCCGTGAGATCTCGAGGGAGGTCGACATTCCTGGCTTCCGCAAGGGGAAGGCGCCTCCCGACGTCGTGGTACAGCGTTTTGGAGAACGGGTCTTCCAGCAGGAGCTGGTGGGCACCCTGGCCGAGGATGTGTACCGTGAGGCCCTGGAGGAGGAGGATATCACACCGTATGCGCCGGGGACGTTGGAGGAGACGTCATTTGATCCCCTGACGTTGACCTTTACGGTGCCGCTGGCGCCCGACGTTGACCTGGGCGACTATCGGGCCTATCGCCTGGAGCCCTCGGAGGTGGAGGTTCCCGCGGAGGCGCTTCAAGAGGCGCTGGAGGCCATCCGGGAGCAGAACGCGGTCCTGGCTCCGGTGGATCGTCCAGCCGCGGGGGGCGATCTGCTGGTGGGCGAGCTGGTCGGTCGGACGTCGGAGGGCTTGGAGTTCCTGCACGAGGAAGAGGCTCGTCTGTTGCTGGACCCCGAGGAGGGAGTTGCGATTCCAGGGCTCGTGGATGCGCTGATTGGCCTGGAGGAGGGCGAGGCGTCGACGGTTACGTTGATGCTGCCTGAGGACTTCCAAGCTGAGGAGTTGGCCGGGGGCGAGGTGATCTTCGATATCGAGGTGGAGCACGTCTATGAGCGCATTCTGCCGGAGCTGGACGATGATCTGGCCCGGACGGTGGGTAACTATGAGTCGTTCGAGGAGTTGAAGGCATCGGTCCGTCAACGCTTGGAGGAGAGGGAGCGAGCCGAGGTGGAGGGCGACTATGCCGAACGCGTCCTGGAGGCTGTCATTGACCAGGCTGAGGTGTCGTATCCACCAATCATGCTGGAAGAGGCCGTGGAGGATGCCCTGGAAGACTACGAACAGCAGATCGAGCGCCAGGAGCACATGATGCTCGAGGACTACCTCCGAATCCAGGGCCGGACAATGGAGGATCTGCGCGAAGAGATAACGGAAGACGTGGAAGCCTCCCTGGAGCGGTCGCTAGTACTGGGGGAGGTGGTTGAGCAGGAAGGCCTCACAGTGAGCGACGATGCGCTGGATGCCCAGATCGTGGCATCGAGCGAGCAGTACGGCGAGAAAGCGGGCCAGGTGCTAGAGGCTCTCAGCACCCCGACGCGACGCCGCGGTATCCGCAATCGGATGCTGGCTAACCTGGCGGTAGAGCGCTTGGTGGCTATCGCCAAAGGGGAAGCTTTCGATGAGGATGCTGAGGATGGGGACGCGGATGCCGCCGACGCGGATGTCGCCGACGCGGATGTCGCTGATGCGGGTGTCGCAGGGGAGGCTGAGGCGTCGGACGTGGAAGAGGCAGAAGAGTCGGAAGAAGAGAGCGAAGCCTAGATTTGGAGGGTGACTTATGCCGTTAGTTCCGATGGTGGTCGAATCGACGGGGCGTGGAGAGCGCGCCTATGACATCTATTCGCGGCTGTTGCGCGATCGGATCATCTTCATCGGCACGCCGATCAACGATCAGGTGGCGAACCTGGTCGTGGCGCAGATGCTGTACCTGCAGAGTGAGGATCCGGAGAGGCCGATCTCCCTGTACATCAACTGTCCCGGGGGGGTGATCTATCACGGCCTGGCCATCTATGACACGATGCGGCACGTGCAGGCGCCGGTCCACACCTACGCGGTGGGCGTGACGGCCAGCATGGGGACCGTGCTTCTGGCATCAGGCGACGACGGGCATCGTTACGCCCTTCCGCATGCCACGGTCCACATGCATCCGGCCGGCGGCAGCGCGCAGGGGTATGCGCCGGACGTGGAGATTCAGTATAAGGAGTTGAAGCGGGTCGAGGATCTGCTGCATCGGCTTCTGTCGAAGCACACGGGCCAGCCCGTCGAGCAGATCGCGTCCGATTTCGAGCGCGATCGCTTCATGACGGCCGAGGAGGCGATCGAGTATGGACTGGTGGATAAGATTCTACAGCAGCCTGATGAGGAGACGTAGCGGGAGATCGGCTGCGTGACGAGGTAGCGAGTTAGGAAGCACCGCCCAAGAGAAGAGGGCGGTGCTTTTTCTTCGTGAGGTGAGGGACGTAAGAGATGTGAGCGATGCCTCTGGTGAGGGGAGATAGCTACGGGACGCGGGGGCGGGTGTAGCGGGCCTCGGCGGACTGGAGAATGTCGGCGATACGCTTCGCTGCGCCGTTGGGCAGGGGAGGCGCTTGGTGCGTGCTGAGGATGGTCTGGACGCGTCGTCGGAGACGATCGGTCATCGTCTCTGCACCGGCGGCCATCCAGCTCTCCCAGGACGCGCGGTCCATTAGCGACGGCACCCAGACCTCCTCGCGGCATCGCCTGGCGGTCTCTCGCTCGGCGAGGAAGTGCCCGCCAGGTCCTACCTTGTCGATCAGATCGAGCATCAACGTGTCGTCGCTGATCTCCAGGCCTCTGGTGATGCGCCGCGTCATAGCGATGATCTCATCGTTCATCACCAGCATCTCCAAGGAGCCAATGTCGGCGCAGTCGAGGAAACCGACGTCGTGGATCAGTGTGGAGCCACTGAGACCCGAGAGCAGGACTTGGATGGCGCTCTCGATGGCCGCCTGTTGGTCGACCGCCTTCGACTCGGAGGCTCCCGCCGTGCCCATATAGGGGAGCCCGAGATAGCGGCAGACGTCGGACACAGCCGCGGCGTAGAGGCTCATCTCTGGCCCCCCGTAGGCGGGGCGGGCCGTGCGAAGATCGGTCGGCTGGGGCGCGCTGCCAACGCAGACCGGCGCGCCGCGCCGTTTGAGTTGCGCGATGGTTAGCCCACTGAGCATGCCCGCCAGCGTGATGACCAAGGCGCCGGCACCGGTGATGGGCGCCGTGCTCCCTGCAGAGCCACCTCCCAGGTAGATGACGGGTAGGCCATGCGCTACGGCCCACAGCATGTTGGCCAGGTCCTCTCGCGTGTGCTGCAGCGGCGATTGGAAGGTGGTGAAGAGGGCCAGAAATGGCTTCGCGCGAAGCTGCTCCTGGTCCCCGGCTACGGCTAGGGCGATCTGGTAGATGTCGGACACGTTGTCGGAGGAGTAGGCCCAGGGGAGGAGGGGCTTGGCGGTGTTGACTACCATCTCGGCGAACTCGTAGACCGGGGATAGCTCGGGGGTGACGTCGTCGATGAGCGCCAGTCCCATCACGTAGTCGATGTTGCCGAGGGCATCGCAAACCAGAGCTGCCATGCCAGGGTCCCCACGCTGCGATCGGCGGCGCTCTCCGCTCTTGGGATCGACGAAGTAGGTGCAGGTGGGACCGGGTCCGAAGTTGACGTCATCGATGGTCGGCTGGTCCAGCGTAGGTGAGCCGACCTCGATCCTGTGGCGCTCGTCCTGCTGGCGCTCGTCCCCGACAGGACGGCCCCAGAGGGTGAAGGATCTGGGAGCCGCTGCAACGGCATCCTGGACGACGTGGGATGGCAGACGAACTCGAGACCCGTCCAGGCGTGCGCCAGCGCCGGACAGCAGGTTGCGTGCCTCCGCATTGCGCACCTCTACCCCAGTTCGTTCGAGACAGGCCAACGTGGCGTGGTAGGCCTTCTCGATCTGACGGTCGTTGAGGACGCGAAATTGAGGTGACTGATGGAGGGGCTGGTCGGTGGGTTGGGCCATCTCGTTCTCTCCTGGTCCGTTTTAGGGTGCTCTTAAGAGGTCGGGTCGCGGCGGGGGTCTTGACGGCCGTCGCGGGCCTTGATCAGTACAAGGGTGCGCATCATCTCGTTCTTGACGATGGAGATCGCTTCGTCGACGCCCATGCCGGGCTTGGCCATCATCATGGTCGGTTGGGTGGCGAGGGCGACGTGGACCGCTGCGCGCGCCGCGAGATCGGTCTCGGCGCAGCTCCCGCCGAGGAAGGCTCCAATCCCGGCCTTTTTGCAGGTCAGGACAGCCTCTACGGTATCGTGAAGGCCACCCACGTCGGGCATCTTGATCTGGATCACATCAGCTGCTTGGGCATCGACGAAGGCGCGGATGTCCTCAAGGGTGTCGGCCCATTCATCGGCCACGATCTGGACGGCCACGTTGCGGAACTGGGCGTACTCACGCAGGGTCTTCAACGCCTCGATCTGAGCGGCGCGGCTCTCCATGATCACCGGGCTCTCGATGCGCAGGCTGTAGGGTTGGGTAGATGACTCCAGGCGGTAGAGGTACCCCAGGATGCGACCCAGGTTGTTCTCGTAGATGCGGCCCAGGGCGCCGTGGACGTCGATGTGAACGACCGGACGGTAGTTGGAGCCGCCCAGCTCTGCGATGCGCTCCCTGAGCCAGCGCACATAGCCGACCAACACCTCGCCGTCCTCGCCCAGCTGGGTCGGAATATCCTCGACCAATGCGTGCGGCAGAGAGCTGACACGGCGGACGATCATCTTGTCGGCGTTCGTCCGGCGGTCAGCGCCGCTCTGGGCGTGGATGGGTACCGAGCGGCTCGGTTGGGGTAGGTCCCACTCGTCGGCGATCACCTCGGCCATGGTGAGGTGCCGTGCGCGGGCGACGGCTTTAAGAAGCGCCTGACTGACGCCGTAGCGGATGGCGGTGTGCAACGGTCTCTCGACGGTCACGGATTTCTGAGACTTAGGTTTCTCTTCCGCTCCCTCCGGACGGAGCATTCGGAACGGCGCGGCGAGGAGATCTCGCCGGGAGAGTCCCCCCTCGTTGGAACGGTCGCTCTCCTCCGGACGATCTGTCCCCTCCTCCGGTGGGACCGGGACGCGGACCTTTTCGGTGATGGCGTCGACCGCAGCGACCATGTCACGGAAGGAGATGATCTCTCGGCCTATGAGGACCGGTTCCACTTTGCGGCGGATGGTGCCGAGAGCATCGGCAGTGCGCAGCACGGGGTCGCGACCGGAGATACCGGCGTAGGCGACACCGACACAGTCGCCCCAGACGACGTCCCCGCGCGGGGGGCCCGCACCATCCTCCCCGAGTACCAGGCCCACCGACACAGCCTCCGCGACCTCTCGGACGCAGCGGAATCCGGAGGCCTGCGACCTGGCCGCGTACTGCTGTCCGACGGGCAGTGGGTTGTCCTGGAGAGTCTTCAGGTCGGTGATGTAGTAGGCGCCGGTAGCGGGCACTGCTAGAACCTTGATGATCTTGGTCATATGAACGCCTCTATCGATGTGCTGTAACGTTCCCCTTTTTCGGAAGGATGTCGGCCTCGCGGAAGAAGTTGATCAGAAACCGACGCCCGTCTAGCTGGTTTTGCGTGTAGCCATCAGGATAGACGAGATTGACGAGCCAATTGCGTCGGCGGGCGGGTTTGGCAACGTAGGCCTCCGGGTGGAACTGGGTGCCGCAGACGAGCGTTCCGATCTGACGCAGGGCCTGTACGCGGCAGACGTCGGTGGACGCCAGCAACTCGAATCCAAATGGGGCCTCTCTTACCTCCCAATAGTGGGCCTCCAGGAAGATGGGCGACTCCAGCCCAGCGAAGAGCGGATCTGAGCGGAGCACCTGAACCGGGGTGAAGCCCCACTCCTTGAGGTAGCCCGTGCCGAAGCCATCGCTGACATCCTCCTCGCTCGGCCTCAGCTCTCGCATCGGGCCGACATCGACGCCATGGGCGAGGGCGATGAACTGAAGCCCTCCGCAGAGCCCCAGGATGGGCAGCGATGCGCCGCGGACGATCTCCATCAGCGGTTGAAGGTCTACCGGATCGTAGGCGTCCCATGCCGTGACGTTCCCGCTGAGAATGAGGGCCTGGATATCGGAGCTGGCGAGCCAATCCGGGGTGACGTCGTCGTAGCGTTTCAGCAGACAGCGATGGCCCGCGATCTCCTCCAACCGGCGGCGGACGTCATCGAGGTATGCTTTGGGCACTAGTTGATGTTGGGTGGGGGAAGCTGCAGGAGGGGGGGTGCTGCTCTCGCTTGGCC
>Ga0207797_1001286_pt1 | contig 18279 bp, 16 predicted proteins | sample PRCRCaboRojoPR_6_FD_187275 | JGI IMG/M metagenome (GOLD analysis project Ga0207797, IMG submission 187275) | Marine sediment microbial community from Cabo Rojo, Puerto Rico - PR CR 10% Liquid 1 (SPAdes) | ecosystem: Environmental > Aquatic > Marine > Coastal > Sediment | place: Cabo Rojo, Puerto...
TCGCCCGCCGCGTTCTGTTGCAGCTGGAGCGTCGCATGGATCCGCTGAACGTTCTTGCCCATCTGGCCCAGGGAACGCCGAAATGCACCCACTTTGCGGTGCGACCCGTGCGTGGCACGGCGTTTATCGGCGCCTCGCCCGAGCGCCTGTTTCGGCAGTCCGGAGCCCGCATCGTGAGCGAAGCCGTGGCGGGCACGCGCCCCCGAGGCGACACGCCCACGCAGGACGCCGCGTTGCGCCGGGAGCTCCTCACCAGCGACAAAGACCGCCGCGAGCACGCGTTCGTCACGACCGCCATCGGCGACGCTCTGCGGCCGCTCTGCCACTCCGTCCGCACCGGCGACGTCACCGAGCTGCGTCTCGCCCGCGGTCGTCATTTGCGGGCGCGGTTGGACGGAACCCTGCGCGACGCGGTTCGGCCGGTGGATCTCCTGTCGGCCCTGCACCCGACGCCTGCCGTCGCCGGCGTGCCCACCGAGACGGCCCTGACCGCCATCGCCCGGCACGAGCCCTTCGACCGCGGATGGTACGCCGGGCCCGTGGGGTGGATCGGCCAGGACGCCGCAGAGTTCACGGTGGCGATTCGCTCCGGTCTGGTCCGCGACGACCGGCTGGCGCTCTACTCGGGCGCCGGCATTGTGGAGGGCTCCGATCCGCAACGGGAATGGCGGGAGATTGAGCAGAAGCTCGGGGACTTCGCCGCCGTGCTCGGCATTCACGACTGAGCCGGATCCGAACGCCGAGCCTCGTCGCCTCGGCTCGACGGCCCTCGTCCCCGCTCGGTGCCCTCGATTCACGTCCCCCTTTTTCGTTTGCCGCCCCGCCTGTGAGCCGTCACCCTCCTACGCCGCTGGATGCCGAGAACGTCACGTACCGGTGGACGCAGTGCCTCGTCGAAGAGTTGGTACGGCTCGGCGTCACCACCTTTTTCGTGGCGCCCGGCTCCCGCTCGACCCCGCTGACCGTTGCCGTCGCGCGCCATTCGAAAGCACGGGCGATCCTCCATATCGACGAGCGGGGCACTGCCTTCGCAGCTCTCGGCTACGGACGGGCCACCGGACGTCCGGCCGGGTGGATCACGACGTCGGGCACGGCCGTCGCCAACGGGCTGCCGGCGGTCGTCGAAGCGCATACCGACGGCGTTCCGCTGCTTTTGCTGACCGCAGACCGGCCTCCCGAACTGCGTGACACGGGGGCCAACCAAACCATCGACCAGGTCAAAATCTTCGGAGACTACGTGCGCTGGCACGCCGACCTCCCGGTGCCCTCTGAAGAGATCGATCCTGCGTATGTCCTCACGACAGCCGACCAGGCCGTGCTTCGCACCGTGCGCCGACCACGCGGCCCCGTCCATCTGAACTGCATGTTTCGGAAGCCGCTGGAGCCCGTCGCCGACGACCCCGCCGGGACCGTTTCCGAAATGGTACAGTCCTGGGCACGGGGGGATCGTCCCTTCCGCACATCATCGGTGCCGCGTTTGGCGGTGCCCTCGGCCTCGCTCCACGCCCTGGCGGCCGAGATCGAGGACGTGGAGCGGGGACTCATCGTGGTGGGGCGGCTCGACGCGCCCTCGCCGGCTGTGCGGCGTCTGGCGGCCCATCTGCAGTGGCCGCTGCTGCCCGACATCACGTCGCAGCATCGCCTCGGCCCCTCGGCGGAGGCAGTGCGGGTTGCCTACCACGATGCCATTCTGGCCAGCGACTCGTTTGCGGCGCAACATGCCCCCGAAGCGGTGCTGCACTTCGGGGGGCGCCATGTGTCGAAGCGACTCCGGCTGTTTCTACGCGACGCTGCTCCGCCGCTCCGCGCCGTGGTGCGCCCCGATCCCCGGCGACTGGATCCTGACCATCGCGTTACCCACCAGGTCGAGGCCTCTGTCGATGCGGGGGCTGACGCGCTCTGCAAGCAGTGTTCAGGGCGAGACCGCACGGCCTGGAGCACAGCCTGGCAGACCGCCGACCGACGGGTCGCCCGCGCTCTGCACGCGGCTTTTCGCGACCGCGAGACGCTGACGGAGCCGTACGTCAGCCATCTCCTCTCGCAACGGCTTCCGTCCGGCCATGCCTTCGTCGTGGGCAGCAGCATGCCCGTGCGCGACGCCCATCGGTTTGGGGCACCCGAGGGAGAACCCGTCCGTGTCTATGCCAACCGCGGGGCCAGCGGCATCGACGGAACGGTGGCGACGGCGGCCGGCGTTGCGCAGGCGCGGGGAGGGTCCGTGACGCTGCTCCTCGGCGATCTTGCGCTCGGGCACGACCTCAACAGCCTGGCGCTGCTGCAAGAGCACCCGGTCGTGGTCGTGGTGCTCAACAACGACGGCGGCGGCATCTTTCACTTTCTGCCCATCCGCGAGCACGAGAGCTTCGACCCGTACTTTACCACCCCGCAGGGGCGTACCTTCAGGGCTGCGGCCGACCTGTTCGATCTCCCGTACGCCCAGCCCGAAACACCAGACGCATTCATCGACGCGTACCGGTCCGCATGCGCATCCGAGACGTCGGCTCTGCTGGAGGTCCGGACCGAGCGGGATCGCAACCGCACGCTTCACGACGTGTTGGACGCCGAGGTGATTTCGGCGCTGGAGAGGCCCGAAGCAGACGACGAGGTGTGAAGGACCGTCCGGTTCGGGGCACCTCCGAGTCGGCGGCAAGGCGACATGGCCTGACGGAAGGGGGGTCCAACCGCCGAAAAATTCTGTTATTGCAAATAAAAGACCCTCCGGCACGTTCTACAGATGGAGGGCGGCCCGTTTCGCAATCCTCGGCATCGCTCCTTGTCGGCGGCCTGAGGTCCGGGAAAGAAACCAACAGCCCCTCACTTCTTACAATCTAAACAAGATGTTCCGCGGCAAGCGGTCGAGTCGCTCCCGCAGGCAGCATTTCCGCACCGAACAACGAGGATCTGCCATGCGTCGCCCCAAACCCCACCACTGGCTCGCGCTCTGCGGCATCGCTGTGGGGCTTCTTGTCGGCGGATGCTCGTCGACCGACCAAAGCCGAACGGCTCCGCCCGCCGATGGAGACACCGTTCATACCGGGTACGGATCGCAGCAAAAAGATGAGGCCACGGGGTCTGCCGCCTCGGTCTCGGGCGAGGAGGTCGCGGCGCAGGATCCCGGAGCCAATGACCTGCACGAACTGCTCCGGGGCAACGTGGCGGGCGTGAACGTCTACGAGACAGCCGGCGGCGGGGTGCGCATCCAGATCCGCGGGCCGCGGTCGCTGTTTGGTTCTTCCGACCCGCTGTACATCGTGGATGGCGTGGCTGTCGAGCCCACCCGCAACGGGCGCTTTCCGTGGGTGCAGCCGTCCAACATCGAATCGATCACCGTCCTGAAAGGCTCCGAGGCCTCGATCTACGGGGTGCGGGGCGCAAACGGGGTCATCGTGATTCGCACCAAGAACCGCTGACGAGAGGCCGCATTCGTCACGCGCCGGTCTGCTCGCGGTACACCGCCTCGATGCAGTTTCCGAGAGAGAGGGCCCAGTCAAACTGGAAGCTCTCGAACCCGTCGAGCACCTCTTTCTGCTTCATTTCCTCCAGCGATGCCCCGGCCTGCCGCTGGGTTGTGACGTACTCGTTCAGGGCGCTGAGGAAGTCGCGCATCACCAGCAGATCGCCGCGTCCGCCCGTCACCCCGAATTCTGGATTTCCGTGCCCGTGGATGAAGCGGGTATCGTCGTCGTAGGTCTGGTGGAGGGTCTCCAGCGTGGCAATCCAGTTCTGACTGTCGGCGCCCCCTTGCACGTCGATGAAAGGGTAGGCTCGGTTGAAAATGAGGTCGCCCATGTGGACCACGTTCGCCTGCTCGAACGTCACGACGGCGTCACCGCCGGTGTGGGCTGGGCCGAGGTGGCGCAGCGAGATCGTCTCATCGCCGAGCGTTGTGCTCCAGGTGTCCTCGAACGTCGTCTCGGCATAGGTTTGCTGATCCAGATTGCCCCGCCGCTCGGCCGACTGGCGCTGGAGCTGCGGCGCATTGGCCTGGGCGACCATCCGCTCGGCGTGGGGCTGAAACACGCCGTTGCCACCGGTATGATCACCGTGATGGTGGGTGTTGACGACCAGGTGGAGCGGCTGGTCGGTGCGGTCGCGCAGGCCCGACCAGCAGTGCGGCGCCGTCTTCGGATACTGCGTATCGACGACGACCAGCGCCTCGTCGCGCACGAGCCACCCGATCGTGCCGCCGCGCTCGGTGTACGTGCCGACCCCACGCCGGAGCTCTGTGAACGTGCCCTCGGCAGCCATCGAGGAAGGCAAAGAAGGGAGCCAGGAACTGGTGGCCAGCGCCAGCCCCGAGAGACGCAAAAACGTTCGACGAGAAAGCATCAGTCCGTCACATTGTGGGAAGAACAGCGTGCCTACGCCCTAACGTATGTAGCTGTGACCACGAACGCCACCGCGCGGCGATACAGACCTGTGACGAGGATCGGGTCGCCGCCTCTTCTCGCCATTGCTCCGGTTCCATGCTTCACTACACTGCATGCGGCGCTCCGGACGGGCCTGCGTTCTGTTTCGTGCACGGGTTCATGGGATCGTCGGCAGACTGGAACCCGATCATGCGCGGTCTTTCGCGGGAGGCGTTCTGCCTGGCGGTTGATCTTCCGGGCCACGGCGCCTCCATCGACGCGCCATCGTGGGAGTTCAGCATGGAGGGCGCCACGCAGGCCCTTGCGGACGTGCTCGACGATGCCGGGGTGGAGCGCTGCACGCTCGTGGGCTACTCCATGGGCGGGCGGGTTGCCCTGTACTTCGCGCGGCATCACAGCCTGCGCGTGCGGCGCCTGGTGCTCGAGTCGAGCACTCCTGGTCTGCGTACCGAAGCCGAGCGCGCCGCGCGCCGTGCCGTAGACGCGCGCCGCGCCCGATCAATTCGAGAAGACCTGGCAGACTTCCTGGCGAACTGGTACCGCATGCCGCTCTTTGCGTCGCTGGCGCAGCACGACCTCGTGGACCCCATGGTGGAGCGACGGCGCGGCAACGATCCCGACGCGCTGGCTCGCGCCCTGGATGGCCTGGGCACCGGCGCGCAGCCGTCTCTGTGGTCGGACCTCGACGCCATCGACGTCCCCGCGCTCCTCCTCGCCGGAGAACTCGATGAGAAGTACGTGCAGATCACGGCCGCCATGAAGGCGCGAAACCCTGCAATGCGCCGCGTGGTTGTTCCCGACGCAGGACACAACATCCACGCGGAGCGTCCTCAAGCCTTCCTGTCGCACGTGGTGGATTTTGTGTCCCGCCACTAGTTCATCCTCCGCCGAGTCCCTGCCCGCATGTCCTTCACCGCTGTTCGCCCGAACGTCTGGATTATGGCAGCCCGCCCCAAGACGCTGGGGGCCGCCGTGGCACCGGTGGTGGTGGGCACGGCCATGGCGGTGGAGGCGGGAGTCTGGCACGGACCGTCCGCCGCCCTGGCCCTGCTCGGAGCCGTGCTCATCCAGGTCGGGGTGAACTATCACAACGATTACTACGACTATCTCAAGGGGGCCGACACCGACGACCGGGTGGGGCCGACGCGCGTCACGCAGGCCGGCCTCGTCGATCCCGATACCATGCGGCGGGCGACGATCCTGGTGTTTGCCACCGCCGTGCTCGCCGGTCTGTACCTGATCTGGCGCGGCGGATGGCCCGTGCTGGCCATCGGTGCTGCGTCGATTGCCGCCGCGGTGGCCTACACGGCCGGACGCTATGCGCTCGCCTACACCGGCCTGGCCGATCTCTTTGTGTTCGTGTTTTTTGGCCCGGTGGCCGTCGGCGGGACCTATTACGTGCAAGCCCTCACGCTCACGCCGGACGTCCTCCTTGCAGGCGCCGGTCCGGGGCTGCTCTCGGTCGGGATCCTGCTGGTGAACAACATCCGGGACGTCGACCAGGATCGTCGCGCCGGGAAGCAGACGCTGGTGGTGCGAATCGGACGCCGGGCCGCCATTGGCCTCTACGCGGTCTGCGCGACGGGAGCGCTGCTGCTGCCGGTCGGGCTGTATGCGTGGACCGGCCAGCACCCGTGGGCGATGCTGACCGGCATGCTCGTTCCGTTCGTGCTGCCTCCCGTGCGTACCCTCCGATCGACGACCGACCCGGCCAAACTGAACCCACTGCTCGGTGCCACCGGACGCCTCCTCGTGCTGTGGGCCGTCCTGTTCGCAGTGGGGTGGAATGTGTAAACCTTCTGCCCGCCCCGCCAGGATTGGCGTCCTGCCCTGCTGATTCGACTTCGAGCCCGACGCGTCCCCTGCCGTGACCCCGTCCCCGCTGTCAACCACGATCGCGCTTCGGTCGATCACGGTCTACCGCTACCGGCTCCCGTTGACGCACGCCGTCCGGTGGGGGGATTGCAAGCACAGGCAGCGGGAGGGACTGCTCGTTCGGGTCCGGTCGGCCGAGCACGAGGGATGGGGCGACGTGGCCCCGCTGCCGGGGTTCAGCGCGGCGTCGTTGGACGCGGTGGCCGAGGTCTGCCAGCGAGACGTTACCTCGGCGCCCCCGCGGCACGTTCGCGTCGCTCAGACGGAGGAAGCGCTGGAGATCGGATGGGAGACGTCCGATCTTCCACCGTCCCTCGCGTTCGGCATCGAAGGGGCGGCGGCTGATCTCGCAGCGCGGCATCTCGGCATGTCGCTGTCGCACCTGTTCGGCTCCGCCCCCCGGACCACCGTAGCGATCAACGCGCTGGTGGCGGCCACGCCCGACGCCATCGCACAGGCCACGTCGCTGCGCGACACCGGCTACCGGACCCTGAAGCTCAAGGTGGGGCGGGCCGATTGGGCGGAAGAGGCGGCCGTGGTGCGCACCCTGCACGCGGCTCTGGGGGCCGATGTCTCCCTCCGCCTGGATGCGAACCGGGCATGGTCCGTGGATGATGCCCGGGCCTTTGCGGAGGCGGTGCAGGATGTGCCCGTTGCGTACGTGGAGGAACCCCTGGCGGACCCGGCGGCGCTTCCCGCGTTTGCCGCGGCGGCGCCGGTTCCGGTGGCCCTCGACGAGACCGCGCGAACCCTGGCGCCGGCGGATCTGCCGGCGCATGCATACGCCGAAGCCGTGGTGCTCAAGCCGTCGCTGACGGGACTGACGACGACACTCGACTGGATGCGCGCCGCGTCCGACACGCAGACGCGAACGGTGCTCAGCAGTGCATACGAATCCGGCATCGGCATGCGCCTGCTCGTTGCGCTGGCGGCCGCAGCGCCGAGCGCAGACGCAGCGGGCTTCGGGCCGTACCGCCGCTTGGACCGCGACGTCCTCCGGCCGCGCCTTCCGCTCGACGGGCCGACGGTCCGCGTTGCCGAGGCCGTCCCCCCGAGCCCCTCCGTACAGGGGAGCTCGCTCGACGTGCTGGCTCATACCAAGTGCTGAGGATGGCTTCCCGCCAAAACCGGACCTTCTGCCGTGCGTAGGGACTGACCGCGCTGGCCCCGAACCAACCGCTCGATTGATGACCGACGACTCGACGTTCCACGACGAACGCATGCCGGATCCCCGCCCGAAGGCCCCCGATGCCGATCCGGACGTTAGCGATCGGGCCCGGGCGCTCGCCAACGATCTCCTCACGATCGGCGCCGTCGCACTCCGCCCCGAGCAGCCGTTCACGTGGTCGTCGGGACTGCGCGCACCGATCTACTGCGACAACCGGCGGACGCTGGCCTACCCCCGCATCCGAACGGCCATCTGCAACGACTTTGCGCATCTCGCGGGTGCTCACGACCTCTTGCCGGCCACCATCGCCGGGACGGCCACCGCGGGCATTCCCCATGCCGCCTGGCTGGCCGACCGTCTCCACCAGCCGATGGCCTATGTGCGATCGGAAGCCAAAGCGCACGGACGCAAGAACCAGATCGAGGGAATCGTCGCCGAGGGCGATGCCGTGATCGTCGTGGAAGACCTGATCTCGACCGGCGGCTCGGCGCTCAACGCCGTCGCGGCCCTGCGCAGTGCCGGGGCGGAGGTCCGAGCCGTCCTCGCCATCTTCAGTTACGAACTGGACACGGCAGCCGCGGCGTTCGAGGACGCGGGCGTTCCCCTGCACACCCTGACCGGCTACCGGACGCTCCTGCGCGTCGCCCGGGAGCACGACGACCTGTCGGACGCGGCCCTGGAAGCGCTTCACGCGTGGCGTCGGGACCCGGACGCCTGGTCGGCTCGCGTCGAGAAGGGCGGGACGCCCACCGCTTCGTGATCCCGGAGGCCCGCGGTTGCGTGCGGGGCCTCGGCTGCCGTCCCTCGTTCACCTGCACAATGGTTTCCACTTCGTCTCAGCCCCATCGATGCGTGCACACCTTCTTACCATTGGCGACGAACTGCTCATCGGACAGACCACCAACACCAACGCGGCCTGGCTCGGCGAGCGGTTGAGTTTGATGGGGGTACGCGTCGACCGGGTCGTGGCGATGCCGGATGAGGACGAGGCCATCCGGGCGGAGCTCGACCGCGCGTACGCCGAGGCCCCGCTTGTCGTGACCACCGGTGGCCTCGGTCCGACGCACGACGATGTTACCAAAACCGTGGTGGCCGACTACTTCGAGCGTCCGCTGCACACCGACGAGGAGTTGCTCGCCCGCGTCCGCCGGTACTACGAGCGGCGCGACCGGGACATGCCGGAGGAGGTGGCCACGCTCGCCCAGGTGCCCGAGGGGTTTGCGTTGCTCGAGAATCCCGTGGGCACTGCGGCGGGGCTCTGGTACGCCGACACCAACGACCACGGCGAGCGCCTGCTGGCGGTGCTGCCGGGCGTCCCGCAGGAAATGAAGTCCATCTTCTCGGCGGCGGTTCAGCCCCGCTTGGAAGCCCGGGCGGATCTGCAGGACGTGAAGCACCGCACCCTGCTCACGACGGGCATCGGCGAGTCGGACCTGCAGGCGACCATCGGCGATCTCTCGCCGTGGCTCGACGACCATCTGCACCTGGCGTATCTGCCTTCGACAAGCGGCGTCCGCCTCCGGATTACGGCGCATGGCACCAATTCCGAGGACGCCCGGGCCCGTATCGATTCGCTCGAAGCGGTCCTTCGGGAACGGGCGGGCAGATACATTTTCGGAACGGGCGATGACACGCTGGAAGGGGTTCTGGGCACCATGCTGCGGGAGCGCGGCCTCACGGTGGCCACGGCAGAAAGTGCCACCGGCGGGCTCATCGGGCACCGCCTCACGAACGAGAGCGGTTCGTCGGACTACTACCTCGGGAGCGTGGTGTCGTATGCCAACACGGTCAAGGTGCATCAGTTGGGGGTGTCCGCGCACGATTTGAGGGAGCACGGGGCCGTTAGCGAGCCCGTGGCGCGCCAGATGGCCCGCGGGGTTCGTTCTGCCATTGGGGCCGACATCGGGGTGTCGACGACCGGCATCGCAGGCCCGACGGGCGGAACCGAAGAGAAACCGGTGGGCACCGTCTGGGTGGGCTACGCCGACGCCGAGACGGAGCACGCCCGCCGCCTTCACCTCACGCAGGACCGGCATCTGAACAAGGAACTCTTCGCCACGTCCGCGCTCGACATGATCCGGCGGCAGCTGCGCCGGAAGGAGGCGAACAACCCGTAACGGCTACATGTGCACACCGTGTGTAAAAGGACCACAGACGGGACCCGCACCGCATGGGGTTCGTTGCTGTACCGGCCCGTGACACAACGGGGTCATGCCCAGAGGTTATGTTATCTGGCGCTCAGGTGTCTATAGGATACCGCCAACGGGGGCGCTCGGCGGTTGCTCGCGTCTACTCTCCGCAGATCAACGATTTGGACCATGGCAAACGAAAACGGCGAACAAAAGAAGAAGGCCCTGGATCGCGCGGTCAAGCAGATACAGCGCGAGCACGGCAAGGGCTCGATCATGAAGTTGAGCGACGATCCGAACCGGAAGGTGGAAGCCATCCCGACGGGCTCGCTCACCCTAGACGCAGCGCTCGGCGTGGGCGGCGTTCCCCGCGGACGCATCGTGGAAATTTACGGGCCGGAGTCGTCGGGCAAGACGACGCTCGCCACGCACATCATTGCCGAAGCGCAGAAAATGGGCGGGTCGGCGGCGTTTATCGACGCGGAGCACGCCTTCGATCCCAACTACGCCGAAGCGCTTGGGGTGGATATCGACGACCTGCTGATCTCGCAGCCCGACACCGGCGAGCAGGCGCTCAACATCTGCGACACGCTGGTGCGTAGCGGCGCGCTCGACGTCATCGCCATCGACTCGGTGTCGGCCCTGGTGCCGCAGGCCGAGCTCGAGGGCGACATGGGCGATACGCATGTGGGCCTGCAGGCCCGTCTGATGAGCCAGGCGCTCCGCAAACTGGCGGGCACGATCAACCGCACCAAGACCGTCCTCATCTTCATCAATCAGATCCGGATGAAGATCGGCGTCATGTTCGGCAATCCGGAGACGACCTCCGGCGGGCGCGCGCTCAAGTTCTACTCGTCCGTTCGCATGGACATTCGCCGCATCGGCGCGGTGAAGGACGGCAAAGACGTGGTGGGCAATCGCACGCGCGTGAAGGTCAAGAAGAACAAGGTGGCGCCGCCCTTCCAGGAGGCCGAGTTCGACATCATCTACGGCGAAGGCATCTCGTCGCTCGGCGAACTGATCGACCTTGGCACCGAGCACGACATCCTGGAGAAGCGCGGCTCCTGGTACTCCTATGGCGACGACACCATCGCGCAGGGCCGGGAAGCCACGAAAGAGTGGTTGGAGGAGCACGATGACGAGCGCGAGCAGATCACGTACGAGATCCGCAAGGAACTCGGCATGCTCACCGACGAGGAGCAGGAGGCCGAAGCCTCCAAGGAAGAGGCGGTGGAAGAAGAAGCGTAGCGTTGCATCCTCCGCGGACGTCGAGGCCGGAAGGAGACGTGTGGGAGAATGAATGATCCAACTCCGTGCTCCGCGTGTACACCGGAGCGAGACGCCGTCGGGAGAGTGCGGGTCTGGATCGGGATTCTGGTTTTCGTTCTTGGCGCGGTGCCGGGACAGGGGGCGGCACAGTCGGGCGATTCCGCCGAGTCCCGATTCTGCACTGCACCGGGGGCCCAATCGCTGGACGAGCGCGGACTCCGGGCCGTGTTTTGCGATGCATCGCCGGCCGTGCAGACCTCGCTCCACGCCGCCCATCGGTCCGCCTTCCCGGTCTTCTACGGCGCCGTGCCCGCCGCATGGGCCGGAGCTTGGGCGCTCCGCGACGAGACAGACTTCACGGATGCCTACCGGCTGACGGTCGTCCAACTCACGACCTTCGGCGTCGTGACGGCCCTCAAACGAGCCGTGGGGCGTCCACGCCCGTACATGACGCAACCGCTCGTTTCTCGATCGTCCCGCTATCGGGCCGGGAGGGAAGAGGGGGCGTTCGAATCGTTTCCGTCGGGGCACGCGTCGCTGTCGGTGGCGCTCGCCACGTCGTGGAGCCTCTCGCATCCGCGATGGTTCGTGATCGCCCCGAGCGCCGTGTGGGCGACCGCGGTGACGGTCAGCCGCCTGCATCTGGGCGTGCACTATCCGAGCGACGTGCTGGCCGGGGCCGTGCTCGGAGCCGGCATCGCCACGGCGGTGCATCTGCTGCGCGACACAATTACGCCAGACGCACTGACGCCCGAAGCGGCAATGATAAACGGCCCGTCGGTGACCATCCGCGTACAGCTGTGAGGGAGGTGTCGCTGCTAAAGTCAGCACTGCGAGGCGAGCGGAAGGCCGGCTCTTTGCGATGTGCCGCACCGTATCCAGGTGCGTGATGCAGGAAAGAGCGGGGGCCTCAGTCGCTGAGTGCGTCAAAAAGTCCTGCTGGGTGTCAGAGCGACGCACCCCCTCCCGGTCTGGCTGAAGAAGGGGCCTGTCGTCGGATCGCGTCTAATTCCGGCCGTCCTCTAGGCTCAATTGAAGCTCACGTCGTCGAGCAAATCGCCTTCTTTCTTGCGGAGGGCTTCTTCGGCGAACCAGGCATCGTCCACCTCTTTGGTGGCATCCGGCAGGTTCGGGTGCGGCTTTTCGTAGCCGTCCATGTCCTTGAGCCACACGAGCGTCTTGGTGCGCTCCTCGCCGTCGGGCGTCTCGAAGGTGGCGTCTTTCTCACGGCCCGCGCACGTGCCCTCGGCCTCGCCCATGGTGTGGCCGTAGACCGGGTGGCGGAGAAGGACGCGGACGCGCTCGCCGTAGTCAAACCGGGAGTCTTCGAAGTCGTCGTCGCTGTAGGTGGGCATGGAGGTGTCGGAGTGTTCGAGTGCTCAGGTGTTCAAGAGGCGAACGGATCGCCTTTGTTCGATATGCGCCGGCAGGCTCAGGAGTTCGCGTCCAGGAGGGGGCCGAATCCTGCCTTGCGGAGGAGAATGGCATTTTCCGTGCGCCGCCCGGTATTGGGGTCGCGCCGCGTCGGCACCGCGCGGATCGTCGAGACGTACCGCTCGGGCAGGGCGTGCTGCCGCGCCCCTGCAATGACCAACGCCCGATACCAGCCGTACGGAACGAGATCGTCGTCGATGTATGCGGAGCGGGCCGTGTACACAACCGCGGCACGTGCATCGCCGTCAAGTTCCACCGACAGCCGCTGGCGGGCATAGCCCAGTCCGCGACCTTCTGCCGCATCGAGGGCGCCGAGTTCGGCTTCGTCCATCTCAAAGCCTACGCCCCACGCCCCGCCGCCGTCGGGTGTGGGCACCAACGACGCCTTGGCCGAGTCGTCGGTGCTCCGCTTGTGGAAGCGCAGTCCCATGCCCGGGAGCCGCGCCCGCCCGATGGGACGCGCCGACGGGACGCGGCGCTGCAGCCGCTCCGTGAGCATGTTCGATCCGTACGCAAGGTAGATCATAGGGGGGCACTCCGAGCAGGAAGCAGGACGGTCGAAGGCTCGACGCTGTCCACCGGGGCCGTCCGCCGCGCAGTGGACATCGAGACGACGGTGCGCTACGTTATTGCCTCGCACGTTCCTCCAAATGGTTCCCGACCCCCGATGCCCGACGTCGCCTCGTCCACCCGCCCGGATCTCGACACCGAAGCGCTCTACCGGGCCGTGCTGCTTCCGCGTGTCATCGAGGAGAAAATGCTAACGTTGATCCGGCAGGGCCGCATCGCCAAGTGGTTCAGCGGATACGGGCAGGAGGCCATCGCGGTTGGGACCGCCTGGGCCCTGAAGGCGCCGGACGTCCTCCTCCCGATGCACCGCAACCTGGGGGTGTGGACGACCCGCGGCGTGGCGCTCCGTCCCCTGTTTTGCCAGTTGATGGGGAAGGAGGGAGGCTTCACGAACGGTCGGGATCGCACCTTCCATTTCGGGCTTCCGGAGAAACGCATCGTCGGCATGATCTCGCACATGGCGGCGATGCTTCCGGTGGCCTGCGGCATCGGACAGGCGGCGCAGTACAAAGGCGCGCCGTACGTGGCCTGCGCCTTCTGCGGCGACGGCGGCACACGGGAAGGCGACTTCCACGAGGCGCTGAACCTGGCGGCAGTCTGGGACCTGCCCGTCATCTTCGTGGTGGAGAACAACGGATACGGGCTGTCGACGCCCACCGAGGAAGCCCTCGCCGACGCCGACATTGCCCGCCTGGGCCGCGGATACGATATGTCGTCGATGCAGGTGGACGGCAACGACGTGCTCGCCGTGATCGACGCGGTGCAAAAGGCCCGAACGCATGCGCTGGAGCGTGGACCGGTGCTGCTGGAGATGAAAACCTTTCGCGTCCGGGGTCACGAAGAGGCGTCCGGGACGGCGTACGTGCCCGACGCGTTGATCGACCAGTGGAAGGAACGCGACCCGGTGGATCGGCTCACCGAGTACGTGGTGGACGAAGGCTCCCTCAGCCGCGATCAGGTCGATGCCCTGCGGGCCGAACTGGAGGCCGAGGTGAACGAAATCGCCGAGTGGGCGCTGGACCAGCCGGAGGTGACCAGCACGCCGGAGGCGGAGCGATCCGATCTGTTTGCCCCCTCCCCCGAGCCCTCGATGCCGGGGGGGACTGAGTCCGCCAACGAGCGATTCATCGACGCCATCCAAGAAGCGCTCTGGCAGGCCATGGAAGGGGACGACTCGGTCCTCCTCCTCGGGCAGGACATTGCCGACTACGGTGGGGTCTTCAAAGTCACGGAAGGATTCGTCGAGGCGTTCGGCGAGCAGCGTGTCCGCAACACGCCGATCATCGAGAGCGGAGCCATCGGCGCCGGGATGGGACTCGCCATTGAGGGCCTCACGCCCGTCGTCGAGATGCAGTACGCCGACTTCATCTCGTGTGGCTTCAACCAGACCGTCAACAACCTGGCGACGACGCACTATCGCTGGGGCCAGCCCGTGAATGTTACGATTCGAGCGCCCTTTGGCGGTGGAATCGGCGCCGGTCCGTTTCACTCCCAGTCCCGGGAGGCCTGGTTCTGCCACACGCCCGGCCTGAAGGTGGTGGTTCCGTCCACCCCGGCCGACGCCAAAGGCCTGCTCTTGGCGTCTTTGGCGGATCCGAACCCGGTGCTCTTCTTCGAGCACAAGAAGCTGTACCGATCCGTTCGTGGATCCGTGCCGGAAGAGAGGTATCGGCTTCCGTTCGGGGAGGCGCGCATTGCGCGAGAGGGAAGCGACGCAACCATCGTCGCCTACGGCGTGGGCGTGCATTGGGCGCTGGAGGAGGCCGAGCACCAGGCGCAGGAGAACGGCGTGGAACTGGAGGTCGTGGATCTGCGGACGCTCGTCCCCTGGGATCGGGAGACGGTTCGCGCCTCGCTGGCGAAGACGAACCGGCTGCTGGTGCTGCACGAGGCCACCCGCACGGCCGGATTCGGGGCCGAGCTCGCCGCGGAGTTGGCCGAAGTTGGCTTCACCATGCTGGACGCTCCGCCCACCCGCGTCGCGGCCGAGGACCTGCCGGTTCCGTTCGCCAAGCCGCTGGAGGACGAGATCTTCTCCGCCGAGTCGAAGCTGCGCCCGACGCTGGAGGACCTGCTGGCGTTCTGAAGTCGTGATGCATGGGCGTGACGCGTGATTGGGGGCCGCAGTGCTCGATAGAACGATTCGGTCCACGTTTCACGAATCACGCTTCACGTTTTACGGTGCACCGCGTATGTTGCGCCTCGCAGTCCGGTGAGTCGCCACCCTCGTCCTCCAAACGCAATCGTCGTTCGTGTCTGTGCCCCTTGACCTCAAGGCCGTCGCCCGCACCCTTGGCGGACTCCTTCTGTTCCTCGGTGTTGCGTTGGTCGTCCCTGCCCTTGTCGGAGTCCTCTACGGCGAGGCCCTGTGGTGGACGTTTGCCGTGACGGCCGGGGGGACGCTGCTCTTCGGGGGCGTCGCGTGGTTCGGGCTCGGCGGCCCCAGTGGGGCCGGCGAGGACCTGGGCATTCGAGAGGGCTTTGCCATCGTCGGGCTCTCCTGGTTCGTGCTGGCCCTCGTCGGGGCGGTGCCGTTCGTGCTGGGGGGGCTACTGTCCTATACCGATGCGTTTTTCGAGACGATCAGCGGGTTCACGACGACCGGGGCGACGATCATGGGGGGCGCGGGCAATGGGCCCATCGACAGCCTGCCGAACGCGTTTCTGTTCTGGCGCAGCCTCGCCCACTGGCTCGGCGGCATGGGCATCATTGTGCTGACACTGGCGATCCTACCGATCCTGGGGGTGGGTGGCATGCAGCTGTTCAAAGCCGAAGTGCCGGGTCCGTCGGCCGACAAGCTCACGCCGCGCGTCCGAGAGACGGCCAAGCGCCTGTGGCTGATCTACGTGGGCATCACGGCGATCGAGGTGGTGCTGCTGCTGCCGGCGATGTCGCTGTTTGACGCGGTCAACCACGCGTTCGCGACGATGGCCACGGGGGGCTTCTCGCCCGAAAACAGTTCCGTCGGCCAGTACAACTCGGCCTATATCGATGGCGTCGTGACGGTGTTTATGTTCTTGGCAGGCATGAACTTCGCCCTGCACTACCGCATGCTGCGCGGCAAGGCCATCACGGTCTTCCGCGACGAAGAACTGCACGCCTACACCGGCATCATCGCGGTGGCAACGGTGCTCATCACGCTCGCCACCTGGCGCGGCACGGCGCTCACGCTCGGGGCCGTGGACAGCTTTGAAGGCTATGCCTCCGTCTGGACCGCCTTCCGCTACGCCGTCTTTCAGGCCATCTCGATCGTCACGACCACGGGATTCGGCACGGCCGATTACGAGCTCTGGCCGCCTCTGGCCCTCGTGACGATCTTTCTGCTCTTCTTCTGCGGCGGCATGGCGGGGTCCACCGGCGGCGGCGTGAAAGTGGTGCGGCACGTGCTTCTGGTCAAGAACTCCTTCAAGGAAATCAAGCAGCTGGTTCACCCCCGGGCCATTCTCCCGACGCGGCTGAACGACGAGGTCGTGCCGGACGACATCCTGCGCAATGTGCTCTCCTTCATCGTTCTGTACCTCGGGCTGACCGGGCTCGGGACGGCGATCCTGGCCGTTCTTGGGCAAGACCTGGTGAGTGCCCTGGGCGCCACGCTGGCGTGTGTGGGCAACATTGGACCGGCCTTCGGCGACTTCGGCCCGACCGACAACTACGCCGCGCTGCCGGCCGTCGGGAAGTGGGTCCTCAGTCTCCTGATGATCGCGGGCCGCCTGGAGATCTTTACCGTGCTCATCCTGTTCGCGCCGGCATTCTGGCGCACCTAACCGTTTGGGGGCTCGAGTTCGGAGGTGCGAGTTTCGAGTTCGTCGTCCTGAGCTCCGAGGGGATGTTCAAGGGACCAGTGACCAGTGGCCGAAGGCTGATCAACGCATCCCGTCTCACGCAGCACTAAAATCCCGGTGTCCAAAGTAATGCAGCACGTATTTGATCTTTGAAGCTTTGCCGGGGCCAAATCCGGGCAGTTTCTTCAGTCGCTTCTCAATCGTGTCAAGGTCGGCCCCGTCGTTCCACAGGTTGGCCGCATTGCCGTCGTAGTCGTCGGCGAGTTTCTGGGCCACCTTCTGCGTGTTTTCGGCCATCTTATTGGTGAAGCGGTGCACGGCCGGTTTCTCGGCAAACTGTTCCTGAAAGGCGTCGAAGTCCATCTCTGCGATTTTCTTCATGTCCAGGTGCCCCAGCCGATCCTTGAGACGGAGGGGACCGGTAAACGCGAACTCGGCGCGGACGCGCTGGTCGTACAGCAGTCCGAGCAGCGCCGCATTCGGGTCGTCGCGCAGGCGGTCGTCGTCCTCCATCTCGCCGGTGAGCGTGCCTTCCTCCTTAAAGCGGTCCATCATGCGGACGAGGCCGCCGGACATGTCGCTGTAGTCGATGTGGGTGATCTCGATGGCCATTGCGGGTTGTGGGTTGAGGGTTGGGGGTTAGGGGTTGAGGGTTGGGGGTTGACCCGTTTCGTTCATAGGGGAAGGTATCCATCGCGGTCTCGAATGCACAATCGGGGACGCAGTTTTTGCAAAAGCTACCGAGAAGCAGAACGGACGGGAAGATGGAAAATGGAGGATGGAGAGGGGACGGGGAGGCGTCCGTCCTGGGGGAGTCATTCACTTCGCTCGACCCAAAGGGGCAAAGCGCCATCGTGGCACAGGTCGAGAGGAATGAGTTGCCATGCTCAGCAAAAACCCTTCCAAAGAACGGAGAATATAGAGAAATCGTTTGTTTGTGTGATGGGAAATCGTCCTTCCGTGTGATGTGATTTCCGGGAGGGTAGGGTACGTTGTCGTGATCGCAATGGAGAGCGTCGGCTGACATCGGTAGGGAACAACGTGGATCGTCGATCAGAGAGCATCGTACGCTTCACGCTTTGACCATTTCTTCTATTGGAGCTTGTCTCACTTCTCATGTGTGCTTTCAATCTCTCCCATCGTACGGAATCGCGTGGTGTTAAGACCTGGCACGTGGCCGGGCTCGTCTTGCTCTTCGCCGTTGGCGGACTGCTCCTGTACGGCTTTTGGCCTGTGCTGACGGGACAGGCGGAAGACGAGTCCGAGCGGGATGAGGTCGAGGCCGTGTCGTCTTCCCGTGCAGAGGTCGACGCCATCGTGGCCCGGCGCACATCGTTTGCTTTGCGCACGCAGGCGAACGGGCACCTCGTGCCGTGGCAAAAGGCGAAGCTCAGCACCGAGGCCGACGGCCCCGTCGTCGAGCGCCCCGTGGAAGAGGGCGACGTCGTCGAGAAGGGCGACCTCATCCTGCGCATCGACGCGCGCGAGGAGCAGATTGCCCTCCAGGAAGCCCGCGCGCAGCTCCTCGAAGCGCAGGCCACCTACGCCGTCGAAGCCGACCTGCCCGACGGGCTGAGCGGCGCGGACACCACCGCCCTCGCCGCCGCGCGCCGCGACTACCGGCGGGCGCAGAAGGCCTTTGCCAAGGGCACCGCACCGCGCGAGGTCGTGCAGTCGGCCCG
>Ga0207797_1001287_pt1 | contig 18269 bp, 15 predicted proteins | sample PRCRCaboRojoPR_6_FD_187275 | JGI IMG/M metagenome (GOLD analysis project Ga0207797, IMG submission 187275) | Marine sediment microbial community from Cabo Rojo, Puerto Rico - PR CR 10% Liquid 1 (SPAdes) | ecosystem: Environmental > Aquatic > Marine > Coastal > Sediment | place: Cabo Rojo, Puerto...
CCCGCCGGCCCGTTCCTCGGCAGCCGACGGGATCGCCGTCCAGACGCCCGGCCGGTCGCCGCCACCGGCCCGGTCACCGCCGGCAGCGGCACCGATCCCGTCGGCCGCCCCGTCGCCACCGTCGCCGAGCGCGCCGTCCCCGACTGCCGCGCCCGTCTCCTCGTCCACCACGCCGCCGTCGAGGGCCGCCGGGCTCGCGCCGAGTGCGGCCGCGGCGACGAGGGCGACGGCCAGCAACACGGCCGCGGCGGTCACCCGGCCGTCGACCGGCGACCCGGCCGCCCGTTCGCGCAGGCCGGCGACGAGTCCGTCGGCAGCCCCTCCGGCGGGTGGCCCGTCCCCGGACCGTTCCCGGAGTGCTGACGGCGCGGACGGGGCGTCGACGGTCAGGTCGAGGTCCAGGTGGTCGGCGGCGACCTCCCTGCCGGTCTCCCGCTCGATCCCGTACAGCAGGAGGTCACGGAGCTCCGTCGGTCCGACGACGCGGACCGGGCGACCGGCGTGCCGATCGCTCTCGTTCCCGCCGTGTCGACCGACCGTGTCGCCGCCGTGTCGACCGTCACGGCGATCGGCCAGGAGGCGCCGGACCCGGGAGGGAGCCGGGGTCACGACGGCGTCCGCCCCGGCGATCCGACCCGCGTCGTCGACGGGATCGACCCGTTCGGGGCCGACCCGTTCCAGCACCGTCCCGAGCGGCCCGAGAGTCGCCAGGAGCGCGTCGAACCGGCCGGCGGGTGCCACGGCGATGCGCTCGGTCTCGCCGTCGCGTTCGGCGACCACGACCCCCGCGTCGACCCCGGTCGCGTAGCCGCGGGCCTCCCAGGTCGCCGCCACGAACCGGAGCAGTTCCCGGTCGTCCAGGCGGCCGAGCGCGTCGGCGACCGCGTCGCCGGGAACCGGTTGCATGGGCGCCGGTACGTGCTCCCTCGACATATGTCTGGGCTCGCCTGGCGGGCCGCTCGCGGAACCGGTTCGTCGAGCGGTCCGTCCGAACCCCTCGACCGGGCGCCCGCTCGAGGCAGCAACCAACCCACCCGATCGGAGCCCCCGACGGCCCACCGGTCGGGTGCCGGCAGGGGATCGGGCGCTCCGGTGTACATATACCGTCCGAGTTCGTACGCCGCGGCATGAGTACTGACCCGGACGTCGACGCCCGGCCGGACGACGGCGCGACCGACCCGGTCGACGCCGAGTACGACGACGGCGCTGCCGACGGGAGCGACCACCCCGTCCCCGAGGCCGCCGAGGTGGAGTTCTCCGAGGTCGACGCGGACGTCGACCCGAAGACTGCCGATCCCGAGTCGCTGGGCCGCGCGCTGGGCGAGGTGATCGCCCGGACACCGGAGTACGAGGCGTTCGAGGCGGCGACGGAGGCCGTCGAGACCGACGAGGAAGCCCAGGAGCGGATCGCCGACTTCGAACGGCAGCGCAGCGAGTTCGTGATGGCGCGACAGACGGGACAGGCGACCCAGGAGGACCTCCGGGACCTCCAGGCGACGCAGCGCGACCTCCACTCGCTTCCCGTCATGGAGGAGTACCTGGCCGCACAGGAGGCGCTCCAGTCCCGGCTGGAGGGCATCAACGAGGCGATCTCCGCGCCGCTTTCCGTCGACTTCGGCGGCGAGGCGGGCGGCTGCTGTCAGGACTGACGCGAAACGGGTCGACCGCCGGTCCGGTCGCGACCGGCGCTCGATACCGGCCCGTGGGCGGAACGTCGGCGGTCTCGACGGGTCGCAAGCCGAGCGGCTGTACCGGCGGCGATTCGTAGCTCTCTCCCGTGCGTCCAGGCCGGCGGTACCCGCGTCCCACGTCCGGTCCGCCCGGTCGTCGGCCCCTCCCGCGAGCCAAGCGACAGAGTGAGGTAGCCCCCGTTCGAGCGAGGGGTATGGTACCGCACATCCCCCTGGACGAGCCAGGGGCGTTACGGCGCGCACGAGTCGCGAGCAGGCTCCTCGACGACGCGTTCGAGCTGCCCGTGATCGGCGTCCGCGTGGGTATCGACCCGCTCCTGAGTATCGTTCCCGGCGGTACCGTCGTCGGGACCCTCCTGTCGCTGTACGTCGTCCTCGAGGCCGCCCGGTACGGCGTGCCGCGTGCCCTGCTCGGCCGGATGCTCCTCAACGTCGCCGTCGACGGGCTCGGCGGGGCGGTCCCGCTCGTCGGCCCGGTCCTCGACCTCGTCTTCCGCGCGAACGACCGCAACGTCCGCCTGTTCGAGCGATACCTCCTCGAAGAGCGACGCGAGGCGGCGTTCGTCGGCATCGAGATCGAGTGATCCGGTCGGGCCGTCGGGGGCACTCCCGCCCGTGATCGCCCGGGCCCACGCTCCTGGCGGACCCGGCACCGTCCCCGACGTCGACGCAGCCCCCTCGGCGGTCACGCCTTCCGGTCGTCCGCGTCCGTCCCCTCGTGCGCGTCTCCGTCACGTCCCTTCCCGTTCCGTCTCCGCGTCCTCGTCATCCGTCTCCGCATCCTCAGCCGACAGGAGTTCGGTGAGCCCGTCGACCTCGGGGACGTCGACGTCCGGGACCGTCACGTCCACGTCAGGGACGTCCACGTCAGGGACGTCCACGTCGGGTGCGTCCACGTCCACGTCGGGCGCGTCCACGTCCACGTCGATCCCGCCGACGCCGGGAACCACGCTCGCGTCGTCGGCCCTGCCGGGCTCCGGATCGCGCGGGGAGTCCGCCGCCTGGGCGTCGTCGCCCTCGAACCGCGGTCCGGGGTCGACGACGAGCCGTTCGATCTCGCTTTCGACGGCCCGTGCGTCGAAACTGTGCTCCGGGCGCAGGCTGACGAACGCGAGGAACCCCTCGGCCGCCAGCAGCTCCGCGGGGGAGTAGCGCGTCGCGGCCGCCTCGACGGCCGCCCGGGCGCCGATCAGGGGCGCCAGCGCGCCCAGCGCACAGGCGAGGTCGTACGACCGGGCGGCGTCGCGGGCCGCCTCGTCGTCGGCGAGCTTCGTCGCGTCGATGAAGTAGACGCCGTCCTCGCGGATCAGCACGTTCTCGGCCCGGAAGTCGCCGTGGGCGAGCCCGGCGTCGTGCATCCGCCGGAGGGCGTCGAACAGCTCCGGCGCCCGCTCCCGCTCGCTGGCCTCGTCGAGCTCGTCGAGCGTGCGGAACGCCGGGAGGTACTCGAGGACCACGACGCCGAGGCCGTCGATCTCCAGCGCCTCGACCGGCTCGGGGGCGTTCACGCCAACCTCGCGCATCCTGGCGGTCGCCTCCAGCTCGTGTCTGGCCATGTCGTACGGCGTGTCGAAGTGCTCGAAGAACGCCCCCGAGCCGGAGGAGAACGCCCCCAGGTTCCGGCCGGTCGTGAACAGCGCGTGGACGACCGAGTTCTGCCTCGTGATCACCTTCACGAAGTAGCGGTCGTCGAGCGCCAGCGGGGTCGACAGCCAGTTGTCCGCGTCGAGCCGGCGGACGTCCGGCTCGTCGAGGCCGTACCTGGCGGCGAGTTCCTCGACCACGCGCGCGAGGCGCTCCCCTCCGACCTCCCCGCGCACCAGCTCCCGGAGGTCCATCACCGGGATCACACGGGCGACAGGGATAAATCGTCGTGGCCGACTGGCGGGGCGTCCGCTGCGATCCCGCCGGAAACCGGGGCCTCGTCTCCCCGGCCGGACCGATCGCGCGTTTTAATGGCGGCCTCTGGCAAGTATTGCGCATGGAGTTCGAGGTGCCGGACGAACACCGGATGATCCGGGACAGCGTCCGGGAGTTCTGCGAGGCCGAGATCGCGCCCATCGCCCAGGAGATCGAGGACGAACACCGGTTCCCGGTGGGCGTGTTCGACGAACTCGCGGCGCTGGACGTCATGGGCGTCCCGATCACCGAGGCGTACGGCGGCCTGGGCGGCGACCAGCTGATGTACGCGCTGGTCTGTGAGGAACTGGGTCGCGTCTCCGGCGGGATCGGGCTCTCGTACGCCGCCCACGTCTCCCTGGGCTCGAAGCCGATCGAGCTGTTCGGCACCGAGGCGCAGAAGGAGCGGTGGCTCGAGCCGCTGGCCCGCGGCGACTACCTGGGTGCCTGGGCGCTGACGGAACCCGACTCCGGCTCGGACGCCTCGTCGATGGACACCACGGCCGAACGGGACGGCGACGGCTACGTCCTGAACGGCACCAAGCAGTTCATCACGAACGCGAACGTCGCCGGCTCGATCGTCGTGAAGGCGGTGACGGACCCCGACGCGGGGTACGGCGGGATCTCGACGTTCCTCGTCGACCCGCGCTCGGACGACGGGTTCGAGGTGACGACCGTCTGGGAGAAGATGGGGCTCAACTGCTCGCCGACCTGTGAGATCCGGTTCGACGACTGTTACCTGCCCGCCGATCGCCTGCTGGGCGAGGAGGGCGACGGGTGGACGCAGACGAAGAAGACGCTCGAAGGGGGACGCATCTCGATCGCCGCGCTCTCGACGGGGCTGGCGCAGGGCGCCTTCGAGGCCGCCCGGGAGTACGCCGGCGAGCGCGAGCAGTTCGGCCAGCCGATCGCGAAGTTCGACGCCGTCCGCGACAAACTGGTGTCGATGTACCGCAAGACGGAGCGCGCGCGGCTGCTCACACACAAGGCCGCGACGAGGTACGACGCGGGCGAGCGGACCACCCTGGAGTCGTCGCTGGCGAAACTCGACGCCAGCGAGGCGGCCCGGGAGGTCGCCGAGGACGCCGTACAGGTGCTCGGCGGCTACGGCTACACGACCGACTTCGCCCCGCAGCGCTTCTACCGCGACGCGAAGCTGATGGAGATCGGCGAGGGGACCTCCGAGATCCAGCACCTCGTCGTCGGCCGCGAACTCGGCCTGTAGTCGCGACTCCGAACGGCCGAGCGGCTCGCTACGGGATCGGCGCCGAAAGAACGATGACAGATGCGTGTCCACCCGTCGCCGGGGTGGACGTACCGGGGGGCTCAGTCCCGGTGCCAGCCGTTCAGCGTCGTGTCGCCGACAGGTCTCGCGCCGCGACCGGACGGGGGTCGAGCGACCCCCTCCCGTGATCCGGCCGCGGTCCGATACTCTGAACGGATACGTTTGCTACTCGTCGTGAGGACTTAATACTGTCGTGCGAGGAAAGCCGACCCTTCAACTCGCTCTAGTAACTGTTAAACTCGAACTTCACGACGGATCGATAGTTCGAGAACCGAGACACCGGACGGCCGTAAGCAGGGGTTTAGCACCCGTCGACGGTGGTATGTGAACCGTACCCAGCCCACCCGCTGTCGGCACACGTCGAAGTGGTGGCGAGGGGAGGTGCTGGCGTCACTCGCGGACGACGACCATCGGCTCCCGGTCGTCGTCCGGGGCGTCGATCACGGACCGGAGCACGCGGCCGTGGAGTTCGCGGAGGGCGGCCAGTTCGTCGCCCGTGGCACCGATGACGGACTCGAACTCGGGCCAGACCGTGGGCTCGACGGCGAGGTAGAACGCCTCGGGTCGACGTGCGAGGAGGGCGTCCCGCGGGTAAGCCCGCCTGACCTCGTAGACCCACCCGGCGACGCTGGCGTGGCGCCGGAGGCTGGCCTGGTGTGCCCCGACCAGCCGGCGGAGCGTCGCCGCGTCGACCCCGGTCGCGGCTGCGACCGCCCGGAGCGTCGCCTCGTCGAACGGGGTCGGGAGGTCCGGTCCACCGGTGTGCGGCTCGTCGTCCCCGGGATCGTCGGTCACGGTGGCGCTACGGGTCGACGATCGAAAAGCGGGTCGGTGCCGCCGCCGTGGGCCGAGCGATCGGCGACGCCATCGCCCCGGTGTCGGCCGGAGACGGTCCGCCGTGCACCCCGTGCAGATCGGGGACGGTCCGCATCGTCCGTCCGGTCGAGGCGACCCTCCCCGGCCGTCGCGCGTCGTCGAGGGGGTAACCGCGGCGCCGTGTGCGCTTCACGCGGATTTATTCGCGCGCGGCTGGATCCCCGGGGCATGCAACGGATACTGGTGGCCGGCGAGACGATCGTCGACTTCCTCCCGGAGACGATCGGGCCGCTCGACGAGGTGGAGACGTTCTCGCGGCGCGCCGGCGGGGCGCCGGCGAACGTGGCCGTCGCGCTCGCCCGGCTCGACGAGACACCGTCGTTCTGGACGCGCGTCGGGGCGGACCCGTTCGGCGACGTCCTGGTCGCCCGCCTCCGCGAGGAGGGGCTCACCGGCCCGCTGGTCGAGCAGGACACGGAGGCCAAAACCGGCCTCGCGTTCGTCAGTTTGGACGAGACGGCCGAGCGCGGGTTCTCCTTCTACCACGACGGGGCCGCGGAGACGCGCCTCAGGCCCGGAACGGTGACCGACGACGACCTGGCCGCCGTGGAGTGGGTCCACGTCGACGCCCTCTCGATGGACGCCCAGCCCTCGCGGGACGCGGCCCTGGACCTCGCAAAGCGCGCCCGTGACGCCGGCTGTACGGTGTCGTTCGATCCGAACGCCAGACCGGAGCGGTGGACCGAGTTCGACTTCGCGGACAGCGTCCGCGAGGGGTTCGGGCTGGCGGACGTCGTGAAGGCGACGCCGGAGGACCTCGCCGAGGCCGGGATCGGCGACCTCTCGGGCGACGCCGACGGGCTGGCGGAGGCGGACCTCGGCCCGGAAGGCGAACTCGACCGGGAGACGGCCTCGGCGCTCGCGCGCCGGATCACGGAGTACGGCCCGCACACGGCGCTGATCACCCTCGGCGGCGCCGGCGCCGTCGCGTCCGCCACCCCCGACGCGCCGTGGGTCGGCGGGGACGACCCGGTCGTCGTCTCGCACCCGGGCTACGACGTCGAGCCGGTCGACACGACGGGCGCCGGCGACGCGTTCACCGCCGGCTCGATCGCGTCGCTCGCGGACGGCACCGACCTGGACGCGACGCTCGCGTTCGCGAACGCCGTCGCGGCGGAGGCGACGACCGCGGCCGGCGCCATGACGGCGCTCCCGGACAGGGAAGCGGTGGCCGCGTTCCGCGACGAGCGGGCGTAACCCCGCGCGTGGATGGCGCGTTCGCGGGACGAGATACGAACCCGTCGAGCGGCCCTCTACCTCGAAGACCGACCGACGGGGCCCGACGAACCGGCGGCTCCGTGGCCGCCAGGGCGTTACCGGTCTCGTCCGCCCCCGAGGAGCCCGGCACGCGTCAGGACGAGGAGGAGCGCGTAGCCGACGAGCCCGGCGACGAAGATCGCCGCGGGGACGACGAAGGGACCGAACGTCTCGTAGAGGACGTCGAGGATCGCGGGCGGGAGGCCGTTCACGAGTCGTCGGGAGGATCCTCGCTACTTGACTGGTTCGGTCCGCGGGTTCGCGTCCCCTCCGGAGCCCCGCGCATCCGATCCGGGACGGTCCGGACGCCCGGCGGGAGTCCGGCGCGACCGCGGTGTCCCGTCCCACCGGGAGTGGCTCTCCCGTCGCCGTCCGTTCGGCCCGCGTCCGCGTCGGCCGGGTCGGCCGACCGGTAGCTCACCTCCTGCTTGGGGTAGGGGACCTCGATGCCGGCCGTCGCGAGTCGGTCGTGCAGCCCGCGGTTCAGGTGGTGCGTCGCCCGGCCGACCCGGTGGGGGCTCGGGACCCAGCAGACCAGTTCGTACTCGAGCGCGAAGTCACCGAACCGCCGGAAGCGCATCCGCGGGGCCGGGTCGTCCAGCACGAACTCCTCGGCGGCCGCGACGTCGAGCCCGATCGCCTCGAACGCCGCCAGGTCCGTCCCGTAGGCGACGCCGATCGGGAGCTTCAGGCGCCGGCGTCGCCCGGGGGCCGTCTCGTTGACGACCTTCCCGGCGTTCAACAGCGCGTTCGGGACGGTGACGAGCACGTCGTCGCGGGTGCGGATCGTCGTCGAGCGGACGCCGACCGCCACGACGGTGCCGGCCTCGCCGGAGTCGAGCACGACGTAGTCGCCGATCCGGTAGGTGTCGTCGAAGAAGAGCGCCAGCCCGCCGAAGAAGTTCGCGACGGTGTCGCGGGCGGCGAACCCGACGGCGATGCCGGCGACGCCCGCGGCGCCGAGCAGCGGGGTGACGTCGATCCGCCAGACGGCCAGGAGCGCGGTCCCGGCCGCGAGCGCCACGGCGAGCGTCCAGACGTTCGAGACGACCGGCGCGACGTCGACCCGGCGCTCGCCGGACTGGAGCCGCTCGGCGACGCCACCCACCGCGCGGTTCAGCCCGACCGCCCAGACGACGACCACCACCGTCAGCGCCGGGTTCCCCAGGAACGCGTCCCACTGCTCGGGCGCCAGGAGCGTCGAGCGGACCGACGGGTGCCGGGTGAGGAGGAAGACCCCGCCGAACCCGGCGGTGACGACCAGCGGGAGCCGGAGCGCACGGACGACCACGTCGTCGAGGCTGGAGTCAGTCCAGGAGACGGCCGTCCGGAGCGCACGGACGAGGACGAACTCGACGAGGACGGCGGCGGCCAGCGAGCAGCCGAGGACGACGAGCGTCGCCCGGCCGGGGGGCAGCTCCGCGAGTGGCGCCAGCAGTCGGTCGAGCACGGCCCCCAGAGGCGGGCGGGGGAGATAACGGTTTCCGAGAGCGTCCGGCCCCGTAGATCGACCGGTGCTCGGGAACGTCGGGGCGACGCGTCCGGGTCGCGAAGCTCCTCCCGGCACACCCGGTCGCGAACGGCGCCTCCCTCACACCCCAGACCGCGGTCGCTCGCCTCACCCAGCCGGGCCGCGGTCGCTCGCTCCCGCACCGCGAGCCACCGACCTTTTGCCGGGGCCGGGCGCACGCGAGGTATGTACCAGCGAGGGCACCACGGGGTATCGCTGCTCGTGTTCGCACCGATCGCCCACGGCCTGGTGGAGGCGGGCCGGCCGGTGCTGGCGTTCGTCGTCGGGACGACGATGCTGGGCCTCGCAACGTTACCCGACGTCGACCAGAACCTCCCGGTCCCGCACCGGGGCCCCACGCACTCCCTGCTGTTCGCGGCGCTCGTCGGCGGCGGCGTCGCCGGCGTCGGGCGGCTCTTCGAACCGGCGTTGCCCGGGACGCTCTGGCTGGGACTCGGTCCGACGGCGTTCGGCTTCGCCCTCGGAGCACTGAGCGTCCTGGCGCACCTGCTCGGCGACACGCTCACTCCGATGGGCGTCGACTACCTCTGGCCGATCGACTCCACCGTCTCCCTCGGGCTGGTGACGGCCGGCAACGCGGCCGCGAACTACGGCCTCCTCGCGCTCGGCGTGATGGCGACCGCGGCGGCCGTCTACACCGCGCTTCCGGGCGTGGCGGGCTGAGCGCCCTACACTTATCTCCTCGGCGGGTCCAGCCGCCCGCATGACGGATCCGAACGCCGACGACGGCCAGCCGAACGCCACGGCGGACGACACCGACGGCCCGTCCCCCGTCCTTCGCGACGACGCCTCGACGCGGTTCCCGGTCCCCGACTTCGAGGACCTGCCGGGCGACATCCAGGAGCGGATCGCCGCCGAGACCGAGCGCGCGGGGTTCACGCCGAACGTCTTCGCGGCGTTCGCGTACGCGCCCGAGCAGTTCCGCGCGTTCTTCGACTTCTACGACGCGCTGGAGGACGGCGCGCTGGCTCGCGAGGAGGTGGAGATGATCGTCGTGGCGGTCTCCGGGCGGAACCACTGCTACTACTGCAACGTGGCACACGGGGCGCTCGTGCGGCTCTACACGAAACAGCCCACGCTGGCGGACCAGCTCGTCGCGAACTACCGGGCGGCGGACGTGAGCGACCGGCACATGGTGATGCTCGACGTCGCCGTGAAGCTTACCGACCACCCCGACGAGTTCACCGGGGCCGACGTCGAACGGCTCTACGAGGCCGGCTTCGACCGGCGCGAGGCCTGGGACGTCGCCGCCGTCACGGCCTTCTTCAACCTCTCGAACCGGATGGCGACGTTCGCCGACATGCGGCCCAACGACGAGTTTCACACCCTCGGTCGGTGAGGGGCCACGCAGGATCGGCGGGGTTACGCACCTGGCGGAACTCGCACGCCGGTGCCACGAGGCTCGGTCACCGGCGGACCCACCACCGGGACCAGGCGGCCGGCGGCCGACTGGCGATCGGACGGGTCCGACACCTGTTTGAACCGAGGGGTCGACGACGTGACCGTCACGGTCGGCGAGACCGACCGGGGCTTCTACGTCGCGGACGACGGTCCCAGTATTCCGGAGGGGAAGCGCGAACGGGTGTTCGAAGCGGGATATTCGACTGCGGACGGGGGCAACGGCCTCGGGCTCGACATCGTCCAGCGGATCGCCGACGCACACGGGGGGAGGTCGACGTCTCGGAAGGGGAGAACGGCGGGACGCGGTTCGATTCCGTCGGCGTCGAAACCGCCTGATCCGGATCTCGAGCCGGGCGGCCGGGAAGCCCCGCCGACGGTCTCCGTGGGGCTACGGCCGCTTACCCCGGTTTATGGTACTGTTAATCGGAGTAATGACTCGTTACTGCGGTTGTCTCACCTCGACGAACGTTTGGACGGGTTTGCCACTCGGCTTATTTCGTGGCGGTCCGAACGTTCATCCGGGATAGAATGAGAGGGGAGTATCTAGCAGTCGTCGCGACCCTCCTGGTCGTCCTGTCCGCACCCGTTGCGGCAGTGACGACAGGGGGTGGATCGACAGTCGTAGCGAGCACGAACAGCCCGGCGACGAACGACGCCGTCGTCGAGCCGCTCGGGAACACGAGCCCGCTGGACGCGAACAATACGGAGCCGGAGAGCCTGGCGTCCGAGGTCCGCGTCGAGACGGGCGTCGCGGCCAACGCGAGCGCCGAGACGGTCGGGACGGACGTCGACCCCGCCGAGCGCGAGGGGTCGACCACGCTCCGGCTCGACGTCGACGAGGCCAACGACACGGCAGAGAACATCACCACCTACGTCGACGCGGCCGACCTCGCCGGCTACGGCGTCTCCGACGTCTCGGTGGCGGTGAACGGCACCGAGGCGAACGTCACGACCGCGACGGACGGCAACACCACCTGGTACGGCGTCAACGTCCCGAACGCCGCGAACACGATCGTCCAGGTCGCGTACGCGGTCGACCTGCCCGGCTACGTCGCGGACCTCCCGGCGGGGGTCGTCCCGGTGAACGAGACCGCCGAGGTCGGCGGCGAGGCTCGCGTCGAACCCGTCGAGTTCTCGGGCAAGACGCGCGTGAACGAGGCGGTCGCGGACGACACCACCGTCGACCTGATCCGGGACGACGACACGAACATGACCGTGGACGTCGGCGTGCCAGAGGGGACGGACGACGCCACGTTCTACGTCATGTACGACCGGTCGGCCGGCTCGGCCGCCCCCGAGAACGTCACCGTCACGGTCGACGGCGAACCCGTCGAGTTCGGCGTCGTCGAGGCCGAAGACGAGGACGACGACAACACGACCTGGCTCGGCGTCGCCCTGAACGACTCCGACGACACGGTCAGCGTCTACTCGCCCGAGGGGACGCTAGCCCCGCCGGAGCGCGACGAGGACGACGACGGCGGCGCGCCCGGCCCGCGCGAGGAACTCCCCGACAGTTTCGCCGACTTCGGTCCCGAGACCGAGCCCGGCGCGAAGGCGGATCTGACCGGCGTCGAGCCCGGGATGGTCCGGATCGAGGAGGGCTACGCGTCGGACACGACGATCGAGCTGGTCCGGAACGACCGCACCAACTTCACGCTCGACATCGAGGTGACCGGCGACGCGGAGAACGTCACCTTCTACCTCAACACGAACGCCATCCAGGCGTCACAGCACATCGAGGGGCTCGAGGCCTACGTCGACGGCGAGGAGACCGTCTTCGGCGAGGTGACCAACGCCCGGGGCGGCTGGATCGCCTTCGAGGTCGATCACTTCTCCGAGCGCCGGATCACCTTCGAGACCGAGTCGAACGTCTCGCAGCCCATCCCCGGCACCGGCGCCGCCGCCCCGCCGAACAACCTCGACGGCGACACGCCTCACGAGGACGTCAACGGCGACGGCAGGGCGAACTTCCTCGACGTCGTCGACCTGCTGTTCGCCGACGAGGAGCGGATCAACAGCGAGTTCAGCGACACGGAGCTCTCGACGGTCGACTTCAACGACGACGGACGGTTCGGGTTCCTCGACGTCATCACTCGGCTCTTCGAGGGCTGAGGGGACGGACCCGGCAGCCACCCTCGCGACCGATCCGTCCGATCCGCGGGCGAACCGAACGATCGAACCGCACGCGCACCCGGCGTCGCCCACCAGCACCCGGGTTCGTTTTCCGGATCGACCCGACCCGACCCGACCCGACCCGAGAGCGAGCGCTCCACGTCGCCCGGTCGAACGCCTCACACTCGTTCGGACGGTCGCCCGTTCCGGGAGCGAGACGGCGACCGGAACAGTCGCGTTCTTCGAGGAGTCCGGCGGGTACGCGTTCATCGAGACCGACGAGTCCGACGAGGACGTCGGCGGCCCCGACCTCGAGGAGGGCCAGGAGGTCGAGTTCGAGATCGAGGACACCGAGAAGGGGCCCCGCGCCAGGAACCGCACGCGGCTGTGAGCCACAGGCGACCGCGATCGTGGACCCGCAGGCGACCCGGCCCGCGGTGCCGTTACCCGGCGCCGGTCCGGCCGATCCGACCCGACCGCCGACGGTGACGCCGGCGCCGGAGATCGAGCGCTCCTCGGGGAGCGTTGCGGCTACAGTTCCCCGTTCGCGGCCCGTTCGCGGACCGCCGCGGCTCGCTCGCGGATGGCCGCCCACTCCTCGTCGTCCTTGCGGTCGACGTGCGAGTACATCAGCCCCATCCGGCCGGTTCCGCGCAGGAGCTCCTCGTTCTCCTCGAGGAACGCCCAGTAGAGGGCGTTGAACGGGCAGGCGTTCCCCCCGGTCGTCTTCGAGACGGCGTACGGACAGCCGGCGCAGTAGTCGGACATCCGGTTCACGTAGTTCCCGGAGGCGGCGTACGGTTTCGAGGAGAGGACGTCCGTGGCGAACGAGCCCATCCCGACCACGTTGGGCGTCGTCACCCAGTGGTAGGCGTCGACGAACCCGAACTGGAACCAGTCGTTCAGCTCGCCGGGATCGGCACCGTACAGTAGCGCGAAGTTCGAGAGGAGCATCAGCCGCTCGATGTGGTGGGCGTAGCCGCGCTCCCAGACGTGACCGACCGCCTCCTCCATGCAGGCCATGTCGGTCTCGCCGTCGTAGTAGAGCGGCGGTAGCTCGCGCGTCTGGTCGAGCTGGTTCGCCTCCCCCAGCTCGGGCATGGCCCGCCGGTAGACGTGGCGGGTGAACTCCCGCCAGCCGAGCAGCTGTCGGACGAACCCCTCGACGCTGTGTATCGGCGCGCCGCCGTCCCGGTAGGCCGCCTCGGCCGCCTCGATCGCCTCCATCGGGTGGACGAGCCCGAGGTTGATCGACGACGACAGCAGCGAGTGTGCCACCGCCCACTCACCGTCGACCATCGCGTCCTGGTACGGGCCGAACTCCGGGAGCCGGACCGTGACGAACTGGTCGAGCGCGTCGAGCGCCGCCTCGCGGGTGACCGGCCACCGGAACGTCTCGAGGTCGGGGTCCGGGTACCCCCAGTGGTCGTCGAACCGCTCCGTGACCCGGTCGTGGACCTCGCGAGTGAGTTCGTCCGGCTCGTAGGCCGGGACGGGGGGCGGCGACCAGCCGTCCGGCGGCGTCTCGCGGTTCTCGTCGTCGTAGTTCCACTCGCCGCCGGCGGGCTCGCCGTCGTCCATCAGGACGCCCGTCTCCCGGCGGACGTGGCGGTACCAGTTCTCCTGGCGGTAGGTGCGGCCCGGCTCGTGCGGACCGGCCCAGTCGTCGAAGTCGGCGGGCGTCGTCACGAACCGCTCGTCCGCCACGAGCGATAGCGAGCCGCCGCGGGACTCGACCATCGACCGGAGACGGTCGCCGGTGCCGTGGCTCGCCGGCTCCATCGTGACCAGGTCGTCGCCGGGGGTGGCCTCGAAGTAGTCGTCGAGCGCCTCCCCGAACGTCTCCGCGCGGAGGTAGGTGACCTCGTAGCCCCGGTCGCGGAGCTCGTCGCGGAAGTGCCGCATCGCCGAGAAGACGAGGGTGAGCTTCTGCGGGTGGTACGGCAGCCGGTCGGCGAAGCCGGACGCCTCGATCATCAGCACCGAATCAGCCGACTCCAGGGGCGTCGTCGATGGCGACAGCTGGTCGCCGAGGACCCAGACCGTCATCGCGACCGGGACCGGGCGGACGCGTATCTCGGGCCCGAGGGCCGACACGGCGGGGCGGTGAGTGGGTGCGATCGCATTGACGACGCCAGGGCCTGGCCGGGCAAGTAGTTCGCGGCCAACGGATCCGAAAGGCGACCCCGAAGGGGCGAGACGGGCCGACGGCTCAGGCGGCCGGCCGCCCGGCCTCGCTGCCGGCGGGGCCGACGCCGCCCTCGCGGCCGGACTCGCCCCGGAGGGCGAGCGCGAACGCGCCGAGCCCGACGACCGTGACGACCGCCTGGATCAGACCGCCCACGATCGGGACGGCAGTCAGGATCGCCACCGCGACGAGCCCGACGACCAGCGCGATCCAGCGGTTCGACCCGTCGGCGAGCGACAGCAGCCAGCTACCGCCCACGAACGCCCCGTAGACCGACGCCACCCAGAGCACGAGCAGGAACGCGACCAGCCCGGCCAGCGAGAGGGGGATACCGACGATCGTGAACACGAGGAAGACCAGCGCGACCGGCACGCCGATCGCGACGAGGAGGCCGGCACCGCCGGCCCGCAGCGCGCGGGTGGTCCCGAGGTCGGCGACCCGGCGACCGAAGCCCGGCGCCACTGCGAGCAGGACCGCACCCAGCAGCAGGTTCACCAGCAGGCCGTAGACCGCACCGACCCACGCGGGGATCACGGGGACGTTCGGGCCATCGCTGGTGAACGGCCCGGCGCCGAACGCGGGGGCGTGGGTGAACGCGATGTTGTCGTCGGCGACGACGCCGCCGGCGACGGTCGCTCCGGTCTCGAGGGTGAACTCCGCGGTGTCGTGCCGGAGTTCACCCTCGAGGCTGGCGGTCGGCCCGACGGTCAGCCGCTCGGCACCGACGAGCGTGTCGCCGGCGACGGCACCGTCGACGCGGACGTCGCCAGCGGCGGCCTCGAGACTCCCGCCGACGGACGCGCCGTCGCGCAGCAGGAACGAGCCACCGAACGCGCCGACGTCGCCGCCGACCGTGCCGGCGACGGTGACGCTGCCGGCGGTGGCAGTGAGGTCGCCGTCGACGGTGCCCTCGACGATGACGCTGCCGGCGGTGGCGGTGAGGTCGCCGTCGACCCGTCCTTCGACGACGACGGTCCCGGCAGTGACGACGAGGTCGTCGGAGACGGTCTCGCCGGCCTCGATCACGACGACGCCCCCGGAGCGGACCTCCTCCGCGAGTGCTACGCCGGCCGTGCCGGCGATCAGTACGAGGACGGCCACGGCGAGAACGCCGAGGCGCCCGAACGACGAACGGACTGTGGACATGATGACCCTCCTACGGGTGGAGATACGCCGTCGGGGGAGATAACCCCAGAACCCGATTTTCCGGGACAGAGAACGTGATAGTCCAGTGTCGGTCGATCGCGTCTACCACGGTATCGACCGCCCAGGCGGTCGTCGGTCGGGGTCGACACGGGTGCCCGTTGCCGGACGATCAGGACGCCGCCTGCGGCCCCGGGTGACCGCGGCGCCGCTCCGAGCTCCCGACGCGGACGGCGTCGGGTCTGGCACCCGACCCCATCCGATCCCATCACATCCGACCCGACCGCAGGGGTCCGCGACCCGACCGGTTCCCCGACCCGAACCGGTATGTACGAGCCCGCAGAGGGACGACCCGTCATGGAGTACACCACGCTCGGCGACACGGGGATGGAGGTCTCCCGGATCTGTCTGGGCTGCATGTCGTTCGGGACGAGCGACTGGCGCGACTGGGTGCTCGACGAGGAGGAGGGGATCGAACTCGTCGACCGCGCGATCGAACTCGGGATCAACTTCTTCGACACCGCGAACATGTACTCGCTCGGCGAGTCGGAGCGGGTGCTCGGGAAGGCACTCGAGGGGCGCCGGGACGAGGCGGTCGTCGCGACGAAGGTCTTCTTCCAGATGGACGAGTCGAACCCCAACTCGGGCGGGCTCTCGCGGAAGGCGATCGAACAGGAGCTGGACGACTCCCTGTCGCGGCTCGGGATGGACACCGTCGATCTCCTGCAGACCCACCGGTACGACGACGGGACGCCGATCGAGACGACGCTGTCGGCGCTCGACGACGCCGTGCGGCGCGGCAAGACGCGGTACGTGGGCGCCTCGTCGATGTGGGCCTACCAGTTCGCGGACGCGCTCCACACCGCCGACACGCTCGGGCTCGAGCGGTTCGCGACGATGCAGAACCACTACAACCTCCTCTACCGCGAGGAGGAGCGGGAGATGCTCCCCCTCTGCCAGCAGGAGGGGATCGGCGTCATGCCGTGGTCGCCGCTGGCCCGTGGCTACCTCACCCGGCCCCACGAGGAGTCCGAGGCGACGACCCGCGGGGAGACCGACGACTACGCGCGGATGCACCCGTACCTGGAGGGCGGCGGCCGGACCGTCAACGAGCGGGTCGAGGAGCTCGCGGCCGAGAGGGGCGTGAAGATGGCCCAGATCGCCCTCGCGTGGGTCCTCCAGAAGGACTGGGTCGACGTCCCCATCGTCGGCACCACGTCGATCGAACACCTCGAGGACGCGGTCGAGGCCCTGGAGATCGACCTCCCGGACTCGGACGTCGAGTACCTCGAGGAGCCGTACGAGCCGGTTCCGGTCTCCGGACACGAGTAGGCCGATCTCCGGAACGGCTGCACCCCGTCGAGCCGTCGGCCCGGGGCCGCCTGGCGGGACCCGACCGGACGCGGCTTTCTTGTCGCCGCGGGTCGTGGCCGGGGTATGCCCGGCGCGACGTTCCTCGAGGGCGAGTCGGTGGCGCTGGCGACGATCGAGGAGGCCGACCTGGCGTTCGTCCACGAGTGGGTCAACCACCCGTCGGTCAGGCGGTCGATCGGCCAGTGGTACCCGACGACCCGGGCGCAGGAGCGACGGTGGTGGGAGGCCGACGCCGAGGACGGCGACTCGATCCGGCTCCTGGTGACCGTCGACGGCGAGCGGGCGGGCGCGGTCGAGCTGGAGGACGTCGATCGGACGGCGGGCCGTGCGGAGCTGGCGGTCTGGCTCCACCCCGACTACCGCGGGAACGGCCGGGCACGGGAGGCGGTCGAGCTGCTGGTCGGCTACGCGTTCGACGAGCTTCGCCTCCACAGGATCGTCGCCGACGCGTACGCCGACAACGACCGCTCGCGGCGGATCCTCGATGCGGTCGGCTTCGTCCACGAGGGAACCGGTCGCGAGGACGACTTCCTCGGGGGCGAGTACGTCGACACGGTCTACTACGGCCTGCTCGTCGACGAGTGGCGCGAGCGGGGCGACGCCCGAGGAGCGGAACCCGGATAGCGTCGACGGATCCCGGGGTGGCTATTTGCCGCTCCGCCGCAACCGAGGGCGCATGGAGCCGAAGCGTTTCCTGTTCTGCTCGCTGGACGCCGCGCTGATCGGCGACCTCGCGTGGCAGGTCCGGCGCGAGGGCCACGACGTCAGGTACTACATCGAGGCCGAGGCCGACCGCGAGATCGCCGACGGCTTCGTCCCGAAGACCGACGACTGGGAGGCGGAGGTGGACTGGGCGGACGTGATCGTCTTCGACGACGTCTGGGTCGGCTCGGAGGTGGGCACCGGCGCGCTCGCCGCCGAACTGCGCGCCGACGGCCACGCGGTCGTCGGCGGGACGCCCAACACCGACCGGCTGGAGGACGACCGCGGCTACGCGATGGACGTCCTCGCGGACCACGGCGTCGAGGTCCTCCCGCACCGGGAGTTCACCGACTTCGGGGCGGCGATCCAGCACGTCCAGGACCAGCAGGCGCCGTACGTCGTCAAACCGCTCGGCGAAGTACAGAACGTCAAGCGGCTGCTCTACGTCGGCAACGAGGACGACGGCAGTGACGTCGTGGACGTGCTGAAAGCCTACGAGAAGGCCTGGGGCCACCGGATGAAAGGCTTCCAGCTCCAGCGGAAGGTCGAGGGCGTGGAAATCGCTATCTGCGGGTTCTTCAACGGCACCGAGTTCATCGACCAGGTCAATTTTAATTTTGAGCATAAGAAATTGTTCCCAGGAAACATCGGCCCGTCGACGGGTGAGATGGGCACGTCGATGTTCTGGGGCGGGCGGAACAGACTGTTCGAGGAGACGTTCGGCAAGCTCGAAGACTGGCTCGCTGCGGAAGGCTACGTCGGGAGCATCGACATCAACTGCATCGTCAACGAGACCGGCATCTACCCGCT
>Ga0207797_1001288_pt1 | contig 18258 bp, 14 predicted proteins | sample PRCRCaboRojoPR_6_FD_187275 | JGI IMG/M metagenome (GOLD analysis project Ga0207797, IMG submission 187275) | Marine sediment microbial community from Cabo Rojo, Puerto Rico - PR CR 10% Liquid 1 (SPAdes) | ecosystem: Environmental > Aquatic > Marine > Coastal > Sediment | place: Cabo Rojo, Puerto...
AGTGCGACCCGCTCGTCAACATTACGACCGACGTCATAGTGGGCCATCCCGGTGAACGAGAGGCCGACTTCGAGCGGACCCTGGAAGTTCTGGAAGAAGTGAACTTCGGAGCCGTTTACGGGGCCAAATTCTCTCCTCGGCCCGGTACGAAAAGCGCCCTGATGGAAGATAGCCTTCCCCGGGAAGAAAAGGAGCGGAGGTTACAGCTGTTGCTCGAAAAACAGAAGGAAACCAATTACGAGGGGAACCAAAAATTTATCGGCCTAAATTGTAAGGTACTGTTGGAAGGGGAAGCTAGAGAGGAGGGTAAACTTTACGGCAAGAACGAGTTCAAAAAAACCGTCCTGGCCCCCGGCGATTCCGACTTGATCGGTCAGTTTTTGGAGGTCGAAATAGAGTCTTTTACGGAAGGAGTCCTCCTTGGTCGTCCCTTGGAGCAGTGAACGGAGGGGGAGATGAGATCTTCTGTCGGTTCGTTTTGGCAGCGAGCGAAAAATGAATATAATGACTTTGATCGATAAGTGCGCTCTGGAGGGAGCTTTGGGGGGTTCTCGGAAATTTTTATAAAATTATACGTTTGGAGTGGAGATCAACGATGATATTGACAGTTACTCTTAATCCCGCTTTCGATAAGATCTACTGGGTCAAAGACTTGAAACTGGAAGGAGAAACCATTCTCTCCCGGGCCTATCGCAGCTACTCGAGCGCCGGAGGGAAGGGTATTAACGTATCCATATATCTGGGACGTCTGGGAGTGGACAATATCGCCATGGGGTTTATCGCCGGCCATACGGGGCGGGCGATAAAGAGGTCGGTCCGCGAGGAGGGTGTAACCACCAATTTCAACTGGATTGACGGAGAAACCAGAACTAACGTGGCCATTTTGAGGAAAAAGCACAAGGATCGCCCCATAGAGGTCAACGAACAGGGGCCTCCGGTGCCGGAGAAGGTCCTGAGGCAGTTTTGGACACAATATGAAATGATGTTAAAGCGAGCCTCCTACGCCGTTATCTCTGGCAGTTTGCCGCCCAACGTTCCCGACGATATCTACGCTCGAATGGTCAAAAAAGCCAAGGGGGCTGGGGTAAAAACGATAGTCAATACGGGTGGTCCTCAGTTGGATGAAGTGGTAAAAGAAGGACCGCTTATCCTGAAGCCCGACATCAGAGAAAGCAAGACCATCCTTGGGGAACCTTTGACGGATCAGGCCTCGGTACTCAGAATGGGAAGAAAGATCCTGCAAAACGATACCGACTACGTGCTCGTTTCCTACGGCGTCACCGGCGATATTCTGATCGGCCCCGAGCGGGCTTGGAGGTTGCAGGTCGATAAGGACGATCTAGAGATCAAAAACGAGGTAGGCGGGGGGGACGCCCTGATCGGGGGAATAGTATACAAGCTGGCGGACGGGGAAGAGATGCTTGAGGCGGTCAAGTACGGCATGGCTTCCGCCGTAGCCAGCGTACAAAATTATGAAAAACTTTGTCGTGACATGTCTCTAGTTCATGCGGAAAGAGAAAATATTTCCGTCACGGAGCTGAAGGAGGAGGGAATCGGCAGTGAAAGTTAAAGATATCATGACTCGCGATCTCAGTTCCGTCTGCGAAGAGGATACGATAAAGGATCTAATTTACTTGCTGGAGAAAAGCGAGCTTCCCGGTGTGCCCGTCGTAGATCAAGAAGGGCGAGTCGTCGGTTTCATTTCCGAACGTGACGTTATCGCCTCCGCTCTGCCCGATTACTTCGAGATGCTCAGGACCGCTTTCTATATACCCGACATCAATCAACTTTCCAAGGAACTGGAAGAGATTGCGTCGGATCCTATTTCCAAGCACATGGTCGAGGACGTGGTCTCAGTATCCGAGGAAGAAGAGGATCTACATGTGGCCGATCTGATCATTAGAAACGATCTCAACCGCGTACCCGTCGTCGACGACCAGGGAATGTTATCCGGGATCGTGCGACGGATCGACCTGCTCGGGGCTCTGCTTTAAGTCCGGGGGCCGCATTCGTCCACTCGTCTTTAAAGAGTGCTTTCCGGATCACGCGACGGATTAGAGTCCTCTTGCCCATTTTTCCTTAATTTTTTGAATTTGATTTTCTTAAATATAGGAGGGAGCATGAGATTTAGCAGATTTTTCCTGCCCACTCTCAAGGAAACGCCTGCAGATGCCGAGTTGAAAAGTCATCGGTTTATGTTGAAGGCGGGTATGATCCGCAAGGTAGCCGCCGGAGTCTACGATTTTCTACCCCTGGGATTTAGACCGCTGAGGAAGATTGAAGAAATCGTCCGAGAGGAAATGAATCGATCCGGCGGTCAAGAGGTCAAACTGCCTATAGCTCAACCGGCGAACTTGTGGCGTGAGACCGGTCGATGGGAGGACTTCGGTCCGGAGATGTTCAAGCTCAAGGATAGGAAGGGTCAGGAGTTTGCTCTGGGTCCGACTCACGAAGAAGTGATCACGGACCTGGTGAGGGATGAAGTGAGTTCTTATAAGGACTTGCCCTTTTTGCTCTACCAGGTAAACGATAAATATAGAGACGAAATCAGGCCCCGTCACGGAGTGATGCGCTCCCGAGAGTTTTTGATGAAGGATGGCTACAGTTTCCACGAAGATCAGGCTAGCTTGGAGGAAACTTACGAGGAGATGCATCGCTGCTACGGAAGGATCTTCGATAGATGTGGCCTGGATTGGGTGGCGGTGGAGGCGCCGAGCGGATTGATGGGGGGAGATTTCTCACAGGAGTTCATGGCTCTGGCGGAGGAAGGCGGCGAGGAACTGGCCCTCTGTGAGGAATGTGGCTACGCCGCCAACGCCGATATCGCTTCCTTTAGCCTGGCGAACTCCCCCCAGCAAGAACGGAGTGAGGCACAAAAAGAACTGCTCCGCGTGGAAACACCGGGACGAGAGACGGCCATGGAGGTGGCCGAGTTCCTCGAGGTGGCGGAGAGCAAGATCGTCAAAACTTTCCTCTTCGGCCGCGACGAGGGCGAGGGGGATGAAGGGGATCATTGTGCGGTCTGCGTCCGGGGCGACCATTCTCTGGAGGAAAGCAAGCTGACCAAGGAGTTGGGTCCCGGTTGGGAGATGGTCTCCGAAACTGGCCAAGTGCGACAATTGGTCGGGGCCGATTTTGGCTCGATCGGCCCCCTGGAGTTGGACCTTCCAGTATATGCGGATCGCAGTCTGGAAGGACTACGCAATTTCGTCGTCGGGGCCAACGAAGACGGCTGGCACTTCAAAAACGTAAACTGGGGCCGTGATCTGGATCAGGTGGAGTTTCGAGATTTGCGTCGGGTTCAAGAAGGGGACCTCTGCCCGAATTGCAGCTCCGAGTTGGAACTGAAGCGAGGAATAGAGGTGGGGCAGATTTTTCAGCTGGGAACCAAGTACTCCGAGAGTCTCGGTGCCGATTTTCAGGACCAAGACGGCGTTTTGAAGCCGATGGTCATGGGTTGTTACGGCATCGGTATCAGCAGAGTTTTGGGAGCCGTCATCCAACAGCGTTACGACGGGAAGCGGATGGTCTGGCCGGAGGAACTGACCCCCTTCCAGGTGGAAATCATTTCCTTAAGCGGCGAAGGGGGACGGACGGACAGGCTCGCCGAAGAGCTTTACGAGGTTCTACAGGGGGCAGAAGTAGACGTCTTATTCGACGACCGCGAGGCCTCCCCCGGGGTAAAATTTAACGATGCCGATCTGATCGGGGCGCCGTTGAAATTGATCGTCGGTTCCAGGGGGCTCGAAAGAGGCGTTCTGGAAGCGGAGGGGTTGGACGGCGAAAAGAAGAGTTTCCCCCTGGGCGAGGAGGGCGAGGAGATCTCGGATGAGTTGACCGACAAGTTGTTGGGCTTTATCGAGGCCGGTGGTTTTAGAGCCTAGGGGTGCACTAGGATGGACGAGAATCGTTCAAGCCTGCTGACTAGATATCTTTCCGACCCGCTGGCCATCCAGCTGCTATATCTATTGAGAGAGGGGCCGCTCGGAAGGCGTTCGCTTACTTCTCTCAGTTCCGGTTCCGAAAGCCCGGTAAGGACGTTGCTGGAAGAGTTGAGAAAAGAGGGTATAGTAAGGATGAGCAAACGGGGCACAGAGTTGACCGAGGGGGGCGAGGATATCTTCCTTCCGCCGCTTAAATCGGTGCTTGCGGTGAAGGAAATAGATCTTTCTCGGTTGTCTCTGGATCGTCTAAATTACGTTTCTTTTCTCCACCGGCCCTCCTCCCCGAAAAGGAAGAGTTGGGACTATAGGGACCTGGCTGTACGGGAAGGAGCTACGGGGGCCCTGCTCATTGCTCGAGAGGAAAGCTTCACTTTCCTGGATACCGGCGAGCGGGTAAGCGGAAAAAACCCGGAGGACGACCGCTCTTTGCGGGAAGCCTCTCCCGATTTGGGCCGAACGGAGTTGGTAGTGGTCGTTTCGGGGAAGGAGGAGGCGGGCGTCATAAGGGGGGTATGGCGGGTCAGCGGTCAATTGTTGACCGAGGTTTTTGCCGATTAAAAGTTTTGAGGTTTTTTATAAAAAGGAGTTTTAACAGATGAACCTTTCCACAAGAACGGAGCTATTGGAACCTTCTCCCACTTTGGCCATTAAGGAGCAGGCCACTCGTCTGAACCGATCGGGGCGAAACGTAATCGATTTGAGTGCCGGTGATCCCGATTTCGATACGCCGGCAGTCATTAAGGAGAGCGCAAGAAAAGCTTTAGCGGATGGCTTTACCCATTATACGGCGGCGACGGGGATCGACGAGTTGAAAGAAGCTATCGTCAACAAATATAGCCAGGAATATGGTTTGGAATACGACGTCGAGCAAGTAATAGTCTCCGTCGGAGCCAAGCACTCCCTCTACAACGCCATGGTCGTCCTCTTGGACGAGGGGGATCAGGTCTTACTCCCCGCCCCCTATTGGGTGAGTTACCCTCCGCAGATCGAGCTGGCCGGCGGGGAAGCCAAAGTCGTTTCCACTGAGGCGAAAGAAGGGTTCACTCCCACCGCCACTGCCGTGGAAGAGGCCCTCACGGAGAGGACCAAGGCGCTGATCTTAAACTCTCCCAACAATCCCACGGGTTGCATGATAGGGGAGGACGAACTGAAAAGGATCGCCTCCTTGGCCTGCCGAGAGGATCTTTTCTTGATCTCGGACGAATGCTACGAGAAGATGACCTTTGGGGAGCCGCATCGGACTGCGGCCAAATTTGTGCCCGATCGAACCCTGATCGTCAACTCCTTTTCCAAGACTTACGCCATGACTGGCTGGCGGCTGGGCTACGCCTTGGGCCCGAAGGAGATCGTCTCCGCCATGGGCCGATTGCAGAGCCAATCTACTTCCAATCCTTGCTCTATCGCTCAGCGGGCCGGGATCGCGGCTTTAGAAAACGGGGAGGAGCGGACCCGGGAGATGGTCGACGAATTTCGCCGACGGAAAGAAGTTCTCTCTCAGGGGATAGAGAGGATCCCCGGCTTGAACTACGTCGAACCGGGAGCCGCATTTTATCTCTGGGTCGACGTCCGTTCCCATCTGGGGGAAAGAATGAATTCTTCCGAAGAGTTTTGTGCTTCCCTATTAGAGGAAGAGGCCCTCGCGACAGTTCCCGGCTCTGCCTTTGGCATGGAAGGTTTTATTCGGCTCTCCTACGGAACGGAATCCGAAAGGTTGGAGGAAGTGGCAAAGCGTTTGGGAGATTTCTGTAGAGTAAAATAGGAGCTTCTGATAAATCTAGAGGTAGTTGGAAAAGCATCCTCGCCCTTTTACTTTGTCGCCTCTTGACAATAATTTTTATCTTTTATATAATATTACAATAATATATATATTTAATCTTACTAGAGTGGGCGATTTCTAGAGATCCACTTATAGGAGTATATTCGTAATGAAGCAGTGTCTTTAATTCTACTTTTTCCGTAATTTGATCTCTTGATTTTCCGCAAGTTTCTTCCAAAGGATATTAACTTTCTACGAATTATGAAAAAACTATATTCAAAACCTGAAAGTATTTCCAGGTTTTATACAGCTGGCTTCAACGAGGATCGGTAAATGGTAAGTGATAGGGGGATGATGGGATGGAGAGTATAATTAATGAGAGTGGAAAAGTGTCGCGCAGTTCCAAATCTAGCGACGAAGTGGCCGTCCAGATAAGAGATTTAAACGTCTATTATGGAGAGGAGAGGGCATTGGAAGACGTCGATATGGATATTTTGAGGAACGAGGTTACGGCCCTGATTGGACCGTCGGGGTGTGGGAAGTCGACGTTGCTTCGCTCGATCAACCGAATGAACGATCTAATCGATGGCTGTCGGGTGGAGGGGACTATCAAGGTCGAGGGGAAAGACGTCTACGATAAGGACTTGCAGATAAGCAGACTTCGCCAACGGGTGGGACAAGTTTTTCAAAAACCGAACCCTTTCCCCAAAAGTATCTACGACAACATCGCCTTCGGTCCGCGGGCTTATAGACACCAACAATCCAACGGTCACGGTGGAGGAGGAATATTGGCCAGGGTTTTCGGCAGAAACGGCGAAAAAAGCCCGATCGACGGTCGTCCGATGGACGAAGTAGTCCACGATAGTTTGGAGAGGGCGGCATTGTTGGAAGAAGTTGAAGGAAAACTGCATCAGTCGGCGATGGACCTAAGCGGGGGGCAACAACAAAGGCTCTGCATAGCTCGAGCTCTTGCCACTCACCCGGAGATTATCTTGATGGACGAACCGACTTCTTCGCTAGACCCGATATCGGCAAGACGGATTGAGGATCTGATTGACGATCTAAGCAAGGATTATACTGTCTTGATCGTGACGCACAATATGCAGCAGGCCGCGCGGGTTTCGGACTTTACCGCTTTGCTCTGGTTGGGGAAACTGATCGAGTTCGGCGATACCGATATTCTATTTGAACGTCCGGAAAAAGACCTCACTGAAAGGTATATAACCGGACGGGTCGGTTGAGATAAGTGTAACTCTTGTAATTACCCTTTCTGCAAATCTCTCATCGCTCATAAACCTCATTCTATAAGCGAATAGGAAAACGGTCAGTCTTAAGCAAGAAATTCATATCGTTACTCTCCTCCCACTCGAAAAAGGTTTCTCTTCGCTAAAACCAGACCATTTTTTGCCGAAGGGTTCGTAAATCGACGTCCGCTCCCAATCCCCTTACTGGGAGATTTCCTGGGAATTTTTATAAAATACGCCAAAAATACGCCAATGGAAAACAATACGCATGATACAAATATTGAGGGGCCTCTTGACAGCCTCTAGTCAGTTGTATATAATCTCCGTGAAGAATATATATTCTACTCTTATCATCTTTATATGGGCCCAAATATTAGTTGTATTTGCGCAAAATACACATAGGTTAGTAAATTCACCTTTGAGTTAGAACAGAAAGGCCCTTAACGGGGAGAAAAGACAACAATAATCACACGGAGGAAAAAAGTATTATGAAAAGTCTCAAGCTCAACGCGTTAGTAGGGGTCCTGGTCGCCTTGCTCGGTCTGTTTGCCCTTGCGCCAATGATCAATGCCGCCGAAGCGCTCCGCGCGGACGGCTCCTCGACTGTCTTTTCGGTAGCCAATCTGGCCGCCTCTTACTGGAACTCCAATCCTCCCATCTCCGATGCCGAATACTGGCCGGCAAGCGATTACGGAATCGAAACTGAGGAAAGCCTTGCCGATTACTGGGCCGGATTGTACGGTCTGAAAATGTTCGGCGTTCAGGTCGGTCTCTCTCACTCCGGTGTGGGCCTGAATAAGGTAAAGAGTGGTCAAGTTGACATCGGCAACTCCTCCGCCGGCGTACAGTTTGAATTCCCGAACAAGAGCGAAGAAGAATTGAGCGGTTACACCGCACACGTAGTCGCCTACGATCGCCAAGCCTTCTCCGTCTCTAAAGAGGTTTATGAGGCGGGATGTACCGTTTTGACCAAAGAAGAAATCGAGGGAATCTTCAAGGGGCAAATTAAGAACTGGAAGGGCGTCCATTCCTGTAACTACGATAAAGAAATTCAGGCCATCGGTCGGGCCGTCGGCTCCGGTACGGAGACGATGTTCCGCGTCAACGTCTTTGGCACCGCTCAGGTCACCGACCTCGATGGCGTAGACATCCGTCAGGGCCAGAACCAGATGGTCAAACAAGCGTTGAAAAGATCGAATAACGGCATTGGTTACCCCGGCATTGACTTTGTCGGCCCGGAGAATCCCGCCATCGAAGTAATTTGGGACGACGGCAAAACTTACAGCGTTAGTGACCAAGACTGGCCACTGGGCCGCCCGCTTTACATGTATACCTGGGAAGGCACCGGCGAGAAAGAGGCCGCTTTCCTGCGCATGATCTTATCGGACTTTGGCCAAAGCGTCTTCGTCGAACAAGGTACGGACTACTACCCGCTGCCGGAAAGCGAGCAAGCCGAACAGCTAGACAAGCTTCCGGAGACCACCGGTTAAGACGTTTCGGCAAGGTTGATTCGAAAAAGTTATTTGCTTAAAGTTTCCTTGATCCTTTGGGGCCAATTCCGGTTGGCCCCAAAGGAATTTTATTTTTCTCGGTGATGTCATGAAAAGCGTTCCTTTTAAAAAGATCCTTGCTTCCACTATCATAGCTGCGGCAGTAGCTTTTCTCATCATCTTCGTCGTCGCCAAGTCCTTCAACGTTTACCTATTCTCTTACGTAATTGCCGGTACCATTTTTTCCTGGATCCGACACGAAGACGAAACGGCCAAAATTTTGCTCCTCATGGCTTCCGCTTCCGCCGGGGCCATGCTAATATTGATCGCTATCTACCTATTTCTCCGGGGGTTACCCGCCTATCAGGAAGCCCCGCTCCGATTTATCACCGGGGGCGTTTGGGACGTATACAACAACGAGTACTCTTTGGGGCCGATGATCTGGGGTTCGATAATCGTCACCTTGGGGGCCACCGTGGTGGCAGCTCCAATGGGATTGGGGTCGGCCATCTTTATCGCCAAATTTGCTCCGGAATGGCTCCGGGGCATTCTCAAGCCCGCAATTGAATTGCTGGCCGGTATCCCTAGCGTCGTCTACGGCTTCTTGGGATTTGTCTTGCTTAACACCGTGTTGATGGATTATTTCGACATCCCCAATATGGGGCAATATCTCGCTCCTGCTCTAGTACTGGGTATCATGGCCCTGCCGACGATCACCTCGGTCGCCGAGGACGCGATCGACGCCGTGCCGGAGCATATGGAGAAGGGGGCCTTGGCTTTGGGAGTGACAAAATGGCAAGCGATCAAACAGGTAACGTTACCTTCCGCTTCGTCGGGCATTACTGCTGCCTTCATCCTCGGGATAGGGAGGGCTTTGGGGGAGACGATGGCCGTGACGATGATGATCGGTCATAATACCACCTATCCTTTTCCCCTATTTGACGTCTTTGAGCCGGGCGAAACGCTTACTTCTTTGATAGCCGGACAGATAGGCGAAGCTTCGGGTGAGGCGGTGGATGCGCTGATGGGGGCTGGGTTGTTGCTTTTCTTCATAGTTTTGGTCCTCTCTCTGGTCTCCCGCTTGATCCAGAGTCGATTGCAGAGGAGGTTTAGCCAAGGTTAACATGGGCATCAAATTGACAAAAGCAAATATTAAGCTTACCTTCTTTTTTGCCTGGTTGGGAATGTCGGCCTTCTTTCTTTCACTATTTGGGTTGACTGCCACGGGCTACCCGGAAGTTTTATTTCGATTGGCGGTCCCTTTGGGGGCGATAACTGTCGCGTTGGCTGCCTTGACTCTGGCAATGTCCCTTTTTACCCCCTGGTTGAAAGCGCCCGCTTTTGAGATAGCGACCTCTCTGCTCTTGGCGGGAGGGGCGGGATTAGGCCTAATTTTCTTCCTGAACAAGGGATTTGGGCTACCGCTGTTTGAAGGATCGATCACTCCGCAACTGACCAACGTCTTGATCTTGCTGTTTGGCGCTTTGGCGGCAGGCTGGACCGCCTTTCTCTCGCCCAGAGAAAATCCCGCCCTCAATACCCAATCCGCGGTGAAGTTCTTTACCGCTTTGTCGGTAATAATTCCCATTGGAATATTGATCTTCTTCATTGCCTATACCATAAATAGCGGGGCTCCGATACTATCCTGGCGCTTCGTATCGACGAGGACGGATTACCTGCGCAACCTACCGGGTATATTGCCGGCAATTATGGGAAGCGTCTGGCTGATAGTCGGGGCGACAATTTTTGCCGTACCGCTTGGGGTTGGAGCCGCCGTTTTCCTCACCGAATATGCTAGCAGACGCTGGGTGAAACAGTTGGTCGGCGTAACGGCCGATTGTCTTTGGTCCACTCCTAGTATCGTATTTGGACTATTTGGCTACGTCTTCCTCGTCCCCCGCATTACGGGCCACTCCACGCTACTGGCGGGGCAGATCATCCTCGGGGCGATGTTGCTCCCGCTGACTATTGCCACTTCCACTGAGGCCCTAACCGCAGTGCCCGACGAGTACAGAAGCGGCAGTTTGGCCCTCGGCGCCAGCCAGTGGTGGACTATCAAGAAAGTGGTACTTCCCTCGTCCGTACCCTCCATCGTCACCGGAGTGCTCTTAGGTGTCGGTAGAATAGCGGGAGAGACAGCTCCGATCATGTTGATCGCGGTCGCTTCCCAGACCGGTGCCCCCTCTTTTTTCTCGCTTAAACCCCCTTACTTCGACCTTTCCGCGCTCTTCCGAGAAGTTGACGCTCTTCCCTATCATCTCTACGCCATCTACAAGGCGGGAGTCGGTGGAAGTATCCAGGAGGCCTGGGGCACGGCGCTGGTGCTGATCGGGGTCGTCTTATTCTTTTATGCCTTTGGGATCAGCGTAAGGAGTTATTATCGTCGGAGGAGAGGTTGGTAAATTATAATTTCTTCGTGCCCCCCTTGCCCTTTTCCATCATTCCAACCAACTTCAATCTTCCCCCATTGCCCCGGTTCCATTGTCATAGCGAAGAAAAGTTGTTATAATCTTGATTAGATTAGGTATCTGCGGGCATAGCTCAGCGGTAGAGTGCCAGCTTCCCAAGCTGGATGTCGCGGGTTCGAATCCCGTTGCCCGCTCCAAGTTTTCAAAGTTGATCAATTGTGGATGTTGCTTAGAATGATGATTTTCGAACTTAGGTGAAATCATTGGCCGATCTCTTCAATCAGGGTTTAATAGGCTTGAATCTTTCAGAGATAGCCGAAAAGGTAGCCTCTTGCGAACGCTGCAGACTGTTCGAAAGTCGGACCAATACGGTGCCCGGCGAGGGAGATGAGGATTCGGATTTAGTCATAGTGGGAGAGGGTCCGGGCAGGCAAGAGGATAAGCAGGGGCGACCTTTCGTCGGTCGAGCTGGAAGGAAGTTGGACGATATTTTAGGTTCAGTTTCCATCGCTCGAGAGGAGATCTACATTACAAATATCGTCAAGTGTAGACCTCCCGAAAACCGGGCCCCTCGGCAGGACGAAATGGAGAGCTGTTTTCCCTACTTGGAAGCTCAGTTGGCGACGATCAATCCTTCTGTAGTTGTCACGCTGGGCAATTCGTCCACCCAGTTTCTGCTGGATACAAATGAGGGGATTACTTCCCTGCGGGGCGAATTTTTCCAGTGGCGGGGCGACATAAAGCTCTTTCCCATGTTCCATCCTAGCTATCTTCTGCGTAACCCTTCAAGAAAAAAGGGGAGTCCAAAATATCAAACATGGCAGGATATCAAGACAATCAAGAACGAATTGAAAAATCAGGGCAGCTAGAAAAAGAGCAGCTGGAGGAAGAGGAGAGAAAGAAGAGGGAAGATTCCATCAAATCCCTTTCTTTCGGCGAGAAAGAGGACAAGGTGGAAGAGGCCATCGAGGAAGCGAAGCAGTTGCGCAAGTCCGGGGAGTACAACGAGGGGATTCAACTTCTAGTTGACTCTTTGCAATACGACGTATTGAAGGACCGCGTCTATTATCGGTTGGGGAATATCTATTACGATGCCGATGATCTTGAGCGGGCTGAATACGCCTATAAGCGTGCCATAGAGGAAAACGATAAACACGTTAACGCTCAATTTAACCTTTCCGTGGTATACAAGGACCAGGGTAGGGTCTCCGAGTCAGTCAAGCAGAGAAAGAAGGCCACCAAGATCGAGGCGAAGAATCCCCGCGACGTGGATTTGGACGAGGATCAAAGAGAGTGGCTCAAGGGTTGTGCCTGGAAGGCGGCTCTGTTTGCCCTGGGCGGAATCGGTGCCCTGGCCGGTATCATTTATCTCGTCACTCTACTGGTGTAGCCTCAAAGACAAGCCCCCAAGGTAATTTACAAACTTTTATATAATTGGTTGTACACGAGGAAATTTCTATAGACTCTTTTGACGTATCCCTGGGTGCTGCTGTAGGGAATTAGTTCCACGATCAGGTCCGGATCTTCTACCCCCCACTTATCTATCCATCTGCCCATATTGCCCGGTCCGGCATGATAGGCCGCCGGCGCCAGTAAGATCTTCCCGAAGTTATCCTCTTGGCGGGCCAGGTAATAGGTACCCATCCTGATATTTACTGCAGGGGAAAATAGATCTTCTACTTTGAAATCTTTCATCTTGAGCTGTTGGGCTATCCCCTTTGCCGTCGAAGGTATTATCTGCATCAATCCATGAGCCTGGGAGGTGGAGTAAGCGTACCTGTTAAAGGAGCTCTCCTCCCGGGTTACGGAGTAGATCAGCTCTTCTGGGGAGCCGAATTCCGCCGCCGCGGCTCGCGCCTCTTTCTGATAATGGAGAGGGTAAAGCAACTCCAACGTGTAATAGGGTAGAAGCTCGGTCTCCTTCAATTGCTTTTCCTGAACGGATTGTAGCTCCAAAGCGGTCTTCAGACTCTCCCTTCTGTCCTCCGCTCCGCCGGCCCAGTAACTTTTCAAAAGAAGATAAGTCTCTTTCTCCAGATCTGGGGCCAGACGAATTAAGCGACTTAGGGCGGGCTGGAAAAGTTCCAATCCTCGCAGGGACAGAGCGGCTTGTCGTAGCCCCTCTCCTTTGGGGCTGGAAAAGTCCACCTCTCTCAGTCTTTCGATCGCTTCCCCTTCTTTGACGGAGGGACTCTTTTTTGCCCTCTTTCGGTAGAGATCGGACAGGGAGTAAAGCTCTCTGCTCCAACCTTTTTCTACGGCCCGCAAGCTATAGTAATTTAGGGGATGGATCCTAATAGAACGGGCCAGGCGGAAAAAGGCTTTCCGTGCTCCTCCTAGCTGGAGGGCCAATTTGTAGCGCCAAAATTGGATTTTAGGTTGGAGATTGGGCTCCTCGTAGAAGGAACTAACTAAGTCCAGGTAACTAGATCCCTGCTCCCAGTTATCGTCGGCGCATTTCAGGAAGAACAAATGCCAGATACTGTCTCGCAAATAGTAGTCGGAAAGGTAGGGGCGCAGCTTTTCCAAAGCATCGTTTACCCCTTTCAGGCTGGTCCCTTCGATCTTCAGCTGAAAGATCCTTCTCGCCACCAGTTTTCCGTAATAGCTGTCGGGGTAACTTCTCAGAAATCGCCAATAACTCTCTTCCGCGTCGCCCAGCCCCCCTCTACGCTCTTTGAGCAGCAGTTGATAATAATCGACCCTGGGTTTCAGTTCGTCTTTGAGCCCCTCTCTCTCCAGTCGGTTAAATAGCAGATAGGCCATCGACGTGGCGCCCAGACGGAACCCGTCCAGATGAGCTACCTCTAGTAAGGCTTCCTGGCGCAGATCGGGCGGCATATCATCTTGGTAACTGGACAATAGGTCTCTCGCCGCTTGAAATTCGCCGTACCTTTTGAGCAGGCCCCCCAACTCGAAGACCATCTCCGCGTTCTCATTTAAGGAAGGATCCACCTCCCCGGCGTAACCTTGCAGCTCCGCGAATAGCTTTTCCCGACCGTAACCGATAAAGCGTAGTTCAAGCGCTGCGGCCAGTTCCAACCCCTTCCTCAGGGCGGAGGCAGGGTCACCCTTCGTTTGAGCTATGTCGACCTGCAGTCGCAGGGCCCGGGCTCTTTCTCCCGCCGTTCGGGCGGACTCGAGCGCCTGCTCGCTGGATTCTTTTGCCATCTCCGTTCGGCCCAACTCCAGTTGGGCCCTCCCTCTTAGGAGGGAGATTTCATAAGCGGTGGCCCCGCCTTTTTCCAAGGGGGCCTTCGCCGATCTGTCGATCGCGTCCAGGGCCTTATTTGGTTGAGAGAGCTTCTGGTAGGATTGAGCCATTAATAGCTGAGCGAAGCCGGGAAGAGGACCACTGTAGTTTTGCAGTGACTGGACGGTCCTTTCCCATCTTCTCTCTCTATAGAAAAGGTAGGCCTCTTTCAGCTTCTGCTCCGATCCGGGGGAGAGAAAATGGGGGCAGAAAAGCAGCAAGGAAAGTGCCAGAAGGACGAAGCACAAATGTTTTTTCTGCAGCGGGATCAAATTTACCATTTCAAGATATTTTACAATGGAAAAAGCGATTTTGCTAACCGTAGTCCTTCCTTTTCACGATTAGGGGAAAAGGGGCGCTACGACGTACACCAGCAGCGTCCCGAAGCCTCCGGCAAAGCAACCGTAGACGACGGTCGGTACGATCGTCTTCCTGATCATATCCCCTTCCCGTCCGGTGACGCCGATGACGCCGCTGATGGCTGCCACGTTGAGCACTGAGACGAGGTTTCCTATTCCTCCACCGACGTTTTGCAAAGAGGTGATCACGGCTGGGTTCAAACCCACTTCCCTGGCTGCCCCGTACTGCAGGGGGCTGAAGAGGATGTTGGAGGAAGTATTGCTGCCCGTGACGAAGCCGCCCAAAGCGCCGATCCAGGGTGCGACAAAGGAGAGGGCCCCGCCGGCCCCCAGCGCTAGCGCTTGAGATAGTGATTCCATCATTCCCAGCTGTTCTAGGGGATTGTGCTTCGATTGGATCATGATCTGGCTCATGGAGACGGCTACGATCAACGTGATCGCCGGAGCCAGGGTCCGCTTGAGGGAGTTTCTCCACGCTCCGAGCACCTCTCTCCGTTCCATTTTATATAGAAAGCCGCTGAAGATCGCCACTGGGATGAAGGGCACTACGCCCGGCAGGTAGAGGGGTTTAAAGAAGAAAGAAAGGTCCGTGCCAAAGATGTCACCGATCCCCCCGCCGTAACGGGCCAGTAAATCGGCCAGCCCCAGTCCAGGCAGCCGAGTAACCAGTAGGAAGCCGGCCACCAAAATGTAGGGAGTCCAACTTTTAAGGACGGCCATCTCCTTTTTCGGTTTTTCCTGGAAACTCTCTTCCATGTTTAGTCCGCCCCTCCAGACGTCGCTCCACTTTCCTTTGTCGATGAAGTCCCAAGAGTCCTCGGGGATTAAAAAGCCTTTGCGGGCCATGACGATCCCCAGTCCCAAGGCGGCAAAGCCGGAGATGATATCCGGCAACTCCGGTCCCATGAACCAGGCGACTAGGGAGTGGAGCAGACCCGTCGTCAGCCCGAGGGCCAAAGCGAAGGGGGCCACGGGCAAGGCCACTTTAATGGATTTCTTCAAGGACCGTTCCTCCTCGCTTCCGAACCAGTAGATCATCATCCAGACGGCAAGCAGTCCCCAAAAAGTGTAGGTCAGCCCCGAAGTGATCCCCGTCCACCGGGAGACCACCGATAGGAACCCCTGGACTCCCTCGCCCGGCGGCAGAACTGGGCCGATCACCGAACCTATGCCTTGCAACGTGGGAATGCCGGCCACGCCGAAAGGGGGATTGGGGGCGTTAAACCACAGACCGAAGACGGCGGCGGCCAACGGGGGAAATCCCAGCCCGATCATCAAGGGTGCGGCCAAGGCGGCCGGGGTGCCGAAACCGGCGACGCCCTCGATGATTACGATGAAACCGAAGCCGATGATGAGCAATTGAATCCGGCGATCCTCTTGAATCTGAGTAAAGTGCCACCGGATGGTGGAAATGGCCCCGCTCCGGTCGAGATAGTTCATCAACAGGATGGCGCCAAAGATAATTAGGGCTATCTCCAACGCTTGCAGCCCCCCGTAGACGACGGAGGCCGACCACCACTGGAGTCCCATCTGCCAAACCGACAGACCGAAGATGGTCGCCAAGGACCAGCCAACCCCCATCGCTTTGGCGGCGGAGAGCCGAAAGACGGTCAAAAGCAAGAAAGCTACTGCAATAGGGACGGCGGCTATCAGGGCTAACATATTGAACCTCCCTCCGCGGCCAAAACTACGAATTTAATACGACTATTACCTCAAAAAGACCCAACTCCGGCAGAGTGAAATCTACAACATTTTCGTCTTTCCTAAAATTGAAGTCCAGTTTTTCCTTGCTCTTTAGAGTAATGATCTCTCCAGGTTCCTCCTCAATTTTTAGTCGAACGGAAATGTCTTCGATCCCCGGCGGTTCGGTAAAGTTAGTTCCTAGCTGTCCCAGCAGATTGACTAATCCGATTAATTCGTAGCTTTGATCGGCGCTGGAACGATGACTTAGTTCAACGGCAGGAGGACAGTCGAGCTCAATTTTTCTTTCTAATGACATAAAGTTCTCAAGTACGCTTTGAAGCAGTAATCGATGTGCGTGATTGCCCGCGCTCTCGTAGTGGCTTCCCAACTTCCAGGGAAAGAAGCTAGATCTTCCTTGACCAAATCTATTCAAGATGATGCCCGGAATATCCCTTTCTTCTTCGCAGTAGCATTTCTCCGGGGGGCCGAACATGCACTCTGGCACGTATTTCAGCAAAGATTTGGCGTTTGAGTCTATCTCACAGCTTAAAAGGTCGGAATCGACATAGATCATGTCGACTTTCCCCAACTTAGTTAGAATTTCTCTTTCTTCCGGTTCCATCTTGAAATAGGAGCCCATCTTTTTCTCAACTAGCTCTTCAATGTTCAATACTCCGTAAGCGTTAGGCAACTGCTCGCTTTTCGCCGTTTCTTTCTCTGGATTCCCTGACGCGGTGACCCCGGTCGCTAGCAATTTTCCGCCGTTTTCTACGTAACTATCTAACAACTCCCCCTTTTCTGCCCCCACTCCTATCCCGTCCGGTAAAATTACGATATCGTAGTTGCTCAATTTATTTCTAGCTTCGGTTGGTTCGCTCAGTTGCTGAGAGTGCAGCACGTCAAACGGTATATGGCACTCCGATAAAATCTGATAAATACCCCTGAACTCGCTTCTGCCGCCCTCCGCTCCCCTTTCTTGCGGAAAAATTAAGCAAAGATCGGCTTCTGAACCGGTTTCGGTGAAAAAATCTTGATGCTTTTTGTGAAAGGAAAAGATCGGCTTAATCCGTTCAAAACATGTTTGATCGGGCTGATTGTTTAAGGTTCCGATGACGTAATAGTCGAGCCATCCACCATTTATCATGCTTTGGGCTATCCGCTGAGCCGTCAATATAGGGGGAACTCCGGAATGACGGAAGGGGAAATCGACAAAGTGGACGGCAGTATTGCTTGGTACGGTTTCTTCCCCCCAGGAATTATTTACCATTTTAGTGTGGTGGCTGGAGGAGAAGTTCCAATCGGGTAATCTTCTACTCAGGCTAGTGTTTGATTCCGTTCTCACTATATTGATGTATTCGTTGTAGGCCCAAGTGGAGATTGCAATATCCGGGTCTTTTTCTTTTATAAAGCTGGAAGTCTTTTTAAGTAGCTTCTTGGAGGTCAGGCTCTTGAATTGAGCGTAGTCCTTGTAGGAGGGATCGTCTTTGTCGGTAGGTAAAACTTTCCCTGCATACTCTTCGAACTTCTCTTTGCAGTTGTCACATTGGCAAATTCCGTGATAATTGCCGCTGTAATCGGTAGTTTGATAGCCGAACATGTTAAAGAATACTCCGTCTATGTCATATCTCTTGATTACTTCGGACAATATCTTCAGTGAGTAGCGCTGCTGATAGTCCCCGTTGATGCATGTATGGACTTGCCCGTTATAGTTGACGAAGTTACCTTCTACGCTTCTATAAAGCCACTCCGGCTTCTCCTGGGCGTATGCTTGATTTATCTTGCTGAAGTCAAATCTGGCAATGAGCTTGATCCCCTCTGAGTGAATGCGGTGCAAAACTTCCTGCAACAGGTCATATTCCAAGTGGGGATTTTGATAATGGTACTTTAACTCAGTGGGGTAATTTGCCACTATTCCTCCTACGTTGAAAAGAACTACGTCGGCAGAAAATTCCCGTAAACTGTCGACGTATTCTTCCAAGTTGAAATCGATCACGTCGATTTCTCTTAGATTGGTCTGAATCATCCGCAGCGGTCTTTCGGTCCACCATTTACTCAATAGCTACCCCCTTTTTGAAGCCTACGGTTAAGTGCTATTCTTCTACTCCCGCTATCTTTTTTAAA
>Ga0207797_1001289_pt1 | contig 18251 bp, 20 predicted proteins | sample PRCRCaboRojoPR_6_FD_187275 | JGI IMG/M metagenome (GOLD analysis project Ga0207797, IMG submission 187275) | Marine sediment microbial community from Cabo Rojo, Puerto Rico - PR CR 10% Liquid 1 (SPAdes) | ecosystem: Environmental > Aquatic > Marine > Coastal > Sediment | place: Cabo Rojo, Puerto...
CCGGCTCCTGTTCCCGGATGAAATCGCCGAAAGTGCCAACCTTCATGTCGCGACCGATGACGGCACACGCGGCCACCATGGCTATGTCACCGACCTGCTTGACGAGATAGGGCAGCATGACGTGGTCTACACGTGCGGGCCGGAGCCGATGATGAAAAAAGTCCTGGACTGGTCACAGCGGCAGGGCGTGGCATTGCAGGCCAGCCTTGAACGCTATATGAAATGCGGCATTGGGCTCTGCGATGCATGCGCCATCGACGGCTACCACGTCTGCCGTGACGGGCCCGTGTTCACCGGCGAGATGCTCGCCGGACTGGACGACTTCGGCCATCGCAAGCGGGCGCCGTCGGGCCGGAAGATGCCGCTCTAGCTGTACAGTTCGATGAACCGCTCCAGCGAGCGGTCATAGGATTGTTCAACGTCGTCGGGGAACAGGCATGCGGGCAGCTCCCGTCGTTGCCAGTGATACTGCAGGCAGTCGCAGCATTTCCCTTTTCGCGGGCAGCCCTCCCATGTGCAGTTGCACCGCTCCAGGTTCTCATCCTGTTTGCATTGCATGGCACGGGAACAAAGGTGGGGATAAGAAAGTTTTGCGTACTTTTTTGTGATGCAGAGGAGGCGGCGTGACGGCGTTGCCGGCGTTATCACCGCTCTTTTTGATGCCTTCTGGCTGCTTTTTCCGTCACTTTTTTTCCAAAGGCGAGAGCGTCTTCTTCGGTGAGCTCGCTGTCAGCCAGCAGCTCGTTCATTTCGTCGAGCAGCCTGATTTTTTTCTGTATTGCCGCCCGGGCGACTGCCGACCATTTTATCTCTGGAAAGCGATCCATCTCTTTTTTTAGGTCTTCTGGCACTGACAGTGTTACACTTACCATCTTATCACGTCTTATACGTCCAATATGTTTATTATGTATAAATATGTTACTGACATTCGCAGCGGAGCCGTTTTTTACAGCATCGCCACCGCGTCGTTTATAATCTTTGCATGGTCAAAGGCCAGCTCGGGCAGCGCGTCGAGCGAAAACCATCGGGCCTCGGCGGCGTCGTCGCCGCCCATCGCGGTGCCGCTCTCCACCGTGAGCAAAAAAACCACGGAGACGGTATGCCCCCGGGGGTCACGATGTGGGTCGGAATAGACGCCGATGAGCCGACGGATGGACGTCTCCAGATCCGTCTCCTCCCTGACCTCTCGTTGCACTGCCGCCTCCACGGTCTCGCCATAGTCGACGAAGCCGCCCGGGAGCGCCCAGGTGTCCCTGAACGGCGGATTGCCGCGGCGGATGAGCAACAGATTTCCATCGGAAATGATGACGCCGTCGACCGTCAGGCGGGGGGTGCGCATGGACATATATCTGGCTGGCCATACAAATCGTTTCCGCCGTCGAAAATCCTTATAACGCCCGGTGCATTGCCATGATGGATGCATATTCTCCACATGGCGGACACCCATCTCGGCTACTCTGCATACTACAAAACAGCGGACAACGGGCTCAACCAGCGGGAGGTCGACGTCTACGACGCGTTCGAGCGCTGCATCGACTACGCCATCGAAACGGAGCCGGACCTGGTCGTCCATGGCGGCGACCTGTTCGACACGGTCCGGCCGACCAACCGGGCGCTAAACGTCGCGCTGCAGCAGCTCATCCGGCTGTCCAGGGCCGATATACCGGTGGTGCTCATCTCGGGCAACCATGAGACGCCGAAGCTCCGGGAGACCGGCAGCGTCTTCCGGGTGTTCGAGCATCTCGACAACGTCTATCCCGTCTACCGCGGGCAATATGAGCAGTATCGCTTCGACAACGTCGTGGTGCACTGCATTCCTCATTGCTCCACGGGCGACATGCTGCGGGACAACCTGGCCGCCTTTTCCCCCGAAAATGATGCATACAATCTCCTGATGCTTCATGTCGGCGTGTCCGGCATCAAGGAGTTCCGGACCGGTGACTTCAACGAGCAGGTCGTTCCCACCGGCTCGTTGCCATCGGAGGCGGACTACATCGCCCTGGGCCACTACCACCGGCAGACGAAAGTGACGGACAACGCTCGCTACGCGGGCTCCGCCGAGCATCTGTCGTTCAGCGAGGCCGGCGAGGACAAGGGCATGCTCGAGCTCGACACCGACACCGGAAAGATACGCTCCATCTCTATAGATACGCGGCCGATGATAGACGCCGGCGCCATCGACTGCGGCGACCGCGACGCAAACGACATCACCCGGGCGGTCATCGACACCCTGCAGAGCTCCGTTGTAGACGGGTGCATCATCCGCATTGTGCTCCGGGACATCAGCCGCCCCGAGTACCGGAGCCTGGACTTCCATGCGATACGCAGCGCCGCCTCTGAGGCGCTGCACTTCGACCTCTCCTATGACATGGCCGAGGCGGAGCAGGAGCTCATCAGGCAGGGGCGGCTGGGCTCACTGGCCGAGGAATGGAAGGAATACATGTCCAATGTCGCCGTCGAAGACGACAAAGAGGAGCTCCGCGACCTCGCCCTGCGCTATCTCGCCGAGGTGAGCCAGTGAAGCTCCGCCATATCGTCCTGCACAACTACCGCGCCTTCCAGCATGAAGAAATCGAGTTTCCGACAGGTATCACCGCCATCATCGGCAACAACGGCACCGGCAAGTCCACCATCATCGAGGCCGTCGGCTGGGCGCTCTACGGCAGCAGGGTCGCCCGGACAAACAAGGAGGACATCAAGCGCCAGGACGCCCCGCCAGCCGAGGAATGCTACGTCACCCTCAGCTTTTCGCTCGGCGACGACGAATACGAGATAACGCGCATCATGACCGGCAGCTCGCTGTCCGCCGATGCGACGGTCAAGGTCAACGGCCTCGTGTCCGCCTCGTCGGCATCCGGCGCCACCGAGCTCATCGAAAAAAAGCTGGGCATGGACCACGACGCCTTTTATACCTCGCTGGTCGCCCGGCAAAAAGAAATCAACGCGCTCTCCAGCAAGACACCCGGCGAGCGGAAGCGGAGCATGCTCCGGATGCTCGGCATCGACGCCATCGAGGAGGCGGTCAAGCAGGTCCGTCAGGACAGGCGCGACACACGCCAGCAGGTCGAGGCGCTCCGCTCCGCTCTCAAGGACATCGACGAGCTCAAAGAGCAGCGGAAGGAACAGAGACAGGCAAAGGAGGACATCGACAGCCGGCTGAAGGCAACCCGGAGCGCGCTGTCATCGCTCACCAGCCAGGTCGACAGGCTCAAAGAGCAGCGCGACGAGGAAAAACAGAAACACGAGCGGTACAACGAGCTCCAAAAACAGAAGAGCACGGTGGAGGAGCGCCTGCAGTCCAGGCGCCGGCAGCATGAGCAGATGGAAAAGGAAAAACAGGAGCTCCAGCAGAAAAAACAGCACCTCCAGGAGCTCCAGCCCAAAATGGAACGATACAAGGAGCTCACGGAAAAAAAGAAGGAGATGGAGCAGCAGCGGGAGCGCCATCGCACCCGGCAGCAGCTGCAGGACGACGTCGACGACATCACCGACGACCTCCAGGAGCTCAGGGAAACCGCCTCATCAATGGAGGAGGCGCTCGAGGACATGGAGGCGACGGAACAGCGGCTGGACAGGACACGGGACCAGCTCGAGCAAACATCGGAGGACAAGAACGATGTAGCCAGCTCCATGAAGGTCACCGATACGAAGCTCGCCTCCGCCCATGACAAGCTGGACGAGGTGCAGGAACACCGCTCCACCATCGAGCAGCGCGGTCCCGAAAGCGACTGCCCGACCTGCGGCCGCCAGCTCGGCGAAAGCTACGAGGACATACTGCAGGACTACCAGGACAAAGCAACCGAGCTGCAGGACCGGATAGACACGCTGGAGGAACACAGGGAAAAGCTCCGGGAGAAGCAAAGCGAGCTCGACGAGCAGCTCAGCCAGCTCCGGGACACAAAACAGGAGCTCGAGCAGCGACGCGAGCAGCTCAGAGACAAACAGCAGCGCCATCATCACATCCAGGAGCAGATAGCCGAAAAACGGGAAAAACTGAAGGAAAAACGCCGTCGCATTCAAGAAATCGGCGAGATAGCCTTCGACGAGGAACGCTACAACCAGATAGCCGAGGAGCTCACCGACCTGCAGGACACCAGGGAAACAGTCATCGGGCTCCGCAGCGAGGTCAAACGCCTCGATACCCTCAAGGAACAGCTCGAGCAGCTCACCGGCGACATCCAGCAGGCCCGGCAGCAGCTCGAGCAGCTCAACGAAACCATCGAAGCTCTCGATTTCGACCGGGAGCGCTACCGCCAGCTCGAGGAAACCTATGAGCAAAAACGGGAGCAGCTCCAGAATGTGAAAGGAAAGAGCTACCAGCTCGATGCCCGGCAGGAACAGGCCGACCGGGAGCTCGAACGGCTCAACGCCGAGATAGCGGAGCAAAAAGAAAAACGGGAGGACATCGAAACGCACAGGCGAACGATGCGGCAGCTCGAACGGCTGGCCGGGCCACGCGAATCGGGGCTCCTCAACGAGTTCAAGCACTACCTGATATCGCGCATCGGCCCCATGCTGTCCCACTACGCTTCGCATTTCTTCAGCGTGTTCACCGCCGGCAAATACAGCCAGATAGAGGTCGACGACAACTACGACATCTTTATCTACGACGAGGGCGAACAGTTCGGCATCGACCGCTATTCTGGCGGCGAGGAAGACCTCGCCAATCTCTCACTCCGCCTCGCTATCTCCCAGGTCATCGCCGAGCGGGCGGGCGGCGTCGACTTCCATTTCATCGTCCTCGACGAAATCTTCGGGTCGCAGGACCGGGAACGTCGCACCAACGTGCTGAACACGCTCGGGGAGCTCTCCAGCCAGTTCCGGCAGGTGCTGCTCATCACCCACATCGAGGAAATCAAGGACAGCATGGAACATGTCATCCGCACCTACGAGGACGAGCGGGGCATCTCACACGTCACGGTCGAATAGCTAGCCCTCGGATATTTCGAGCTCCAGGTGCCCCTGCAGATAGTTCAAAAACGCGTGCAGCAGCCGCTCATGCAGCTTTCCCTCGAACCGGACATGGATGGCATGCTCACGCCGGGGATGCAGCCGCCTGACCTGCACCGCGGCGGTGCACACGTGCACCCGGTCCAGCCGCGCCCGTATCTCCACCTCCCGGGCCTCCTGCGCTGCCTGGCTTCTCTCGGCCAGCCGCTCTATCACCCCGGTAATGTCGAACCGTTCCTCGGGACGCTCGTATAATGATCGGCCGTCCAGGGCGACGGAGAGCACGTTTGTGAACTTGGCATGATGGAGCGCCCGCAGCAGGAGCTCGGCGGTCGGCAGCACCGCGAACCGCTCCTCGACGGAGGCGAGGCCGAGATGTTCCTGCAGCCAGCCGAGGAGCGCGTTGGCCGCCGTAACCGTTACTTTTTCCACGTCGAGGTCGATATGCAGCTCCACGTCCTCCACGTATTCGTCCTTTCGTTCTCCCTCCGATTTCTGCACCGAGGTGCCGGGCGCCGTTGCCTCCAGCCAGTCCTCGACCGCCTGCGGGGAATACACCCATGGGGGCTCCGGGTATTCAGAGCCATAGCGAGCCATCACGGTATCAACCTCCGGGGATACATATAGCTGCCGGACGGGGTAAATTTAAAATGGGGGCTGCTATTTCCAGATGCAGATGGGCCGGTAGATCAGCGGAAGATCGCTTCCTTCGCAAGGAAGAGGCCACGGGTTCAAAAACAGCGATGCTGGCATGGCCGGTGTCGCACTTGAAAATCCCGTCCGGTCCATTTTTTTTTGCCCGCCACCAGGTATGGTGTCACAGAAAGACATGACAGTAAATAGCAAAGTATATAGCGTACGACATGTTCACCTATCGAGCGTATGAGCATACAACTCGACATGGAACAAGCCGGGGGCTACCTGCACATTCATCCCCGGGGTACCTATGCACGCGAGGACGTGTTTCCCATATCGCGCAGAGTCCTCGACGAATGCCGGCAGCACGACTGCAGCCGGATACTGATAGACACGTCCGGCCTCGACATGGAGGCGCTGCCCCCCTCGGAAACACGGTTCATGGTGCAGCACATCGCAAAAACGTTTATCGACACACACGGCATCACGGTGGCATTTGTCGTCCCACCCGTGGCACACCAGGATTTCTCCGCCGCACTGGCCGACCTCGACCGACCCGGCCTCATGGCGTTCATGGAACAAAAGGCTGCGCTCGACTGGCTGCTCAAATAGCCCTGGAAAAAGAAAACAAAAAAGGAAAAAGCTACCCGAGGAGCTCCACGGCCTTCTTGGCACCCTCGGTCATGTCGTCGACGACCTCGTAGCCCGCCTGCCGCAGCATCTCTTTGCCCTTTTCCTCGTTTGTGCCCAGCATCCGTATCACCGTCGGCTTTTGCGGTGCGGCCTCGATGATGCCCTCCGCTATCCTGTCGCATTGCGTGATACCGCCGAAGATGTTCAGGTAAATTATCGCAACGGAATTTTTCATCTGGACGATGTCCAGCGCATGCTTCGTGTCCTCAGCGGTGGCACCGCCGCCCAGGTCGAGGAAACAGGCCGGGTTGCCGCCGTATTCTGCCACGGCGTCCAGCGTCGCCATGACCAGGCCGGCCCCGCAGCCGATGATGGCAACCTCGCCGTCGAGGTCGACGTAGGCGAGGCCGTGCTCGCTGGCCTTTTTCTCCCGCTCGGTGACAAGCGGGCTTTTCTCTTTGTCGAAGTCCTGGCGGTAGAGCGCGTTGTCGTCGATGTTGAACACGGCGTCGATGGCCAGCAGTCCGTCGGGTGTCGCAACCAGGGGATTGATTTCGGCGAGCTCGCCGTCGTATGCATCAAACGCGTTGTAGAGCTTCACGGCGATGCCGGCCATCTGTTTCATCATGTCGCCCTGCAGCCCGATTTTTTCGGCGAGGTACATGGCCTCATGGCGGCGCAGTCCCATGACCGGGTCGACGGGATATTTTGCGATGCGGTCGGGGTGCTCTGCTGCCACCTCCTCGATGTCCATGCCGCCCTCGCTGGTCATGATGAGCACCGGCCGCTTTGTCTGGCGGTCCAGGACCATGCCGACGTAATATTCGCTGTGCACGTCTGCTTTTTCCGCCACCAAGACCTCGTTGACGTCGAGCCCCTGTATCTGCATGTCGAGAAGCCGCCCGGCTTTTTCCATCGCCTCCTCCCTGGTGTCGGCGAACAGGATGCCGCCATGCTTACCGCGTTTTCCGACGCGGACCTGTGCCTTCAAAACCACCGGGCTGTCGACCTCGCGTATCTCCTCGGGGGCGGTGACGAGGTAGCCTTTGGCGACCGGGATGCCTGCCTGCCGGAACAGGTCGGCTGCCTGGTATTCCTGGAGCTTCATCGTTGCCTCACAGCGGCGGGGCGTCCTCGATGTAGCCGGCCTCCATCATGTGCTGCGTTTTCTCGCGGCTTGACATGATGATCGCTTCGGCGTTGTCGCGGAGCTCCTGCTCGCTGAGCTTCACCCGGGCGAGGCCCTGCTCGATGGCCTTGAGGGCGACGCGGACGGCCTGCCGGATGTAGACCTCTGTGTTCTCCATCGTCGGCACGAGATGTTCCTCGTCGAGCCCTGCCTCCTCGGCGACCTCGGCGATGGCATACGCTGCCTCGATGTGCATCTCGTCGGATATCGTCGTCGCGCGGACGTCAAGGGCGCCGCGGAAGATGCCGGGGAAGCCGATGGAGTTGTTGACCTGGTTGGGGAAATCCGATCGGCCGGTACCCACGATGCGGACGCCTGCCTCCTTTGCCTCCCAGGGCCATATCTCGGGGATGGGGTTGGCCTCGGCGAACAAAATGGCGTCGTCGTTCATACGCTGCAGCCATTCCTTTTTGATGGTGTCAGGGCCGGGCTTCGACGCGGCGACGACGACGTCCTTGCCGGCGATGAGCTCGGGCAGTCCGCCCTCCTTTTGCTCGAGGTTGGTTTTCTGTGCGAACTTGTATTTCTCGGGGTCCTTCTCCGGGCTGAGGTCGTCCCGCCCCGGGTGGAGCAGGCCGGTCGAGTCGGCCAGCCAGAGGTGCTCGGCGGGCACGCCGGCCTTGAGCAGCGTCCGTGCCAGGCACAGGTTGGCGGCGCCGCTGCCCACCAGACCGATGTCCACCTCCCCGAGCTTTTTGCCGACGACCTTGAGCCCGTTGATGATGCCGGCCAGCGTTATCGCGGCGGTGCCCTGCTGGTCGTCATGCCAGACGGGGATGTCGAGCTCCTCCCGCAGCCGCTCCAGCACGTAAAAGCACTTGGGTTTCGAGATGTCCTCGAGGTTGATGCCGCCGAACGACGGGGCAATCCACTTTGTCGCCTGCACGATGTCCTCCGGGTCGTGCGCGTCGAGGCAGATGGGAAACGCGTCGACGCCGCCCAGATACTTGAAAAGCAGGCCCTTGCCCTCCATGACGGGCATGCCCGCCATGGGGCCGATGTCGCCCAGGCCGAGCACCCGGCTGCCGTCGCTGACCACCGCCACGTTGTTCCACTTGTTGGTATGCTCATAGACCGTGTCCGGGTTTTTGTGGATGTCCCGGCAGGGCTCCGCCACGCCCGGCGTGTACCAGACGCCGAAGTCGTCGAAGCTCTTGACCTGGACCTTGGGAGCCACCTCTATTTTGCCCCGGTAGAATGGATGCCATTTCATGGCCTTCCTGGCGGGCTCCTTCGCTTTTTCCAACAGTTCCTCCTTGGTGACCTTTTTCTCGGACATGATATCCTCACATCTGGATGAAACAACTGTATAAATAGATATGGCAACCAGCGACCCGTTCACCGACTGTGAAGAAACAGCAAACGAAAACCTATTCCTGCGCCAGTCGGATGCCCTCGTTCAGCGCCTTGAGGTTGAGCTCGGTGAAGCGCGATGGCACGCTGTCTTCGACGGCCTGCTCGAGCGCTTTCGGGGGCACGTAGCCGCCGGCCTGGTTGAACGCGCCGAGCATGACGATGTTCGCGACGATCTTGTTGCCGAGCTCCTCTGCTATCCGGGTGCCGGGCACCGCTACGACGTTGCCGTGATCGATGCTTTTAACGAGGTCGGGGTCGGCGACGACGATGCAGTCCTCCTTGAGGTCGTCGCTGTACTTGGTGTAGGCCTCCTGGGAGAGCACCATCATGCCGTCTGCGGCCTCGATGCCGCAGTAGCCGATTTCCTCGTCGGCGATGATGACCTCTGAACGGGCGGCGCCGCCCCTCGCTTCTGGGCCGTAGCTCTGTGTTTGCACCGCGTTGTAGTCGTGGAACACGCTGGCGGCCTTACCGAGGATGTAGCCGGAGAGCATGATGCCCTGTCCGCCCTTGCCGCACAGCCGGAGGTTGATTCTCATTTTTCCATCACCTCCGCGGTGAGGCGGCGGATGCGCTCGCTCAGCGATGGCTTTTCCTCCCGGTGGAGCACGCCCATTGTTATCATGTCCTGCAGCCCGGCTTTTTCCTCCTCGCTGCCATATCGTTGTATCATTTCGTAGTCCTCGATGAGCATCGTATGCTCGGCGTACCATTCCCACATCTGGTCTATCTGCCGGAACTTGTTCCGCCGTCCGTAGGCCGTCGGGCACGGCGACAGCATCTCGATGAAGCTGAACCCTCTGTTGCGGAGACCCTCACGGATGGAGTTGATGGGCATCGAGGGCCGGTTGACCGGCCACCTGGCGACATATGATGCGCCCGAGGCGATTGCCATCTTGCTCATGTCGAACGGCGGCTCGATGTTGCCATATGGCGCCGTGGTCGCCTTCTTGGTTTCCGGCGTGGTCGGCGCTACCTGCCCGCCGGTCATCCCGTAGATGAAGTTGTTGACGCAGACGACCGTGACGTCGAGGTTGCGCCGGCAGGCATGGATGAAATGGTTGCCGCCGATGCCGATACCGTCGCCGTCTCCCGTGAACACAACGACGTGCAGCTCTGGATTGGTGAGCTTCACCCCGGTGGCGAAGGCCAGCGCCCGTCCGTGCGTGGTGTGCAGTGCGTCGACGTCGACGTAGCCGGGCAGCCGGGAGGAGCAGCCGATGCCGGACAGGAACACGGTGTTATCCATGTCGATACCCTCTCGTTCGAGCGCCCAGAGCGTGTAGTCGAGCACGTTGCCGATGCCGCAGCCGTCGCAGAAAATGGTGGGCATCATCTCTTCGCGCAGATATTTTTCCTGTATCTTTTTGCCGTCTATCACGTCGACGCTTCCCTGTTCCATTGTCACACCTCCGCGAGGATTTCGTTCGGGGTATGGATCTCCCCGCCGATCTTGCTCGCCAGCGACACCTCGCAGCATGCGTATTCGTTTACCTTGTGGTACATCTGGCCGAGGTTCATCTCCGCCACCACGATTTTGTTGACCTTCCCTGACAGTTTCTCGATGGCATGGCTGGGGAACGGCCAGATGGTTTTGAGCCTGAAGTAGCCGACCTTTTTGCCCTGCTCCCGGGCCTTCCGCATCGCCTCCAGCGCGCTCCGGCTGGCGATGCCGTAGGAAACGATGGCCACGTCTGCATCGTCGAGATTGCGCCGCTCGATGTCCGTCAATGCCTCGCGGTCATCGGTGATTTTTTCTATCTGCCGCCGTATCAGACGGTCATGGTCCTCCTGGTCGTCGGTGGCCGGGAAGCCGTGCTCGTCATGGGTGAGCCCCGTTACATAGGTATGGTAGCCCGTGCCAAATATGGCCATCTCGGGCACCTTTTTTTTGCCGTATGTGCCTTCGCCGAAAGGGATGTACTCATCCCGGGGCACCTTGGGTTTTTTCCGCTGGAAGAGGTCAACCTGTTGGGGTATCTCGACCATCTCTCGCATGTGGCCGAGGTCGGCGCATATCATCAGGAAGACGGGGCAGCGGTATTCCTCCGCCAGGTTGAAGGAGCGAATCGTCATCTCCAGGGTCTCCTGGATGGTGTTCGGGGACAGCACGATGGGATGGTAGTCGCCGTGGCTGCCATAGCGGGCCTGCATCATGTCGCCCTGCGCGCCCAGCGTCGGCTGCCCGGTCGATGGGCCGGAGCGCTGCACGTTGACCAGCACCAGCGGCGTCTCGGACATCGCCGCGAAGCCAAGGTTTTCCTGCATCAGCGAGAAGCCCGGACCCGACGTGGCGGTCATGGCCTTGGCGCCCGTCCACGATGAGCCGATGACGGCCGCGATGCTCGCCAGCTCGTCCTCCATCTGGATGTAGGTACCACCCACACGGGGCAGCAACCGGGACATCTGCTCCGCGATTTCCGACGCGGGTGTTATGGGGTAGCCGCCGAAAAACCGGCAGCCGGCCAGCAGCGCGCCATAGGAAACGGCGGTATCGCCGTGGATGAACTGCTTGGCTCCGCCGATGACCTTTTTCGCTCGCTCGAACTCCTCATTCATTGTTTTCCTCCTCGTCTTCGACGATGACGATGGCAAAGTCAGGGCATATCTGCTCGCAGAGCCGGCAGTTGTTGCATCTGCCTTCCACCTCGACGGGTGGATGTACGCCTTTTTCGTTTATTTCCTCGGCTGGCTCCAGCGCATCTCTGGGGCAGAACTCGATGCAGAGGTTGCAGCCCTTGCAGTATGTCTCGTTTACTTCTATCATCCTGGTCCACCCTACAGCGTGACCTCGACGTCGAGGTGCCGCTCCAGCACTTTTTTGCCGCGGTATTCTGGCAGCAGCAGCGGCGCCTTCCGCTCGATGTCGACGCCCGCCTTTTTGAGCTGTTTTTCATATGTGGTGATGTGGTCAAGCGTGAGCGTGCCGACGGACGCTTTTTTGGCATGTCGCGCCGCGGCGATGCCCGCCCGCCTGCCGAAGACGTTGTAGTCGAGCAACGAGTTGCCCATCAGCCGGTTTTTGCCGTGAACGCCGCCGCTGACCTCGCCGCCGGCAAACAATCCCGTGACGGGCGTCGAGCCATCGGGATTGATGACCAGCCCGCCGTTCTGGTAGTGCAACGTCGGAAACACGAGGATGGGCTGCTCGGTGATGTCGATGCCGAAGCGCTGGTACTGCCTGACCATGGCGGGCAGCCGTTTTTCGATGGTACCCTCGCCTTTTTTCTCCTCGATGAGCGGCGAGTCCAGCCAGACGCCCTTCATGCCGGTCAGCGTTTCCACGCCGTTGTCCCGGCCGTAGCACTCCCGGATAATCGAGGCGGCTTCGACGTCGCGGGGCTCCAGCGGATTGACAAAGAGCTCCCCATCGCGGTTCACCGGCTGCGCGCCCAGGCTCCTGACCTTTTCGGTCACCAGCAGCCCGACGATCTGCTCGGGGTATGCCGCCCCTGTTGGATGATACTGCACGGAGTCCATGTCCCGCAGCGGTACGCCGGCGCGGTAGCCCATGATGAGGCCGTCGGCCGTCGCCCCGTAGTGGTTCGTCGTGGGATACGACTGGATGTGCAATCGTCCGAAGCCGCCGGTCGCCATGATGGTCGACTTCGCCCGCACCACGTAATATTCATTGGTTTCCAGGTTCATGAGCAGCGCCCCGGCCACGTTGCCATTGTCGTCCTTCAGCAGCTCGATCGCCGGCGTGAACTCGAGCACCGGGATGTCCATGTTGCGTGCTTCGTCACGGATTACCCGCATCAGCTCCATACCGGTGTAGTCGCCGGCCGCATGCAGCCGGAAGCGGGAGGTCCCGCCGCCGGGCAGCTCGACGAAGTCGCCGTCTTTTTCCCGGTCGTACATGACGCCGAGCTTCTCGTGCCACCGGATGATTTCGGGGGCGTCCATCGTCAGCGCTTTGACGAGCTCCGGTTTGTTGGTGAAATGCCCGCCGCCTATCGCGTCGAGATAGTGCTTGACGGGCGAGTCGTCCTGCTTGTCGGCGGCCTGGATGCCGCCCTGTGCCATCATGCTGTTCGCGTCGCCGTGGCGGAGCTTCGTCGAGATGAGAATGTTTTCGGGCGTGATGCCCTCCTGGACGGCCCATAATGCTGCGACGGTGCCGGCCCCGCCGCCGCCGATAATCAGGATGTCGACGTCGTAGTCGATGGTGCCGAGGTCGATGTCATCCGGCTCGACGAGCCCGCGGGCCAGGAGCTGCTCGACGAACTCCGTCGGCGCTTTTTCGCCCTTGCTCGGGCCCACGGGTATCTCCCGCTTGCCCTCGGGCCGGTAGTCGGGATGGTAGTTGTTGAGCACCTCATCGGCCTCGTCCAGGTTCATCCGCTCGTAGGTCTCCTCGACGCGCCGCGCGCGGGTCGCCTCGACCTTTTCGATAGATTTTTTCATATACTCGGGGTAGCCTTCGCTCATGGTTTATCCCTCCGTGATGTCGCGCTTCTCATAGCGCTCTTTCAGTGATTCCTCGTCCATCTCGACCAGCTTTTGCAGCTCCTCGTCATACGCGCCCTTTTCGACCTCCTCAACACGCTTCGTGAGCGCGTCGCTCTTGTGCTGCTGATAGCGGCCGTAGATGCGCCGGGCGAGCTGCGCCAGATGATAATGCTTGATGTCGGCGGGGCAGCGCATGCTGCACAGTCCGCACTGGATGCAGTCGAACGACAGCTCGGCGCAGCGCTGCACGTCGCCGCGCAGGGCGGCCTGCACGAAATCCATGACCTCGAGCTCCTGCGGACACGACTTGGTGCACGTGTTACAGGACACGCACCGCGCAATCGCGGGATAGTATTCCAGCAGGATGTTGTCGTTCGCCGAGGGGTCCATCTCCTCCAGGTCGTATTCCTCGCGCACCGCGGGCACAAAGGGCAGCTGCACCAGGTACATGCCGTCCTCCACCGCGGTCTGGCAGGCCAGGTCCATCCGGAGCTTGTAGTCATCCTTTTTCCGGTACACCGTTGGACAGGCGCCGCAGAACCCGCCGCGGCAGCCGCAGCCACGGGTGAACTTGTAGCCCGCATATTCCAGCGCGGTCATGATGGTGAGACCCTTGGGCACCTCATATTTTTTACCCATCACGTATATCTCGATCATCTCCTGCTCTTCTTTTTCTCCCATATTATCTCTCCAAAACACCTCGTTCTTTTAACATAATGCCGGGGTCAACCCGGTGCTTGTGCAGGCCGGCCTCCAGTCCGAAGGCCAGCGCGATGAGCTCGGTGAGATACAACACGGGGATGTCGTATCCCGTCGAGCGCTGATAGGAATCAAGATTGTACTGGCAGAGCGGGCAGGACAGCGCGATCACGTCGGCTCCCATCTCACCCATCCGCGACACCAGCTCCTCAACGCGCCGCTCCACGATGTCCGGCCGGTTGACGACATGGTAGGAGCCGCAGCACTCGGTCCGCTTGGGGTTGTCGAGCACGTCGGCGCCGATGCTTTCCAGCAATCCTTCCATAATGCTGGGGTTCTCGGTGTCGTCGATGGCGACCTCGCTCGGTCGGAGCAGCATGCAGCCATAATACGGCGCGACGGTCAGGCCATCCAGCTTGTGTTTCACCCGCTTTTTGACGTCATCCTTTCGCTCCCGCAGAATCTCGAACAGGTGGTAGACCTCGACGTTCCCCTCGTAGTCGGGGTCCTCGTCGAGGAACTCGTTCATCGTATCAAGGTCGTCGGGATGCTCCCGCATCCACAGGTTGGCGCGCTTCAGCACATTGTAGCACATGTCGCAGAGCGTGACCACCTCTCGCTCGCCCTGCTCCTGCGCGCAGATGAGCGTCCTGATGGGCGCGATCTGGTGCATAATATCGTCTGCCGCGAGCGACTGCACGGCGCCGCAGCAGTACCAGTCGTCCATCTCGACCAACGGTGCATCGAGGGCCTCCATGACCGCCATGGCGCTTTCCTCGTAGTCTGATGCCTTGGTTTTTAGTGTGCAGCCCGGGTAGTAGAGGTAGCCGTCCATGTTATCCCGTCTCCTTCCTGAAACAGCCCACCACGGCGAGCTGCGGCAGGTCCTTTATCCGCTCCACATGTTCCACGTCCACCATGTCGACGTTGTCCCTGAGCACGATCTGCCGGACGGCCTCCATGATCTTGGCGATGTCGATGTCCCGGGGGCAGCGGACGCTGCACGTGTAGCAGGCGGCGCATATCCACATCGTGTTCTGCCGGAGGATGCCCTCCGTGTCGCCGAGGATGATGCGCTTGAATATCCGCTCGGGCAGCTCGTCCATGTCCTGCACGAAGGGGCAGCCCGCCGAGCAGGTGCCGCACCGGATGCAGGCGTTGACCGACTGCTCGGAGAGCTCCTCCACCTTGTCTATGAAGGCGCGCTCCTTTGCCCCTCGCTGGACCTTCATGGTTTACCTCCCAGGTTCTGGCTGAGCTCCTCTATCTTTGTGTGATTTGCATCATAAATGTTGATTTTTAATGGTGTCTCGCCGGTCAGGGAATGCGTCGCGCATGCCAGGCATGGGTCGTAGGCGCGGAAGGCGCGCTCGACGCTGTTCAGCATGCCGGGCTTGACGTCGCCGCCGTCCACGTATTTCCGGGCGGCATCTCTGACACTCATCGATATCGGCGCTGCATTGTGCGTCGTCGCGACGATGAGGTTGACGTTGTTCATCAACCCTTTTTCGTCGAGCTCGTAGTCGTGGATGAGGGTGCCCCTGGCTGCTTCGACGATGCCGACACCGTTGCCGGGCTCGCCGACCTCGGCGCGAATGTCGTCGCTCTCCAGCATGTCGTCCTGCGAAAGCTGCCGGATGAGCTCCGCGGACTGCATGACCTCTATCAGGCGGGCCCAGTGGTAGGCCAGCGTTGAATGCACCGGCCGTCCGAGCGTCTCGTACATCTCGTCGTAGTGCTGCTGCGCCAGTTCTGTTTTCATGCCCCGGGCCGCGTTGAGCCGTCCGAGCGGGCCGACGCGGTAGACGCCGCTGTCCGGGCCGTCGGTGAAGCCCTGCCAGCCGACCTCCTTGAGATAGGGGAACTTCATGTAGCTCCACGGTTCGACGTGCTCCCGGATGACGTCCATGTAGTCGGGGCCGCTGAACGACGCGAAATCCTCGCCGTCGGGGTCGACCACGTTGACCACGCCGCCGGTGTGGCTGACGTTGCCGTCCTCGGTGAGCCCCATGCTGTACGTTTCCAGCGCATCTGCAGTGATGACGTCCTCGTAGTTTGCGAGCACCTGCTCCCTGAAAACGTCGAGGGTAAACGAGGCAAAGTCGACCATGCCCTCAGCCAGCTCGGTCACCTCGGTGCGCTCCTCACCTGACAACGATTTGGAGACGCCGCCGGCGATACCGAACGAGGGATGCACGGCCTTGCCGCCGAGCATGCGGATGATGCGCTGCCCGTTGCCCCGCTGCCGGATGACCTGTTTGCCGATGTCCAGGCCGACCTGTTCGATGACACCCAGGATGTTCCGGGCCTCCCGGGGTGCGTCCACGCCAACGATGAAATCCGGGCTGGCCAGGTAGTAAAAGTGAAGGAGATGGTCGGCGTAGATGTAGGCGTTGTAGAATAATTCCCGGAGCTTCACGGCCGGCTCAGGCGGCGTGACATTGAAGGCATCGTCGAGCGCCTTGGTGGATGCCAGATGATGCGCCACCGGACAGACGCCGCAGATGCGGCTCGTTATCGTCGGCATGTCCTCGGCCCGCCTGCCGCGACAGAACTGCTCGAAGCCTTTGAACTCGGGGACCTGCAGGTAGGCGTTTTTGACCTCCCTGTCGTCGTCGAGAAATATCTCGATTTTGCCGTGGCCCTCCAGCCTGGTTATCGGGTCAATCGTTATTTTTTCAGTCATCTATATCACCTCGCCGGTAGCGAAGCATGCTGCTGGGCAGCGAAAACCGGTAAAAGGCGCCCGTGGGGTCCAGCACCGACGCCATCGCCTCCCGTATCTCCTCCTCGGTCTTGCGTCCCTCGCCCTCGATGCCGATGACCGATGCAAGGGCGGAGGCCATCCGGGCTCCCTGGTCCTTGACGCCACGCACCGGGCCGTTGCAGCCGATGCAGGGATAGCCGACCGAGGGACAGGGCGCGTCGCACATGCCCGCCGTCGCGGGACCCATGCACAGCACGCCCTGGTCGAGGATGCAGCGGTCGGGGTCAAGCTCGACCTCCTGGATGGGCCGGAGCCGCTCGATGCGCTTCTCCTCACGCTCCAGCGGGCATACGTCGCAGACGCTCTTCCGTGAGATAAAATCATATTTCTCTGCGCTCCCGTCCAGCAGCGCCGGAAAGGCTTCCTCAAGCTGGTTGGGCAGCGGCGGGCAGCCGGGGATGTAGTAGTCGACGTCGATGACCTCGTCCAGCCGGACGACGTGATGCAGCAAATCGGGCAGCTCTAGCGTGCCCTCGTCGACCTGGCTTTCTTTTTGCGGCGTCACGTCGCCGTCGGTCGACCGGGTATGATAGGCCGTATCCAGCAATTGCTCCTTTGTATACAGGTTGCCGAGCCCGAAGAGCCCGCCGATGCTGCTGCATGACCCGAAGGCCACAACGTTTTTGGCTTTGCGCCGTAGCAGCCTGACCATCTCGCGGTTTTCCTCGTTCCGGATGGAGCCGTTGATGAACATGAAGTCGATGCTGTCGTCCTCCATCTCCTCCAGGTCCTCATACTTGGGGTCCATGGCGCATGGCCAGAACACGATATCCGCCTGCTCAGCCACCTCGAGCAGCATCTCGTCGATGTCCAGCACGGCGATTTCGCAGCCGCCGCAGGCACCGCACCAGTAAAACCCAATCTTCGCCTTGCTCATTCGGACACCTCCCCGTCAAGGTCGAGCGGACCCAGCTCCCGGATGTCATCGGTCATCGCCTGCATCACCTCTGCAAACTTGCCGCCCTCCGCCGACGAAATCCATTCCAGGCGTAGCCGCCGCGGATTGATGCCCATGTCCTCGAGCATCCGATGTAAAAGGTCGACCTTCCGCACCGTCTTATAATTGCCGTCGATGTAATGACAGTCGCCGGGATGGCAGCCAGCGATGAGCACGCCGTCGGCGCCGTCCTGCAGCGCCTCAAACACATGCTCCGGGGACACCCGTGATGAGCACATAACCTTGATATTCAAAATGTTGGATGGATACTGCTGCCGGTTGACGCCCGCCAGATCAGCGCCCGCATAGCTGCACCAGTTGCACAGAAACGCGATGATACGCGGCTCAAAATCCGCCATCAGGCCACCCCCTCGAGCAGCGCCGTTTTTATCATCGCCGTCAGTTGGTCGTCCTCGTAGCCCTTCTGGGTGATAGCACCGACGGGGCAGACCGAGGCGCAGGAGCCGCAGCCCTTGCACAGCACGTCGGTGACCTCGGCGACGCCGTCCTCTTCGTTGAAATCGATGGCGCCATAGGGGCAGACGGCGATGCACATCTTGCAGCCCGAGCAGACGTCGCTGTCTATCTCGGCGATGATGCCCTCGCTCCGCGCGTAGCCCCGCATCATGGGG
>Ga0207797_1001290_pt1 | contig 18240 bp, 23 predicted proteins | sample PRCRCaboRojoPR_6_FD_187275 | JGI IMG/M metagenome (GOLD analysis project Ga0207797, IMG submission 187275) | Marine sediment microbial community from Cabo Rojo, Puerto Rico - PR CR 10% Liquid 1 (SPAdes) | ecosystem: Environmental > Aquatic > Marine > Coastal > Sediment | place: Cabo Rojo, Puerto...
AACAATCCGGATTCCATTTCCTTGGGCGGTGAGAACTGAGAATAGCTCCACTGGAACTCTCGGTCCAATCGGTCGCCAGAGATGACGGACCGCACCCCTTTCATGTTTTCCGCTTCGCTTGCATCTATTTTTTTCACTACCGCACAAGGGTAGGGACACCTCAAGATAGCTCCGTACAACATATTGGGCAAAACCAGATCACTGGGATAGACCGCGGTGCCGCTCACCCGCTCATAGCCGTCGACTCGGGGTTTCACGGAGCCGACGATCTTTGTTTTTTCCCACGGTTTGGGTTGCTCACCGGGACCGGGTGTCTCGGGTACGGTGAGTTCGTCTACATAATAAGCGGTCGTGGAATCATCTGTCATGGCTAACCTCCCGCTCGCTTGAGTCGTGCCGCCTTTTTTGCAGCTTCAAAAATGTGGGTGTAAGCGCCGCAGCGACACAGGTTTCCGCTCACCGCCAACCGAATGTCTTCCATGGAGGGAGAGGGGTTCCGACGGAGCAGCCCCTCAACGGCCATGATTTGGCCGGGCGTACAGTAACCGCACTGAAATGCGTCCTGTTCCAAAAACGCCTCCTGAACCGGGCCGAGTTTTTCACCGATCATCAGGCCTTCCACGGTGGTCACCGCCCGGCCCTGGGCTTCCAAACCCAGCGTCATACAGGCATAGTGGGGAATGTCGTCGATGAGAACCGTACACGCTCCACATTCTCCCCGTTCGCACCCCACTTTGGTTCCCGTAAGGCCGAGTTGTTCCCTGAGTATGTGAAGCAGAGACCATCTCGGTTCGACGAGAAGATGGTAGACCCTATTGTTTATATTCAAGGTTAAGGGCAGCAGGGTTCCCGTGCTCTCGGCGTCTGTGTAGGTCGCGGTGCGGCCCTCGACGGAAAGGCTTCCGGATGCAGCCACGGCCATCGCCCCCATGCCGACCGTGGAGAGAAACCGCCTTCGAGTAATACCGCAATGGCATTCCGAAGATTCTTCTTCACTTCGCCGCTTTTTCATTCGGCCTCCTTTTTGTTATCCTTTTGTAATATCTAGTTTGGGTTGGTGATGTGTGGAAGGTGAAATTTCTCCGTATCGCCATTCATTACCCTGGGGTGGCCGGCCTTGGCTATGGGGTAAATCATGTATTTTGGGAGATTGGGCATGTACCCCGCCCAGCGCAGGGACGCAGCGAAGAATCGGTGTACAAGAGGGCAAAGCCCACCCTCAGCGTCTCCGCGTCCCTGCGGGAGGTACATCATACGGACCCGGTTTTTCCGCCGTGTACAAGGTGACAAGGCCCTTGGAAAGGGGTTGGGACGCGACGTTGGCGAAACCGGTCTTTTCCATCATATCTCGTATAGATTCGGGCCTTGGAAAAACCTGCACCGACTCGGCCAGATAGCGAAAGGGCGCTCGGGCACCGGTGACGAGTCTACCTAACGCCGGCATGACCTTGAAAGCATATGTGTCATAGACCGCCCTCATCGCCGGTGCGGAAGGTACGGAAAATTCTAGAATTACAAGCTGCCCCTCCGGCTGGAGGACACGAAACATTTCGGCCACGCCGTTATCGACACGAACGAGGTTTCGCAAACCCAATCCCACAAAAATCCTGTCGAATGCGGCATCGGAGAATGCCAACCGTTCAGCATTTCCGTGAACCCACTGCAGGCCGTTCCTGCGGGATGTTTTTTTTCGGCCCGCCGTCATCATCGGTCGATTCAAGTCGTAAACTACCGAAAGGACCCCTCCGGTGCGGACCGCGGTTCGGGCAACATCGCCCGTACCGCCACAGAGATCGAGCAGTTTGTGGCCCGGAGACAAGTTCAATTTCTGCATGCAGATCCGTTTCCACCGCCGGTACAGCCCCATACTGAGCAGGATGTAGGCCAGGTCGTACCGCCGGGCGATCGAATCGAAATGGCGTTGCACCCTTTTTTGTTTCTCTGAAGGGGGGACCCTCAGGTGTCCATAGCGAACCGTTTTACCGCTCATGTGGTCGGGGAGGTCGGTTTCAGGTTTCGGCATGGAAAAGCTTCGATCCCCAATCGGTCTGCACGGCGTACTGCATGCATAAAGAGAACGTGCGGTAGTCGAGATCGGGACAGACAACACGATGACGATTCAGGCAGGCCCTGGCGTTGTCATCCTGAAATGTACGGCTCTCCTTCATGTAGGGCCTGTATGTTTCCACACATCTGTCAAAAAGGGTCTCCAGGCCGTTTCGGGCGGATTCGGCAAAATCCTCGGAGGGGACGACGCGAAACCCGTCGATTCCAAAGAAACGGTTGGCAAAGGCAACCAGCTCTTTCACTTCGGTCTGTCTCGAATTCACGATGTGAAAGATCCCGTTGCCGTCGCCGGCATGTTTTCTAAGAACGACAAAGGCTCGCGTAAAATAGTCTACGGGAATTAGATTCAATCCTGTTCCTCCCGCTGCATCCAGCCGAATGGGCATGTAGAGGCGCCCTCCGCCGTCGGTTGTAACGCCCATGGCAACGGCCTTTTTCCCGTTGCCTTCCACGATGTCTCTCTCGTAAACATCCCTGAAGAAGGCAAGGGTCCGCATGGGATAGTACAGGGCGTTAAAACGGAGGGTTCTGCCGGTCCGCGAATGGCCGTATACGATGGAGGGCCGATAGATGGTAAAGGGAATGTTACGGGTGGTACACCGTTCGATCAGGCGTTCCTCGGCCCGATACTTGGTCTCTTCGTAGACATTGGTAAAGGCTTCGGTCTTACGAAAGCTTTCCGGGCAGGGCCCGGTCTCCTTTCCTGCCACGAACGCTGTGCTGATATGGTGAAAGAAACGACATGGGCCGGCCTCGGCGAAGTCCAGAAGGCGGTCCAGATTGGCCACATTGGTTTTCTCGATCTGCGGACGTCGCCGTTCGGAAAAGGAGGTGTCGGAGGCGCAGTGGAGGATTTCCGTCACTGCCTTCGCCAGGGAGTCGCGGGTGTTTGCATCCAGTGCGAACCCGGCGTGATCAAGGTCTCCCTCAAGAAGATGAAGCCTCGCACTCTCTTCGGTATTCAGTCGGAACCAATCGAGCAAGAGATCCAGGCGCCTTCGGGCCGACATGCCGTTTTGGGACCGGGCCACAAGATATACATGAAGCCCTTCCCGTACCAGAGCCATCGCCGCGTGGCTTCCCAAAAAGCCGAGTCCTCCGGTAACCAGGACTCCCGGAGGCCATTTTGCCGCCTTACCGGCCGGAAGAGATTTTTTGTCCATACAGATAGCCTTCTTTACGGGCACATCCTTGGGAAAAGATATATTTGAGCCACGTAACGCCTTTCCACTCGGCACTCATACGGTCAAGCGTCGGTTCGAGTTCCTCCATACCGTGCCGGACCTTCGCCGCCTCCCGCGGATCGGTGTGATCGATGTAGTAGTCGTATTCGAGGATCGCCCGTTTGCCCAAATCGATGGGGGTGAGGAATCCGTAGTCGTGCGAGATATCCCATCGGTCAGCGACTCGTACAAAAAGGTCGATGATTTGTTCGATGACCTCGACTCGGTCGCCGGGTACGTAAACGAGAAAAGCGAACATGTGTTTGTGTCTGGACATTCGTGCGCTGATGATTCTGAACATATTCAGCCAGACCAGGTCGGTCATATGCGGCTGGCTGTAGAGTTCAATGTAAAAATCTCTCAGATCTGGCGGAGTGGCCTCCGCCAGCGTTTCCGGGCACGAATTGAGAGTGGCTTCCATTACCGGCAAGGTTTCCTCATCGAAAAGATATTCGTAGGGGGGACGAGCGCCTTCGAGTCCTGAGATGAGTTCCCTCAATTCGGGATCATCCAAGCGGGGAAGACCCAACAGAAGGGTCCGAAAGTATCGACTGTCGATCACGTGAGGCGTCATTTTTCGTATGGCCTCACGAGCGAACCGGTCCCCGATGACAAAGACCACGTAAGCGATGCCGAGGACATTGGAAAAGACGTCCTTGATCTTCTCCGCCAGGGTTGCCGACGGTGACATGAAGGTGGACAAATAGTGTCCCCCTAACACGCCGATGGCCAGGCCGATTCTGCGCCGGCTCAGCTCGGCGGAAAACGCCACCGCCTCCGAGAAGCTCGAAAACGGCACGAACAGGCCTTCTTCGTCTTCGGTCGTAGGGTGCATCTTTACCAGAGCCTTTGTGCAGATGCCGGGAGAAGGGATGACCGCGTGCTGAAAGCCGAGGCAATTGGATGCCTCCGGCTGGCTGAGTTGAAAGACCTCACCGTCACGATTTACAAATTCCATATCCACGATTCCATCTGCGCCGACACCATAGACGTTGGCCCATGTGGAAAACAAACCTGTGCATACAATATTGCCACAGACAGTAGCGGCGGGCTCTGCCGTGTTGACGCGAAACCCCAGGGACGAGACGGCGGTTTGTAATTCAAAGGAAGTGACACCGGGTTCGACGGCCACCGTCCAGTTTTCTTGGTCGACCTCGATTCCCTTCATGCGATTCAGATCGATGACGATTCCGTCCGTAAAGACGAATCCGAACACGCTTCCTCCGTTTCCGCGAACCACGGTGGGAATATTGAAGTGGTTTGCCGTGCGAACAATTTGAACCACCTCTTCTCGATCTTTCGGGAGGACCACGTATCGCGGCATCCGTAGTTCGGCCAGAGGAAAGGGGTCATCGGCGTAGGCGACAAGCAGGGCGGGATCGTTCGTCGCCCAGCGGGATCCCACGATTTGTCGTAACGCTCGGAGCGGTTCATCTTCTTCGGGTTGTTCCGGGTTTTCCCCGGATTTTCGATAGGCGTCCAGAAATTGTTTTAACGCCGCCATGACGCGCATGGGACGCAACCCGGTTGTGAAATGGCACTGCTTTTCGCACCGGCCACAAAAGGTGCAGGATTGAATGATATCCACTGCCCCTTGGGTCACCGGCACGATGCCGTCGTTCAACGCCCGATACAGATCCATGCGGCCCTGAGGAAAATAGCTGACAAAAGGACAGGTCTCCGCAGGCGGACATAGACCGGTACCCAAGTAATCTATTTTACACATGGCGTAATGGCGGCACTGGGAGGCCGTGCCGTATGCTTCCCCGGAAACGGCCTGCTCATGAGTCATGCGTACTTTTCCTTGTCCGTCTTTTCATGGTTTTCGGCAAGGGTAACCGTGTGGGTGAGGTGGCGATTTCAGGCGCCCATAAAAACAGAACGCGGTGATGCGAAATCCTCAAGTTCATCCAGATGGGAGCTACCGTACAGATCGACGCCCATTCGCCCAACGGAAACACCGACTTGAGCTTTTCGATAACCGCAAAGCAGGAAATCCGACCAAGACGCGGATATCCTGTTGGGAGGAAAGGGCTAAGATTTTAACATATCAGAGAAACCCTGGTCCTTTGGGCTCAGGCCAGGGACAGATGGCTTTGCTGCGAGCTTGTTGCAGCTGGAGTGCTGGAGTACTCGAATATTGGAGGACTGGCCAAGACAAAAAAACGGGTGACTCTCCTGCACAGTTGCGAAAAGATTATCTCTAGAAGAAGCTTCCGATTCCAACACTCCAGTACTCCAATACGCAGGCAGAAAGACGCCTCAACCAATTCACTTCCAGTTCACTTCCAGGGGGTGAATAAAGCCGGGCCCTCTGAAAACCATTTTTACTCTGATTTATAAAAGCTGATACGGAGCCGCTCTTTTGGCCCACTCGCTTTCGGGAAACTTGTCTCGAAGGGTTGCAAAGGCTTCTTTTAGCGGTTCGGGCTTCGAACTCTCTTTATACCCGCTCACGCCACGATAGTAAACAGCCTCCGGTGCGGCACCACTTTCCGGATAGTTTTCGATAACCTCGCTGAACGTATCGATGGCCTCGCTGAAGGCTCCTCGGTCAAAATGAAATTTTCCGATTCCCAACAAAATCATGGAAATGAGTTCGAAAGGAGGTAAGAAGCCTGTGCTTCTGTGATGCTCTTTGCCATCGGCACCGAGGATGACAAACAGAGGGGTCCATTTCACCTGAAACTCTTCGTCCAAGGGTTTCTGGTCGTACGGTACACGGACCGGGACAACGCGGTCATTGATGAAGTTTATCACTTTTTCTTCTGGATACGTTACCTTATCCATTTGTTGACAGCCGATTCATCCGGGATTGTAAAAATCAAGAAAAATGACTTTGTTCTCGGCTTGAGCGCGACTTTTTGCTGCATCCAGGTTCTCTTCCCAGTTAATCTGTTCTCCCATCGGGTCCTCCATTTTTTGAACGTTTCACGAAACGGCATAGAAACCAATCTGCCTCTTAGGTCACCGTAATATCCTTACTATTTTCCCACAATCCATGAATGTTACAGTAGCTAAGGGTCATGATCGTACCCGACCCGGTGATCTTCGCGGTCACCGTTCCCGCCGGTTGCACGTAAGCCGGGCCTTCGTTGGCCCCTTTTACCGATTCACCGTGAGAACAGAATTCAAGGTTGCCGAGCTGGTATGTCGCTTTTTCTTCCGACGGCTGAAAGAAGACTTGAATCCACCGGATATGGTGCTCCGTCGTGTTCGGGTGAGGTACTTCCTTGCCGACGGAAACATGGATCTGGAATTCTTCCCCTCCAGCGACTGTGTCCGGACATTCGATTACCGGTACATGTTTTTCCGTCTTCCAGTCGGCCGTCTGAAAATAATCTCCTAATTTGGCCATAACTCTATCCTCCTTTTAAAAGATGTCAAGCTCTTAAAAGACATTGTGCCGTTTCGGGCAGGCTGAATGAAACGAAAGTGGGGAGCAGTGCCGGCCCACAATGAGCCCCGTTACCCACAAAACAGCCGCCACTACTCCCTTGTAGGTGTGGATTACCCACCGATAGCCGAGTGGGGAAATCCTTCCCACATCTGTTTCCAGTTGTCCCGCAGCTGGGACATCTTCCCCTCGATTTCTTCCTTTTGAGGATTCCATTCCGTGGGGCACTCCGTTTGGAGCTGATTGATGCGATCGGAAAGCTGGTCCACGATCATATGGAGGTCCCGAAGCTGATGAACAAATGGTTCCCGCTCACCGGTGGAGAGCTTTTCCATCTTTCGGACGATGTCATAGAGTTTCGCCTTCCAGCTGGTGAGCTCGATCCTTGCGTTGTCACAATAAGACTGTACATCCATAGTTCCTTCTCCTTTCTATCTGTAAAAAATTGTACCCAAACCGGCGGAATCACCGCCGAAAGGCAAGCCGTTATTTAACGAGTTTCATGGCCTCACCACAGCAGACCAATTCCCCGCCGCCGGCTTCCTTTACCTCGACCACATTGCCACAAATTTCACATTTGTAGACTTCTCCGACTTTTTCGACGTTTGCCATAAAGTTCCTCCTTTCTCGTCGTTTCAGCGCCCATCGTAGGCAAGACAAGGTTGGCGGTAAATAGGGTATGTCATGTATTCTTATCGCGGCACTCATGTAGGGTGAAGGGGAACCCGACAGGACACTCGACAGGGGCAAAAGATATGCCGCTGGAAATTTAGAGCCCCCAGAGTCCAAGCTGCACGTTGAATACATCGATATGACCATCAATTTACATGATATCCTTCATTTGATTCCTGCCTCATCTACATTAAAAGAACAGTATCGGATTGGGCATTTGATAAGAAGAAGACCGGGCCTGCTGATTCCTGGACCGGACATCAAAAAAGGACTTGGGAAAACAAAATTGCCATTCCATGGAGAGAACGGAAAACTGAAGAGTCTGGAACCTTTTACGGGGGGACAAAAACCGGCCAGAGAGAGGTTACGACTCCGTGACGAGTTCATTCTGGCGTTTTTTCCCACTGTTACGGTGCTGATTGTGTTGCTCTTCGTAGAGACCTTGACCCGACAAAGATTCCTTTTCGCCACCCTGGCCGCAAGTGCATTTCTCATCTACCTCGACCCGGAGCATGGGACCAACCAGATACGAACCCTGGTCATTTCCCAGATCGGAGCCGCGGTTCTGGGACTGGTAACCTATCTGATTTTCGGTCCTGGATACGCCTCCGGGGCTTCTGCAATGATGGCGACCATCGTGTTCATGATTCTGTCCGACGTGGTTCATCCTCCCGCGGTTTCCACGTCTCTGGTCTTTGCATTTAGGGCCGGCGACGAAACCAATCTTTTGCTCTTTTCCCTGGCTGTCGGTGTTACGGCGATCCTGGTCATTCTGGAACGGGGGGCACTGTGGATTTTGACGTTGCACAACAGGCGAAAACGGTAGCGCTGGCGATTTACTTAATGCAAAGAGGTTCCATATAGATGGCTCGGTATCGCAGCAGGAGACTACTGTCTGTGGTGGCAGCCACCTTGATGTTGGCCGGAGTTGTATATCTTGCCAGAAAATATGAATGGTCCGGCTGGCTGGACGAATGGGTCAACAAAAAGACGCCGACGCTTTGGTTTGTCGGTTTTATGGTGCTGTTGCCGAATTTCGGATTTCCGATCGTCGCCTTTCTCCTGCTCGCGGGGGCGAAATTCGGTCTGGTAGGGGGTCTTTTGGTTGCCATGGTAACGATGCCCGTCCATCTTCTGGTGTCCTTTCTCTTGGTTCACTCTTTTTTTCGCCCGCTTCTCACAAAGATGTTGCGGAAGCTCGGCTATGGCCTTTCACGGATTCCCGAAAACCGTGTGGTTCCCTTCACGGTCTTGTTTGTCGCTGTTCCCGGTCTCCCCTACGCGGTCAAAAATTATGGGTTGGCCCTGACCGGCATTCCATTTCGGTATTACTTCTGGATCAGCCTGCCGATAAACGTGGTTTTAAGTATTCCGGTCATCGGTCTTGGCACATCGGCTGTGGAAATGGATCCAGGACGCTTTTTCTTTTTTGCCGCAATTTTTATCGTGGGGTATCTGGTGATGTGGTGGATCAAAAGGAAGATGGGCGGCAGGCCGGAGGGCCGGTAATTATGTTCTCCCGCAGGGACGCGGAGACGCGGAGAAAAAAGAGAAACCGATGGGGTCGATTCAGTGATCGATCTACGTATGTTTATTCGAAGTTCGGTGTTGGTTTTTGCACCTCGTGGGCAAAGCCCACCTCTGCGTCTCCGCGTCCCTGCGGGAGATAAAGAGAAAATAAACACCTACTCCATCACAAAGGGAATTCGGATTTCACCGAAGGCCTTGCCTGTTTCTGCACTTACCAGGTCGGCCCGAAACGTCGCTCGATTCACTTTATTTATTCGCTCGAAGTACAACCAGCCCTCCACCCGGCCTTGATCTTCGATCACCCCTTCCGGCAATGCCTGTTCCCGCATCAACGGGGTCGGCAGAGAAATACTGGACCAATAGGTATAGTATCGATCGTAGTAGTACGGGTCATGGGGAAACCGGTGGGGATATGGCGTGATTCCCGGGTAAACCTCCGAATAATAAGGGGCAACGTAGAAATCTCTGTGCCTGAATCGAGGGGTTTGAACCATCTCGATGGTGGTACCCTCGATGGCGTTTAAGGGCAGGGCGGCGAATCGTTCACCCTGGGCAGTGACGAGTGTGAAGTCGCTGTATCGCAGGCAAAGGGGTTTCCCGCTGTTGTTTTCAATGACCACGCGAAAAGGAGTAACCTCTTCTTCGATCCGCCAACGACCGGGCCAGTCCGTGACCGCAGCGAGCATGTAGACGCCTTGCACGGTTGCTTCAGCAGCGTTTTCCACTCCTACGACTCGGTCGGCTTGGGGGGCGGGTTTCAGGTGTTTTGCACAGCCGCATTGGAACCACCCCGTGAAAGCTGCAACGATGAGAATCAAAAACTTTTTCCGGTCCTGTAGCTGTTTCATGATTGCCTCCTGTCTGCGAAGCCGTTTCCGGCGGCCCGCGAGTGGTCTGGAGTCATAGATGAAAACTCTGTACGACGAAAGCTTAGCCCCAGCAAAACGAAAAGGAAATAGGTAGAAGCATGTATTTATGATTGCCGCCCATGTGAAATCCTCGTTCCCATGGGTATATAAAAATCATCCGAGGGATCATTGTAAAAGATGGGGTAAATCACTCCCATCCCGTGAGTCGAAAATACACGTTTTCCCCCATGGACGGGACCGTGGTTTGGTCTAGAGTGAGGAGGATCGCAGTAGGTACGTGTAAGAAAAATGTAATTAAGGTTCCCGCTGAGGCGCAGGGACGCAGAGAAAAAACAAGAGTTTTAGGCAGCGAAACCCCCTTGACACAACGTCTCAGCAGGAATGGGAAAGGAGGCATCCATGGCACTTTCTACCAAGTACGGAGAAGTCGATATCCCGGGCATCCCAGAGGATGAGCCCGTATTTATTCTGCGGGCACAAGACACATTGGCGACCTCGACCATCGAGATGTATCGGGCGCTGGCGGCTTCCCACGGTGCGCCGGTCGTCGGCGCATTGGACAAAGAAGTGGAGCGGTTCCAGGTATGGGCCGGGAACAAGAAGCTTCCCGATTAGTTGAGCGGAGTGACCGCCGGCTTTGCCGGGAGACTCACCGGGCTTGACGTTTCCAGAGGTGTGTTTTCCCCCTCCCCCAACCCCTCCCGCCAGGGGAGGGGAGACATGGTGGAGTTGATGGGAGAGGATAGGTGGGTGAAAGCCCAATTGGCAAAGGCGGTAGCTGTTGCCGTCCAGCAGATCGTCTTTAGATGAAAAGGAAGTCTTTTTTTCGATCCCTGTAAGGGGGTTCCAGGGTTTCAAGTTCCCCCCTCTACCAGAGTCATGATTTTTTTGAGGTAAGCAACCGCGATGAACAAGCCTGATGCACTGCTTTTTGACATGGACGGGGTCCTGGTAAACTCGATCGACTCGTGGCACCAGGCGTTACGAGCCGTCTTCAAGTATCACCTGAACCGAGATCTGGGCAAAGAGGAATTTGTCCGGGATTTCTGGGGCCGGGACGTGAGGGACATATTCAAGGATATCGGCCTCGATCTGGATGTGGGCTCCTTTTGCAACACGGTCTACGACGCACACGCAGACGAAGTCCGGATTTTTCCCGAAACCAAGGCATGCCTCGAACGACTGAATTCGTATCGAAAGGCGGTGATCACCAATACGCCGGAGTCATGTGCCCGTCGGATTTTAGATACCGGCGGAATCGGAGGTTTCTTTGAGGCGATCGTTACGAGTGACAAGGTGAAACGGGCGAAACCGGACCCGGCAATCGTCTACGAAGCATGTCGTATCCTGGAAGTCGATCCCCCGAAGACCCTGCTTATCGGAGATCATGCCTTCGACATGGAGGCCGGTCGGGCGGCGGGTTGTACGGTGGTGGGAATCGGCGTGGAAGGCGATTATACATTGGACAGGCTGGGAGAACTGACCGATATCGTGGATGTCGAGGCCACACGGTGAGGCGCCCTCTCTCCTTTTTTGTTCCCAACCGGTAAGGCCGTTCTCGCCGCTTCAGTGTAGAAAATAGATATCTCCCGCAGGGACGCGGAGACGCAGAGAGAAAAGAAGATGAGGTGGGCGAGAGCCCACCCCCTCAGCGTCTCTGCTTCTCTGCGCGAGAAAATTTTCCACCAAATACATGTCTTGTGTAGCGCAATATACCTGATTCCCCCTATTCTCCGGTGGAATCGGACGTTTTAAGTACGACGTTGAAGCCGATACCTTTACAAGCGTTTCCCCATTTTACACTTTGTCCGATTCGAGCGAGACAATAAAGTGGTGAGAGCGTAACCCATACCAGATCAAGGAGGTGTCCCATGTTACAGCAAAGTTTTGGTTGGTTGGATTTTGAGGGGATTTCCAGAAGGAGTTTCATGAAGTACTGCGCCGCCATGGCCGCGACGCTGGGGCTCTCGCCCAGCAGCATCGCCAAGACACTGGAATCGACCAGTGAGAAGCCGCCCGCGATGTGGCTTGCGGGGCAGGATTGTGCGGGGTGCACGGTCTCCTTTACCGGTGCGCTCTACCCGGAGTTCAGTTCCATCATCCTTGACAAGATTTCTCTTCGCTATCACGAAACCGTGATGGCTTCGTCCGGCCACTTGGCCGAGGCGGTGTACCACGACACGCTGAAAAAGGGGGGATATATATTGCTTGTGGAGGGCTCGGCGCCCGCTGCGGATGACCGTTTCTGTACCGTCGGGGGACGCCCCTTCAGGGAAATGGTTTTAGAGGCTGCGGACAAGGCTGCCTTCATTATCGCCGTGGGAGCCTGTTCCACATTTGGGGGCATTCCCGGTGCCACGGTAACCAAAGGGATGGGCTGTCAGGAGCTGCTTCCCGGAAAAACAGTGGTGAATCTTTCCTCCTGTCCGGTCCATAAAGATCACCTGGTGGGGACGCTACTCTATATCCTGACCACGGGAAAAGTCCCTCCGCTGGACAAGGTGGGTCGACCGGTGATGTTTTTCGGGGTCAATATTCACGACAACTGTCGACGCAGGGCCCACTTTGACAATTTCGAATTCTTGACCGACTGGAACGATCCTGCCCAGAAGGAATGGTGTCTTTATGAGAAAGGGTGCAAGGGGCCCGACACGTGGGCGGACATGCCGATACGAAAGTGGAATGATGGAATCAACTTCTGTATCGATTGTGGCGGGATTTGCCAAGGCTGCGCTCAGCCGGAGTTTTATGAGGGGATGTCGCCTCTCTATATGGCGAAGAGCAAGCGAGGGCAGGAACTTCTGGCCAGAAAAAAAGCCGACCTTATGGCCATGAAAGAGGATGACAAGGAGGTGGATCTATGAGCAAGCGAGTCGTTATCGATCCGGTCACCAGACTGGAAGGACATCATCGCATGGAAGTTGAGATCGAAGACGGTAAGGTCAAGGACGCCTGGAGCAGCAGCACGATGGCCAGGGGATTCGAGGCCCTTCTCCGGGGAAGGGATCCCAGAGACGCACCCTATGTGACGAGCCGATTCTGCGGCGTTTGTTTCAGTGTTCATCAATACGCTTCCGCCCGAGCACTGGACGAGGCTTTCGGGGCCGATGTCCCATGGGGTGGAACGTTGCTCAGAAACCTGAGCATGGGCGCCGAATACATCTATGACCACCTCTTGCATTTCTATCACCTTTCCGCCCTCGACTATGTAGACATCATGGCGGTTGCCGAGTACAAGGGCAACGACAAGGACCTCCTGGCGGTAAAGGGAAAGATCATGGACCTGGTCAAATCGAATGACACCTATCCCCTCACACCGAGATATAAGCCGGACGAATATTGCGTCGATGATCCGGAGATGGTCCTGACCGCTGTGAAGCACTATATTCAGGCCTTGGAGATGCATTCGAAGGCACGAAACATGGGGGCAATTTTCGGCGGACGGACCCCACATTATCAGAGCATCGTCGTCGGCGGCTGTACCCAGTATCCGGACGTCAACAAAGTGGCCCGGTACAAGACGATGTTGGAGGAACAGGCCAAATTTGTGAATGAAGTTTACATACCGGACGTGTTGGCTTTCGGAACCGGTCCGCTCTTCCCTCTCGCAAAGAACGGTTTCGGCGCCGGACATCCGAACTATCTCTCTTACGGAGGTCTGGAAAAGGCTGAAGACGGCAAAGAAGAGGTATTCGCCCGCGGAGTCATCACGGATTTGGACCTGGAAAATCTCAAGGTCCAGCCGGTAGACACGGATCAGATTACCGAGTCGGTGAAATATGCCTGGTACCGAGAGGCGCCTCCGCGGCATCCGTATCAAGGGGAACAAGTCTTTGATCTGGACAAAAAAGATGCCTACTCTTTTATCAAGGCGCCTCGGTATGACGGTAAACCCATGGAAGTGGGACCGCTTGCCCGGATGATTATCGGAAAGAATCCGGACCTGATGGGATTGGTTAAAAAGGGTGTGAAGCCAGGGGTGGTGGCGCGTCATGCCGCGCGGGCCGTTGAAACAAAGCTTATCTTGGACGCCTGTCGCGAGTGGGCGGATATGCTATTGACAGAGATGACCAAGCCGGGATTCAAAATCCACGACACGGATCATTGGGAGCCACCGGAGACGGGTATCGGCGCAGGGTTCTACGAGGCCCCGCGGGGGGCTTTGGGCCACTGGATAGAAATCGCAGAGCGAAAAACCAAAAACTATCAGGCGGTGGTTCCCTCTACGTGGAATGCCTCTCCGAGGTGTGAAGAAAAGATCCGGGGGCAATATGAGGAGTCACTGATCGGCGTTCCGGTTCCGGATCCCGACAATCCCATCAATGTGGTGAGGGTGATTCGGTCCTTCGATCCCTGTATGGCGTGCGCAGTACACTTGATCGATCCCAAGTCCAACGAGATGAAACGGTTTGTTATTGAATAGCCACATGTGGGCGAGCGACGAAGGATAAGGGTCAAATTCCAGGGATTGGTGAGAGGAGACGCGTCAAGGAATAATATGCTATATAGGTCGTATGAATATTATCATTCGTATCCTCAGTGAAATTTGGCACGTCCTCATGGATTCCTCGGTCTACATCCTTTTCGGCATCCTGGTGGCCGGGCTTCTACGAATGTTTCTCAATCCCGCAGTTGTCGTGCAGCATCTGGGACGGGGTACATTCGTATCCGTATTTAAATCGGCCCTGTTCGGCATGCCCTTTCCGCTTTGCTCCTGCGGGGTGCTCCCCGCGGCCGTCTCCTTGAAGCGGCAGGGCGCCAACAAGGGTGCGACGACGGCATTTCTTATTGCCACGCCGGAATCAGGGGTGGACTCTATTGCCGTCAGCTATGCGTTGCTCGGACCTATTATGACGGTGGCACGGCCGCTGGCGGCGTTGGTAACGGCTTCGGTAGCGGGCATCGCGCAGAACCTGGTGAGCAGGGAAGAGGGAAAAGCGGTGGTTCCGGACCTGAGTTGTCCCATTGACGGGTGTTGTGACGGGTTGGATTGTCCTCCGGAAGAACACCGGCATCACCACAGTTTCGGAGAAAAGCTTTCCGCCGGGTTGCGGTTTGCCTTTGGAGAGCTTTGGAGCGACATCGCGGTAGCGTTTCTGGTGGGTTTGATCTTGGCGGGAATCATTTCGGCAGTAATCCCTGACGAGCTGATGAGCCGTTATCTCGGCGGTGGTCTGGTGGCCATGCTGGTGATGCTCGCCGTGGGGGTGCCCACTTACATCTGTGCCACGGCCTCTACGCCTATTGCCGCGGCCCTGGTCTTAAAGGGGGTCAGTCCCGGGGCTGCATTGGTTTTTCTGTTGGCCGGTCCCGCCACCAATATGGCGTCGCTGGCCGTCATTTTGGGCCTGCTGGGTAAAGGGGGGACGGTGCTCTATCTGGGGTGCCTGGCCCTATGTTCGGTCCTTTTTGGTCTTGCCCTGGACGGCATATACGCCCTGTTTCACCTACCGCCCGGGGCCATGGTAGGTCAGGCGGAGAAGTTGGTGCCTCACTGGGGACAGTGGATCGGAACCCTGCTACTCCTTGGCCTTTCCATAAAACCGGTCTATCAGAGATTGCTCTCTCTGATACGCCGTGGGCCGCAAGAAATGCCCTGCGGCTGTACGGAAGAGAGCTGTAAGAATCAACTCAGTCACAGAAGGAGGCATGAATGACAAACGAAACGGAAAACCTACAGGAATGCGGAGTATGTAGAGGTACCGGAAAGATCGACGTCAAGAACTGCGTTGCCTGCGGTGGTAGCGGCAAGGTTATCATTCACTCTCACAGCCACCGGCATGGGGACACCGTTCACGAACATCCCCATCCGCATCAGGAACCGCATCAGCCCGATGACGACACGGAACATGAACACTCGCACGACCGCGGTGAAGGCATAAGATAAACAACGTCGGGTGATTGCTTCATACGTCACCAGGAGGATCTGCAGCATATGTCCTTGCTCTCTGCGTCCATTATATTGTTCCTGGTGATGGACCCTTTTGGCAATATACCGTTCTTTCTGGCGATCCTAAAGGACGTTCCGCCCAGTAAGCGAGAAAAAACCATTATCAGAGAGTTGTTTATCGCTCTGCTGGTCCTGGTGGTATTTCTGCTGTGGGGTCCCTATTTGCTGCGGGCATTGCAGATATCCAAAAATTCGCTGCAAATTGCCGGAGGGATTATTCTATTTATCATTTCGATCCGGATGATTTTCAGCAGCCCGAAAGAGATTTTTGCCGGCACCCCTGAGGGTGAACCCCTCATCGTACCCTTGGCGGTCCCTTCCATCGCCGGCCCATCGGCCATGGCCACCGTCATGTTGCTGACCGCACAAAGTCCCTCCGCCCTGCTGCAGTGGCTGGGGGCTTTGGGCCTCGCGTGGCTGGCCACGGGGGTGATTTTGCTTTTGTCGATGAAACTCTACCGGATACTGGGCGAGAGGGTCTTAAGCGCGTTGCAACGTTTTACCGGCCTGCTGTTGACCGCCATTGCGGTAGACATGTTTATCGAGGGGGTGATGGCGGTTTTTGAAAGGGGTCTTTAAGGAGCGATTCCGGAGTGCTACAATGAATACAAGCTCGTGGTAAGTTTTAGAAAAATCTTTACGGTACGTTGTTGAAAGGAGAAGGAAGAATGCCTATAGATATGACGTTGATAAGAATTGCGTTGGGAGGAGTAGCGGTCTTGGGATGCATCGGTCTGTTTTTCGGCATCGGGCTGGCCATGGCGGCTCACAAATTTCATGTGGAGCCGGATCCCAAGGTGGAGGAAGTACTGGAAAACCTCGCCGGGGCCCAGTGAGGTGGATGCGGCTTCCCAGGTTGTGAAGCATATGCCGAGGCCGTCGTTCATGACCCGGATGTACCGGCGAATCTGTGTTACCCCGGGAAGCAACCGGTTGCCGATAAGATTGCAGAGATTACAGGTAAAACCGCGGATGCGGTGCAAGACCTGGTGGCGGTGGTTCACTGTTCCCGGGTGCCCGGAAATGTAGACAGGAAGTTCAATTATGTGGGGTATGGTACCTGTCTGGCCGCCAACCTGGCATTTGCCGGACCGATGGATTGCCAATATGCCTGTGAAGGTTTCGGGGATTGTGCGCGGGTTTGTCCCGTGGATGCCATTACCATGGTCAATAACTTCCCGGTCATCGATCCGGACGAGTGTATTGCCTGTGGCGCCTGCGTAAAGGCGTGTCCGAAGGAGATCATCCGGTTGATTCCTCGAAGTTCACGGGTGTTTATCCCCTGCAGCACCAAAGATTCTCCAAAGACCACCATGGCGGTGTGCGATGTGGGATGCATTCATGATAAGGCCTGTGTCCGAAAGTGTCCGGCCGGCGCCATTTCGGAAGAGGACGGGGTCATCGTGGTGAATCAGGAGAAATGTTTGGAGTATGGACCGGAGTGTGAAGAGGTCTGTATCGAAACGTGCAAAAAACGGCACATCTTAAAGCCGTTCAGCCTTCACGAAACGTATAAAGAATTGGCAGAAAAAAAGGCTGCATGACGCGAAAGTTCGTATCGTCGGCCCTCAAGTTCGTTTCACACATGTAAGCCGACAAGCTCGAGCTGTTTGTGGAAACGAACTTGAGTCTCTCAAAAAGTACCGTTATTCAAAAGTCGCAAATTTATCTCGCTTTGCCTTGCAGACGGGACATTCGTCCGGTGCGTCTCCTTCCATCGTAAACCCGCAAACGCCGCAAATATGGACGGCGTCGAGTTCGATGTCTTTATTGTCTTGCACGGCATCCCTGGCACGTTCAAAAAGGGCTTTGTGAATCTTCTCCGTCTTGTATGCCCATTCGAAGGTTCGGTGAGCTCCGTCTTCCTGCTGAAATTTCGCCACTTCCATATAGGTGGGGTACATTTCGTCGATTTCAAAGGATTCCCCGGCAATGGCCAATCCTAGATTTTTGACGGTGTCTCCCGGACCGAACGCGCCCATGCTATTGGCGACGAAACCGCCGTCGAGGTGGCTGATTTCCCGATAATGATCTCCCGCGTGAACATATTCTGCGTGAGCGACTGCCCGAAACAGCCTCGCCACATTGGGATAGGATTCTTTGTCCGCCTGGTTGGCAAAATGGCGATAGCGCATATTGGCCATGCTCTCCCCGCCGAAGGCATTGATAAGATTCTGTTGGGTCATCTCTTTCATTGGGTATTGTCTCCGGTTTCGTTTACTTCTTAAGAGTCAAAAAGAGTGTTGCCCCTTGTCGCTGGATTAGAAGCAACATCCGTTCATCCGATTGACTGTAAGCGTCCTGAAAGGCCTCCACGGAATCTACCGATTGGCGATTTACCTCCAGGATGACGTCCCCAGGGCGTAATCCGTATCGGTGAGCGGCACTTCCGCGTTCCACATTGGTCACCACAACCCCTTCCTTGACGCTGTCCGGAATGTTGAACTGTTGCCGCGTGAGCGGTGTCAAGGGACCCACGCTGAGGCCTTGTAAAAGTCCCTCTTCGGTTTCCATTTTTCCGGCTTGGAGTTG
>Ga0207797_1001291_pt1 | contig 18236 bp, 16 predicted proteins | sample PRCRCaboRojoPR_6_FD_187275 | JGI IMG/M metagenome (GOLD analysis project Ga0207797, IMG submission 187275) | Marine sediment microbial community from Cabo Rojo, Puerto Rico - PR CR 10% Liquid 1 (SPAdes) | ecosystem: Environmental > Aquatic > Marine > Coastal > Sediment | place: Cabo Rojo, Puerto...
CGCGAACCGCAGCGGCCGGCGTGAGCGAGCTGGAGCTGGCCGCTGCCGTCGAGCGGGCCATGCGGCTGGCGGGCCACGAGGGCTATCAGCCCCTGCGCCATCCGGAGGCCCGGGGCGGCGGCGTGCTCCTGATGAGTGGGGAGAACCTGACCGTGCGCGGCGGCCACGGCCTGGTGGTGACCGGCGGCGGGCTGAGCGCCGCGACGCCCTACGGCACCTCGCGGCGGGTCCTGCAGCGCGGCGATCTGATCGTCTTGGACATCGGCTCGATCCGCGATGGGTACACCTCCGATGAATCCCGCACCTACGTCGTGGGGCCGCCGACCGAGGCGCAGGAGGCCCTGTTCGGCGTGGCCCTGGCCGCCGAGGAGGCTCTGTTGGCGCGGATGCGACCAGGCGTCCCGGTGGCCGAGCTTTGCAGCGCGGCAGAGGCCGTGGTCGATCGGGGAGCGGCGCCCTTCTTCTCTGCGGGGAGCCTCAGCCTGCCTGGCTTCGTCGGCCACGGCATCGGGCTGGAGCTGGACGAGCCACCGGTGCTCTGGCCTCGCAGTGACGAGCGGCTGCAGGAGGGTATGGTGCTCGCCATCGAGATCGAGGTCAGCGCCCCGGGCGACGAGACCATGGCGAAGATGGAGGACACCGTCGCGGTGACCTCGGACGGCTTCGAGATGCTGACCGACGCGCCGCGCGGGTTGACGGTCTGCGGCTAGTTCGGCGCCTTGCCGAGATTCCAGAAGCTTTGATGCCCGCCGTCATATCCCTGGTCGAAGCGTACCCTTGCCAAAGCCCTTTTTGAGGATGGCCTTGATTCTATCAGGCTTTCAGGGCCTATGTTCTGTTCTTTCAAACCAGGATGAGAGGAGGAATCGATGAGTCATCGTATCATGATAGCGGCTGGACCGGTGACGGTGGAGGCCGAGTTGAACGATAGCCCCACCGCTCAGCGGATCTGGGAGGAGCTTCCCATAGCAGGCCAGGCGAACGTGTGGGGGGACGAGATCTATTTCAAGGTCCCGGTTGAGATGGAGGAGGCCCCCGACGCCCGGGCCGACGTCGCGATCGGGGAACTGGGCTACTGGCCGAGAGGGGAGGCGTTCTGTATCTTCTTCGGCCCCACGCCGGTCAGCGACGGCGACCAGCCGCGCGCCGCCAGCCCCGTCAACATCGTGGGCCGCGTGCTGGATGACGTCGACGGGTTCCGTGACGTGCCGGCTGGTGCGACCGTGACGCTGGAGAGGGCCTAGCTCTACAATTGCCCAAACCCTGCGAAGGTGGCAGCCCATCGGGTGGATCCGATCGGCTGCTGCCGCGGAGTCTACGACAACGTGTTAGTGCACCCCCACCAGGCCCGTAACCTTGCGTCAGAGGGGCGTAAGCGGTATACTAGAGGATTGGGGAAACCGACGTCGGTTGTTCGACGCTATGGGAATGGAGCACAGATGGAGCAGATTCTATTGAAGGTGGAGGACCTATCTGTTCAGAGGCCCGGTGCCGAGGTGCTGCGAGGCGTGGATATGGAGGTTGGCTACGGGGAGATCCACGCGCTGCTGGGCCTCAACGGCTCGGGTAAGACGAGCCTCGCTCTGGCCTTGATGGGGGCCGAGGGATATCACCCCGAGAGGGGCCGGATTCTGTTTGACGGGCAGGACATCACCGATCTCTCGGTGACGGAGCGCGCCCGGATTGGATTGACCTTGGCCTGGCAGGCTCCGGCGCGCCTTGAGGGAGTGCCCGTGGCCGACTATCTGGCCCTGGGGATGAAGGAGCCGTCTCGGGAGCGGATTGAAGAGGCACTGAAGGCGGTGGCCCTCGCGCCTCAGGCTTACCTGGGCCGGGCGGTCGATCAGACCCTTTCCGGCGGCGAACGGAAGCGCATCGAGCTGGCCGCTGTCTACGCCATGCGGCCGCGGCTTGCTATGCTGGACGAACCGGACTCGGGCGTCGACGTGCTCTGTCTGGAGGACGTCATCGCGCTGATCCGTCACCTGGCGAATGAGGGGACCTCTGTGCTCTTGATCACACACCGCGATGAGATCACGAGCGTGGCCGATCGCGCCTCTCTGATGTGCGGTGGAGCCGTGGTCGATAGTGGCCCGCCGGACGCCGTCCGAGATTACTTCGCCCGTCGGTGTCGGCCTCACGGGGAGCTGCTTGGCGATCAACCCTGGGGCGAGGAGGCCGGTGGCTCCTACCAGCGTGTCGTCGCCGAGGGAGTGTGTGATGACTGAACAAGTGTCGCAGGTGAAACAGGGCTCCGTTCTGGAGGCGCAAGACCCTGCCTGGGCGTCGGAGTTCGAGGCCATGTTGGAGGCCTATGAGAAGGCCGGGGGCAAGTCGGACGTGCTTCGGTCCTCTCGCGTGGCCAGCGCCGTCGTCAGTGCCAGTGACGTCTTGGCGGTCAACGAGATCGAAGGGGTCACCATCGAAGCGGAGGAGATCGAAAACGGGGTGCGGGCCCGCATCACGGTGGCGCCGGGCACGAAGGTCGAGCATCCGGTCCATCTCTGCTTCGGTATGACGGCCAACGAGGGGGTGCAGGTGATCAACTCCCACTACGAGATCGGCGAGGGCGCCGAGGTGGGGTTTCTCGCTCACTGCACGTTCCCCAACGCTGTGAAGCTCAAACACATCATGGACGCCGAGATCTACATTGGGCCGGGGGCGACGATGCGCTACACTGAGGCTCACTATCACGGCCCCCAGGGGGGTATCGAGGTGCTCCCCACCACCCGCGCTCAGGTGGATGAGGGCGGACGATTGGAGACCCAGTTCGACTTGACCAAGGGGCGGGTGGGGCGTATGGCCATCGACTTCGAAGCGGACGTCGCGGCCCACGGCGTGGCCGAGCTGGTCGCCAGGGCCTATGGGGCCGGGGATGACGACATCAGCGTCAACGAGGTGGTGCGGCTCAACGGGGAAGGGGCGCGCGGTCTGGCGAAGACCCGGGTCGCTGTGCGGGATCAGGCCAAGAGCTCCATCACCACCACGGCCGAGGGGAATGCGCCCCGAGCCAGGGGCCATATGGACTGCACGGAGATCGTGCGCGGCAGGGCGGAGGCCCGGAACATCCCCATCGTCGTCGTTCGAGACGATCGAGCCCGGGTGACCCACGAGGCGGCCATCGGGAGCGTCGGCAAGAAGGAGTTGGAGACCCTGATGGCGCGCGGCCTGAGCGAAGAGGACGCGGTGGACGTGATCATCCGGGGTATGCTCCGCGGTTAGCGTCCGACTGGAGTGACTTGCGTCCTTTTCATCTCTCGGTGGGTGGCGCGATGAGGCCGGTCTTCAGCCTTCTGGGACCGGTCTCTGCCTGTCTGAACGGTGAAAGTCAGTAGATCCGAGACTGCTCTAGGGGATCGCGGGTCGACGCAGTCACCCGAAATCCCCGTTTGACCTGGATCTGGTGATCCAGTGCGAGCAGGATGGGGTTGGGTGATTCTGAAGCTGCAAGGCTATGGAGGTAGAGGGCTTGATGAACAGAGGGTCGATCGGTAGATCATCGATGCGCACAGCGTGGGTGGCTCTGCTGCTCGTGGTGATGACGCTCGCGGGCGGGGCGGTCGGAGGCCCGGTGGAGGCCCAGCAAGGGCCAACCGTCCGCATGGTCTACTTCTATGCCAACGACTGTGGCCACTGCCAGGAGATCATCGAGGATCTCCTTCAGCCGCTCCAGACCGAGTACGGTGAGCGCATGGAGATCAAGATGATCGAGATCTCCGAGGTGGAGAATTACGAGCTCATGATTCAGGCTGAGGAGACCTTCGATGTCCCGCGGGAGGAGCGCGGCTTGCCCACGTTGATCATCGACGGTCAGGTGCTTATCGGGGAGGACGAGATCCGGGATCAGCTTCCCTGTCTGCTCGACACCTGTCTGGAGGCTGGCGGTACCTCGTGGCCGGATATCCCCGGCCTGGCGGAGGTCACCACGGAATCTCGGCTCGACTTTGGGTCCGATTTCGGATTCGACGAGGAGACGGAGCCTTGTGGCCCAGAGGCCGAGGCGGCCTGCGAGGGCCCGGCTCCCATCTGGGTCGCCTATTTCTATCAGGTGGGCTGTCAGACGTGCAGTCGGGCGGAGTACGACATCCAGTACGCCAAGAGCAAGTATCCTCAAATGGTGGTCAAGGAGTTCGACGTTCAGGAGAACGCCGCCTTGGCCGAGTGGCTGGGGAAGCGCGCGGGGGTGCCGGAGGAGCGGCGACTGGCGACCCCGTCGCTCTTCGTGGGCGAGGATTATCTGATTGGCGAGGAGATCACGTTGGAGTCGCTGCTCGATCTGGCCGAGAAGTACGCGCCGACGGGGGCCGACAAGGTCTGGGCCGACGTCGACGCGCAGGAGGCCAGGCAGGGTATCGTCGAGCGCTTCCGGTCCTTTGGCCCGCTGACCGTCGTCTTCGCTGGGCTGGTGGACGGCCTCAATCCCTGCGCCTTTGCCACGCTCGTCTTCTTCGTCTCCTATCTGACGTTGAGCAATCGACAGGGACGCGAGGTGCTGGCCGTCGGCGCCGCCTTCACCGTGGGGGTCTTCCTGGCCTACCTGGTGGTTGGGCTGGGTTTCTACAAGGTGCTGGGTACGCTGGGCGATCTTCTCACCAGGTTGGGACGTTGGGTCTACGGCTTGACGGCCGTGCTCTGCGCCGTCCTGGCCGTTCTCAGCTTCAGGGACTATCTGAAAGCGCGGCGCGGGGAGATCGGAGACATGAGCCTCAATCTTCCCCACGCGATGCGGAAGCGCATCAACGCGGTGATTCGCAAGGGACGCAGCGCGGAGTCCTACGTCGGCGGTGCGTTTGTCACCGGTCTGGTCGTCTCGTTCCTGGAGCTTGCGTGCACGGGGCAGGTCTACCTTCCCACCATCATCTTCGTCACCAGCGTTCCCGAGCTCCGGGTGCGTGCCGTTCTCTATTTGGTGCTCTACAATCTGCTCTTCGTCCTTCCGTTGATCGTGGTGTTCATCATGGCCTACTACGGCACCACGTCCAAGGAGCTGACGCGCTTCCTGAAGCGGAACGCGGCCACGGTTAAGCTGGGCATGGTGCTCTTGTTCGCCTCCCTGGCGGTGTGGTTGGGGGTCTCGCTGATCTAGCGGCGGAACCACCTGATAGGGCAGTGTGGGTAAGGACAGCGGCACCACCTCGTACATCCCGGCGAAAACCTCCATCCAGCCCATCCGCTCAGAGGGCATCGTGGGTGTCGCTCTGCTTTCCGCAGTCACCCGAGATCCCCGTCTATCGTGCTGGAAGGGGTCCTCAACCGTCGAAAACCTGGGACCCTACGATCGGGTCACCTGGACTGCGTCAAGAGTCATGGTATCATTGTCGCTCATACTGTATCTGAGCAGACAGAGAGTCAGAGGAGTGCGTTAGAAATATGAAGAACATAGCCGTTATCGGCGTCGGATACGTGGGGTTGGTGACCGGCGTATGCCTGGCCGACCTTGGCAACCGGGTCGTCTGTGTGGACATCGACGAGGAGAAGGTCGAGAACCTTCAGCAGGGGAAGATGCCCATCTACGAGCCCGGGCTCGAGGATTTGGTCGAGCGGAACGTGAGAGCTGGGCGATTGAGCTTCACCACCTCGTATGCCGAGGGGCTTGAGGACGCGGAGTTCGTCTTCATTGCGGTGGGGACGCCTGAGGGCGTGGACGGGGAGGCCGATCTGCGCTACGTGCGGATGGCCGCTCGCTCCATCGCTGAGGAGATGGAGCATCCGATGGTGATTGTGAACAAAGCGACCGTTCCCGTCGGAACCGGCGACTGGGTGGCAGATCTCATCCGTCAGTACAGGAACGGCGACATCGATTTCTCTGTGGTCTCGAACCCAGAGTTCCTGCGGGAGGGGTCGGCCATCAGCGACTTCCTCGAACCGGACCGGGTGGTGTTGGGCTCGCTGAATCGCGACGCGGCGGAGAAGGTGGCGCAGCTGTATCTCCCCCTGCGCACGACCATCATGATCACCGACCTGCGGACGGCCGAGATGATCAAGTACGCGTCCAACGCTTTCCTGGCCACGCGCATCTCGTTCATCAACGAGATTGCCAACATCTGCGAGGCCCTCGGGGCCGACGTGAAGGAGGTCGCCACCGGCATGGGCTACGATGCCCGCATTGGTCACGGCTACCTCGATGCCGGGGTCGGCTACGGCGGCAGCTGCTTCCCCAAGGACGTCAAGGCCCTCACCTACATGGCCGAGATCAAGGGGCGCCATCCCCAGCTGCTCCGGGCCGTGATGGACATCAACGATGACCAGCGCCGTCAGGTGGTGCGCAAGCTCGACCGAGCCCTCGGTGACCTGCGGGGCAAGACGATCGGCCTGCTGGGTTTGGCCTTCAAGCCCAACACCGACGACATGCGCGAGGCGCCGGCGGCCTACGTCGCCCGTATGCTGGAATCCGCGGGAGCGAGGGTGCGGGGCTACGACCCCGTGGCCAAGGACGTCGCCGGTCGGATGCTGCCCAAGATGGAGCTGGTGGACAACGCCTATGATCTGGCCGAGGGCTGCGATGCTCTGGTCGTCGTCACAGAGTGGAACGAGTTTAAAAACCTCGACATGGTGCGCATCGGGGATCTGATGACGGGAAACGTCGTCATCGATGGACGGAACGTCTTTGACCCGGAGCAGATGAACGACCTGGGCTTCTACTACCGGGGCTTTGGGAGAGGGTACGAGACCTGCTAACATGGTGACAGACGCCCAAGAGCCTTTAGGCGGACGGCCAGAACCGACCCCCGGCATCATCCAGAGGACGCTGGACAACGGTCTGTCTGTGCTGGTGCAGGAGGCCCACGCCGCGCCGGTGGCCAGCTTCTGGGTCTGGTATCGCGTCGGCAACCGGAACGAGCACGTGGGTATGACGGGGATCTCCCATTGGGTTGAGCACATGCTCTTCAAAGGGACGTCCCGGTTCCCCAAGGGCACGGCCGACAAAGCGATTGCCCGTGAAGGCGGCGTTTTCAACGGAGCGACCTCGCACGACTTCACCACCTACTTCGCCACGCTGCCCACGGACCGCATCGATCTCTCGTTGGGCATCGAGGCCGACCGGATGGAGAACGCTAGCTTCGACCCGGAGGAGGTCGCCGCCGAGCGCACCGTCATCATCAGCGAGCGGCAGGGCGCCGAGAATAGCCCCCGCTTCCTGCTCAACGAGGAGGTGATGGGTGCCTCGCTGCGCGTCCATCCTTATGGTCACCCCACCGTCGGCCATCTGTGCGACCTGAGGGCCATCACCCGCGATCAGCTCTACAACCACTATCGCACGTACTACGTGCCCAACAACGCCGTCGCCGTCGCTGTGGGGGATGTCGACGCCGAGGCCATGGTGGCGTCGATCGAGGAGAACTTTGGCGGTATACCCAGAGGGGACGACGTGCCGCCGGTGACGGCCGTCGAGCCGCCTCAGCGTGGTGAGCGGCGGGTCGTGGTCCGACGCGAAGGGTTCGTGCCCTATCTGAAGATGGCCTTTCACGCCCCGCCCGTGCGCGAGCCCGATTTCCTCTCTTTGACGGTGCTCAACGCCATCCTCACCGGCGCCAGCGCGATGACGTTTCTGGGCGGCGGCCTGACGAACAAGAGCTCCCGTCTCTATCAGGCCCTGGTGGCCCAGGAGCTGGCGGTCGACGTCTCTGGGCTCCTCCTGCCGACCGTGGATCCCTTCCCCTACGTGCTCCAGGTCGTCGTGCGGCCAGACCGCGAGCTGGCCGAGGTTGAGGAAGCTCTGGAGGGAGAGCTCGTGCGCGTGATGCACGATGCCGTGACCCAGGAGGAGGTGGACAAGGCTATCAAACAGGCCCAGGCTCAGTTTGCCTACTCCAGCGAGTCTGTGACCGGCCAGGCGCTCTGGCTGGGCTTCAGCGAGATCTTCGCCGACCACAGCTGGGCGGACCGCTACCTGGAGAACCTTGCCGCCGTCACGGTGGAGGACGTGCGGCGCGTGGCGGAGGCGTATCTGGACCGCTCGAAGCGTACCGTCGGGTGGTACGTGCCGACGGACGGTGGTCGGTGACCAGTGAACCGTGAGCAGTGATCGGTATTCAGTAGACAGTGACAGATCGGCAGTGACGTCTGATAGCTGATGACTGGCAATGGATCGCTGAAAGAGGGGATATGATGTCCATACCCGGCCCACAGGATATTGCGCGCCACGAGCTCCCCAACGGGATCGTCCTCCTGGTGAGGGAGAACCACGCCAGCCCGGCGGTCGTCGTGACCGGCTACCTGAGGGTCGGCGCGCGCGATGAATCTCGCGAGCGCGCCGGCCTGGCCGACTTCGCCGCGGACGCCCTGATGCGGGGCACGGCGAGCCGGTCGTTTGAGCAGATCTACGCCGATCTGGAGTCGGTTGGGGCCAGCCTGGGGATCGCCAGCGGTATGCATACCACCGGCTTCGGCGCCAAGAGCCTGGCCGAGGACCTCCCCCTGCTGTTTGAGCTGTTCGCCGAGGTCTTGCGCGAGCCCACATTCCCGCCCGACGGGGTCGAGAAGCTGCGCGGCGAGATCATGGCGGACCTCGCCGAGCGGGCCCACGATACGGGTCGCATGGCCACCCTCACATTCTACCAACTGGCCTATCCCGAGGGGCACCCCTATGCCGTCAGCCCCACTGGCTATCCCGAGACCATCGCTGCCATCGACCGCGACGACCTGATCGCCTTCTACGAGGGCGGCTATGGGCCCCAGGGTATGACCGTGGTGGTGGTTGGCGCTGTGGAGGCGGACGAGGTGGTCGAGCGGGCGGAGGCGGTGCTGGGCGATTGGGAGGGGCAGACGCTGGAGCGCGAGCCACTGCCCGAGGTGGATCGCCTCTCTGCGGTGCGCCAGCGCGCCGTGAGCATCCCGGACAAGACCCAGTCGAACATCGTTCTGGGGTATCCCGGGCCCCCTCGGACGCATCCCGACTACCTCGATGCTCGGGTGTGCAACACCATCCTGGGGGTCTTCGGCCTGATGGGACGGCTGGGCGAGAAGGTGCGCGAAGAGCAGGGGCTGGCGTATTCTTCGTATAGCAGTCTGAGCGGTGGACCGGGTCCCGGCCCGTGGCGCATCTTGGCCGGCGTCGACCCGGCCAACGTCGAGCGGGCCGTCGAGAGCATTCGGGCGGAGGTTCGCCGCATATGTGACGAACTGGTGGACGAGGACGAGTTGAGCGATAGCCAGGCCTATCTGACTGGCAGCATGCCGCTGCAACTGGAGACGAACGAGGGTCTGGCCAGGACCATTCTCAGCATGGAGCGCTATGATCTGGGCCTCGACTATCTTCAACGATATGAGGACCTGATCACCGCGGTGACGCCCGAGCGGGTTCGGGCCGCCGCGCGACGCTGGCTCGACCCCGATGCCTACGCCCTGGCCATCGCCGGCCCCCCAGCGTGAGGAGACGGCTTCTAGGAGGAGGCCCTGTCCCCGGCGAACGCCGCGCCATCGCCAACCGGGGCGGCTATGTCGCCCCGGTGCCCTACTTCGACGTGCCCGATCCCCCCAGCGATCCGCAGTGAGAGGAAACCTATGCTGACCAGCGGCGTCGATCTGATCGAGATCACTCGTGTCGAGCGGGCCCTGGAGCGCCACGGCGAGCGCTTCCTGGAGCGGATCTTCACGCCGGCGGAGATCCGTTATACGCGCCACCGTCCGGCCGAGCTGGCCGCCCGCTTCGCCGCCAAGGAGGCCGTCGCCAAGGCCTTGGGCGTGGGCATGCGCATGATCGCGCGCGACGGCATCGGGTGGCGGGAGGCCGAGATCGTGGGAGACCACCGCGGCAAGCCTCTGGTCCGCCTCCACGGTCGGGCCTCCGAGCGCGCCGAGGAGCTGGGGCTGACCGAATGGTCCGTCAGCCTTTCCCATACCCACGAGCACGCTATCGCCTTCGTCGTGGCGCAATAGGGGGTATAAGCCGAGGCACAAGCCCCGGAGCAGAGGAACTGAAGCACAGACCCCGGAGGGCTTCAAGCCCTCCGGGGTCTTCGCCCACCAGGTCGAGCTGGTGACTATCCACCCATTCGCATCACATAAGAGTCAGCGTGACGGAGGCATATGGCCATCGAGAAAGATCGACTCGTTCAGCGTTTGGAGGTGCTGGGGCAGATCGGCGTCTACCTGGAGCTCCACATTGAGCAAGGCGCGGTGTTGGAGAGCCGGGGTATCCCCATCTGGGTGGTCGACGCCATCGCCGGCCCCCTGTTTTTGACGGTCACCATCTAAGGCCGCGCTGACCACGCCGGGGCCACACCGATGGGCGAGCTGCGCCGCGATGCCCTGGCGGGCGCGGCGGAGGCCGTGCTGGCGGCCGAGACCGTGGCCAGCGCCACGTCGCCCAGTTGTGTGGCGACCGCGGGGCGGATCGAGGCGATCTGCCGGAGGCGCCAGCTCAGCTTCGAGGTGGACGAGCATCAGCGCACCGCCCCGGTCACCACGAGCCCCGTTGTCACGGACGCCGTCTCGGCCGCCTGCGCGCAGCTGGGATTGCGCGCCTTCCCCATGCCCAGCGGGGTCGCGCACGACGCTCAGGTGCTGACCCGGCTGGCCGACGTAGGGATGATCTTCTTGCGTTGCCGGGCGGGGATCAGCCACGCGCCGGATGAGTACGTGGCGCCCGACGACGTCCTGCTTGGTGCCCAGGTGATGTATCAGGCCACACGTCAGCTGGACGAGTGAGGAGCACGAGGCGGTCGCCTTATCGCATAGACGATGATACGCCTGGGGATTGCTTGTCCAGTGGTGCGCTCTATGGTACACTAGCCCACGGTGGTGAGCCTCCGTCGCCATCTCCGTGCTCGCTGGCGATCGTCGGATCCCGGCCCGTTGGCGATGCGACGGTGTTGCGTCGATGCGTTGAAGCGGTGATCTGGCGATCCCCCTAGAGCAACTTGGTTTAGGCGGGGGCTGGCAATCCTCCGTGGCGTACGGTTTATCAATCATTGGATGACTAAGGAAGGAACCTCGCACTATGACAGATAGCAAGGGCCGCGTCTTTTCCGGCGCCCGACCGACCGGGCGCCAGCACCTGGGCAACTACCTGGGCGCCATTCGCAACTACGTCGCTTTGCAGGACGACTATGACTGCGTCTACTGCATCGTCGACCTGCACGCCCTGACTAGCCTGGATGACACCAGCAAGCTGCGGGAGTGGACCTACGAGATGGCCCTCGATTGGCTGGCGGCGGGCATCGATCCGGAGGAGCGGGACACGATTCTCTTCGTCCAGTCTCACGTGCCCCAGGTCACCCAGCTCCACACGCTCCTCTCTATGGTCACGCCCCTGGGCCGTCTGACCCGCCTGCCCACCTTCAAGGAGAAGGTGCGCCAGCAGCCGGAGAACGTCAACTACGGCCTGGTGGGCTACCCGGTGCTCATGGCGGCCGACATCACGCTCTACAAGGCGGACACGGTGCCGGTCGGCGTCGATCAGGCGCCCCACCTGGAGTTCACCCGGGACATCGTCCGTCGCTTCAACAACCGTTACGGCGATGTGTTGATCGAGCCCGAGGCGAAGTATACCGATATCCCCAAGGTGTTGGGGCTCGACGGCGAGCATAAGATGAGCAAGTCTCGTGGGAACTACATCGCCATCGCTGCCTCGCCGGAGGAGATTGAGAGCCGGGTCATGACCATGGTCACCGATCCGCAGCGCCGACGGCTCTCCGACCCCGGCCGACCGGAGGTCTGCAACGTCTTCACGATGCACGGGATCTTCTCCCCCGACGAAGTCGACCAGATCGAGGTCGACTGCCGCAACGCCGACATCGGCTGCGTGCAGTGCAAGAAGCTCTTCGCCAAGAACCTGGCGGAGTACCTGGCGCCCTTCCGCCAGCGGCGGGCCGAGCTGGCGTCCGATCCCGACCGCGTCTGGGGGATCCTCCGGGACGGCGCTCGGCAGGCCTCGGCCATCGCCTCCGAGGTCATCGGCGAGGTCAAAGAGGCCATCCAGCTGCCTTAGAGGAGGTCTGATGCGAGCACTGATACAACGAGTTAGCGAGGCGTCGGTGACGGTCGACGGCGAGGTCGTCGGCGCCATTGATCAGGGCCTGGTGGTGCTGGTCGGGGTCAGGGAGGGCGACACGGAGGAGGAGGCCGACTGGTTGGCCCGCAAGATCGCCGGCCTGCGCATCTTCGAGGACCGCGAGGGCAGGATGAATGTGGGCCTGCTCGACGTGGGCGGCCAGGCCCTCGTCGTCTCTCAGTTCACGCTCTATGCCGATGCCAGCAAGGGGCGTCGGCCCAGCTTCGTAGACGCCGCGGCGCCGGAGGTAGCGGAACCCCTCGTCGACCACTTCGTGCAGGCCCTGCGCGATCACCGGGTGTCTGTCGAGGAGGGGGTGTTCGGGGCTATGATGATGGTGGAGATCCATAACGACGGCCCCGTGACGATCATGCTGGAGCGTTAGCGCGCCAGCGCTGGAGAGGAGGATCGGGATGCCAGAGCTACGCAAGGACCCTGTGTTGGGTCGCTGGGTCATCATCGCCACCGAGCGCGCCAAACGACCCTCGGACTTCGACGTGGTGAGAGAGGAGGACCGGGGGGACGCATGCGTCTTCTGCGAGGGTCACGAAGAGGAGACCCCGGCTGAGGTCTATGCGGTTCGCGAGGAGGGAACCGCTCCCAACGCTCCCGGCTGGCGGGTGCGGGTCATCCCCAACAAGTATCCGGCCCTCGACGTCCACGGCGAGCTAGACCGGGAGGGCGTGGGCATGGTCGATATGGCGAATGGAATCGGCGTTCACGAGGTGATCGTCGAGACGCCCCGCCACGATCAGGATATGGCCGACCTCTCGGAGGAGCAGATCGCCGAGGTCGCCAGGACCTATCGCCGGCGCATCGTCGATCTGAAGGAGGATCGGCGTCTCAAATACGTGCTGATCTTCAAGAACCAGGGACGGAGCGCCGGGGCGTCCCTGCAGCATGCTCATTCCCAGCTCATCGCCACGCCGATCACGCCGAAGCGCGTCAAGGAGAAGCTCGACGGGGCGAAGCGGTATTACGACTACAAGCACCGCTGCATCTTCTGTGACTACGTTAGGCAGGAGACGGAGCTCTTCTGTGAGCGGCTGGTGATGGAGACGGACCATTTCGTCGCCCTGTCCCCGTTTGCGGCTCGCTTCCCCTTCGAGACCTGGATTCTGCCCAGGCGTCACATGCTCGACTTCACCCTCTCCACGGATGCGGAGCTTGAGGACCTGGGCAGGATCCTGAAGCTGATCCTGACGAAGCTTCGCCGAGCTCTGAACGATCCACCCTTCAACTACGTCCTCCATCAGGCGCCCTACCGGCGTCCCCGCGGCGGCTACTGGACCACCATCGAGGAGGACTACCACTGGCACATCGAGCTGATGCCCCGTCTGACGCGGGTGGCGGGCTTCGAGTGGGGGTCAGGTTTCTACATCAACCCCACGCCGCCGGAGGTGGCCGCGGAGTCGCTCCGCGAGACGGAGGCTTAGACGCGGGGTCCCGCTCAGCTGCTGTTCTCAGCGGGTCTGTGACCCGCGGTGCGCGGAGCGAGACGCCGCTTGACGGTCTGGGTCGCTGCGTGTCCGAGTGGCACGCTTGTCCGGCTCGGCCGTGAGAGGCCGCGAGGTGACTGACTACGATAGGCTGCGCCCTGGCTCAGATCAGGGCTTCGAGCTTCTGCTCGAGGACGTGCTTGGACCGGACGCCGGTGACTCGATCGACCTCCTGCCCGTTCCGGAAGAAGATCAACGTCGGGATGCTCATCACCCGGTACCGGCGTGCGGTGGCCTGATTGGCGTCGACGTCGAGCTTGGCCACCACGACGCGCCCGCCGTACGCCTGCGCCAGCTCCTCGATGATCGGAGCGACCGCGCGGCACGGCCCGCACCACGACGCCCAGAAGTCGACCAGCGCCGGCAAGTCGGCGGCCAGCACTACTTGGTCAAACGTGGCGTCCGTCACCGTCACCGGTTGCCCCCCCTCCGCCGGCCCCTCCTCGCTGCGTGGTCTTCCCGTGGTCGGCTTCGGACCCCGCTCCAGGAGGTACTCGATCCACGGACGGAGCGCCCTCATACTCGGCATGCCCTTGGCCCGCGCGACCAGCCGGCCGCCGCGGAAGAAGAGAAACTGGGGCAATCGGTTCACGTTGTAGAGCGCCCGAGCCTCCGGCGCGTCCCGCACGTCGAGCTTCACCACCAGTGCATCGCCGGCGTACGCCTCAGCCGCCTCCTCGAGGACGGCGTCGAGCTCCTCTCGCGCCGTCTGCTCCGGCGACCAGAAGACGGCCATCACCGGCGTGGAGGCCTGCATCACGACGCGCTGGAAGCTGGCGTCGGTGGCGTTGATCGGGGTGTCGAAAGGCATAGTCGGCTCTCCTTTGCTTGGATCGTGGAGCTATTATAGGGGTTTCGACTCCGCTGTCCAGCCGCCCGCGAGACGGGGGCCGGGAGCACGAGGTTCTGCCGGCGGCTCTCGTTTCCTTGATAGCGGCTCGCTTTCGTGTTATCATGCTCCCAGCTGATTTCGACGAGGGCTAATCGCCCCGGCCATAGATTTTAGACAGGATGAAGATATGTACCCTGATAGTGAAATCCTCTTCGCTCCCCACTGTATTCCCGAGCTGCGCGACCTGAGGGGAACCCGGTGGGCCAGGCTGGTCGATCGCGTTGCCTCGCTTCCCGACGGTCACATCGATGTCCTGGGGTTCTCCCTGCTGGTCGTGGAGCTTTCCAGTTGCCTCACCTGTGACCTGGACAGCTATCGTGCCACGCTGGGCTGCTGCACCTGCGCTCAGCGCTCGGTATCCGGCTTCAAGGGGGGTGACGAAGAGCTCGTGGCCCTCTTCGAGGAGAAGCGCTGTGAGGTTCGGGACTACCTGGCGTCGGATGAGGTCCCGCGACCGATCGCCTCTCTGTCTCAAGGAGCAAGTGTCTAACGACGTCCTGCTCTCCAGTCGCACGTCTTTCTAGATCACGTTTCGACCTATGCCACCCCGACGTCGCGCAGCGTGGAGATCACCTGTTCCCAGGTGGATCGTCTACCTTTCTCTCCTGTTCGTCCTTCTGCTTCTGGCCTCCTGCCAGGCCTCGGTTCGAGACTGGATGGTCGAGAGGACCGGTGAGGAGGAGCTGCCGGGCCAGGTGCGGGGTATCGCGCAGCGAGCCACCGATTTCCTCCATCCCCAGCCGGACACAGCTCGCTACACCCCTATGCCTCACGCCGGTGTGAGCCCCTTCGGCATCAACGTCTTCTTGCATCAGGAGGTGGAGGAGCAGAAGCGTGAGAAATCCCTCCAGATGATCGCCGACGCCGGCTTCGATTGGGTCCGACAGGAGTTCCCCTGGGAGGACATCGAGATCCACGGAAAGGGCGACTTCGTCGATCGTCGCAACGACCTGGACGGCGATGGCGAGGTCGACCCAGTCGATGCCTGGGCCAAGTATGACAACATCGTCAATCTGGCCGAGGATCACGATCTGGACGTCATCGCTCGTCTGAGCAACCCGCCCGCCTGGACGCGGGAGCTGACCAATACCATCGGCACCTACGCCCCGCCCGATGACCTGAGCGACTGGGGGGACTACGTCCACAACGTCGTCTCGCGCTACAAGGGGCAGATTCGCTACTACCAGCTGTGGAACGAGCCCAACGTCTACCCGGAGTGGGGCGAGCGGCCGGTCGACCCGGAGGGCTACACGGAGCTGTTGTGCGAAGGCTATCGTCGGGCCAAGGAGGCGGATCCCAACGCGGTGATCATCAGCGGAGCTCTAGCTCCCACCGTCGACCTGAACCCCGGCCCAGGCCCAGGGCGAGGGATGAGCGACTTTGTCTTCCTGCAGCGCATGTACGACGCCGGGGCGGGGGGCTGTTTCGATATCCTGTCCGTCAACGACTACATGCTCTGGTCGGGGCCCACCGATCACCGTATGCGTCCCCTCAACATCAACTTCTCGCGCCCGATCTACATCCGGGGCATCATGGTGGCCAACGGTGAAGCCGACAAGCCGATCTGGATCGGGGAGATGAACAGCAACGCGGTGCCCAACGATCCCGGGATCGAAGGCGTGGGGAACTACGGTCAGGTCACGTTGGAGGAGCAGGCCCGTTACGCGCCCCTGGCCTACCAGCGCATGCAGGAAGAGTGGCCTTGGCTTGGCGTCGCCAACTTCTGGTTCTTCAAGCGGGCCGACGATCGGGAGCGGAACCAGGCCATGTACTACTTCCGCATGGTCGAGCCGGACTTCACCCCTATGCCGGTCTACAGCGCTATGAAGACCTACGCCACTACGCTCTCCCCCGTGCTCTACCCGGGCACGCATCAGGAGGACCACTGGGCGTTGACCTACGCGGGCCCCTGGGAGGTCGCTGGCAGCGAGAGTGGGGCTCTGTCTGGCGCTCGACGGGCGATTGAGGAGGGAGCCGCGCTCCGGCTCACCTTTGAGGGGGCTTCGCTGACGTTGGTGCCCGGCCCCGACGAGGGCGCGGTCGAGGTGCGGGTGGATGGCGGGGCCTCCCGGCGCATCTCCCTGGAGGGGGAGCCGGTGCGGCTGGTCCGTGGCTGGCGTCGCCAGCGGCACGAGGTCGTGTTGACCGGCGTGGAAGATGGCTTCAGCGTCGATGCTCTGATCGTGAGGTCACCCTGGCGGCCGTCTCGTGGTCTCGTCCTGGCCGGCGTGGGTCTGGTGTTCGTCGTCGTCTGGCTTTCGACCTGCATCTGGCGCCGACGATGAGAGGCGGACAGCGGGCCGCTTCTCGCCGCTGCCCCGATCGCTCGAGTCTCTCTCCCCTCGCCTTCGGCCTCCTCCTGGTCGTTGTCCTATCTCTTGCCGCTGGCCTGCGCTTCTACCGCCTCGACGCTCAATCCTTCTGGAATGACGAGGGTAACTCAGCGCGGATCGCTGAGCGCTCCCTCGATCTGATCGTGGAGGGGGCGGCGGGCGACATCCACCCTCCGGGCTACTACCTGCTGCTCCACGCCTGGCGGGGGCTCTTCGGCCAGAGCGAGTTCGCCCTGCGTTCGCTCTCCGTCGTGGCCGGCCTGGTCCTGGTGGCCTTCACCGCCCTGCTGGGCCGCTGGCTGTTCGGGCCAGCTGCTGGACTGACGGCGGCCGCGTTGAGCGCGCTCTCCCCCTTCGCCATCTACTACTCGCAGGAGGCGCGTATGTACGCCCTCCTGGGCGCCCTCTCCGCAGCCTCCACCGTTGTCGCTTTCCGTGCAATGGAGGCGCTCTCTGCCAGACCGCACGTAGGGCAGGTTTCCATACCCGCCGACGGTGGTTTGCCGGTGGTGGTCTGCTCTCGGGACGGGGGACGGGTTTCCCGTATCGTCTACCTCTTGGTCTACGCGTTGGTCAACGCTGCTGGTCTCTACACCCATTACGCCTTTGCCTTCGTTCTGATCGCCCACAACGCCGTCTTCTGCCTGTGGTGGCTCATCCCCTCGCTGCAATCGGAACCGCGCTGGCGCGATCTGCTCGTCTGGGGCGGGGCCCAGGTGGGGACTGGCCTGCTCTACCTGCCCTGGGTGCCTGTCGCGCTGGATGCTGCCGGTTGGTCCTCCGCTGGGGCGGCGTACCGCTTGGACGCGGCCTTGCTGGACGTGTTGCGCGTCCTGGTGGTGGGCATCACCCAGCCGCTCGGCGAGGCCTCGGTGGCGATGGCGGTCACCGGGGGGGTGGCCCTTCTGGCGCTCTGGCCTCGGAAGGGCTGGCGGAGGGAGGAAGATGGCGCGCTGCCCGACTGGCTTGGCCTCGCCAGCCTGGTCATCTATCTGGTCGTCCCTCTTGGTCTCTTCTTCGGGTTCGATCTCTACAAGCCGGCCTGGCTGAAGTTCCTGGTCGTGCTGCTTCCCCCCTTTCACCTCCTGGTCGCCCTGGGCGCGGTCAACGTTGCGGTGCTCGTCTCTCGGGCCTGGAACCGTGGGCCCTCCAGCCGGTTGCGTGTGTCCCTCATCGTCGCGGGCACGCTCGTCCTGGTGTTGGCTGGCCTGGTCTCCCCCTCGCTACAGAATCTCTATCTTGACCCTGCCTACGCCCGCGATGACTATCGAACCCTTGCCGCCGACGTCCGCGCGATGGAGCGTCCGGGGGACGCCATCGTGCTCAGCGCCCCCAATCAGTGGGAGGTCTTCACCTACTACTACCCGGACCGGCACGTCTACCCGGCGCCCTATCGGCCGAGACCCGGGGCGGCGGCCGCCTTCCTGGATCCGTTGCTCGAGGACTACCAGCGGCTCTTCGTGATCTACTGGGGCGACGCGGAGTCGGATCCGAAGAAGCGTGTCGCGTCGTGGCTC
>Ga0207797_1001292_pt1 | contig 18221 bp, 16 predicted proteins | sample PRCRCaboRojoPR_6_FD_187275 | JGI IMG/M metagenome (GOLD analysis project Ga0207797, IMG submission 187275) | Marine sediment microbial community from Cabo Rojo, Puerto Rico - PR CR 10% Liquid 1 (SPAdes) | ecosystem: Environmental > Aquatic > Marine > Coastal > Sediment | place: Cabo Rojo, Puerto...
ATGACGTCGGCTCGGTCCTCCCGGAGGTTCAGCTGTTCGATCCGTTCCCTGTAGGAGAGGCGGGAGAGGAGGTCGATGACCCGGGCCAGATCCGACGTCGAAAGGGTTGCCACGCCCACGTCATCCGTGGGGGCGCTGGCGAGCTTGGCCAGGGCGTCGATGTTTCCGCCGGTTGCCACGAAGCCCGAGGGAGACCAGTACTGGGCCGGGGCCGGAATCCGCAGGGTGGAGACGTAGTCGGAAAGGAGCTTCCCGAACCCCCCGACCTCGGCCTGGGCTTCGCTCAACTCCTCCAGGAGCCGGACCGACCCCATGGTGTGGGATTCGCTCCAGAGCATCCCCATGTCGTCTACCAGGGAGACCTCCACGCTCCCTCCCCCCAGGTCCGTCAGGATCCATTGTCCCCCGGTGAGATCCACCCGGCTGGCCACAGCCAGGTGTACCAGACGGGCCTCCTCCGATCCGGAGATGGCTCTGAGCTCGATTCCCGTCTCCTCCCCCACCCGCTGAATGAGGTCCTTCCCGTTCTTCGCCTCCCGGACGGCGCTGGTGGCCACGGCCCTGAAGGCGTCCAGCTCGAACTCGTCCAGCTGGGACCGGAACGACCGGAACGCCTCCACGGCGCTGTCCATGGTGCGGGAGGCCAGCCGTCCGGTGAGGAAGACCTGGTGGCCCAGACGCACGGGAACCCGCTCATAGGCCAGGGTCTCGTACTCCGTCCGGTCGGTGAATTCGGCCACCAGGAAGCGGATGGCGTTGGAACCGCTGTCCACGCATCCCACCCGGAGTGGGAAGGATGGGGTGAGGCTGTCCTCCAATGCTTCGTCCTTTCTGCCGGCTCCCGGGGGCCGGCGTTGTTCACCCTGCTTCTCCAAGGCTCTGCCGAACAAGAAGACGAGCCGCCGGGCCCGCCTTCGTCAATCGCCCTCCAGGCGGCGGGACCCCCACGGGCCCCGGGGCCACCGCCCTCACCGGGCCCGGCGGGAAGGCTCGCTCAGGGGCCTCCCACCCGGAGACGAAGGCTCCAGGTGACGGCCTGGAAATCTTCGTCGGAGAGGCGGGGCAGGTCGTCCAACCCCCGGATCCAACGGTAACCCAGGGAGACACCCACGTGCAGGATGGAGAAGAGCCGTCTGGTGAGACCCAGCTCCGGCTCTGCCACGAAGAAGTTGTCCGCCCCCAGCTCCCTCCCCAGGAGACGATCACTGATCTCGGCGTGTCCGCCACCCACCAGGAGATCGGTCCGAGCCTTGAAGTGGAGGGGGAGGGGATGCCAGTACTGGAGGACGAGGCCACCGTAGCCCATGCCCAGCTGGAATCCGGATCCCGCCGTCGAGCCCGGGATCTCCACGTTCTCGGTGAGGGCCACCCCACCACCCCCCACCGCCAGGCGATGACCGAAGACCAGGCCCACCCCTCCTCCCAGGAGGAGCCGCTGGCGTCCGGCCACATCACCGGCCTTCAGCAGGACGAAAGCCGAGGAGCTCACCCGGTCCCCCTGAGCCGGGCCGGTCTGGGCCTCCAGGCTCCCGGGCAGGAGGATCGCCAGGAGGGAGACCAGGAGGGAGACCAGGAGGCAGACCCGTGGGCCGGTGCGCATCACGCTCGTCCCTCGAGCTCCCTATCGATTGAAGTACCCTTCACCGGTCCGGGCCGGCTGCCGGCACTGGGGCCAGCTCATGGGCTCGCCGGTTCGGGGGTTCATCCCCAGGGCCCTCTGGTCCCGGGGCAGCATCTCCACCTCTTCCGACGCCAGGTACACCAGCATGGCCGTGAGGGTGGCGTTGTTCTTCACATCGTCCATGACCAGCTTGTCGAAGGTGTCCATGTCCGTGTGCCAGGTGTAGGGGCCGTAGGCCCAGCTCAGGGAGCTGAGGCTGAAGGCCGGGACCCCGGCGCACACGAAGGAGGCGTAGTCCGAGCCCCCGCGTCCGGGGTTGCCGGGAATGGTGAGATCGATGTGTCGGGTGATCTCTCCGGGGACGGCCGAGAGCCACTTGCCGAAGTAGGCCCCGGCTCCGGTGAAGCCCTGCATGGAGATTCGCACCACCCGCCCGGTGCCGTTGTCCTGATTGAAGACGGCGTGGATGTTCTCCACGATCTCCGGGTTGTCGGCCACGAACGCCCGGGAGCCGTTGAGGCCCTGCTCCTCGCTGTCCCAGAGGCCGGCGATGATGGTCCGCTTCGGGTTCGGGTACACCTCACTGAGGATCCGAAGGGTCTCCATCATGTTGACGGTGCCGCTGTTGTTGTCCGTGGCGCCGGACCCCCCGTCCCAGGTGTCGAAGTGGGCGGACAGCACGATGTATTCGTCAGGCTTCTCCGTGCCCCGCATCTCGCCGATGACGTTGAAGGTCGGAGCCGGGTCGCCCCACTCCGCTTCCGCTTCCACCCGGAGAAGAGGCGACTGGTCGTTCACGGCCAATCGATAGAGGAGCCCGTAGTCCTCGCACCCCAGGCTCAGGGTGGGGATGGCCTCGGTGGATGCGCTGAAGACCCTCCGGACGCCCCAGCCGTTGGGCCAGCTGGACGTGAGGATCCCCAGGGCTCCGGCCTCCTCGATCCGGTCCGCCGGACCGGACCGGGAGGAGACGCCGGCTTCCCGGAGGCTGCTCCTCCACCCGTCCCGGATGGCGTCTCGTCGCTCCCGCATTCTCTGGAAGGACTCCTCGGTGGCGTATTCCTCCCAGTTCTCATCGGGCCGGCAGGTGATCTCGGCCGGACCCATGAGGACGAACTTCCCGTCCACCGTGGCGAGGAAATCCTCCATCTCCTGGGGGGTGAATTCCTGGGGAAAGGCCACGACTTCCGCGGTCACGGGACCGTCGGTTCCCGGGCTCCAGGCCAGCATCATGGCATCCAGGCTCCGGACCCGGGGCTCCAGCAGGTCGGCGTGGGTGATGCCCCGGTCCCAGGAGGGCCAGGTCCCGTATTCCTCCCTCCGGCCTTCCAGGCCCCACTGGCGGAACTTTCCGATGACCCAGTCTGCGCCTGCCTCGTACGCGGGGCTTCCGGTGAGACGGGGACCGATGGAATCGGCCAGAACCTGGGAGAGGTCGTAGGCCTGGGAGTTCTCCATGCCCTCTTCCCAGATGGCCTGGATGACAGGGTCGTCCACGGGGAACTCCTGGGCCCCCAGGGGAAGGCAAAGGAACAGAAGGGCCGCAGCCCAGAAGGGAAAGAATGGCCGTCTCATCGCTCCAACCTCCGGATCTCGGTATGGGTGGTCCTGATCAAGCCCCGAAAAAGTACGACACAGGAGGGAATCGTGCATGGGGCCGGCGAGCCGATCCACAGGGCGCTGCCCGGGGCGCCGGAAATCCGGATCCGGAGCTTCCCGCCCGGGGCGTCGGAACCCGGATCCACCCTGCGGGGTTGGGTTGGATCCCGGAATCGGTGCATTATTGAGTAGAAGGGAAGAATGCCCGAGATTGCACCTCCCGTACCGGGCCCCGTGGGACGGAATCCGGGGGTCCGGAGCCACCGTGTCCCGGGAGGGGAGACGCCTTGAGGCCATCGGACGGATTCACGCTCATCGAGATGCTGATCGTGCTGATCATTGCCGGGGTGACCCTGGCTCTGGGCGGGCTTTATTTCGGCCGCTACCTGGACCGGAGCTCCGCCAAGCGGGCCGCGGAGATGTTCGGTCAGGACCTGACGGTGGCCCGGAATACGGCGTATCGGTCCCGGCAGCGGGTGGTGGTGGACTTCGACGAGGCGGTCCGCAAGTATGTCATAAGGGTAGAAAGAGGCGATACCCTCTTCTCCCGTTCCTTCGACGACGACGGTGAGATCCGTCTCTCCTCCGTGGACCTACAGATGAAGGGCGACACGCTGGCCTTCGACGCACAGGGGATTGCGGACCTGGGAGGAGCCGGAGGACCTCTGGGGCAGGCCGTGTTCCAGTCGGGAGCGGCCTCGTTCCGGGTGTCGTTCAACAGCATGGGCGCGTCCCGGGTGGACGAGACATGATGCCGGCGAGGATCTCCCGCAGCGAGAGAGGGTTCACCCTCATCGAAGTCATCGGCGCCCTCATGATCTTCTCCTTCGGGGTCCTGATGATCCTGAATCTCTCCGGGGTCCTCTCGGTTCAGCTTCGCACGGCCAGCCTCCGGTCCATGGTCTCGGTGGCCGTCCAGGAGAACCTGGACAGCCTTCATCTCCGACCCTACGACTCACTTCCTCCGGGAACCACGTCGGATACCCTGGTCTTCCTGGGCGAGACCTTCAACGTCACTCGGGAGGTTGTGCAGAGCACGGCCCTGATCCGGGAGGTCCAGGTGACGGTGGAACCGGCCGACGGCAGCGGTCCGGATCGCACCGCCTCGGCCTTCGTGGCTCGGAGCTGGTAGGCATGGAAGACGTGCCCTTCGTACTGAGGGTGGGCTGGATTGCACCGCCCCTGGATCGAAAGGGGTTCTCCCTGGTGGAGGCCCTGGTGGCCATGCTCCTGTCCAGTGTGGTGGTGGCCCTGGTGGCCTCGGTGTTTCTGGTCCAGAACAGCTTCTACTCGGATGTGGTGTCCCGGAGCAGCCTGAACGAGAGCGTTCGAAGTGCCGTGAGCCATGCGGCCTCCGAGCTCCGGGGGGTCTCGGCAGGGGGAGTGGTGGTTGCCGAGTCGGAGCAGGTCGTGTTTCGGGTGCCGTTGGTCCTGGGGGGCGTCTGCGATGTGAGCGGTTCCTCCGTGTTCCTTCTCCTTCCGCTGGGAGGGCGGGGTCTGGATCCGTCTCAGGTGTCGGGCTACGCCGTGAAGGACAGCACCGGGGCCTGGGGGTACCACGGGGCCTCCTGGTCTTCCATCTATGTATCGTCCGGGGGCGGAGCCGCGGCGGCCTGCGCCCTGGCGGGGGCGGATACCGTGGGAGCCCGGGAGGACTTCCATCACCTTGCCGGCCTGGCCGCACCCACCCCACTCCAGACCGGGGACGTGGTGATGATCTACCGAGAGCTGGAGTACCGGATCGGCCCCTCCGCCCTGAACCCCTCTTCCATGGCCCTCTTTCGGGGGCTCCACGGCGATACCCTGGCGGAGCTTGCCACGAACCTCTCTCCCGAGTCGGCTTTCGAATACCGTCTCACGGGGGAGACGAGCTTTCGGGACCGGGTTACGGGTACGAGCAATCTCCGGGAGGTGAACGTGGTCCGCCTCCGGGCTCGGGGGATCGCCCCGGCCACCACCGCAACCCGTGATTCCCTGACCCTCGATCTCACAACCACCATCTTTCTCCGGAATGCCCGCTGACGTGCCCATCCTCACCCTCACTCGCTCTTTCCGGGCATCGAATCCCCTTCCGGTAGCATCCGGGCGTGGGGGACGTCCCGGGGGCTGCGGTTTCGGGGAAGAGGGGTTCGCCCTGGCCCTGGTGGTCCTCCTTCTCTTTGCCGTGGCCATGACCGGCGCCGTGGGTTACCAGGTGGCTCGAACGGAGTTCTTCCAGTCCCAGCAGGCGGCGGAGACGGGCCAGGCCCTGTCCGTGGCCCAGGCCGGACTCGATTGGTTCGTGGGAGGGCATCTGGGGGTGATGCCGGATTCGACCTCCTACAGCATGAACGGTGGGACGGCCGTGATCCGGACCCGGAAGGTGGGCACCATCTCCAGGGAGGAGGACCTCTACCTGGTGACCTCGGAGGGGATCTATGCCGATCCTCGTTTTCCCCAGATCCCCGCCACCCGCTCCGTGAGCCAGTACACCATCTATCACAAGGTGCCCATGAACACCCTGGCCCCGGTGGTGACCACGGCACCGGGGGTGTCCATCGAGAGTTGGGCCCGGGTGGACGGAACGGACCAGGCCCCCCCGGGTCAGTGCACCGGCGCCACGGGCTCCACCCTGGCCGGAGTCGTGGCCCGGGATTCGGTCCGGATCCAGAGCGGGGGCAGCCTGGTGGGATCGCCCCAGGGGCTGACCCCCGGGAGCTTCGACGCCGTGGTGGATTCGGTGGGCCTGCGCTGGGACGTGCTGAGCGACCCGAACTTCCCCGTGGATTTCGACGACTCCTGGCCGAACTTCTGGAGTCTGCCGCCGGACTCGTTCCCGGTGGTCAGGGTGAACGGGGATTTTGCCCCCGGGTGGTCCCGCTGGGGACGGGGGGTGCTCATCGTCACCGGGGAGCTTCGCATTCCCAGCTTCCATTTCTGGTTCTGGGACGGCCTCGTCCTGGCTGGAGACGTCCAGAGCATGGGGGAATGGGATTTCTTCCTGCTACGGGGCGCCCTGGTGGCGGGACAGGGAACGGCCATGGACCACTGGACCATGGAGCGGGGCTACATCCTCTACGACGCATGCAAGGTGGAGAAGGCGGGGATGTCCCTGGCCCATCTGACCCCGGTGGAGAACAGCTGGTGGGAGGAGCGCTGACGGCCCGTCTCCCCTCTCCGGCTCCCGGAGGGGGCGGGGTCTCCCACGAGAGCCCGCGTCAGTTCCGCCTGGCCGCAATCCGCTCCGTGGCTTCCACGGCCCGCTCCACGTGGGCCCGGGTGTTGAAGGGACCCAGGGAGAAGCGAACCGTTCCCCGGGGGGCCGTGCCGCAATGCTCGTGCATAAGGGGCGCGCAGTGGAGGCCCGTCCGGGTGAGGATGTCGTGGTCCACGTCCAGGAACGTCCCCACGTCGGAAGCGTCGTAACCGTTCACCGAGGCGGAGAGGGTGGCCACCCGGGCCTCCAGGTTCCGGGTCCCGTGAAGGATGACGCCGGGAATCTGTTCCAGGCCGTCCTGGAGATCTGCCAGCAGGTCCATCTCCCGTGCGTGGATCGTCTCCGGGCCCTGCTCCTGCACCCACCTCACCCCGGCGTTCAGCCCGGCGATGCCCGCCAGGTTCAGGGTGCCCGCCTCCAGTCGGTAGGGATACTCCTCCAGATGGTAGGGATGGGCGCTCCGGACTCCGGTTCCGCCGAAGAGGGTGCCCCGGATCTCCGCATCGTCGGCCACGCAGATCCCGCCGGTGCCCGGGGGCCCGAAGAGACACTTGTGCCCGGTGAAGGAGAGGAAGCTGACGTTGGACTCCTTCATGTCGATGGGGAGCACGCCGGCGGTCTGGGCCGCGTCCACGGCCAGGGGCACACCCGCGTCCCGGCAGATCTCTCCCATGGCCGTGATGTCCTGGACCACTCCGGTCACGTTGGAGCCATGGTTGATGACCACCAGGGTGGTGTTGTCCCGGATGGCGGCCCCCACGGCCTCGGGAGCCACGTACCCCTCCGGATCGGGGGTGAGGTAGGTGGCCTCGGCTCCCCGGTCCCGAACCAGGTGGTTCACGGGCCGGATCACGGAGTTGTGCTCGCAGAGGGTGGTGACCACGTGATCGCCGGGACCCACCCGGCCCTGGATGATGAGATTTAGGCTCATGGTGGCGTTCATGGTGAACACCAGCCGGTCCGGGTCCTTCTCCTCCCCCCGCTCCTCCATGCCCGGGTTGAAGAAGTAGGACAGGAGTCGCCGGGTGTCGCTGATCATCTCCTCGGCCTTCAAAGCCAGGTCGCAGCCCGTGCGACCGGGGTTCACGCCGCACTCCCGATAGAAGTCCCGCATGGTGTCATGCATGACGTCGGGCTTCGGAAAGCTGGTGGCGGCGTTGTCCAGGTAGATGAGGTTCTCCATGCTTGCTCCTGTACCGGTTGAAGCCGTCCCCCGATTGCTCTGGCCAACATAGGCCAGGGGCCGCCGACGGGCGAACGCCCCCCCCCTTGTTCAACAGCCTTCTAGCCCGGCACCTCGGCCTCGGGCAGGCCCCATCCCAGCGCGACACCGGCAAAGCCGAAGAGGGAGAGAACGAGGAGCATTCCCCCGGGTCCCACCAGAGAGGCCAGGGTGCCCAGGACTCCGCCCAGGAGGAGCACCACGCCGATGATCGTGTTGCTCACGGCTACGTAGTCTGTCCGGCGTTGGCCGCTGGCCAGATCCAGGATGTAGGTCTTCCGGCCGATCCGGACACCGGAGTGGGCGATGGACAGGAGGAAGAAGGCCAGGGGAGGAATCCAGCTCCAGGCCTGCACCACCCCGAACCGATCCAGGAGGAACATGATCAACCCCAGGAGGGAGGCTCCCAGGGCTGCGGCCACCAGCACCCGGCGACTGGACCGGTCCGAGTAACGGCCCCACACCGCGCTGCTCAGGGCCGAGGCCAGGCCGCTGGCCAGGATGAAGAACCCCAGGAGGTTCCCGCTGTGGTTCTGTTCCCGGGCCAGGGTCACGTAGTAGGGAGCGGAAAGGCCTGTGGAAACGAAGAGGGCGCGGGTGAGGACGAACCTCCGGAAAGCGGAGTCCGTCTTCAGGAGGCTCATGCGACGGAAGGCCTCCCGGATGGCGTTCTTCCCTCCCTCCGTGGCTCCGGCTTCTTCCTGAATGGAACCGAATACCCCGGAGGCCAGGAGCCAGAGGGCCGCCCCGGAGGCGAGAATGGCCGCCAGGAGCTCCGGGGACGGGTCAGCCGGAGTGAGGCCGGCCAGCAGACCTCCCACAATGAGGGTGAGCACCCCGGCCAGGGAGGTGGTGAAGCCGGTGAGGCGCCCCCGGCGGGTCTTGGGGATGGTCTTGCCCGTGACGTCCTTGGAGGACACGGAGCAGAGTCCCCGGGCCAGGCTGAACAGGGCCAACAGGCCCAGCACCGCGGCCCCGGCCTCCCACCCCCGGAGGGTGAGCCCGGCGCCGGCCATGCCCAGGAGGGCCAGGGCCTGAAGGAAGGCGCCGGCCACCCAGACGGACTTCCTCCGGGGCATCCGACGGACGACGCTGGCGATGAGGAGCTGGGGAAGGAGGGACCCGGACTCCCGGATGGGGACCAGGAACCCGACGAAGTAGGCGGGAGCTCCCAGGGAAGTCAGGAGCCAGGGCAGCACGGTCTTCGCATTTCCCAACTCGTCGGCCAGCTTCGTGAGGGTGTGGCTGGCCCCCAGCTTGAAGAAGTTCCCGGGCACCTCCTGGCAGGCCTCGTCGGGGATGTCCTTGCATACCCGGACCTCTTCCTCCTCCACGAGGAACCGGTAGGCCCGGTCCAGCGTCTCCTGTCCGTTGTGCGTCAGGCTCATGGCGCTCCTCCCCTTCGCTCCGGAAAGGACGGTGGGCTCCGGAGCGTCCCGGAGAACAGAAGCCCTCGGTTCCGCCGGCGCCAGCCTTGATTCCCGCACCGGGCCGCCCCTTCCCCTCCTCCCGGCGGTTTCCGGGGGTGGCAGGAAACGCTTGGCCTCGGCGCCGGGGAGTGACCAAGTTGATGAGGAGGCGGCCGCCCCTCCCTGCCATGAGCCTCCCGGGGGGATCGGGTGCCCCGGCCGAAACACCGTTGGCCTTCTGGAGAGGTGTCACAAATTGCCGGCTTCGGCCGTTGCTCTCCCGACGGCGGAAGAGGACGATCATCGGAACCGAAAGCTCCTTGAGTCTCCAGCGCCCCCCTGATGTCGAGACCCTCTTCCGAGAGGTCTATCCTTCGTTGTTTCGCTATTGCCAGCGGATGACGGGAGATCCTGACCAGGCGGACGATCTCGCCCAGGAGGCGTTTCTCCGCCTCATGGATCGGAAGGTGCGGGGTTCGGAACCGAGCCTGCGGTCCTGGCTGTTCCGGGTGGCCACGAATCTGGCCCGGGACGGATTCAGGACGCAAAGAACCCGGGAGAGGCGTACACGGGTGCTGGCGGGGGAAATGGGGGAGAGGCGGGACCCGGGACCTGGAAGGGCCCTGGAGAGACAGGAGACGGTGGACGCCGTGAGGGAAGCCCTGGAGGGACTGAAGCCCCGGGACCGGGAGATGCTTCTCCTTCGTCAGGAGGGCTTCAGCTACCGGGAGATTGCCGAGATGGTGGAGGTGGCTCCCGGCTCCGTAGGCTCCCTCCTGGCCCGAGCCCTTCGTCGGTTCGAGACAGCGTTCCGCAGCACAGGGGATGAGAGAAAGGACCATGACGGAACACCCGGATGAGGGTCTGTTGCAGGCTCTTCTGGATGACGAGGTGGAGGAAGGCCGACGGGCTGCTCTCCGGCGGCACCTGGAAGGGTGCGAGGCCTGCCGGCGAGAGCTGGAGTCCCTGCGATACCGGAGCGAAAGGCTGTCCGAGGCTCTTTCTCTCCTGGACCGGGATCCACCCATGGAGGACGCGTGGGCCACGGTGCAGACACGTCGACGGTCGCCTTCCTTCCCGGACCGCGGGGAGGTGGGAGTTCTGGGGATGGACAGGAAGCGGGAGAGGGGCCGTCGTCGGGGCTCGGGGATCCCGACCGGGGCCCGGGTGGCTGCCGCGGTGGTCCTTCTCCTGGGAGGGGCCGCTGCGGCCCTGCCGGGGTCACCGGTCCGGGAGTGGGTGGAGGAGAGTTGGGTACGGTGGTGGGGTGAGGCGGAGTCCGGAGAAGAGGAAGAAGTGTCGTCCCCGGGAGGAGAGAGCCAGGCGCCGGAAGGGGAGAGGGAGGAGGTAGGAGCGGGGCTGGCCCTGGTGGACGGGAGGGTGGAGGTAACGGTCCAGGATCTGCCGGCGGAGGCCCAGGTGAATGTCCTTCTGGTGGAGGGGAACCGGGCGGCCATTTTCGGGCCTCAGGGGACCCGTTTCCGGACGGAGGCGGGAAGGATCCAGGCTGTGTCACCCCGGGGGGATGTACGCATCGAACTTCCCCGCTCGGCGGCTCGGGCCCGGCTGGTGGTCAACGGCCAAACGTACCTCACCATGACGGACGGACGGGTGGAGATCACGGGACCGGTGGAGCGTAGAGGGGAAGCGGGGATCTGGTTCCGGGACTTCCCCCCGGAAGGCTGAACCCCGAGTCGGTGTAGGATGAACAGGGAACCATGATGATGTGGATTCGGACGTTGACGTTGGCTCTCCTTCTCGGGCTCGGTCTCCCGGGAGCCCACGGGCCCGCCCTCGGCTGGACGCCTGTCCAGGCGCAGGAGGCCGGGGGAATCCTGCACGGACGGGTTCTTGGGAAGCGAGGCGCCTCCACCGTCCCCCTTTCCAACGCGCTGATCCAGGGACGCCGGGGTAGTCACTACTTCGCGACCGAGGCGGGGGCCGGGGGCGCCTTCCGTGTGGAAGGGCTGTCTCCGGGCATGTGGAGCCTGGACGTGATGCACGTGGGCCATGAGAGCCTTCGGCTGGACGTGCAGGTCCCGGGCACCGGAGGTGTGGAGGTGGAGGTGGAGCTTCCCTGGGAGCCGGTGGAGCTGCCGGCCCTCACCATCCGGGCCGTTCCCCTGTCGGTTTCCTGGGAACATGAGGGCCCGTCGGGCCTGGCCCGGGGTGAAGTCGCCCTCCGGGCCCTGGAGGCCGGTACGGGCATGGGGCAGAGTGGCATGGCGGCTCTGGTCCAGAGTCTCCCTGGGGAAGGTCCGGCTCACCGGGACGACGTGCTTCTCATGAGAGGTGCCGCCTCGGACCTGAAGCTGGTCCTCCTGGACGGGGCTCCCGTCTACACGCCCTTCCACGTCGGGGGGCTCGTGGAGGGTCTCGATCCCTTCAATCTGGGCGGGGCCTCCCTCTTCCTGGGCGGTGCCCCGGCCCGGTTCGACGGGGGCCTCTCCTACATCCTGGATCTCCACACCCGTTCCCCCCGGGGAGACCGGATGCGGGGAAGAGCCAGTGTGGATCTGTTGAGCGAAAGCATGGCCTTGGAAGGGCCACTCCCTGGCTCCGGGGGTTTCCTCCTCAGCTCCAGGGCCCTGCACGACCTGGGCACGCCCCTCCTGGGTCGGGACCCTTCCCCCTATGGCTACGTGGACGGCCTGGCCCGGCTGGGCTGGAGCCACGAGAGTGGAATGGGAGCGTTCCTCACAGGATTCTGGAACCGTGAGGAGGTGGATCTGGACCTCTCCCGAGCCGTCGTTGGCTTGGACACCGAGGGGACTGGAGGTTCCCAGGGTCCCCTCCTGGAGGAGCTCCTTCCGGGTGGAGTGGCCCGGTGGGGGAACGGAGCCCTGGCCGCCGGCCTCCGGATGGAAACAGGCGAGACCCGGGGTGAGCTTCGGCTGACCGCCAGTCGGTACGAGGCCCGGCTTCCCCTTGGGGACTCCCTCCCGTCCTTCGCCCGGGGTGAGTCCGGTCGCATTCGGGTGACGGCGGATCTGTTCCGGTCCCTGGAGGAAGGGGACCTGCGCCTGGGAGGATCCTTCGACCTGGAGTCGAACGCCTATGAGGTCCAGCGTCTGCTCACGTCCTCCGGGACCTCCCACGTGGAGTTGGACTCGGAGGGAGAGAGCGGAGGCCTGTACGGCGAGTTCTCCCGCCTCCTGACCCCGGAGATCCGCCTTCGGGGTGGCTTGCGGGCCGACTGGTTCTCCACGGAGCCGGGGCTCCGCATGGCTCCTCGCCTGGCCCTGACCTGGCTCCTCTCGGATCAGGCCGCCCTGACCCTGGCCCTGGGCCGGTACCATCAGCACCTGCCCATGACCATGGAAGAGGTGAACGAATCCATGGCCGAGGACCATGAGAAGGACGCTCTGAAGGACGGGGGTGCGGGAATGACGGTGGGATCAGCGAACCACCTGGTGCTGGCCCTGGACCAGGTCCTGACCCCGGGCATCCGGCTGGGTGTGGAGGGATTCGTGAAGGAGTTCCGGGGGGTGCCTGGCGCCCGGGGAAGCGTGCTGCACGCCTCGGGAACGGACTTCCGGGTGGCCCGGGAAGGGGAGGGGATCTCGGGCTGGCTGGGCTATACCCTGACCTGGTTCTGGGCCTCCCAGGATCCTCTGGGCGCCGGGGAATCCTTCACGGGACGTCATCTTCTGAGCGGAGGTTTGGCGGCCCGGCTGGGTCGCAGGACGGGGGTGACCCTGGACGTGGGCTACGGCTCCGGCCTGCCCTATACCACCGTCCCCCTGGTGGACCGGGAGTCCACGGTGACCGGGCCCTCGGACGGAGCGGATCCCGTCCGTCTGAACACGGACCAGGTTCTCATGGCCGCCCCGGGGGTGGGGACGGCGGTGCCTCCGGACCAGAGCTTCCTCCGGGTGGACGCGAAGGTCTTCGGGAGCTTCCACACTTCCCTCTGGGGGCGAACCACGGAGATCCGACCCTATGCCAAGGTCCTGAATGCCCTGGGGCGGCGGGACGCCCTCTTCTACCACTTCCAGCGATGGAGGACCGAAGGCCCCAGGCCCCTGGCCGAACTGCCGGTCCTCCCCGTGGTGGGGGTGGAGTGGCGTTTCTGACACACCCCCCTTAGTTGAGAACGGTTTTCATCTACGTCTTGACACCCGGCCAGGCCTTCTGTAACCTGGAGGAGGTCGTTGTGAGAAATCTATCACACAGGGGTGGGAATGCCGGGCCATGCAGTCGAGTCACGGAAGGGGGCAGATCGGACACGGGAGGTCCGGTGCGCTCTGTTTCCCGTCCCTGAGGCCCGACGCCACCGACATCTGGCTCCTCTCCCCCAACAGGGGCTCTCTCCCAAGGCGGTCGTGGCCTGGCGCCGACTCACCGGCCTCGCCTTGATGATCGTCATCCCGGTCCTCTCCGGGGTGATCCCCATTCTGGACATGTGGCCCGAGGACTGCCGGGTCGGGGTCGAAGATCATCACCACCCGGGCACCCACGGCTTTCCCCACGACCACCGGATCTGCATCCAGCAGCAGGCGAACCAGTGGGCACCCGGCGGGGACCTGCCGGCGACCCCGGCCGTCACCACCCTCCAGGCTGCGGTCCTCCTTCTTCTCCAGACCCGACCGGCTCTCAAGCAGTGGGTCCGGTCCCCCCTCCCCCGAAGCCCTCCTCTTGTCTGACCAGATCCGGCACAGCGCTTCCCTTCAGCCCTGAGTTGACGTGTGACGACGCCTCCCGAAGGAGGGGGGAGCCTTGCCTAGGGTCCGGGAGGACAAGGGTGGCCTGCAGTCGGCCTTCCGGATCCGTCTCCCCTGAGGCGAGCGGTGCTCCGAGACAGGAGCTGCCGAAGGACCCGAGCCGCAAGAAGCACTCGCAACAGACAAAACGACCTGCATCGGACGCATGAGGATGGCATGACGATAGATCGCACTGTGGCTTTCGCTTTCTTCCTTCTTACCCTGATTCCCCTGGTGGCTCCCCTGCCTGCGGCCGGGAGCTCACAGGGTATCTCCAGTGGCGCAGCACTGGGAGACGAACGAAGAAGCATGCCGGTGGACTCGGCCCCGGGAATGGTGGTGGGACAGATCTGGAGCGAGGGCGCTCCCGTCCCCCACGCGAACCTCTCCCTCAAGGGGTCCCCGGGCATCCACACCGCAAACGAGGAAGGCCGTTTCTATCTGGAGGGCTTGGAGCCGGGCTCCTATGTGCTCCTGGTCACGGCTATGGGCTACGAGACCGTGGAGAAGCGTTTCCGCCTGGGTGAGGAGGGGGCCCGCCTGGACATCCAGCTCGATCCCAGTGCCCTGGAGATGAATCCCATCGTGGTCACTGGAACCATGCGGGAGACCTTCGTCTCCGAGTCCCCGGTGAAGGTGGACGTGGTGAGAGTGGAGTTCCTGGAGAAGAACCGCACGAACAACCTCATGGACGCTCTCCAGGCCGTGAACGGTCTCAATACCCAGGTGGACTGTGCCGTCTGCTACACGAACAACATCCGCATCAACGGAATGGAGGGCCCGTACACCGCCATCCTGGTGGACGGGATGCCCATCATGAGCGCCCTGGCCTCGGTGTACGGTCTGAACGGGATCAACCCGGCCATCCTGGAGCGGATGGAGATCCTCAAAGGCCCTTCGTCTACCCTCTACGGTTCGGAGGCCATGGCCGGAGTGGTGAACGTCATCACCAGGGACCCCCGGTTCACACCTCGTTACAGCGTGGACCTCCGGGCCCTGAGCACCGGTGAGCGAGAGCTGGATTTCTCCGTGAGCCCCTCGGGCTCGAAGCTCCGGGGATTCGTGAGTGGATCGGTCCAGCAGATGGACCGTTTCCTGGACGAGAACGGGGACGGTTTCTCCGATCTCCCGAAGATGAACACCGCTTCCATCTTCGGGAAGGTGTCCTGGCGCCCTGACGGCGAGGAAGTCCTGGGCCTGGCGGCCAAGTACTACTACGAGGACCGCTGGGGGGGCGTGAAGGACTGGGAGCCGGAGCTACGGGGAAGCGATCGGGTCTATGGGGAGTCCGTCTTCACGAACCGGGTTGAGGTCGTGGGGAATCTGCAGCCCCGCAGCCTGGAAGATTGGAAGTTGGACTTTTCCTACGCCTGGCACGACCAGGACGCCATGTACGGGAACACGCCCTACGTGGGGAGCTTCCACACCTTCTTCGGGAACCTCACCCGGAAGGGGAATCTGGGCTCCAAGCACGCGTACCTCTTCGGCGCCACGGCCAGGCATCACCTGCTGGACGACAACACCGTGGCCACGATCCAGAGGGAATCCCGGTTCATTCCCGGCGTCTTCGTCCAGGACGAGTACTCGCCGACCTGGAACTGGACCCTCCTGGGGGGCATGCGTCTGGATCACCATGAGGATCATGGGATCATCGTCTCGCCTCGCTTCTCCGTGAAGTGGCAGCCCCTGGAGAGCGGGAAGACCACGCTTCGGTTGAATGCAGGTACGGGCTTCAGGGTGGTGAACGTTTTCAGCGAGGAGTTCGCCGACATCGTGCACGGTTCCCGGGAGGTGATCGTCACCGAGGAGCTGGACCCGGAGCGTTCCTGGAGCCTCACCGGGAATCTGAACCAGGTGCTGGAGCTGGACGGGAATCCCCTGATGGTGGATGTGGACGTTTTCTACACCCGCTTCTCGAACCAGATCATCCCGGACTACGATGTGGATCCCCGGCAGATCGTGTTCCGGAATCTGGACGGAAAGGCCGTGACCCGGGGGGTCTCCCTCTCCATGAACCAGAACCTGGACGACTTCCCCCTCCTCTACTCCCTGGGTGTCACCTTCCAGGATGTCTATACCGAAGAGGGAGGAGAGAAGGACGACGTGACGTTCTCCCCGGACTTCAAGGGGGTCTTTTCCCTTACCTATGATGCCCCCCGGGGACTCACCTTCGATTACACCGGCACCGTCATGGGGACCATGGATCTGCCCCGGTACGATCCCCCCTTCCAGCGTGAAGGCCGCTCACCCGTCTACTCGGTTCACAACCTTCAGGCCAGCCTGGATCTGGGTGATGGCCGACAGCTCTACGGGGCTGTGAGGAACCTCCTCGACTACACTCAGGGCAGCCCCCTGGTGGATCCCCGGGACCCCTTCGGCGACAACTTCGATACCGCCTACGTCTACGGTCCGGTTTACGGGAGAACGTTCATGGTGGGGGTCCGGCTGGTGGAGGGACGGTAGCCGTGGGATACGGTGGGAGACTCGGCCGGGGCGCCTTTGCCCTGGCCGGGTTCCTGGCGTTCCTTGACCTCCCACTGGGGGCCCCGTTGGAAGATGGGGGGATACGCCCCTTGGCTTCGCGGCGGTCCACCGCGTCGCGGGGAGTCGAAGCGTGCCCGTCGTCTGTCGTCCGGGAATCCGGACCCGTGGCGCTCGTTCCGCGGCTCGCCCCCCTTGTCCAACAGCCCTCGAACGGCAACGCGGATTACGACTGGATACTTCGCAGGTTGAACGGCAACGAGGTGAAGCTGGAGGAGTTTCGGGGCCAGGTCCTCTTCATCAACATGTGGGCCACCTGGTGTGAGCCCTGCGTCCAGGAACTGGAGAGCATCCAGGATCTCATGGCTTCGCCCGTCGCCCGGGAGGTGGTCTTTGTCCTGGTCTCCCCGGAGGATCCGGAGCCAGTGGAGCGCTTTCTCCGTCTCCACGGCTACGACCTCCCCGTGTTCCTGGAGGTTCAGGACATGCCCCCGGCCTTCGGGCTGGAGGTCCTGCCCACCACCTGGATCGTGGACCGGAACGGACGGATTGTCCTGAAACACAGGGGGATGGCCGACTGGAACCAGCCGGAGGTGGCGGAGCTTCTGAGGATGCTGGCGCCGGGGCGCTGGTAACGCGGCTCGTCCTCCTTGTTCAGCACCTCTCCGGCCCCTTCAGGGCGGCGCCCGGCCTGGCACCTCATTCCGCCCGGAGCGCCTCGATGGGATTCGTCCCTGCCGCCCTGCGCGCCGGGATCCAGGCGGCCATGAACCGGAAGGGGATCGCCGGAATAACCTCGTCGTCGCCGGGCGGGTCGTCGGCCGGAACCAGCGATCGCTCACTGCCGCCCGGTGCCAGGGGGAGGTCCGTGACGGCCCCCGCCGGTTCCAGCCGGTAGAGCTTTCGGCGACGCCCTCCCCGGGCCCAGTGTCAGGATAGTTGTCGCATGAGTTGATCATGCTACGTCGCGCTCCTGTCGCGGGGAGCGTTCTGAGTTGAGGTGTACAGCCTCGACCGGACTCCAGTCTCGGACGGACCCGGTCCAGCGTTCGGGTTTGCGTCGGCGGGCCTCCTCGTAGACCCGCTGACGGTTGGCCAGGATGGCCTCCTCGCGTCCAAAGTGACGGTCATCGGGGGCCACGTAGCGGATGGCGCTGTGAAGGTGTTGGGTGTTGTACCAACCCACGAAGGCCTCCACCCAGGCGATGGCCTCGTCCAAGGAGGCAAACGGCCGGGACGGGTACTCCGGACAGTACTTGAGGGTGCGGAAGATCGCCTCCGCAAAAGCGTTGTCGTCGCTCACCCGGGGGCGGCTGAAAGAGGCCACCACGCCCAGCCACTGAAGCGTCGCCAGCATGGTGGAGCCTTTCATGGGTCCCCCATTGTCGGAGTGCAGCACGAGTCCGTTCGGGTCCAGGTCCAGGCTGTAGCAGCTCCGTAGGAACAGCTGGGAAGCATGCGTAGCGTTCTCCTCGGCATGCACCGCCCAGCCCACTACCTTGCGGCTCCAGACGTCCAGGATCAGGTACAGGAAGAAAAACGTGCCCCGCACCGGCCCCGGCAGGTAGGTGATGTCCCAAGCCCACACCTGATTGGGCCCCGTCGCCACATGTTCCTGTGGCCGGCGAGAGGTCGGCGGCCGGGATCGCTCCCGGTGCTTCATCTGCTTCTCCTCCCGCAACGTTCGGTACACGGTGGACTCCGAGGCCAGGTACTGTCCCTTGTCGGCCAGACGGGGCACGATCTGTTTTGGCTCTATGAGCAGAGGAGGAAGCGTGGAAAGAGCTCCCAACAACAATGGGTAGCAGATCTGAATCCAATTCTACATCACCCTCCATTCTAGCGAGCGTCACTCTTTTCTTATGACGGAGTTTCTGGCCCAGACGTGCATGGTGAGATCAACCTGAATCCTGCATCTGGGCCCGAGCCGACGCCTGATCGGGCCCTGTGAGTGAGATGGAGTAGGAGCTCGGGCTGTTTCTCTCCGGGA
>Ga0207797_1001293_pt1 | contig 18203 bp, 10 predicted proteins | sample PRCRCaboRojoPR_6_FD_187275 | JGI IMG/M metagenome (GOLD analysis project Ga0207797, IMG submission 187275) | Marine sediment microbial community from Cabo Rojo, Puerto Rico - PR CR 10% Liquid 1 (SPAdes) | ecosystem: Environmental > Aquatic > Marine > Coastal > Sediment | place: Cabo Rojo, Puerto...
CGGCGGCCAGGAGCCTCCTGCCGGCGTCCCGCTACGACAGCTACTGGATGGTGCTGATGATGATGGTGGCCGGCGTGATTGGGGCGGTGCTGCTGCAGCGCCACCTCCGAATCCTCTTCCGTCCCCCCAGGAGTGCTTCCCTGTGGGTCATGCTGCGCCAGACCGGTGAGATGGTGGGCGTGCCGGCGCTTTTCACGCCCCTGCTGGTTCCCGGCAGGATAGACAGCGTGGAGGTGGGGGGTCTCACCGCCGCGGGATTCACAGCCCTGGTCATAGCGCAGATCTCGCTCTACCTCGCGCTGGACAGGTCAAGGCACTCCGTGGGACGGTCCAGGGCCGCCAGCAGGGCCCTGAGCCTTCTCACCGAGAGCCTGTCCAGGGCTTCCACCCCCCTGGAGGCGCTGAGGGGCCTTTCCGCCGCACTCCGGCACTCCCCCGGCTACCGCTGGCTGCGGCTGGACTGGGGGGCCATCTCCCTGGTCTCCCCGCCCCACAAGAGCGGCGACGCCGGTGCGCCGCTGGTGTTCGGCTCAGGCACCGGCCTGGAGGCCAGGGTGGTTCCGCCCAGGGAGGGACTTGACTCCCGAAGGCTGCGCAGCTTCCTCTCCCACACCCGGACGGCGCTGGAGAACCTGGAGCTGCGCCGGTCGGCCAGCATGGAGGCCTGGACCACCATGGAGACCATGGTCTACTCCCTGGACCGCGCCGACAGGAGGCTGGCGGGCCACAGCAAGGAGGTGGCCGAGGTGGCCCTGGAGCTGGGCCGCAGCCTGAAGCTGAGCTCCGCCATGCTTGACAACCTGCGCATGGCGGCCCTGCTGCACCACATAGCGCCCACAGTCCTGCAGGAGCAGAGAGGGGGCATGGGCGGGTTCACGCTGCCCAGGCCCACGGTGGAGACCCTGGCCCACATGAGCGAGAATGTTGACGGCTCGGGAATGCCCGACGGTCTGAAGGGCAACACCATTCCTCTGCTGTCGCGGATACTCCGGGTGGCCGACGACTACGTTACCGAGCGCGAGAGGTCTGGCCCCGACGAGGCCCTGGCGGCGCTCCGACAGCGGGCGGGGAGCATATACGACGCCTCCCTGGTCTCCATGGTGGTCAGCACGGACTAACCGATAGAGAGCCGCAGCAGGGGGCAGGCATCGGCCTGCCCCCTGCATGATGTCAGTGCTGGATTGTCAGTATGCCCGGGCTGTAGCTGGCCGAGTCGGGCTCCTTGGTGGGGAAGTCCAGCACTCCGTAAATGTAGTACTCGCCCTCCGGGACAGCGCTGCAGTCCCAGTCGTAGCTGTCCTCGTAGCCCGATGTCACCAGGCCGCTGATTATCTCCACCAGACCTCCGCCGGGCTCGGTGTCCTCATCGTAGTAGAGGTCAATGGTCCTGCCCGTGGGGCCGTCGGATATCCACTCGATGGTGAACATGGTGTCAGCCGTGGCGCCGCCCGGGTCGGGGGTGGTTATGAAGAGGTAGAGGTCGCCGATGGTGAGCATGCCGTCGCTGTAGTCGGATGTGGTGTTGCCCTGTCCGTCGTCCAGCAGGGCGTAGACGTAGTAGCTGCCCGGCTCCATCGCGGTGCAGTCCCATACGTACTGGTAGTCGTCGAAGGGAAGCCCCGCCGTTATGGACTCCAGGCCGCCCCCCGGCAGGGTGTCGGTGTCGTAGTAGAGGTCTATGGTGGACCCGGAAGGCGCTTCGGCCGCCCACTGCACGGTGTAGATGGAGTCGGTGGTAGCGCCCCAGGAAGGGGGCGCGGTCACCGTCACGAAGAAGTACTCGTGCGAGATGGTCAGCGGGCCGTCGCTGTAGTCCGAAGCGTACCCGTCGACTCCGGGTCGGATCCTCTCCGGGTCCGGCCTGCCCCTGTCCGGGTCGTATATGGCGGCGTAGACGTAGTACGAGCCCTGGGGCATGTTGACCGTGTTCCAGAGGTAGCTGCCGCTGTTGTCCAGCCCCGAGGCGATGGGCTCTATGCCCCCCGGCTGGTCGTCCTCGTCCCAGTAGAGGTCCACGAGGCTGGTGGGGCCCCCGCTGGCCTCCCACTCTATGGTGTAGGATGAGTCGGCGCTGGCGCCGTACTCCGGCGGAGCGGTGACCTCCATGGAGTAGTTGCTGTGGTCGATGATCAGGCTGCCCTCGCTCCAGCCGCTGCCGGTGCCGCCGGACCCGTCGTCGACCGAGCCCCACAGCCAGTACTCCCCCTCCTCCACGGAGGCGCAGCTCCAGTTGTAGGCTCCCACGTTGGGGGCGCCCTCGGCTATCTGCACGAGGGTTCCGCCGGGGCCCTCGGTGTCGCTGTAGTAGAGGTCCACCATTGCCGTTGTGTCCGGGGCGTCGGTCTCCCACTGGATCATGTAGCTCTCGTCGGCCTCGTCTCCCGAAGGGGGTGGAGCCGTGAAGTCGAAGTAGTAATCCTCCTCGTGCACCACAGTCAGAGGCCCGTCGCTCCAGTCCAGGCCGAGGCCGCGGGTCTCTCCCACCACGGCCAGGACGAAGTAGACGCCCGCCTCCACGCCGCTGGTGGGCCACTTGTAGGACCCGGTGTTCTCGGCATCCTCGGCGATGGTGTACAGCTCGGAGCCGGTGGTGTCCACGGCGTAGAACAGGTCGATGCCCTCCCCGGAGGGAGCGTCCGTCTCCCACATCACGTCGTATGTGACGTCGGCTGTGTCTCCGCCTGCCGGAGGCGCGGTCACCGTAATGTTGTACTGGCTGCCATGGGCGATGGTCAGGACGCCGTCGCTGTAGTCCGAGGCCTGCTCCTTGCCCCCGTCGGTGCCGAAGACTCCGGCCGGGCTGCGGCGGCCGTAATCCAGCGTGCCGCCCGGACGGAGGGGGCTTGCGGAGCTTCCGCTCCGCCGGGAGGTGCTGATCACGCCGTAGATGTAGTAGTCGCCCTCGGCCACTCCCGAGCAGTTCCAGGTGTAGTAGCCGTCGTCGCCCACCGCCGCCTCGATCTCCGTCATCCCGTTGTCGGGGTTGGTGTCGTCATCGTAGTAGAGCGCCACCGTAGCCGATGGAGGTCCCTCGGAGTCCCACTCGATGGTGTAGAAGTTGTCCGCCTCGTCACCCGCCGCCGGGGGCTGGGTGATGGTGATGGAGAGCTCCAGGGTGCCGTGGTCCACCGCCAGCGTTCCCTCGCTGTAGTCGGAGGCCTGGGCCCTAAGGGTGTCGCCGTCGATCACGGCGAAGACGTAGTAGTAGCCCTCCTCGACCCCGCTTACGTCCCAGGTGTGGCCGCCGTCGTCCTCCAGGTCGAGGGCGATCTCCGTGAGGCCCGAGGAGGAGTCGGTGTCGGTGTCGTAGTAGAGGTCCACCGTGGCCTGCGCGGAGAAACCGCTGCTCTCCCAGGTCACCTCGTAGGAGCTGTCGGCGGTGGCCCCGCCCGCAGGCGGGGTGAGCACCAGTATGCCCGGCCCCCCGCTGCCGTGGTCCACCGTCAGCGCGCCGTCGCTGTAGTCGCTGGCTGTGCTCATCCCCTCGCTTATCACCGCCCGGACGTAGTACTCGCCCGAGGGGACGCTCTCCAGGTTCCACGTGTAGCTTCCGCTGGCGCTCTGTCCCGACGCTATCTGGGCCATGTCGCCGCCGGGCGTTGTGTCGGTGTCGTAGTAGAGGGTCACCGAGGCTCCGCTGCCGCCGGAGCCCGACCACTGGATGGTGTAGCTCTGGTCGGCGGTGGCCCCTCCGGCCCCCGGGCTGGTCACATCCACCGTGAGGCCGGGGCCATCGGGGCTGTCCCCGCAGCCCGCCGCCAGCATGATCATCAGTATCGCAGCCGCCGCTGTGTACTTTGCCATTGTCTCTCCCGGTCTACCTGGCGTGAGTAGGAGCATGTTCCCGGCGGTCACCGGTGATTACCGGCGCGACACCGAACTCTCCATTTGCCGGTGTCCTCGCCTCCATCGGCGCCGTCCTCACGAAGTCTGCATCACCCTCGCCCTGCGTGTCCAGGGGCAGTGTGACCTCGGGGTACCAGGTGTCGGAGGAGAAGCAGCGTATGCTGTCGAGGTTCCAGCCGCCGTAGTTGTAGGAGCCATCTCCCAGCATCCTCCAGCGGAAGATCACCGTGTTGGAGCCCACGGCACCCAGATCGGGATCGAGCCATATGCGCGTTGTCCACCAGTCGGTGCTCTCTCCCCACCATGAGCCAAGCGTTACCCAGGTGGTGTCGGCGATGGTCTCTCCGTGGGGGGCCATCTCCAGGTAGGCGATGTCGTAGTTGAGCTCGGTTCGCATGTTGTTCATGAACTGGATGTAGTTGAAGCTCTCCCCGCTGTTGAACTCGATGGGGGGCGAGACCAGGGCGTTGTGGACGTTCACCTCGTACTCGGTGTCCCAGGGGGAGAAGGTGCCGAGGTCGTTGCCGGCGGCCCCGCTGCCGTTGGGGGTGCCGTAGGGGTCGGCGTAGCCCGGCGGCATGCTCCAGCCGTGCCAGTCGGCGTACTCGGGGTCGGGCCAGCCGTACCAGATGATCTGTGGCCAGTCGGGCCCCACCCTCACCCTGGCGTAGTCGATGTTCCAGCCATCGGCGGTTCCGGAGCCGGTGGTGCCGTAGCTGAAGCGGAACTTCACCGTCTGGCCCGCGTACTCGGTGATGTCGATGACGCAGAAGTTCCAGCTGCTCTTGCTGCCGTCCCAGCCGGCCTCTCCGCCCAGGGCGGGGATGGCGGCGGTGTAGTAGCCCCAGTAGGGGATCGCCAGCTCCCAGGTGGACGTATCCTCGTTCCAGATCTTGACGTTGCCGCCGTCGCCGGCGGCCCAGTCGTAGTAGTGGAAGAAGGCGAAGGAGAGCCTGGTGTCCTCGGGGTACATGGTCAGGTCGAACTCCGGGCTCTCCAGCCAGGCCTTGGTCACGCCGGCGGAGTAGTCGCCGGAGCCGGCCATGGACCAGCACCAGGACTGGTCGGCGGGGCCGGAGTCGGCGTGGTAGTGATCGTGCTCGGAGGGCTCCCACTCGTCGGTCACGTACCCGGGATAGACGTCGTGGCTCCATCCCGGAATGCCCAGGGCCCCGGTCTCGATGGCGATCTCGTCGTAGCCTATGCCGTCGGTGGCGATCGAGTAGTTGTCGTACTGGGCGAAGGCGATGCTGAAGGTGGAGTCGAAGGGGTAACCGTGGTCACGGGCCGCCTGGTCGAGGTCCACCGTCATCTCCGCCCAGCCGCTCCATCCCGACGGGGTTCCCGCTATCTTGTCCTCCAGCAGAGTGTCGCCCGCGGCGTACTCGTACAGCTCCACGTTGTCTATGGAGATGCCGTCATCGGCGTTGAAGGCGACCGTACGCTGGTCATCGTACTGTCCGAACAGCACCTGGCAGTTGCTCCAGTCGTACCCGGCCGGCGCCAGCGAGTCCAGGTCTATGGTCTCGCTGATCCAGCTTCCGGAGGGACCGTAATCGAGGTTCTCGTAGGCCTCGGGTGCGCCCACGATTCCGGCGGGGCCGGCAAGGCCCACGAAGTCGCCGTCGTCGCCGCTGTGCTCCTCGTCTCCGCGGGAGCAGAGCTGGAAGCGGAGCTCCAGGTCGCTGCTGCCCGAGTAGCCCGAGAGGTCCTGTGTCCACATGACCCTGTTGTGCGAGAGGTAACCGTCGCGGCGGGAGTCCATGTTCAGGTAGTCGCCGTCGGTGGGGTAGGCGTCGGTGACCAGGATGTTTCCGTAGGAGTCGGTCCAGTACTCCCATCCGTCCTTGGGGCCGGCGCGGAACCCGGAGAAGTCCTCACCCGCTATGAGGTTCTCGTACCCGCCCACGATGTCGGGGAAGAAGACGCCGTCCTCCGTGTCCGACTCGTCTCCCCACTCGTGTGTGTAGTAGCGGAGCCGGAGGTCATCGGAGTTCTCGTCGTAGTCGGAGAGGTCCACGGTCCATATGCCTGCGTTGTGGGAGTAGGAGCCCGACGGGAAGCAGTCCAGGAGCAGCGCGTAGCTGCCCAGGTAGGAGTAGTCGGACGACCTCCGCACCCTGCCGTTGGCCCCGCTGGTGAAGCTCACCCAGTTGTCGTTCCAGCTGGCGGCTGTCTCGAAGTCCTCCTCCAGTATGGGCTCCCAGATGGTGTCCGCCTCGATGTAGTCCTGGGCGTGGAAGTTGCTGTAGGTCTCCCAGTCCTCGTTGAAGAAGTCCACCGTCCGGGAGGGCCCGTCGAGGTTCATGGCCCGGACTATCTCGGCCTGGGACATGCCCGAGAGCCTGAGGTTGGGCGGGGTCATGGTGATGCTCACAGGCTCGGCGGCTCCGTCGGATGCGCCGATCACGATATCGACGGACCGGACCATGTCACGTCCCGCCCGGGTGTCCAGCTCGGCGACGCCGATGGGCTCTCCGCGGTCGTCCCGGTAGGTGATGTCCAGCCCGTCCACATCTTCGCTGCGCAGCAGAACCCGTCCGGATGCGTCGGCGATCCTGACGCCGCCGCCCTCCGGAGTGAAGATGGATATCGTATCCGTGGGCTCGAAGACCTCCCGGTCACCGAGGTTGGCCACGAAGGTCATCCTGTGGGCGCCGGCCTCCACCACGGGATGCCAGGCCCCGCCCGGCGGAGCCACGTCGGTGCACCCGGCGTTGCCCAGGTGCTGCTCGATGCGGTCGGCAACCCGCCGCAGCTCCATCTGCGCGGTGTTCTCCTCCCGGGTCCTCTCGGCCGCGTCCCTTCCGCTGAGGAAGAAGACGTATACGGCCGCCAGGACGATGCCGAGGACCGCGAGCACTATCATCAGCTCGGTCAGTGTGAATCCTCTTCTTCTGCTCATCCCCGCCTCACCTCACTTCTGTGCCGGCGGGGCCGTCCCCGCCGAATACACTGGATCGCTGCCATCAGAACATATCATCTTCTATGCTTCCGTCTCCGTATTCCGCATCCTGCCGCCAGGACAGCATCATCCACCGCCCCAGCGGGGGAAACCCGGGGGGATGAACCCCCGCCAGGCCCCTGTCGTAGGTTAGCCTCAGATCGTAGCCGCTTCCGAATGACCCCGTCCTGCCGAATCGCCTCTGGGTAAGGCTGCCGGTTATGCTGAGCCTGCGCATCCGGGGAAGGGCCCCCGGATCCTGCGCCCGCAGGGCTCCGTCCGGAGCGGCCAGCACCGCCCGCACCCCCAGGTTGCCGTCGGTCTCTATGTCCCAGGGGTCGGGCCAGTCGGACTGTCCGTACAGGTCCGGGTCCCGGGCGATCACGATGTCGCCCATGGTCACCAGGGCCAGAGGCCCGCCCGTGGATACGGTGGGCCCGTCCACCTGCCCCGCTATGTAGATGTCGCCCCTGGAATAAATGGCGAGGGCGCTCTCGGGTCGTCCGCGGGTCTTGACGTAGAGGGGGTTGAACGAGCTTCCATGCACCAGAATGGAGATGCCCCGCAGGCTCATGGTGTCGGCCGGCTCCTCCGGGCCGGTCTTGAGGTACGCCCATTCCCCGTCCAGCACCAGCCTCCCGCCGCCGCTGAAGGATATGGCCTCTCCCGGCGGGGGCCGGCCGATGGTATCGAGGAAACGCTCCTCCAGCATACCGAAGCAGACCGAGTCCGCGCAGTCGGACCAGTACGGCCTTCCCTGGCGAAGGGTGGCATAGGGCCTTACCCATACGGCGCTTCCGGGGGGGTGCGGTACGCTGGCCCGGCCGCAGTCGGCGAAGTAGATCCCCCCCTCCTCCGTGGTGGACACCCTGGACACGTAGGGGTCTCCGGCGGAGTCCGGGGTGGAGCTGGAAAAATGTATGCTCCCGTTGCAGTGGAGGGGGCCGTCCAGGTGGTAGCCGTCGGTGAGGAGGCTCCGGGGCAGATCGTCGTCGCACAGCAGTATGTAGCGTGAAGGATAGTCCTGGGCGGCCCTGATCACCACGTCCCTGGTCAGCCCGCCGGACATCCCCCGGCTGCGGATCTCCACCAGGCCGTTGTCCCGGTCGCCAGAGGAGTTGCTGGGATCCACCACCACCCAGACCCGGTCGCCGGACCCCGGAAGCTCTATCCACTGGGCGCTGTCGCCCTCCATCTCCAGCCGGAAGGGGCCGATGCCGTCGATCAGGCCCGGCTCCGCGGCCAGCACGTGCATGGCCAGCATGGCGCCGGACTCCGCGGCCTTGAGCGAACGCAGACGCCGGCTGGAGTGCAGCTGGGAGTCGGCGTTGGCCTTGAACAGCACGAAGGCCGCCCCCACCAGCACGAACAGCGCCAGACCCAGCGCAAAGGCCATGGCCAGCGCCGCTCCGCGGCGCCGGCCCGGACCTCCCTCTTCTCTACGCATATCTACCCGTTGCTTCCTCCCGGCTGGGGACCTCTCAGTGGTACCAGTCAAGCTCGATGTTGTCCAGCGAGAGCTCGGGCCACTCCTTCCAGTATACGGTACCCCACTTGCCCGTCTGCGGGAAGTAGGGCGGGTGCATGGTCATCAGCCTGGTGTCGTAGTGGATCACCGAGTTGAGCCCGGATCCGGATGTTGTGGTGTAGCCCTCGTTGTTCACAATGTAGCCGCCCACGAGGTTGAAGTCCGACATGGGGCTGGGCTCCCAGTAATTCTCGGCCTTGAACTCCCCCGAGAGGGCCATCACCACGGCGTCGTATGTGATGTCTTTGTTCCCAAAGGCCCCCATGTCGATATCGTACGGCGTTGCCCAGTCGGCGCCTCCGTTGTCATCGGGGTCGTCGGCCATCACCAGGTCGCCGTAGATGCTTATCAGGCCCAGCATGCACTTGTTTTCGGGGTCGTCCATGTCGTCGTTGGCGTAAAGCAGCGGGCCGTAGAACCAGATGTCCCCGTTGCAGCCTATGGTGAGCAGCGAGTCCACGCCCAGGGAGTCGATGATGGCAGCAGTGGGATCACCCTTGATCCACAGCCTGTCGGCGGGCCCGTTCTCCACCCATATGACCCTGTTGGCCAGGGCGGTGTCGGCGATGAAGTAGGAGTACTCCGTCCCCCCCGGTGTCCTGGCCCAGATGCTGTCCGCCCCCACGATCATCCTGGTGCCGCTGGGAAGGCTGGGGAACAGCGTGCCGTCGAAGAAGATCCCCCCGCTCTGCGCGGCATCCCGGGCCGCCTGCCACTTCACCTCCGACGGGCCGAAGGGTATCGGCTCCGCCCCCAGCTCGAAGTAGGGGGGGCCCAGTAGCATCCGCTCGTAGGGCTCCAGGTAGAGGTCGGCGAATGGATGGGGCGTGGTGGCGTGGGTGGTTCCCCATCCGGCCACGTAGTAGTCGGATGTCAGCTGGAAGGAGTAGAACCAGGGGTCGTTGTTCCTTCCGGGGCTGTTGCTTATCACCCGCACCGGGTCGTTGGCGAAGAAGGGGCCGTCGAACCGGTAGCCGTCCGCGTAGGCTCCACTGATGTCCGGCTCGTCCAGGAAGCACGCGAAACGGGCGAAGTTCTCCGGCATGACGGCCGTCTCCATGCCGTAGGTCTGGTGTCCGTCGGCGGTGGGTATCCTGGCCAGCCCCCTGACGGCGTAAGCGTTGGCCTGCGAGACCTGCTCGTTGTCGTTGTGGGGGTCGACGTAGACCATCACCTCGCCCAGGTCGCTGGGAAGGTCGTACCAGACCTCGGGGTCCACGCTGCCCAGAAAGGCCCGGGCGGAGTCCCCCCCGGGTACATCGGCGCCCCCCATGATCATGTGGACCGCAAGGGCGGTGCCCGCCTCGGCCGAGTAACGCGCCTGCATGTTGTTGCGCTTCCATACGAAAGACTCGGTGTTCGACTGGAAGAGCACGAACAGGCCTGCCACCAGTATGGACAGCACCAGACCGAACACCAACACCAGGGCCAGTGCCGAGCCTCTCTCTTCACTTCGTGAAATCAGCATGTATAGCACCCCCTACTCGTAGTGTCCGGATACGGTAACGTTGTCCACGTTCCATCCGCCCCTGCGCCCTCCAGCGCCTCCGCTGTAGAGGGCGAAGCGGATGAAGTAGTACTGCATGCCGTTGCCGTAGGCGTCGGTGAACTCGCTGGTCACGTCGTGGCTCACTGTCTCCCAGAAGGCCGTCTCCACCCCGTCGTAGTTGGCGATGGTTATCCAGTCGGCCAGGTCCGGAGGGGTCCCATCGGTGCTGAAGCCGATCTGTACCGCCCCGTTGTCCAGGGGGGCCGTGCGCACGCAGTGGAAGTAGCTCACCTTGACGCTGTCGAAGCTGGTTATGGTGTCGGGCAGCGAGAAGGCGGGAGAGCGCATCCAGTTGCTGGCGTTGTACTCGTACAGACCGTCCATGGTCAGGTCGTTTCCGGCGATGGAGTTCTCGTTGGCCGGCTCCAGCGCCGGATCGGGGTCAGGGGTGAAGAGCGGCTGTCCGAACTCCCAGTCGTTCTCCACGCCGCCGTTCTCCCAGCCTCCGCCGGTGGTGCCCAGCTCGGCCGAGGTGTATATGCCCTCGAAGTCGCTGTAGTCGTCGTAGTCCGACATGGGTACATAGGGGTCTATGTCGGTCCCCACCGGAGGCGAGAGCGGGCCCCTGTTGGTCTGCAGCCGCAGGTTGGGGCGGTAGGCGTAGCGGCTGAGGTAGGTGGGATCCGCAGTGCCGCTCTGCTCCATGCGGCAGCAGTAGCCGGGAGTGGTGACGCCGGCGGTCAGCCAGTCGTTTCCGCCACCGGTGGCCGCGTTGGCCAGCTCCAGCTTCACGGCCAGGTTCTGGCCCGGCATGAGAACGAAGGGGTCCTCCAGCTCTATGGTCTGCCAGCCGGAGCCGGTCACGGCCAGAGTCCCGTCGTCCACGACCTGCGTCATGGCCAGCTTGTCCATCTCCCCGTCCGAGGTGAAGTAGTCGTCACTGGTGTGACCGAGGTAGACGTCGAAGCTGTCCCAGTTCAGCGCGGCCGAACCGGCCGCCTCGAACTGCAGGGACTCCACGTAGAAGCCGGTGGCCTCGCCGGAGATGGAGAAGTTGTCCAGCAGCCAGCCCCGGTCGGTACCCGAGCCGTCGGAGCCGAACACGAACCGGAACCGCACCGTGGTGCCCTCGTACGCGGAGAGGTCCAGCTCCACCTCCTCCCAGGTGCCGTTGTCGCCGGTGAAGATGGGTATGCCGTCGCCACCGGGGAAGGAAGAGGACGAGGTGCCGTTGTAGGGCAGCGAGTCCACCCTGGTGAAGGGCCCGCCCCCGGTGCTTATCTCCACGTAGCCGCCGTCGGACGAGGGCTCTGTGATGAAGCGATGGCTGAAGCGGAGAGTGGGCGGCGACGTCCAGCTAAGGTCGGGAATGAAGGTCGCCGGGCTCTGCAGCCAGCAGTAGGAGTCGTTGCTGTACTGCTCGGTGTTGTGGGCCCAGGTGGTCCAGGCGTGCCCGTAGCCGGGCTCCATGGTGTCCTCCGGAGTCCAGTCGTCCATGCCGCCGGGATAGCCTCCGTGAGTCCAGCCCTCCACCCATAGGGTGTCCACCATCTCGCCTATGATGATGTCGTCCCAGCGGATGCCCTCGCCGGCGGAGAAGCTGTTGCTTCCCTCCTGGCTGAAGCAGATGCTGAAGTCGCTGTCGAAGGGATGGCCGTGGATCAGCGCCTCCTGGTCCAGGTCCACCTCGAAGGTCTCCCAGCTCGAAGAGGTGGGAGAGAGACCGCCTATCTCGTCGTAGGTTGTATCGGCGGGCTGTATGGCGGAGACGACTACGTTGTCCAGTGAGATGCCTCCGTCCTGGGTGGGCCCGACGGCCACCTCGTCGCCGTACTGGCCGAACAGGAGGTAGAGGGTCGCCGGAAGGGTGCCCGGGCTGAAGACGGAGCTGCGGTCGTGCCACTGGCCGTCGTCCCAGCTCTCGGGGTCCAGGTCCTCTACCAGGTTCACGCTGCCGGTTATGAACCCCGTATCGTTCCAGCCCAGGAAGTCTCCGTCGCTGCCGGGGTCGGTCTCGTCGTCGTGGTCGCGGAAGCGGTAGTCCACCTGTATGTCGCTTCCCGGCGTCACCCCTGAGAGGTCCACCTCCACCATCATCCTGTTGCGGGCGTAGTTTCCGGAGGTGCGGGTGTCGAAGGTGACGAACTTGCCGTCGCCCCCCCAGCCGGTGGGCTCGTGTACCCTGTAGCGGCCGAAGAGGTCTCCCCAGAACTCCAGGTCGCCGTGGCCCAGGGCCAGGCTCTCGAAGTCCTCGCTGAGCAGCTCCACCGTAGCTCCGGCGGCTGGCTCGGCAAGGAAGACGTCGTCTGCGGTCTCCAGCATGGCCTCGGAGCTGGTGTTCGCCCTGTACTGCAGTATCAGGTCGTCGGTGTTCTCGTCATAGGCCGACAGGTCCACGCTCATGTAGCCCACGTTCCGGGTGGCCGGCCCGAACGATGCCCTGTCCATCTGAAGGCAGCTCGGATCAACCGGTTCGGAGGCTCCGCGGACGAAGGCCCTTCCTCCGCCCAGCGGCGCCAGCTGCCAGCTGAGCTGCGGGGTTCCCCCATCGAAGTGCTCCTCGTAGATGGGGACCAGCGTCTCCCCCACCTGAGGCGTGACGTCGTCCTCCCACAGGGTGATCTCGGCCGGCGCGGAGCCGGGGTCCTCGAAGCCCTCCTCCATGAGGATGGTGCCTCCCGAGCCGGGAGGCGGCTCCCCCGCGCCCCATTGGACCACGTTGCGGAAGAGGCGCCAGCCATCGGGGTTGTAGCAGGAGGCGTCCCAGGCCCCGAAGTGGATCCTGCGCTGCCCCCGGTTGCCGCTGTAGGTGTTGCAGCTGACTCCCGACTTCTCGCTGCCGGACATCCATTCCACCAGCAGGCTGTCACCGGGCACTCCGCTGCAGTCCAGGAGGCTCTGCCTGCCTCCCCCGGGGAGGCTGTCCTCGGTGTAGATCTTCGCGTAGCCCGGACCGCCCGCAGGGAACACGTCCTTGAGGACGTCGTGCCAGTAGAGGATCCCGTACATCAGGGAGTCCGACACGTCAGGGACAGCGGTGCCCATGCCGAAGTAGGTCTCGGCGTCTGCCGCCTGCAGCGTGATCACCGGTATGGAGTCCTGTCCGGCGGCGGCCGTGTAGATGTTGCCGAAAGGATTGACCGCGCTCCAGCCCTGCTCGTCCCTGGCCCTCAGTATGATCAGGTCTATGTCGGTGTAGTCGAAGGTGGGGCACATGTCGTCGGTGAGGAGGTTCACGGTGTAGCCCCAGTTGATCAGCCTGTCCACCATCATCACCTCGTCCTGGTTCGGCGCGGGTACGGTATCCGTGCCGTGGCAGTTGAAGGCGATGATGCCCCGCATGGGCTCGGGGGGATAGAAGAGAGGGTTGAACCCGTGATCGATGCCCAGGTTGCGGGGGCTGATGGTGGTATGCATAACCGTCTGGTAGATGTTGTCCCCGTAGGACTGGGCCAGCTCCATGTCCACCTGAATCTGCCGCACCATGTCCCGCAGCGAGTCGCTGACCAGCGGCTTGCCTAGGTCGTTGCCGTCGGCATCGAGGTAGGAGAACTCAATGTTGGTTATATCGTGGCCCTCGGTCCATACCTGACCCGAGTCGTTCTCTATGTGCACCCTGCCGTCGGATCCCCGGAAGACGGCTATGTACTCCCGGTCCTGCAGGGATCTGAAGGCCTCGTACCTGTCGGCGTAGAACTTCAGTGTATCCGCAGTGGCCGTCTGGATGGGGTGCCACTGGTCGTCCTCCCAGCCTCCGTGGGGCATGTAGCCTGCCCAGATGACCTCGTTGACTATTCTGTTCAGGGCCATCCTGCCGGAGATATCCAGCTCGTTCTGGCGCCGGGCGAAGTGGAAGTGCTCCGTCCCGGAGACGAAGAACAGGAAGATGCCCGCCAGCACCACGCCGAGGATCAGAATAACGATCATCACCTCGACGAGGCTCATTCCCTTTCCGCCGCGCTTCGTGATCATATTCTCCACCCCGATCAGTATATGGTGCTGAGGCTGACCGAATCGACCCCGTCGGGGGTGTCCCAGCCAACCCTGCATGTTACGAGCTTCGCGTTCGGATACTGCGAGTAGGGCGTGCTTATCAGCACCTCCCTCTGGTACTTCTCCACCGTGTCCTCGCTGGCCTGCCCGTCAGGTAGGCTGGAGACGTTCTGCGTCCGCAGGTTCTCCAGCCCCTGCTGACAGAGCTCCAGCGCCCTGGTCCGGTCGTCCATGACGTCCGACTGGGTGATCATGTTGGCGAAGAAGAACCCGATTCCGATGAGAAGGATGGCCAATATCACGGCGGCGATAAGGATCTCCACCAGCGTGAAACCGGCACGTGACGCTCTCAAGCCTCCCATGGTGCTCCCTCCGTATTCCGGTAGTCTTTTCTTCATCTGCCGTATGCCATTCCAGTCAGCTCCACGGCGCCGCCGTCCCCGCAGGAGACGGTGACGCTCACAATCCTGGCCTCGGGCCCCTCCCGGCCCACCAGCCTGGTTACGCTGTAGTCCATGCCGCCGGCCGACTGTACCCAGGAGCTGTCTCCGGGCTGGGGAAGGGCGGGGCCCGCTATCGTCTCGTCCATTACGTGCCGGGCCACGATCAGGGCCGATCTCCTGTCCTCGACCCGGCCGCTCTGCATGAAGAAGAAACGGGCGGCCAGGGCCAGGGCCGACAGCACGATCAGTATCACCAGACCGGCGATGACGGTCTCCACGAGAGTGAATCCGGAGAGCCTACTGCCGCTTCTCAACGTAGACCTCCCTCTCGCCGTCCTCGTCTTCGAATACGGTGAAGGTCCAGTCCTGCCGGAGCCAGGTCCTTCCCCTGCCGTCCTCGGTGAGGGCCCTGGCGTGGACCGTAGTGCCTGACCCCGCGGCGGGGTTCATCCAGGCCCGGATGCCTCCGCTGTCCTCGCTGGCCACCTCGGGGCCCATGGCTCCGTCGAAGTCGTCCCGGTAGGAATCGTCTGTCGGGCAGAGAGGGCTCAGCGTGCCGTCGGGACGAAGCAGGCACCACTGGCCGTCGACTGCCCCGAAGACCGTTCCGTCTCCGCTGTAGAGCCTCCCGCGCCAAGCCTGGTCGAAGACGGCGCCGGAGACGGCCATGTCCACGAAGCCGTCCCAGGACAGCCTCCTCCAGCGGAGGCCCAGTCGCCCGTCGCGCCAGAGCACGGCCAGGCCGCTCCATGGACTCAGCCCGCCCCAGGCCAGGGGAGTGCCCCCGCCAAAGGAATCGGTAACCAGAACGTCGCGGCCTTCCAGGTAACAGCTGACACCCCCGCGCGTGACCCAGACCAGGTCGGGCCGTCCGTCACCGTCCACATCCTCGCTGTAGCTGTCCACCACCTCCGGGCCGGGCAGCCCGGAGACACCGTCGGGGGAGAGGCTTCCGAAGAGGCCGCCGTCGGAGGTCACCGCCGGGGATGTGCCCGGAGGGGACCAGAAGTACATCGTCCTTCCCGAGCGGGGCAGTATCAGGTGGCCCCAGTTCCTGCCGTTGGTGGCCACCACCGCCGGCTCACCCCCGTAGCTGCCCGAGAAGAGGTTGCCGCCTGCGCGCCAGAGGGGAAGCTCCCCCTCCACCACAGTGGTGCCGCCGTCACGGCCCAGAAGGGTGAGGACGCACCCGTCGCCGCTCCTGCTGAGCACCGCTCCCAGGTACTCGCCCTCCCGGAAGCCCACGACGTCCCATTCCTCGGGGAAGGGCCCGGCGTCCACCGGAAAGCCCCGGGACCTGCGCCCCTCCGGGTCGAGGTGATCCAGCAGCAGCCTGCCCTCCCTGGAGTAGACGGCGAGAAAGCCCCTGGCAGCGACCAGCCGGCCCAGACCCCGGGCCTGCAGGTCCAGGTCCATCACCCTGGGGCCGGACCTGCCGGTGCCCAGGATCTGCAGGGAGGTCCTCATGTTCGCCAGGAGGTGGGGCAGCGGCTCCTCTCCGGGAACAAGGGCTCCCTCCTCCATCATGTCGGCCGCCTCCTGAACGGCTGCCAGCTGGGAGAGCCGGGCCTGGGCGGCCATCTCGCTCTCCACCTGCTCGGAGACCATTCCCTCTATGGACCCCAGCAGCAGCATGGTGGACAGCAGAACCACGGCCGCTACGGCCATGGCCACCACCAGGGCGGCTCCTCTGCGCCGGTTCCGGGGGAGATCGGCTATCAAGTCGGCCTTGCCTTTCCTTCGCATAGAGTCGAAACTTACGCTCACCCCATAGTGGAGCATATGGCTTTCCAGAGTATAAGCCTCAATATGTCATTGACGGTTATATAATGCCGGCATCACTGGTTTCGAGTGTGCAAGCATCCTCATCGGGTGTGAAAGAGCCTGCACACGGTCCATCTATATCCTGGCGTAGATGCCGCCGGGCCGCTGGATCACAGAGCCAGCCAGCTCCAGACGCAGCAGCTCCTCCCGCAGCCGTCCCGGACCGGCGCCGGTGGCCCTGGCCAGCTCGTCCACATGCGCCGGGCCTTCGTCCAGGATCATCAGTATGGAGCCGGCCAGTCCCTTCGGCTCCTCCGGCCCCTGCCGGTCCGCGCTCCGTCGGGGTGTCACCCCCAGCACCTCCAGCACCTCCCCGGCGGTGGTCACTGGGGCCGCCCCCTCCCGCAGCAGCCGGTTGGTGCCGGCGGAGGTGGATCGGGTGGCATCGCCGGGGACCGCCATGACCTCCCGGCCCTGGTCCAGGGCCGTTCCCACGGTGATCATGGTGCCGCTGCGGGAGCCGGCCTCCACCACCACGACTCCCAGCGAGAGTCCGCTTATGATCCGGTTGCGCTCCGGAAAGCGGAAGGGCTCCGGTGAGGTGCCCGGCGGGTACTCGGAAAGCACGCACCCCCGCCGGCGGATCTCCCCCGCCAGCGAAGCGTTCCTCCGTGGATACAGGACGTCGGGGCCGCTGCCCAGCACCGCGGCGGTGGCTCCCCCCCCGGCCAGCGCACCGGCATGGCTCTCGCCGTCTATTCCCCTGGCCATTCCGCTCACCACGCACAAGCCGGTGGAAGCCAGCCCGCCGGCCAGCCGGCGGGCCATCCTCCGTCCGTAGATGGAGCAGCGCCGGGACCCGATGACGGCCACGCAGGGAAGGCGGGAGAGGACGGATATGTCGCCGGTGTAGAAGAGCGCCGCCGGCGGGTCGGGGGCGGCGGCCAGCAGCGGAGGGTAGTCGGGGCGGCCCAAGTGGGTGGCGGAGATGGAGGCGTCGTCGATGGCCCTGCCCAGTTCTGCGGCCAGCTCCGGTGCGGGCTCTCCGTCGGGCCTGGTCCGGCGAAGGTCAATCAGAGCGCTGTCTGGCCCCTTCTCCAGAAGGGGCCGAAGGCCCGCCCGGCCCACGCCCCTCCAGCTGCACAGCAGGGCCAGGGTGCGGGTCAGTCCCCCTTCCGGGCCTCCACCACCATCTTGGCCAGCAGAGCCAGGAATTCCTGCAGTCCCTTCCCGGTTGCGGAGCTGAAGCTCACCGTGCCCTCCGGAAGAGCCTCCAGCTCCTCTCTCAGACTATCCTCGTCCAGCAGGTCGGCCTTCGCAAGGGCCACCAGGACGGCGGTCCTCTCCAGGTCCAGGCCGTACTCCAAGGCCTCCCGGCGCAGCACCTCCAGCTGCTCGGCAGGCGTTACCTCCAGGTCCGGGGCCAGAAGGAAGAGCATGATCCTGTTCCTCTCTGCGTGCCGCAGGAACCTGTGGCCCAGTCCCCTGCCCCGGCTGGCGCCCTCGATGAGGCCCGGAAGGTCGGCGATGACGAAGCTGAAGCCCCTGTCCATGGAGACCACCCCCAGAAGTGGTCTGAGGGTGGTGAAGGGGTAGTCGGCGGTGCGGGGCCGCGCGGCGGTGACACGGGAGAGGAAGGTGGACTTGCCGACGTTGGGGAAGCCCACCAGGCCCACGTCCGCCATCAGCTTCAGGTCCAGCCGCAGCCGCAGCCTCTCTCCCGGCGAGCCCTTCGTCCGCCTTCTGGGGGCCCTTCGCCGCGAGGTGGCGAAGGAGGCGTTTCCCCGGCCTCCCCTGCCGCCCTCGGCCACCCTCTCCTCCCGTCCCGGGCGGCGCAGGTCGACCAGAAGCCTGCCGGTTGCCCGGTCGGTCACCAGGGTCCCCGGCGGAACCCGCAGAACAAGGTCCTTCCCGCTCTTGCCCGTCTTGTTGGAGGACCCTCCTGATGCTCCGTCCCCGGCGGCGAAGATGGCCCCGCTGCGGAAGTCGGCCAGGGTGGTAAGCCTGGGGTCCACGCGTAGGTAGACGTCACCTCCGCGGCCTCCGTTTCCTCCGTCCGGGCCCCCTTTGGGCACGTAGGGCTCCCGGTGGAAGGAGACTATGCCGTCACCACCGTCTCCTGCCTTCACGATGATGTCGACCCTGTCGGCGAACCTCTGGCCCATCTCCACTCCTCAAGGCGAAGCGGGCCGGCCC
>Ga0207797_1001294_pt1 | contig 18202 bp, 16 predicted proteins | sample PRCRCaboRojoPR_6_FD_187275 | JGI IMG/M metagenome (GOLD analysis project Ga0207797, IMG submission 187275) | Marine sediment microbial community from Cabo Rojo, Puerto Rico - PR CR 10% Liquid 1 (SPAdes) | ecosystem: Environmental > Aquatic > Marine > Coastal > Sediment | place: Cabo Rojo, Puerto...
GAAGACGGGTTCCGGAGCCGGTCCGAAGACGGGTTCCGGAGCCGGCATCGCGACGTCGGATGGGTCGACAGGCGCGATCGCGGGAGGTTCCGCCGGCGCTCGGGGACGAAGGCCGGCCGGTCCGTCACCGACGTCCCGCCCGGGCCTGCCTGCCGCCCCCTGCTTCCCATCGACGTGTAGCCGTCGGCACACTGAATATTCTGATGCGCGAATCGACAGGCCATGCATCCGGCTCCGTTGACGAGGGAGGTGTGGACGGTCGATGCCGATGCCTTCCCGCGCGATGGGTCCATCGAGGACCAGGCCCGGTTTTTGCTCCGGTACGCGATTCTGGCGCCGTCGAGTCACAACTCCCAGCCTTGGGAATTCAGGATCGAGGGCGACTCGATCGAGATCCGGGCCGCAGAAGACCGCAGGCTTCCCGTCGCGGATGAGGACGACGGAGAGCTGTTCCTCAGCCTCGGGTGTGCCATCGAGAACCTCGCGATCGCTGGGGCACATTTCGCGTTCGGGTATCGGATCGAGTATCCCGAGGACGCTCCCCCAGTTGCGATCGTGACCCTGGAACCCGACGGCTCGCCGTCCCCGGCACCGCCACCCGGACTGTTCGAGCAGCTCACCGAGCGGTACACGAATCACCAGCCCTTCGAGGAGCGGCCACTTCCCGAGGGGCTCCGCGACCGGTTGCAGGCGAGCGTGGTCGAATCCGACGTCGAACTTCGTCTGATCGACGATCCAGACCAGATGGCCTCCATTGCCGAGTTACAGGCCGAGGCGGACCGAAAACTGATGGCGAACCCCGACTACCGGAGGGAACTCGGACACTGGATCGGGACCGGTGTCCTCGGTCACTCCTGGGTGGCCGCCCGGATCGGCGAGCTGGTCGTGTCCCATCTGGACCTCGGAGATCGGGAGGCACAGAAGAACGCGACACTGCTCGAGAGCGCCCCAGCCATCGGCGTTCTCGTGGCGGAGACCGAAGAGCCTCGCTCGTTGATTGGGACAGGAAGGGCGTTCGAGCGCCTCGCGCTGCTGGCGACTGCCGAGGGCGTCGCCGTCCATCCCATGAGTCAGATCCTCGAACGGGCCGAGACGACGGGGGCACTCGCCACCCGCCTCGATACGGAGCCGGCCCAGCCACGACATCTGTTTCGACTCGGCTATGCGGCGGACACCCAGCGTCATACTCCCCGGTGGCCTCCCGAGGCGGTCATCGTCGAGTGACCGAGGACTCCTCGCCACGTCTCTGAACTGTGCTCTAGGTGTTCGACGCTCCACTGCTCGTCGAGCCAGAACCTTTCCGCACCCGACCGGAACAGCCGGGGGCCCCGGACGAGGCGGAGCAGGAGTTCGAAATGGTCGCGTACCGCCGTGATATCGAGAGGGCCCGAGCAATCCTCACTCGGCCCTGGTCCGAAACCATGGGCCACTATCAATAATCCGAACGGAATCGAGGTGGGCCGTATCGAGAATCGAACGGGCGACGCCATCGGCCGGTTCTTCAGGGGCGGAACGGACGTACTCTGGATGACCGCTGTCAGATCACAGCACGAGCCGAGGGATGGCCACATGGCGTTCCGCGGGCGTGCCGTTGCCCTGACGGCACCGCTCCCGGGGAGGTGTTCTTCGGCCTCGCGGGTTCGGTGAACGAAAAGAGCATGCACACGGTGGTCGGGAGCGGAGTGGCTGCCTGGGTATGGCGCGTGAAACGGGAGAAAATGGGGTCGACGTTGCTGTCCTGGCTCGTGGCGATTGCTGTTGGAGTTTCGGGCCGGGGCAGTCCTTCGACGGATTCCAGGAGCTGACCTCTCTGAGTACCAAATGTTTATCGTGATGGTATCTAATCAGCTACTCCATGGGTGCGCGGCTGAACTACAGCGGCTTCGTCATTGCCGGGGTGGGGTTCTTCCTGACCCGGTTTACGGTGACGTTGGCCATCGGGGACCCCGTCCGGTTCTACCTCGCCGGGGTCGTGCCGTTGCTGCTGGGCCTCGGGCTGGCGGCCTTCGGCGTCGCAGTAACTGTCGCCAATGTGGACCCGTCCCTCGTCCGGACGACGGCAGTCTGGTGTGTCATCGGGGCCGGGTCGATGCTGGTCCTCGTGGTCCTCACGTTGTTGGGTTCGACAGACGGTGCCCTGAATCTCGCCGCCATCAGGTCCCAGACCGCGCTCTCGAACTTCCTCATCGGGGGTAGCGTCGGCGGAACATTGACCGGGTTGTACGCCTCTCGCAACCGGCGGCAGCGAGACGAACTCCGCCAACAAACCAACCGTTTGTGGGTGCTCAACCGGCTGCTCCGTCACGAGATTCTCAACGCAGTTACCATCATCCGGGGATATGCGACCCTCGACAGGGAGGGCACGGATTACGGCGAGCGCATCGAGGAGTATTCTGCGACTATCGAGCAGACGATCGAGGAGGTGAAACACCTCACCCGCACCGCGGGGGCCGAGGAGGTGCCGATCGGCGCCGTGGATCTCGGAACCCATCTAGCATCGAGTGTCGAATCGATCCGCGACGCGTTCCCGGACGCCGAGATTTCCGTCGAGGCGCCCGAGGAAGACCTGTCCGTTCGGGCCAACGAACGACTGGGGCAGGTGTTCACGCCATTGATCGAAAACGCCGTCGTTCACGCGACCCAGGAAGTGCCCTCGGTCGATGTGAGAGTCACGACGACGGTGGCCACCGTCCGCGTCAGCATCACCGACGAGGGCCCGGGTCTCCCCGAGCGTCAGCGGCGGCTGCTGGAGACCGGCGAGATCGAAGAATTCGACGACCCGACCACGGGGTTCGATCTCAATCTCGTGCGGCTCCTCGTCGAGAACTATGGCGGTCGAATCGAAACCGACGTGGCCGCAGGTAGCACGGTCGCGGTCGTCCTGCAGCGGGCAGGGGACTCGGAGACGAGCGTGGAAGCGAGCCGGACGCGGCTGTCGGGCGTCCGTCCAGCCACGCCACATCTTGTGGTCACCCTCGCAGCGTCGGTGCTCGCCGGCATCCCATATGGCGTCGCGGCCGAGCAACTCGGTGGATCGGTTTCGGCGATCGGCGTCTTCTACGGCGTCAACAACCCCGTCGTGGGCTGGCTAACCCACGAATTCCACAGCGCCGTCTTCGGCTTCGCGTTCGCCGGTATCGTTTCGCTGGCACCGGCCCGGTACCGCAATCATCTGCCCGCCTACGTGGCCATCGGAATTGGATGGGCACTCACACTCTGGACGCTGGCCGCTGGGTTCGTCGCTCCTATCTGGTTGAATCTGCTCGGCATCGCTGTGCCAGTCCCGTCCTTCTCGAATGTGTTACTCGTGAGCCACCTGGCCTGGGGCATCTCACTCGGGGTGCTCACCGCGCTTGGCTATGAATACGTTACCCCGCGGCTGGCTCGCCACCACTCGTGAAAGTCGTTGACGCCGCACTCGTCGACGGTATCTGTGCGGTACCGTTCGAACGCGGGGATAGTTGGGCGCTGTCGATGGGCGAAGAGTCAGCCGTGACCCCACCGTTCATCTCTTGGGGCCCCAACTCGGTGAGTCGTTTGGTTTCGCCGGTTGCCAGGATCCGGGGGACGGAGAAAACCACGAACACCAGTCCACGACGGGAGCCTCGATGGAGAGGGACGACCCCAAGACACGGCCCATGACCGGCCCACCGGGGAAACCGGCTGTGTCGCCGTGGCCGGACCCTTGATCGGGCGTTGCGCGACCCGATTTCGGTTGCTAACTCGACGGAACCCGAAGTGGTGGGCGCTGGTTTTCCACGCTCCGCCACAGCGGGTATCGGGCGCCGCTCCCTAGGGAATTATAATCCTATTGTAAGAGGATGAAGCATGGACGCGCCAGGGCTCGATGAATCCGCCGGGGATCTCGATTCACGCGCCCCAGCAGAACGGATCCCCTATCCGTATCAGTCCCTGGATGAGGGGGGTAGGATACGACGAGTCAATACGGCCTGGCTCGAGGCCCTCGGATACGAGCGCTCCCAGGTGCTGGGTGAGCCGTTTACCACCGTATTGACGAGCGACGCCGCCGAGAACTTCGAGGAGCGATTTCGCCGGTTCAAGGGCAGTGGGCGCATCGAACAGGCGGAGATCGAGATGGTCCGGGCCGATAACTCCACCATCACGGTGTCGTTTGCGGGGGTCTGTGAGTACGACGATGGCGGCGATTTCGTCCGAACGCATTGTCAGTTTCGAGACATCACCGCGTACAAGGAGACCGAACGGAAACTCCGTCACCAGCGAGACCGGTTGCGGGGGTTGACCGGTGCGATCCCGGATATCGTGTTCCTGTACGATCGGACCGGGACGGTCGAAGAGGTTCTGACCGGCCGGGAAGGGCTGCTCGTCCAGGACTCGGAGACACTCGTTGGCAAATCGGTATGGGAAACCGTCAACGAATCCGCCGCGGAGAAGATCCAGGGGGCGATCGATCACACGCTTGCAACCGGCTCACTCTCGTCGATCGAATACCGACTCGAGATCGCTTCCGATCCGACCTGGTTCGAGGGCCGGGCCGTACCGGTCCGAACAGATGACGGGGAGAGAGTCGTGTTCACCGCAAGAGACATCACGACCCGAAAGGCCCAGGAAGCCGAATTGCGCCAGACCAAAGAGCGACTCGAACTCGCAGTCGAAGGCGCGAACCTCGGGGTCTGGGACTGGGACATGGAGACCGACGCCGTGTCCCGCCACGCGAATCTGCGGGAGATGTTGGGATACACGCGGGCGGAATTCGGAGGGACGCTCGCCGACTGGGAGGAACTCGTCCATCCGGAGGGCGCCGAACGCCACGATCGGGCACTCGAAGAGCACGTTGCAGGCCAGACGGAGATGTACGAGTGCGAGTACCGGCTCCGGACGAAGGACGGCGCATGGAAATGGATCCGGAATATCGGCCGGGTCGTCGAGTGGAAGGCGGACGGCTCACCCAAACGGGCTGTCGGCATCCATATCGACATCGACGAACAGAAGCGCCTTCTCAAAGAGCTCCGACAGAAGACGGACCAGCTAGAAGCCCTCAACCGGATCGTGCGTCACGACATCAGAAACGAGGTCAACGTGATACACGGCTGGGCTCAGGAACTCGAGCGGTCCGTCGGGCCCGAGGCAGCGGACGCTCTCGACCGGATTCTGGATGGCAGCAAGCACATTAGTGAGCTCACGAAGACCGCACGGGAATTCCTGGAGACCCTCGCCGGCGAAGAGGGTGTCGGCGTGGGGCCGGTATCACTCCACAAACACCTCACGTCGGAAATCGAGGCCCAAGCAGCCACGTATCCGACGGCGTCGTTTTCGACACAGGGTGAGATTCCCGCAGTCGAAGTCCGGGCCAACGAGATGCTGTCCTCGGTGTTCCGGAACCTGTTGTCAAATGCCGTCCAGCATAACGATTCGGCCGATCCGCGGGTCGTCGTCGCTGCCGAAGAGCGCGCGGAGACGGTACGTGTTCGGGTCGAGGACAACGGTCCGGGCATCCCGGAGGCCCAGAAAGAACAGGTCTTCGGACGCGCCGAGAAGGGATTGGAGAGTGAGGGAACCGGCATCGGACTCTACCTGGTTGCCGAACTACTCGCAGAATACGACGGCGATATCTGGATCGAGGATGCAGAACCCACGGGTGCTGCCTTCGTCGTGGAACTGCACAAAGCCGATACAGTCGGCTGAACCGTTTCCGTGTGCGGTCTGCCTCTACCAGTTTTACCCTGGGCTACCAGGTATTAATTTTAATAGGCTACACTGGAATTAATATGTGGAGCAATCGGCCGTGCTCCGATCCCGGACAACCCCGCCCCGACCCCCGGCGGAGACCCAGGCTGCCATTGGACAGTGCTTTCCCGCGACTTCCGCCAGTTCGCTGTCCGGGATCTCGTCGTTTGCTGAGCATGCCCGGGATCACGAGAACTCAACGGTTCCGGTCGGGTGTGGCTCGTTTCAACCGGCCATCTGGACCCGTCCGAACCGGGCGGTTTGCACACCGACCGGCTGAACCTCCTGCCCGCTTGGTTGCCTCGGAGGTGTGCTTCGGTCCCCTTCGGTCGCTGTCTGGACGGGAGATTCGAGTGGCGTCCATCGAACACGTCCACCACCGGCCGCGGTTCACACCGCTACCGGATTACGGTGACCGGAATCGAGGCCGCACCGAGGACTGCCGTCGAGACCGTCCCGAGGAGACGGCGTTGTAGTTCGCTGCTCTCGCCGCCGTGACTCCCCATCACGATGTGGTCGATATCGCGTGACTCGACGGTCGCCAGAATCGTCTCGGCCGGATCACCGGTCTCGATGACGGTTTCGATCGGCTGGTCGACCGGGCCGACGCGGCCTCGAGATTCGGCAATCAGGTGCGTGGCTCGCTTCTCGGCTTCGGCAATTCGGTCCTGATCGATAGCCAACGGTGCCCCCTCGCTCATCCCCTTGTCCAGCGGCCGCACGATGTTGAGCACCGTAATTCGACAGTCGAACACGGCCAGTGCATGGTCCAGGGCGTCACTCGCCAAGCGAGAGCCGTCGAGCGGGACTAACACATGTGACGGTGTCACAGCGGTCCAAACGGATTCAAGGCCTGTAATTGATTGGGCAGGCGGTCGTACAGAGCCTTCGAGTCGGCCAGGACGTCATCGCCTCTCTCATCGTCCGGAAATCTCTCTCACCAACAGTTCCAGCCACTACCACTCTCACCCTCTCCTTTTGCTCTCTCACTCTCTCATTGCCGTAGGTTCCCGAAATCACCACATTGGCGAACTCGGGGACACTGGCTCACTCGGCAATGCTGAGAGAGTCGATGTAGCGAGCCATGCACAGGATACTCGCCGAAAAACGGGTGGCATTGCATCGGCGGGTGTCGGTCCACACTCGCGAAGCACAGTGTGGGGTTGCATTCCTCTCGGACTATGATTCACCAGTGAACTGGTTCAGACTTCCTTCGGACAGCCCGCGACGTGAAAGGACCGTGATACGATCCCCACTCTCTATCGTGGTCTCCCCGTCCGGGGTGATCGCTTGCTCATCTCGCATGATAGTAATGACCAAGACGCCGCTTTCGATCAGGCCACCCTCACTGGCTTCCTGAATCGTGTTCCCGGCGACCGGTGCCTCGTCGCCGACAGTGATCTCAACCACGTCGGCATTGCCTGCAAGATCGGCGACGGTCGTTATCTGCGCGCCGGCTTTCTCGCCTGGCGGGCCGAATGGGTGGTAGGCGGCGAAATGCTGCCGATGGATGAGATCCTCATCCTCGATTTCGACCCCGGTTGCTTTGATATCGCGGGCGATCCGAGAGATATCGTCGGTATCCCGACAGACCGCGACCACGTGTAAGTCCTCGCGTCCCGTCATCACCTCCTTGACGTTGATGACGCCGGGAATGGCGAGGATTCGGTGCGCGAAGCGTTCCCGATCCGTGCCAGTGGTGCTGCACGTAAAGAGGTTCGTCAGTCGTCCCCCGACCCGTTCGTAATCGATGTGAGCGTGATACCCCTGTATCACTTTCTGCTCTTCCAAGCGCCGAATACGGTTCCGGACGGTCGGTGGCGAGACGTCCAAATCTGCCGCGATGTCCGGAGCCGACGTATGTCGGGCATCCGTGGCGAGGTGATAGAGGATCCGCTCGTCGGTTGCATCGATACGGAAGGTCATACTTGTATGGCGTAATCGAAGCGTGTCTCGCATTTATGTGTTCTCGATGATTACGCAATTTCAGTGGCCCCGGCCCGCTTGATCGCGGGACGCGAACGTCGGATACCGGTTGATTTCAGGTATTCTTGGAGTGATATGCGGCATGGAACGAAGACAAAGTTATACACCTCTATACTAACGAAACGAAAGGATATGGGGCAGATTAATGTATTTGCGATTGAAAACACCGGATATGAGCGTGCGTGGAGAGAACGGTCCGGATGCAGTTGCGGGTGGGCGTGCTCTCCAGCAGCGAGACGGGGACCCGGCAGTGCTGCTCCCAGTCTGTGAGGGTGACCTCTCTCCCCGTGCAGTCGATCTCGCGCGAACTATCGCCGTGGGGAGCGGGTCGGCTCTTCTGATCCTGCAAGTAGTCTGTCTACCGGAACAGACACCCCTCGACATCAATCGCCGATCGAACCGTGAGTCCCCGGGGACCCTATCCCACGTCGTGGAGACCGCGCAGGACGAAACTCCCGATATCACGGTCCGCGGTCGAGTCCGCGTCGGTCGGAATCGACTATCGATACTCGCCGGCGCCGCTGACGCGTACGCGATCGATACGGTCGTCGTCGATGACAGCTGGAACAACCGGTTGCTGGCCCCCCTCATGCGGACTCCGGTCGAGAAACTGTCCGCAGCCATTCCGCCGCCTGTCGTGTCCTCGTTCCAGCAGCAGCTCGCCGAACGGGTGCCTTCGATCCTCGTGCCAGTCGGGGGCGGGCCAACCGCCGGGGCTGCAATCGACGTTGCGACGGCCCTCGCAACCGCACATGACGCCCATATCGAGCTTCTACACGTGGTCCCGCCGGGCGAATCTACGAGCAGAGCCAGAGGAATCCTCGAGGAGGCGGCATCGCGGTTACAGGGATTCGAGGACTATGATACCTGGCTGTTGGAAGCAGACCGAATCGAAGACGCCATCGTCGAACAGTCACAGTACTACCCGGTTACCGTCATCGGGAGACCCCAGAAACCACGGCTCAGACGACTCGTCTACGGCTCGAAATCCCGAGCTGTTCGAGAGAACGGGTCGAACTCCGTGCTGACGGTGTGGGATTGACACACTATCGATGCTGCCCCCATGAGGAGCGCGAAACTCAGCGAACACATCGTGGTACCGGTCGCGAACGAATCCGACGCGCGGAGTACTGCAGCCGCCCTGGAGGCCTACAGATTCGGGCAAGCCACGGTCGTCCACGTCGTCGAGAAAGGCGATGGTGTCCCGGATAAGACTCCTGTCGAACAATCCGAACAGATCGCGACCGAGGCCTTCCAGGCGTTCAGAGACACATTCCCGGCGGCAGAGACCGAACTCGTGTACGACCGTGATGTGGTCAAGGGCATCACAGATGTCGCAGCAACCGTCGGCGCGAGTGCGATAGTTTTCCAGCCCCTCCCGGGCGGGCGTCTGCAGCGGTTCCTCGCTGGCGATCGGTCCTTGCGCCTGATTACCGAAGCAGAACGGCCCGTCATTGCCCTTCACGGAGGCGACCGATGAGTGGGGACGAGGAGCTAGCCAAAGATCTGGGGCTCCTCTCCGCCCTGACGATCGGTGTGGGGACGATGATCGGAGCGGGCATCTTCGTGCTCCCTGGCGAAGCGGCAGTAGCAGCCGGTCCGGGTGTCGCGATTTCCTTCATGATCGGGGGAGTGATTTCACTATTCACGGCGCTATCGGCCTCTGAACTGGGAACGGCGATGCCCAAGGCGGGTGGGAGTTACTACTACGTGAACCGGGCGCTGGGCCCACTTTTCGGATCGATCGCCGGGTGGGGAAACTGGATGGGTCTTGCCTTCGCCAGTGCATTTTACACGCTCGGGTTCGGTGAGTACCTCGCGACCTTTCTTCCGTTACCGTCGGTAGCCGCGGGGCCTCTCGCCCTCTCTTCGTTCCAGGTCGGCGCGTTGGTCGCCGGCCTTGCATTCATCGCCATCAACTACGTCGGCGCCAAGGAAACCGGGAACCTCCAGATCGTCATCGTCACACTGCTCGTCGGGATTCTGACGGTGTTCTCGATTCTGGGTTTCCTGCAAGCCGATATCTCGACGCTTCGTCCGATCTTCCCCGCCGAAACCGGTGGGCCGGCCGCCGTGCTTCCCGCGACCGGCCTGATTTTCGTCTCGTTTCTCGGTTTCGCGAAGATCACCACCGTGGCCGAGGAACTCAAGAATCCCGGCCGGAATCTCCCGTTGGCCGTGGTGGGCAGTGTCGTCATTGTCACTCTCATGTACGCCGTCATCATGGTCGTGTTGATGGGTGTCGTGAACTGGCGACAGCTCGGTCCCGAATTCACGGCCACGCCGGTCATCGATGTCGCGGAACTCGCGTTCGGGTCCGTTGGTCTCGCGGCGGTCGGGATTGGCCTGCTAACCGTTGCCGGTTTGCTCGCCACTGCCTCCAGTGCGAACGCATCGATTCTGGCCTCCTCCCGGATCAACTTCGCAATGGGCCGAGACAAACTGATCAGCGAGAAGCTCAACGCAGTCCATCCCAACTTCGCCACCCCGTACCGGAGTATTGCGGTCACCGGCGGACTGATCTTGCTCTTTATCGTGGCCGGCGACGTCAAGACCCTCGCCAAGGCGGGCAGTGTGCTCCATCTCGTCGTCTATGGCCTCCTCAACGTGGCGCTGATCGTGATGCGAGAAGCCGACCTCGAGGACTATGATCCCGCTTTCAGGGTTCCGCTCTATCCCGTCGTTCCGGTACTGGGTGCGGTCACGTCCTTCGGACTCATCGCGTTCATGGACCCTGTCGAAATCGGCCTTTCACTCGTCTTCGTCGGCGGCGGCCTGCTATGGTATCTGGTCTATGCCCGGGGCAAGACCGAGACGGAGGGCGTCTTGTCAAGAACCATCCTTCGCCGGCGAGAGCAGCTCCCGGATGCCCTCGTTTCAGCTGCTGTAACCGTACAACCCGACGGCGGGGAATTTCGGGTGCTGGTCCCGCTTGCGGCACCGGAACACGAAACCGACTTGATAACACTCGCCAGTGCGATTGCGACACAACGGGGCGGCACTGTGGACGCAGTCCATATCGTTACAGTGCCTGACCAGACGGCCCTTCCCTATGCGGCTGCCCATCCCGAGGAGATCGAAGAAGACTACCACGCCATCCTCGATTCGGCCAGGCACGATGCTGAGACGTTCGGCGTCGATATCGAGACGCATACAATCTTCTCCCACCAGTCCTTCCAAGAGGTTTTCCAGGCCGCGCGAACGCATGGCGCCGATCTCGTGGTGATGGGTTGGGGCGAAAACTCCCATGGCTCTCCCGGGCGAGTCGAGAGCGCAGTCGAGGACATCGTGATGGATCTGCCCTGTGATTTCCTCGTTCTCAAAGACCGTGGGTTCGATCCCGAGCACATCCTCGTTCCCACGGCTGGCGGTCCGGATTCTGCGTTATCAGCGCAGACGGCCAGGCTCCTCCGTCAGGAATACGATTCACGGATTACACTCCTTCACGTCAGCGATGATCGGGAGGCGGGCGAGGCGTTCCTCGCGGACTGGGCGGAGACTCATGGCCTTGCCGATGCCGAACGCCGCGTCGAAACGGGTGACATCGAGGCGTCGATAGCCCGTGCAGCAACAGATTGCACACTGATTATCGCGGGGGCGAGCGAACGGGGTCTCCTCCGACGGCTCCTGGGCGGATCGCCAATCATCGAACTGCTCGAGGACGTCGAGTGTTCGGTTCTGCTGGCCGAGCAGTCCCACGGACGTGGGTACGTCAAACGGCTGTTCGGTCGGTAGGCCCCATGACAATCAACCCACGAGATGTCCTTCCAAGCTCACTAGTCAGTGCTGACTGCCCATAGCACGATGCAGCATTGCGACTCGATACTCAGTGGGGCGGAGTGGTCTAATCCCGGGGAGTGTGACCGAACAATCGGACTGCGTACCCAGGAAGTAGGGAGATGGTGGACACATGAAACGGTTGGACGGTGGTGATACGTACGACGAGCGGTGTAACAGCCGCTACTCCTGGAACATCTGGCGCATGGACGGCGAGTTGTCAAGAACTCGTCTTCACAGGGATGAGGAAATGATGAGCGGGCCCCGGATCGGGGCATCATCGGCAATTGAAAGCACTCCAATTCAACGACGTCTGTCGATACTATTGATCGTTGATGGGTTTCAGCGGTTGGGCTGAATTCAGGGCGTGAACTCAACACTCTGGGTGATGTGTCCGCTTCGCTGAAGGCCGGCAACAGTTCTTGCAGGCAATAACAAGGTTCAGAATCGCAATTCAGTGTTCAGCCAATTACCTTGCTGATCGAATCGGTTGCGCCATCATCATCGGTAACCACTAATCTCACCGTAGTCCCCTTTGGGACATTTGCTTTAGTGACCGTCTCACCAGTGTGCTCTATCGTACCGTCATCTCCCACATCCCACTGATAAGTGGCAATACTTCCATCTACGTCGTTTGACGACGTCGCATTCAGATCCACATTCGGCGAGTTTCCAACTCGGTTTGCCGTGAAGGACGCAGCAGGGGGTTGATTCGCGGTGGTCGTCGTTGAGGTGCTGGTAGCCGTCGTTGTGGTGCTCGTCGTGGTCGTCGTGGCAGTGGTAGTAGAAGTGGTAGTGGGACTGACAGTAGTCGTGGTGCTCCCCGCGACTGGTGCGATACCGGGTCCGGTTACAGCAAGTTGGTTCACAGACGCGTGAATATAGGTAATCTGGGCCGGTGCGTCGAACTCAAACTCGATTCCTGGTGGGTCGTGAGTGAGTTTCGCATTCCCTTTTGCAGAAGCTGATTCCGCGACGACCGCACCACTCATATCGGCAGTGCCACGGATGGTGAAGTCGGAATTTGGCGCGTAGATCAATCCTGTATACTGGGGCGTTCCTGAGGAGGCGGTGATATTTCCAGCAGTCGAATGAACCATGGTCAATAACTCTGAGGAGTCTCCACCGGTGTTGACGTCGGTAGTCCCTCGGAGTTTGACATCACCTTTCACGAAGAATATCACTCTATTATTACCGGTTATCGTATGGTCCGAACTCCCACTGAACTTGAGGTTTCCATTCACCACCACATTGATCGTGCCATTCGTTGTGTCATAGGATGTTGTTCCAATGTCGATATCACCATTGTGATAATAGGTGCCACTGTCCAATGAGTTCAGTGCGGCGGAGAGATCGGAACACCCGCCAGCCTGGCAGGTGGCGATTTTGTCATCAATGAGCGAACTCGCTGAGGGACGCGTAACTCCCATGCGTGTCGGCGAACCCAAGGATGCGGGACCACCAGTTTCCTGGATTGCATTCGGACCGGATGATGTTACCGCAACCGATGCGTCCCACGATTCTTTGAATGGGACGGTAAGATTGACGAGCAGCGTTTGGTTGGAGGGATAATGCGTGACGCCTCCCTCCGTACGCGTCTTGAAGAAGGATGCCCACCCGTGGTGATACTCGCTTGTGATCTTTACCAGAATGTAGCCGCCCTTGAGACGATTCTTGTTGAATATTCTCTTGGTTCCATTCTTCCTGATTAGGACTTCACCAGATGGGGACCCATCACTTCCTTCTTGCACTCTGATTATGGGAAAGGTCAGGGTTTGGTCACGATAATGGAATTCGGGTGGCGATACCATCACGGATCTATCATTCCGCTTCCGCCAAACGCCTCCCCCTTGATAGGCAACTTCTGATTTCCCCGTGTCCTGTACCACCGCTCCAAAACTCGCGTCCACTATTGTGTACTCGCCCGTATCGTTACCTCGGATTATCGATACGCGACCCGAGTTCGGTTCAACGGAAACTCGACCGACACCGCTCAATGGGATCTGCTGTGAATCTGATCGTCCAAGGGCAACAAGCGCAGCTTTCGAGTCGAACTGTGTCATTTCATTCGCGGCCTGATCCGCTTCCATACCCTGCTGGAGGTCGGCAATCGCTTGTCCTCCAACAACGACCAAGACGCCGATAACAGCGACTGAAAGACCCAATATTAAGGCGAAGCCGATAATTGGAGATACTCCCCGATAACCCCCTCCGCCCTTGCTGAGTTGCCCGAACATCTCGTTCCCTTGTTTCGGGGGTAGATACAATGCCCCTTATAACCCTATGAGGAGTAATCAATATTGATATTTTCAAAATCGGCTGAATTCAGTTGAAGAGATGCGAGTAGCAGGCAACAATTGGCTTCCCACCTTCATTCACCGAGAAATGGACAATCAAGAACGGGCATTCGGGGGTGTTGAGCTATGATGAGTAGAGGCGTCATATTCACCTGCCAGATCTGAATTCATTCGTTCACTACCAAGAGAGGTGCTGAATTCAGGGCATGAATTCAGCAATTGGAGTGAGATGCGGGATCCGTAGACGCCCAATCAACCCCATATTTAATGGTGCTTGTTAACTATTCGCAAATATGGAGTACTTCCTCACTGGGGGAACGGGGTTCATTGGATCGCACTTGGTTGATGTACTCCTGGATGAGGGCCACGACGTGACCGTTTTGACCCGCTCCCGGTCGAATGTATCGGACCTTCCTGACGATATCGAGGTCATTGAGGGGGACATCACCGAAAAGGACACCATGCGAGACGGGATGGCCGGTGTGGACGGAGTCTTCCATCTTGCCGCGTGGTTCCAAGTCGGACCGGGCCCATGGAACGAGGAAAAGGCGGAGCGCATCAACGTGGGGGGTACCGAAAACGTCCTCGAACTGATGGACGAACTCGACATACCTAAGGGGGTCTATTTGAGCACCATCGGCGTATATGGGAATACGGACGGTGAGGTCGTCGACGAGTCGTATCGCTCGCCCAACTCCTTTCCCTCGATCTACCAGGAGACAAAATGGCGGGCTCATTACGAAGTGGCCGATCCCATGATCGAAGACGGACTCCCCCTTGTCATCACGACGCTCGGTGCGATATTTGGCCCGAGAGACAAGGATTACGGAGGCACGCCCCGGACAGGGTTCACGGACTATCTCCATGGTGATTTGCCGATCGTTCCGGCCGATTTTGTCCTCCCGTTCGATTACGTCGAAGATACGGCTCGAAACATTTTCCGTGCGATGCAGAACGGAGAACCCGGCGAGGAGTACATCATCGCGTCTGAACCGTGCAGCATGACCGAGCCCTTCGAGATCGCCGAGGAACTCACCGGGATCGAGGCACCCCGCCCAGTGCGTGGAACCATGTTCCGGTGGATGGGACATGCGATGTCTGGCGTGGAGACTGTAACAAAACCTCCTGGAGGTTTCGAGAGTGAGTTGCTCTACTTCTTCGACAGCGGTGCGGTGCTCGTGGATAACTCGAAGGCAAAGCGCGAACTCGGGATCGAGCACCGCCCGCTTCGGGAGGCAGTTCGTCAATATCTCGAATGGGAGTTAGAGCAGCAGGATATGCGCTCACTTGAGGCAATCCAACAATAACAGGACTGACTCCCGTGAGTCCCCTTCTCTTGACCGAGCGTAATTTCGATTCGCCACGGTAGACCAGCCTAACTTCGGTATGTACTCTGCTGAATAGAGGCTCGATATTCGGCAGTGGGAATTAGTCAGATTCCAGAGATTCCGACCGAGAGATTGGACTGGGTGATCATGAACAAGAGACAAAGTGGATAGATGAAACGAGTCTTTCAGGGTTTGAAACCGTAGAAATCCAGCGTTCAGCCGCTAATCCTGGAACATCTGGCGCATGAATGGAGAGTTGTAAAGAAACAGTCTTTACAGGACCGGTAATCGGACAGAGCACGACGGATCAAGACATTGTCGGCAATAGAAAGAGAACGGATCTTGTGGACTTTAAGGACCGGTGATAGGTTTCCAGGAGTGTGCTGAATACATAGGGCAAATTCAGCAGTGAGATGGGTCCCGATATCTAGCCGAATTCCTGCGGTGGCTCTAGGTGAGGGCAATGAGATCCGTCTCTCGCAGGTGCTTGAGCACTCAATCGTGAATTTCCCGCAACTGTATTGTCTGGTTTCGCTGGGGTGAGTCGGGAATCACGTACTCTGCAAACGCTTGTGATCCATTCTTCGTAGATACGCCGACTTCCATCCAATCACCGGCCCGAAGCCCCTCACAAAGGTCCCACACCAGTTGCGACAGCCAAACTCCGAAGTGTTGATTGCGAGGACAGCCACAGAATCCTCGCCAAGGAGTCCGCCGTGAGTCGAGATATTGTGTCCCCCGACTATCGCAAAGTGGTCCCCAGATACTGATTGTATGTCGGAATCGGAGTAATTGAATGTTTCATGACACTCTGGCCCGCTCCATAGACTAAATGCCTGCGATACGTTGAACGCTTTTGCTTTCGGCGGACGCCTGATTGTGATATTCAAGCGATTGACTGTTCCTTCACCTGAAACATACCCGGATACGTTCTCGATAACTGGTTCCCCAGCGTAGCCCTTGGTAGTCTGTTGGGGGGTAGCTGTCGTGGAAGTAGCGGTAGATGTGTTTTCCAAAGGTTCGTGCGTGGTCGTGGGTGTGGTCGTCGTCGCCGACTGCGTTGTACTGGTCGGTTCACCCCCCACCCTGAGCACCGCAGCCCGCCAGAGCGACCATCGCTGATGCGGACGAAGACAAGATTTCTCGACGAGATACCGGTCCCCTCGTCTCCATATTCAGCGTACTGTTAATCGGTCTACAATATCTTTGGGTGGAGTTATCGCGCGTGGGAACCTTCCAATTCGTCTCTCGAAGAAGAGATCACCCGGGTGCTGCATAGATGCTCCAAAGTCATCAATCGAGTCTGAACCTACTCATTGCTGTCAATAGCCGAGTGCTGAATCTAGGGCGCAAATTCAGCTGGCACCCGTAGTCGTGGGTTCTTAGATACTCGGTCACATCAGTTGCTGTCGAATCGCCATTGCGTGTCGAGCAGCGAGTCAATCGTCGGCAGTATATGCCCCGCCACGGTGCTGAATTCGGTGGACTTCAAGTATCGATTGCTCTCGATCCAACACACAGGCGAGACGATACTGACCCACGCGGAGTTTCGAGAACGGTCCTCCGGTGAGCGGTTCGAGGAAGTCATCAGGCTCACGCCACTCGGATTCGACGATTTCGTCCAGTTTCGACACGATACGATCTTGGACGTGTGGATCGAGGTCCTCGAATTGATCGAGCGCCGAGGGAGCGAACTTCCAGGTCCAGTCCTCACTCTTCGACATCGTCTCTCATCGCGCCAACGACCTCGTCGCGGTTTACCAACCCTTCATCACCGACTCGCAACCCGTGTTCGCTCGCGGCAATCTGCTTCCAACCCTCGCGGGTGAACGCGGGATGTTTGACCGCGTCGCGGATAGCGTATCGCAGAAACTCGCTCCGTGAGTTGAATCCCGCTTCTTTCCACGTGGCGTCGATGTCTTCGAGGAAGGCCTTGCTGATGCGGAGATTGACCTGGGTCATCTCCGGCTCGTCGTCGTTTGGCGCCGTTCCTGCACCGGACATGATATACGTTTAATATACAAACGTATATAGAAAAGCGTTCGGGTTCCGTTGACTGTGACATCGAATCTGGTCGATCATCTGATGGTTCTTGAACGCCCTGGTGCTACCTACTCGATAGTCAACAGTATGGAGCAGGCAGATTTCCGCCCTCTTGACTGCGCAATTGGACTGATTGGCCGGGAACTATGGGGAATGGTGGAGCGGTGAAACCGTTTTCTGGAAAGCCCAAACCGCCGAAAATCCGGGTTTCAGCCCTTAATTGTTGAACATCTGGCGCAGGTGTGGTGAGTTGTAAAGATCGTGTCTTTACAATGCCGTGAGTGGGTAGCGCGCGATCTATCGGGCATTTTCGGCGATAGATAGATATCCTACCCAACGACCCTTGTCGATACTATGGATCGGTGATAGATTTCGAACGCCGTGCTGCATACAGGGCGCATATTCATCAGACAACATCCCACTGAACTTATTGACCCGAGTCCGGGTCCAACCGAAGGCACTTACGTGATACGTTCGTATCACACCATATGAGTACAAACAGTGGCGCCGGCGGTGACGGAGAGATGAAGAAAATAAACGTCAGGGTGCCACAGTCGCTGCTGGCGCAAATTGATGAGGTCTGGGAGGAACGCGGCTACGCGAACAAGTCCGAATTCATTCGTGACGCCCTTCGAGACGCCGTCAATCCCCCGACGCAACTCTCGGCCGAAGCGCTGGAGCACCTCGCCGAGAGTCGCAAACAGCGCGAGCGAGCCGAGACCGTGTCGCAAGATGACGTGAAAGACCGGTTGGGCATCGATGACTGAGGTCGAGTGGACACCGAAAGCCCTTGATTTGTTGGACGGCCTCGAAACAACTGCTCAGGAGCGACTGGTCAAGAAACTCGACGAGGCGAAAGACTGGACCTCCCATCGCCTCGAGAAGCTTACCGGGTATCCGTACTACAAGCTCCGGGCCGGCGACTATCGTGCCATCATCACGTGGGACCAAGCCGACGACGTCCTCATCGTCGAAGCAGTCGGCCATCGGCGGAATATCTACGACCGTCACCTTCCGCCCTGATTCGGCTGTTTCTCATCGAATCACAGTGACCGTGCGAGATAG
>Ga0207797_1001295_pt1 | contig 18195 bp, 15 predicted proteins | sample PRCRCaboRojoPR_6_FD_187275 | JGI IMG/M metagenome (GOLD analysis project Ga0207797, IMG submission 187275) | Marine sediment microbial community from Cabo Rojo, Puerto Rico - PR CR 10% Liquid 1 (SPAdes) | ecosystem: Environmental > Aquatic > Marine > Coastal > Sediment | place: Cabo Rojo, Puerto...
AGAGGGGGCTGAGGTCCAGGTCGTGGGGGCCGGTGAAGAAGTGGGCGTTTCTGAGCTCCCGGACCCCCGCCATCACCCCTCTTTCCGTCGAAGGCGAGGCGTTGAGGAGGTAGACGAGACAGATGAGCTCCAGGAGAGGGTGATCCACGGGTTCCCAGTGGGCGTGTCTTTGCCGGAGCAGGCGGCGCGCCCCGGGCTCCAGGAGCAGGTGCTCTCCCAGGAAGGGAAGCAGGATGCCGTCTGGAGGGTTCGGGTGCGCGCCGGCGTTCCGGCAGAGAAGATCGACGTCGCGCCCGGCCAGCGCGTCCCAGTACTCGGGAGGCACGTCCACGGCTTCACCGGAGGGCTTTCTGTCCGGCGGCGGCTCCCGTCTCCGCCGCTCCTGCATCTCCAGGTAGGCCCGGCTGAAGGGGTAGGGGCCGGACTGAAAGCGGCGGCAGGGGTAGGCGGGGCATTCCCGGGAGCAGTGGTCGATCCCCCGCTCGACGGCGCAGGCCAGGATGGGGCAGGGGGCGCCGAGGATCCGCTCCTGGGCCTGGAGCTTTCTTCGGGCCGCAACGCTGCGGCCCGGCCCGCAGCTGGAGCAGGCCCCCGACGCGTTCAGGCCGCAGGCGTCGCAGTCGATTCCGCAGGCTCCGGTGGGCATGGGGTGAGCTCCTCTTCCGCCGCCCGCCCTTTTCCCCGGGAGGCGGCCTCGGCGCGTGCGCGCCCCAGTGCGCGTCCGTTGGCGACCATTATCCGCAAACGGAGCGGAAGGGTCAAAGAAAAACCCGGCAACGCACAGAAGGAGAAAGCATGAACCCCTGGCTTGTCCTTCCGCCTGCAGGGATCCTGCTGGCCGGCCTTCTCTGGTTCGAGTCCCGCGGCCCGCGTGCGGGTGTGCTGGCCTTCAAGACCCCGTTGTCCGTCCTGTTCGTCGTCACCGCCTCGGCCCAGGCCTTCTCCATGCCGCTCTACCACGGGCTCCTTCTGGCCGGCCTCGTCTTCTGCCTCCTCGGGGACGTTTTTCTCGCCCTTCCCGGGGACCGGGCATTTCTGGCCGGACTCGTCGGTTTTCTCCTGGGGCACCTGCTCTACGGGGCGGCCTTCTTCGTTACGGCCGGGCTCGAGCCGTCGAGCCTCGTCGCCCTGTTCCCCCTGGCAGCCGCCGGGTGGGGGGTCTGGCGGTGGCTCCGGCCCCGCTTGAACGGCATGCGGACGCCGGTGGCGATGTACATCGTGGTGATCAGCGTGATGGCGTGCGGGGCCTTCGGCTTTCTGGGAGAGGATTTCCGCGGCGGTCCGGGCCGGTTCCTGGTGGTCGGAGGCGCAGCCGCCTTCTACCTGTCCGACCTCTTCGTGGCCCGGGACCGATTCGTCCGCAAGGGTGTCGAGAACCGATGGGTCGGGCTTCCCCTGTACTATGCAGGCCAGTTCATGCTGGCCTTTTCTCCCGGTCTCCTGGCCTGAGTCCGGACAGAAGTGGGGTGCCGGCGGGCATGGGACGCAAATACGCCTCTTACAACGAGCTCCGGGGGACCGAGCGTGAGGGCCTGGACTACCGCGTCCGCGTTCGGACGGGGTTGTCGGGGATCGCCCTCATGGCCCCTCACGGCGGGGAGATCGAGCCCGGGACCACGGAGATCGCCGAGGCCGTAGCCGGGCGCGAGCACGCCTTTTACAGCTTCGAGGGGTTGAAGCCCGATCACAACCTGGATCTCCACATCGCCAGCACGCTCTTCGACGAGCCCCGCGGCCTGGGGGAGGCGGCCGGGGCGGCCACCGTGATCACCGTCCACGGCTGCAGGGAAAGGACGCCCGTGGTTCTCGTGGGAGGGTTGGACACGACGCTTCGAAAGGCCCTGGCCTCGGCGCTGGAAGAGGCCGGGTTCGCCGTACGCGAGGACCCCCGGCTCCCCGGCCGGAGCCCCTTGAACCTCTGCAACCGGAGCGCTAGGGGCCGCGGGGTCCAGCTGGAGGTGTCCCGCGGGCTGCGCCGGACCTTGTTTCCCGGCCTCACGAGGTCCGACCGAAAGGCTCCTTTGCCCCGCTTCGAGCGCTTGGTCGCCGCCCTGCGCCGGGCGCTCTCGGCCCGGGCCGGAGGGCGCTTCGCCGCTCTCGAGTAGACCGCCGGAAGGTCACAGCCCCGGGCAACGGACTTTTCTGTAGTACGACCCCGAGAGGTAAACGGCTGCCAGGGGGTTGTGCCCGGTGACCCGGTCCTTGACCGCCAGCACGGTGGTCGGGGCCTCGGCATAGCGGAAAAACAGGGAGTCGTGCCCGACACAGAGACCGAGCAGGACGTTGAGCTCCGTCTTTTCCGCGTTCAGGAGCCGGGCCTGAAAAACCGGGTTGCACATGGGTTCCCCGTCCTCCAGCCGGATGGTCTCCTCGGGGGCGAGATCGAGGAACCGCTTGGGCGTCCGTCCGGCCTTGCACACCGCGGACACCACCTCGAAGCCCCGGTCCCGGAGGATGCCTTCCACCAGCCCGGCCTCGTGGGTGAGGCCCATGCAGAAGGCCAGGCCGAGCCTGCGGTAACCCATCTTTCCGGCGAACTCGCAGGTCTCCACGATCCGCGTCTTGGTGGGCTGCATCACGTAGGGCCGCTGGTGGCGGTTGGCGTAGCATTCCGCCTCCTGGACGGAGGCCTGACGGGCGAACTCCCGGAGGGGTTCTTCCGCGTACTCCCGGTTGGCACGCTCGAGCAGATCGCCGCGCGTCAGCGTGGGGCAGCCCCGCGCGCCCAGCCCCGTTTCGGTCATGCAGACCCTCTCCTCCCGGGGCGTGGCGCAGGAAGCGCACGAGGCCGGAGGACGGGCTTTGTTCCCTTCGTCCATGAGATTCCCTCGCCTGATCGGATCGGAGCTCCTCAGAAGCGATCCATGTGCGTGAACTCCTCGATCTCCCGACGCTTGGGGGCCTTGGACTCCTGGGCGGGCACGCCCACCGGGATCATGGCCGCCACCTCGTAACCCTCCGGCACGCCCAGGACGCCCCGGGCCGCGTCGTGGTCGAAGAGCCCGACGATCACCGTTCCCAGCCCCTGAGCGTAGGCGGACAGGCAGATGGACTGGGCGGCGATGCCGAGGTCGAACAGGAACCAGTCGCCGAACTTCGTGGTGACCTCGCCCTTGTAGTACCCCGAGCTGTGCAGCTTCGCGCAGAGCACCAGGATCGCCGGGGCGCTCGGAAAACCTTTGCCGGCGGGGTTGGTCTTGGGGACGGTTTCGTGGAGCTTGCCCTTGACCTCCGGGTCGCGGACCACGACGATCTCCCAGCACTGGGTGTTGGCCCAGGAAGGGGACCAACGAACGGCCTCCAGGATCCGCTCGAGCTGTTCTTCCGTGAGGTCCCGGTCCTCGAACTTGCGAATGCTTCTCCGGCCCTTGATCACTTCCATGAATGCGCTCATCAGTTCCTCTCCGTGTCCGCAGGTTGTTGAAGTTCTACGGCGGCGCCTACTCCCCGACCCCGAATCCCTTGAGGAGCCCCTTCACCTGGTCCTTCACCTGGTCCTCGGTCGACCTGGATTCCCCGTCCCCGCCCTGGTCCGAACCGGGCTGGAGCATCTGCTTCAGCTGGGACGCGTCCGGCACACCCTCCTTCAGCCCCCCTTCGATCATGCCCTTGAGGTCGGGGCGGAACTTGGGGTTGTCGAAGGGACCCGTCACGAGAACGGGTACCCGGATGCCGCTCCGCTTCTTCGTGTCGCCCTGCCCCTTCATGGTGGCCACCATCTTCGGCTCCACCCGGAGGTCCAGGACCTCCTTCACCAGGTCCGCCGTTCCGGTGGTGACGACCCGGAGAAAGGGCGACTTGAGCTCGGTGCCGGGGGTTTTGACCACACCGTTTCGGATGGTGAACGGTGCGGAGAGCTCGGAGAAGTCCGTTTTGGGCCGGTCGTCCGTCTGCGCTTCGGCCGTTCCGAAGGCCGACTGAACGTTTCGGACCATGCCGGCCAGGTCGATGCCCACGACGGCGCCGTCCTGGAAGAGGAGCTCCCCCTTGCCGTTCAGCGCCTGCTTGATGGGCTCGGGGCGGTCCCCCACGGTGCGGACGGCGATGTCGCCCCGCACGTTTCCCTCGATGACGTCCTTCCCCGCAAGGTCCTGCACCAGCGGTCCTGCCTGGATGCCGCGCAGCTTGGTGGAAAAACGGCTCTTCGGGGACCCGCCCCGGACATCCGCCTCCGCGTCGGCCTGGATCGTCCCTTCGTACAGTTCGGCCTCCAGCGGGTCCAGTCGGATCAGGCCGTCCCGGGCCGTGACCTCGAGGACGATGTCCCGGACGCTGAGCCCTTTCGCCTGGAGGGAGCCCACGCGAACGGCCCCGTCCAGGATCAGCTTTCGGAGGGGCTCGTAGTCGATGGGCTCGGCCTTTCCGGAAGGTTCGGGGGGCGCCTCTTTCTCTGCGGCCTCGCCCTTCTTCGGCGGCGGCAGGTAGCGGTCGAGGTTGATCCGGTCGAGCTCCATGTCGAAGGCCAGGTCGGGTCTGGAGAACGCCTTGGCCTGTGCGGAGAAGGTCAGCTCGGACTCGTCGAGCGCAAGGATGCCGTCCTCGAGGGAGACCGCCTCCGGGGTGCCCGACACACGGACGTCGAGGGACAGCCGCTGGAGCACGTCCGGGTCCGAGGTGGAGACCGGCAGCTCCCGGCCGAGGGTGTCGAAGACCGCCCGGGGGGAAAACGCCGGAATCCGGAGACCGAGGTCGTAGCGTTTGGCCGCGCCCAGGGACTCCACGGAGCCCTTCAGGTGGAGGTTCACACGATCCAGTGCGGTGAGCTGCAGGTCGAGGGGGATGGAGGCCTGCATGGGGTCCTTGCCCAGAGGCCCGACGGTTCCCTCCAGGTTGACGGGCTTCCCGTCCAGGAGCACCGAAAAGAGCAGGTCGACGGGCCGATCCAGGGAGACGTTCTGGAGCTTCAAGGAAAGGTCGGAGACCTCGTTGCGCGTGCCCGCGGCGTGATCGATGTACAGGAGGTCGCCGGACACGGAGAAGTCCCCCACGGCCAGGTCCTCGAGAGGAAGCCCCGGCTCGAAGGAACCCTCCGTATCGGCCGGGGCCTTCTCCCCGGCCCCTTCCGGAGGGGCCTCGCCGCCCAGGCCTTCCCAGCTGGTGCGGCCGTCCTCGGCCTTTTCCAGGTTCACCTGGACGCCTTCCAGGACGAACCGCTTCACCTGAAGGTCCCGGGAGATCAGAGGGAGAAGCTTGACGCGCACCTCGAACGACTTCACGGACAGGAGGTCCTCCCGCTCAAAACCGGGCGGGTTGCCCAGGTGGAGGTCGGAGAGGGCGAGTCCCGCCCAGGGGAAGAGAGAGAGGTCCAGGTCTCCGGCCAGTCGAAACGGCCTGCCCGTGGCCTCGCTCACCTTCTTCTCGATCACGGGCTTGTAGCTTTCCACGTCCACGAACAGGGGAACCACGAGCAGGGCGACGATGACGAGGCCGACGAGACCTCCAACGAGAATCAGGATCCACTTCAGCGCGCGTTTCATAGAAGAACCCCCATGCCCGTAGCGGAGCGCCTGTGCAGGCCGGGCGGAGAATGAAACCGGCGTGAGAGAGGATCCTCTCACCGCCGGCTCCTGGTGGATGAATGAGGTTCCCGGGGCGCCCCGCGAAGGGAACGCAGTGGATCGCTCGCCTGGGAGGCGCCCCGGGTCCGGGAAAACGGGATCAGTAGATGGGGTTCAGCTGAACCCGCCGGTTCTTGGCCATGTTCGCGTCGGAGGTGTTGGGCACGGCCGGTTTGGACTCGCCGTAGCCCCTGGCCGTCAGCCGGTCGGCGTCGATGCCCGCCTCGATCAGAAAGTCCCGAACCGCCCGGGCCCGCCGCTCCGAGAGCTGCTGGTTGTAGCTCTCCGACCCCCGGTTGTCCGTGTGTCCCTGGATCTCCACCCGCACGCCGGGGTTCATCTCGAGCACCTCGACGACCTCCTGGAGGATCGCGTACCCGCGGGCCTTGATCTCAGCCTCGTTCGTGTCGAAGTAGAGGCCTTCCAGGACCCAGCAGCCCCGGTCGTCGACGTGTGCGCCCTTCGGGGTCCCCGGGCACTTGTCCTGGTAGTCGTAGACGCCGTCGCCGTCCGTGTCCAGGGGACACCCCACCGCGTCCACCTCGACGCCCGAGGGGGTTCCCGGACACTTGTCCAGGTAGTCGTAGACGCCGTCGCCGTCCGTGTCCAGGGGGCATCCCACCGCGTCCACCTCGACGCCCGAGGGGGTTCCCGGGCACCGGTCCTCGTTGTCGTAGACGCCGTCGCCGTCGCTGTCCACGGGGCCCGTGCCCTTGGCCAGGAAGACCCTCGTGACGAAGTTGGCCATGCCTTCGGAGGAGGCGATGTCCTTGGCGTTCGTGCTGAAGCCGCACCCGCTCGCCTGGGCGACCCGATCCATGAGCTGGATTCCGGCCGGGTTGTCCCCCACCGTCACCGTGTAGATGCAGATTCGATCGCCGAACGCGTTCTGGAGGGCCTCCGCGGAGGCCACCGAGGACGTGTCCGTCTCCAGGCCGTCGCTCACCACGACGAGGGCGAGGTCTCCGGGGGCCCGCTCGAGGTCGCCTTTCGAGGCGTCGAGCGCAGCGGCGAGGGGGGTCATGCCGCCCCCCGTCACGGGGGCCACGGCCCCCTGGAGCCCGTCCTTGGTGTAGCCGGTCATCCCGTACACGAGATCGCTCCCGCGGCTGAAGTTCTCGCCCACGGTCCGGAGGCCGGCGGTCAGCTCCAGGTCCGGGATCGTCCGGTTCATGCGGTTGACGATGCCCTTGGCCAGGTCGATCTTGCGGTGCGCGTCATAGGTGCCGTACATGGTGCCGGAGGCGTCCAGGATCACGAGAAAGGAGCTCACCTTCTGGACGTACTCGCCGGAGTCGACGAGCGGGTTGAGGTTGACGGGCGTGAAGTCGTGAACGGGCGCCTTGGTTCCTCCGGCGCAAGCACCCAGGGCCAGCGCCAGGGTCAGGGCCGTCAACAGGTGCACTGTTCGTCCGAGTTTCATGAGAGGTACCTCCTTCCGGGTCACGAGAGATGGCCGGGGCGAACGGATGCCACGGTCCCCGCGGGAAATGGGTTGACGGAACGATACCACAAAAACCGCTTTCTTTCCAAAAAAAGCAAGTGCCGGATGCACGGCCGGCGGAACGGCTCGCCCGCGCCCCGCACTTGCTCAACCGCCGCTGGGAGAGGCCTGGTCCTTTCGAAAGGACGAGGGAGGGTCTCCGTATGGGGGGCTGTCTGCAGCGTTGTCATCGTTCGGAGGTTCCAAATCCGATTCGGTGTGGACGGCACATCGAACCGGGTCGAAGGGCTGGACCGGGGGACGACGGCCGTCCGGGACGCAGGGGACCGCATGAGGTCCTGCGCGGACGGGGCTTTCTGTGGGGGCGCCGGAAGTCACCTTGCCGGACCCTCTCGGTCCGTGTCATCCGATGAGGGGTGTGGAGGCATCCCGCTACATCTTGACCGAGACCTCCAGGGGTACGTCGTAATAGGTGACGTTCTGGGTCAGGCTCGACTCGATGTCGAAGTCCGGGTCCGTCTCGAGCCGGTGGGTGCACTCACCGCAGTCCCAAAACTCCCAGCCCTTGCGGACCGCCAGGTCCAGGCATTCGCGATAGTTCGGGCACAGGGCGTTTCGAAACCCGTATCGGTGGATCGGTCTGCGTCTCGCTTTCATGGTCTCTTCCCTCCCTTCTTCCCGTTTCCGTCAACGACCGTTTTCGGCTGCTCAGACGCGGAGGCGACAGGGAACAGCTTCTGTTTCCACTCGAGGATCAGCCCCTGGCCGGGCTGCTTCCTGCGGGTTTTTCATCGCCGTACAGGCTTCGCTCGACCAGCATCAGGATCTCGTGGGCCGTGGTCTCGTGCTTGGAGGCGAAGTGGGTCGCCCCGGCCGAGTATGCGGCCTCCTCATACTCGGGTTCGTGAAAGCAGGTGAGAACGAGGACGGGCAGCTCCGGGAGCCGTCGTCGGATCCTGCGGGTGACCTGCAGGCCGTCCTGGCCGGGCAGCTTGAGGTCCGTCAGGACCAGGTCGGGGGAGAAGCGATCCAGCTGCTCCAGGGCCGCCTCTCCGGCGTCACACTCGAGCAGGCTCACGCCGGGGAATCGCTCGGCAAGGAGCCCGCAGAGCGTTGCGCGGAAGTGCGGATCGTCCTCGATGATCAAAATTTTGGTCATAGGTGCGACCCGCACCGGTCCATGAAGGTCCCCTTCTGTTTTCAACGTCCCGTTCTGCTTATCAAGTTTACGAACGCGGGGTTCTGTGGTAAATGGGGTGACAACCCCATTTTGCCCCCAAAAACACCCCAACCGCGGTGGTGCGTACAAGGGGGGACCCGGATCGTTTCGAGAAAAGGGGGGGCGTTTCCCCGAGGAAAGCTGGAATGGCGGAAAAACCCTGTCGCATCGTGCTCGCAGAGGATCACGCGATCCTGCGTGAGGGCCTGAGGGCGCTTCTGTCCGCCGAGCCGTCCATGGAAATCGTCTGTGAGGCCGAGGACGGGCGCGATGCGCTGCGCTGTGTGGCCAGCCACACCCCGGATTTGATCCTGATCGATCTGGCCATGCCCAAGATGAACGGGCTGGAGGCGATTCGGGAGATCCGCAGGCACCACGGGGGGACCAAAATCCTGGTGCTGACCGTGCACCGAAGCGAGGAGTACGTGCACGCGGCCCTGGAAGCCGGCGCCGACGGGTATGTTCTCAAGGATTCCACCCACGCGGAGCTCCTCATGGCCATACGACACGTGCTTTCGGGACGGAGGTATCTGGGGCCCGGGGCGTCGGAAATGGTGATCGAGGGATACCTGGAGGGCCGGAAGAGCCTGGGGCGGAGGTCGGTCCTGGACACGCTGACCCAGCGGGAGCGGGAAACCCTGAAGCTCATCGCCGAAGGGTACCGCAATCGGGAGATTGCCGACTTCCTGTGCATCAGTGTCAAGACCGTGGAGAAGCACCGGGGCAGCCTGATGCGGAAGCTGAATCTGCACAACTCCGCCGCCTTGACGGCGTTTGCGATGGAGAAGGGGCTTCTGAGCCGATAGGGCTACGACGCCCGCTTCAGGGGCCAGGTCACCCGGATCGACGTCCCCTTTCCTTTTCGCGCGTTCAGTTCGAATTGCCCGCCGGAGAACCGGCAGCGCTCTCGAATGCTGTGCAGCCCGATCCCTTCGTTTCCCTCCGCAGGGTCCGGGACCGCATTCGGGTCGAAGCCGACCCCGTCGTCCTCGACCGTCAGTGCGAGCGCCTCCTTCTCCCTGAGCAGGGACAGGCGGACACGGCGCGCGCGGCTGTGCTTGGCCACGTTGTTCAAGCTTTCCTGGAACACCCGGTAGATCACCGTCTTGAGCTCATCCGGGACGTCCCGCTCCTCCACGAGCAGCGTCTTCTCCATGGAGACGTCGGCGTGGGCCTGCTGGAACTCGCGGCAGAGCCAGTTGATCGTGGGGACGATGCCCAGGTCGTCCAGCATGGAAGGGCGCAGATCGGCCAGGATCCTCCGCATCTCCTCGATGGTTCTGCGGATCAGGGTGACGACCTCCTCGAGCGTGGCTCGATTGTCCCCGGGGCGGTTTCCGTCGAGCCCCATGAGGAAGGACTCGACGCGAAACTTGATCGCTCCCAGCAGTTGACCGAGCCCGTCGTGCAGGTCCCGGGCGATGCGCTTGCGCTCCTTCTCCTCGGCCGAGAGTATGCGGGAGGAGAGCAGGCGAAGCTCGTTCTCCATCCGCTTCCGCCCCGTGATGTCCGCCACGTTTCCGAGGATGCTGGGCCGGCCCTTGTAGCGAACCAGGCTGACCCGGCGGTTGACCCAGATGATCCGGCCGTCGCCTGTCAGCGCGCGGACCTCGTACTCGTTCGGGGCCTCTTCCCCCCTCAGCCGCTTGCCTCGGATCTCGCGGATCCCGGGACGGTCTTCCGGGTGGACGAGCTGAAGGGTTTCCATGCCGATCATCTCGTCCCGGTCGTAGCCGAAGATGCGGGCGAGCCGCTCGTTGGCGAAGAGGATCCTGCCGTCCTGCTGCATGTAGACCCCGGTCAGGGAGGCCTCCACCAGCGTGGCGTAGAGCTCCTCCGACTCGCGCAGGGCCTCCTGGGCCTTCCCCCGTTCGACCATCTCCCGGCGAAGCACCTCGTTGGTGGCCTCCAGCTCGGAGGTGCGCTCCTGCACGCGGAGCTCGAGCTCGGCGTGAGCGGCCTGAAGCTCTTTTCGGCTTCGACGGAGACCGGCGTCGAGAAGGCTGTAGGGCATCTTCAGCCCCGTGTACACGATGGCCCGGTAAATGAGGAAGTAGCTGATGATCTTGAGGTAGTGCCCCAGCATGTTGAAGGAGGTGTAGGGGCCCCGGTACAGGGTGAAGCTGAGCTCCGACGCGATGGTGGCGAAGATGGAGGCGAGGAGGAGGTGGAAGATGGCCCGGTCGAAATGCCGCCGTACCCGATAGAGCTGGAAGGCCGCGACCAGCAGGATCCCGGATATGGCATACTCGGCCGCGATCTTGAACGGGGTGAGCCCCTGTCCCTCGATGAAGCAGTCGGGAAACACGTCCCAATGGAAGACGGCGCCCAGGAGCAGGGTGGTGGCACCCGCGTAACCCAGGACGAGAGGGGCGAGGCGCAGGCCGCGCCGGACAAACAGAGGGGCCATGAGAAGCGACAGGCTCTCCATGCCGCGCGCCGCGATCCACAGCTCGGTGGCCGTGTTGCTGCCGAGCCCGGAAAACACGTTCATTCCCTGGTAGGCCAGGGTGTGGACGAGGTCCAGAAGGCCGACGAAGGGGTAGGCGATGCCCAGGAAAAGGAAGTACTTGTTCTCGAGGAAATGCCGCGAGTTCCATCCCACCATGAAGATGCCGAACGCGACGACGAGGCTGAAGGTCTCCGCGATGCTGTGAAACAGGAGGTAGCTGTGGAGGCGGCACAGGTACAGCCCGAGGAGGAGGACCACGGCGCCGGATGCCGCGGCCAGGAACCTCGCCCGGGTGACCTCTTCCGGTTTGCTCTCCATTCGGTTTCGTCTCCTCCCTCCGGGTGTGCGCTTCACCCGTCACCATGGGGCGCGCGGACCTGTGGGACGTTTCTTCAGATCCGCACCCCGGCGCAGGACGAGCGGGGCCTCCCCCGTTTCACTTCCTGCACGGGTTTGACATACCACGGGTTGGAGGCCGAATCATCGGGTGCAGGTCCGCAACGGCGATCGCCGCGGGGCCTCCTCCACGGTGTCTGTCCCGGGAGCCTTCCGGCGGATCTCCTCCCGGAGGAGGTCGTGGCGCTCCTCCGTCCCCACCGGGGTTCCGATCTCTGCCCGGGGCCGGGAGAGATCGCCCTGAAAACCGGCGTCCCCCGCGGGATCGGCGTGTTCCGGGCCCGGCTGGAGACGGCCGTGGCGAGCTTCGACATCACCCTCCCCCTGAACCGCGCTCTCCGGGCCCGGAAGGAGGAGAGTGTCGTGCCCTGACGGACGGAGGGCCGCTCAGGTGATGGCGCACTGCTGAATGATGCCCCTCGTTCTGCCGCGGAGCTTCTTCGCCTCCCCGTCCCCGTTCTCGAGCGCGCTTTCCAGCGCGTCGAGCACGTCGTAGTAGAGGTTCCAGCCGCGCCGCTCCCGGTCGCAGGCCCGCTCGAGCGGGCTCTCCTCCCCGCCCGTGAAGGCCAGGGTCCCGGCGATCCGCTGCGCCCCCTCCCGGACCAGGCGCAGCCCCTCTTCGGTCCGGCCGGACGAGAAACGGGACGCGGCCCGCAGAGCGGACCGGAGGTGGACCACGGTCTCCGGAATCCGTGAGATGAACCCGCCCGTGAAGGGATCCAGCGTTTCCTTGAGGGAAGAGACCGGATCGGCGAGCGCACGTGCGTAGGCGGAGAAGAGCAGGATGCGGACGTCGTCGCCGATGAGCTTGGAGAGGTGGGCGGAGCGCACGGCGTCCGCGGCGAACGAGGCCTTGTCGTGCCGCATGATGAGGCCGGGCTCGTGGAGGTAGGCCGGCAGGGGAGCGTCCCCGGCCAGGCTCGACAGGAGGAAGGCCTGGTCCTCGGCCCGGCCGATGAAGGACGGCGTGAAGGGCCGGTGCCTGCGAAGCGCATCCACCAAAACGCCCGTGGTCCCTCCGGTCACGTGGACCCGCTGGATGCAGGTCTTCCCGCCGTCGGGTGTGTGGGGCCCGTAGCGGACCATCATCTCCGCCTCGGTGGACAGGGCCTGGGGGAGGGCGCTGTGGAAGACGAGCTCCTCCCCGGAGGGCGGGTGCACAGGGAAGCGCACGTCCGGGGTGAAGAGCCCCTTGTGGATGTCGCCCTCGTTGACCAGCGCCCCGGCCAGAAGGCCGAGCTCCACGGGGCGCCCCCGTGCGTCCTTTCCGGCGGCCCCCCACAGGGGGGATGTCAAATGCTCCAGGGCCGAGGCCCCGGTTTCGGCCACCAGGCGCTCCTGGGGAAAGACCTGGTCCAGGTCGATCTTGAAGGTCGCACGCACCGAGGGGTCCACGAGCAGCTGCCACAGGGGGGCCACGGCCTTCAGAAAGGTGTAGTGGCGGCCGTACTCCCCGTCCACGCCGAACACCTCGGGAAACCCGGCCCCCGGATGAACCCCGCCCAGGTACCGGTCGGCCGCCGGCTGCAGCACCTCTTCGCCGAGACGCCGGGTGTCCGACTCGGTGAAGGCGAACACGTGCAGGTGCTCGAAGCCCCCGAAGCGCCGGATCTCGTCCCGAATGTAGTCCCGGGCCAGACGCTGGAGCCCGTCGTGGGTCACCGAGACCGAAAGCAGGCAGACCGCGCGGCGGTCCGGCGCGAAGGTCCCGCGCCGCTTCTCGAACGCCATGGCCTCGTCCAGGCCCCGCAGACCGTACAGGATCTCGTTGCTCTCCGGAGGCGTCCCGATCGGAATCGGGTGATCGTACCAGGTCTTCTGGGGCTCGCCGAGCACCGGCTCGAGGCGCCGCCTCAGGTCGTCCGGGAGGGCGCCTTCGCGGTTCAGAGACTCGGCGGGCGGGATCGTGAGCAGGACGTTGGCCGTGAACAGGACCTGCCGGCCGGGATCGTCCAGGGGAGCGGGGTTGGGGGAGTCGATGCGGACGGTGCGCGCCCCGCGCAGATCCCGAATGCGCTTCTCCTCGCGGCCTCGAACCCCGGCGGCCTCCGGAAAGAAGACGGCCCAGGTCCTCTCTGCGGTCTCCCACGGGTCCCGGCCCGCGTCCGGGCCGCTCGCCCAGGCCGCGGCGTCGCGAAGGCGCTCGAGGAAGCCCGGGGCCTCATCGCAGGCGCGCTGAACCTCCATCCTCACCCGGGACAGCCCCTCGAGGTAGTGCTGCGCGACCCCCCGCCAGTCGGGATCCCTCTGCAGGCGATCCAGGACCTCCCGGGCCCGGGAGGCCGCTGCGTGCCCGGGACCGCACAGGGCGATCAGGAAGGCGGCGTTCAGGCGGCGGGCCCGTCCCGACTCGTCGCAGGCCCCTTCCAGAAGCTGGGCCTGCGCGTCCACGGCCGCCGGCCCCGGTCGTCCCGGTGCGGCGGAGGCCGCGAGGAAGTCTAGGATGGTTTCGAACGGCTTCATGTCCGGCTCCCTGGGTGTTGCGTCCCATCCTACACGGAACGCTCGGGTTTTCAAGGGGGCGGGGCCCTTGGAGATTGACGCATTCGCAAAAACCCGCTCACGCGCCGCTGGTAGCGTTATCACCTGTTGAAATGCCAAGGGCGGATCTCGAGGCTCCGGGCTTTTTTCGACAACATCAAGATTGACACCTCCCCCAGGGTCGTCTACGCTTCTCATCTGCTGCCAAAACGGGTGGAAACCGGCTCTGCTTGTCCGGAATGCAGGGGTTCATCCTCTGCTCGGGCGCCCACGGATCCAGTCCTCCTCCCCGGCCTGCATGATCACCTGCATCGAGCTCACGGGCCGGGCCGGGACCGTCGCCTCCGAGGCCTTTGACGCATTCGCAAAAACCCGCTCACGCGCCGCTGGAGACGATATAACCGATTGAAATCCCAGGGCAGATCTCGAGGATTCGGGCAATTTGCGACTCCATCACCTTTCGCTTCACCGGGATCTTCATGATCGTGGGGAAGGGTCGAGGGGGGAGACCGGCGGCGTTCCCCCCGCGCAGACGCCCGGGGAGGCCCCGTCGGGGGAAGGAGGCGGACGACCGTGATCGACCGGCTCGTTCAGATGATCGGGGCAGCCTACGCCTGGGCCTCGGCCCAGCCCCTGTTCATTCAGATCCCCATCGGCCTTGCGATCTTCCTGGCGGGGCTCTACCTGGCTGGCTGGGTTCTCGGCCTCGTCTTCCTCACCGTGTTGAACCTCCGCGACCGGAAGAACCGGAAGGATTCCGCCGGGTGAGACGCGGTCCGGTCGGCCGGGGCCTTCACCGGACGCGCGGATGCTGCGGGCGAGGCCCGGAGGCTCAAGCGCCGGGGGTTCCCGGGGAACCCTTCAGGCCGTGCTTGCGGATCTTCCGGGTCAGGGTGGACAGGCTGATGTCCAGGGCCCGGGCCGCGTCCTCCTGCCGGGGGTATCGATGGAGCGCCTCGGAGAGAAGGGCCTTCTCGTATCCCTCGAGCTCCTCCTTCAGCGGCCTCACGCACCGGCCCGGCCGGCCTCCCTCGATCTCTCGAACGGTCGCGGTCCGCCGGGCTTTCTTCAGCCGCCCGGGCAGATCCTCCACCCGAATCAGATCGCGGCCCTGAAGGATGACCAGGCGCTCCACCAGGTTGGCCAGCTCCCGAACGTTCCCGGGCCAGCCGTAGCCCGTGAGCGCGTCCACGGCCTCGGGACTGATCCAGGTGCTGGTGCCGTACCGGAGATTGAACTGCTCGAGGTGGTGGTAGAGGAGCTCGGGAATGTCCTCCCTCCGATCGCGAAGGGGCGGGATGGTCAAGGGGACCACGTTCAGCCGGTAGAAGAGATCCGGCCGGAACCGGCCCTCCGCAACCATGCTCTCCACGTCCCGGTTCGTCGACGCGATGATGCGGGTGTCGACCGGTTTTTCCTCGACCGCGCCGACCCTCAACACGGACCGGGCCTCGATGACGCGCAGGAGCTTGGGCTGGAGCTCCAGCGGGAGGTCGCCGATCTCGTCCAGGAGGAGCGTCCCCCCGCGGGCGCTCTCCAGGAGTCCCTCCTTGCCGTTTCTCCGGGCGCCCGTGAAGGCCCCCGGCTCGTACCCGAACAGCTCGGACTCCATCAGATGGGCCGGAATGGCGCTGCAGTTGACCGTGAGAAACGGTCCTTGGCAGGAAGGGCTCCGCTCGTGTATAATCCGTGCAAACAGCCCCTTGCCGACACCGGTTTCTCCCGTCAGCAGCACGGGACAGTCAAACAGGGAGAGCCTTTCGATCCGATTGAAGAGATCGACCATCTGCGGGCTGGCGCCCACCACCCGGCTCTGGGCCGGATGGAACGCCGTGTGGTCCCCGAAGAAGCTCTCCAGCTCCCGCAGGGACTGGGTTCCCTGCACGCTGCGCATGATGGTGGCCAGCCGGATGACGTGCTGACGCTTGTCGTAGACGGGGAATGCGCTGGAGAAGAGCTTCTTCCCGGCCATGGTGGTGACCGTGGCCGTGGAGGGCCGCTTCCGCCGGAGCAGCCGCAGAATGGACGAGTTGTCGATGATCCCCTTGTCCACGGCGTCCTGCACGTGAACGTCCAGAAAGTGCTGGGAGCCGAGCCCCGTGATGTGCTCGAAGGCGCTGTTCACCCTTGTCATGACGCCGTCGGAATCCGCCACGCAGATCCCGTAGGTGCAGTGTTGAATGATGGCCTCGGACTCCAGCGAGAACTGCGGTTTGATTCCCATGGGTCTCCCTCGAACGGATACGGCCCGGTCGGGCAAAAGTGGCGGTTGCTCAAAAATGACGGGTCGGTTTTGGCGATCCGGCCTCCTTTCCGGTGTTTGCCTCCCCTCCCCCCGGCGCAGGGGGCGGAGATTGTTTCACAAAGCATTCTTGCGGGTTATACAACGCTTTTCCCTGTTTTGCAAAGGATTCGTCGATTCGGCACGCAATTTGGATGACGGGCTCGTTGAGGTGGCTTTTCGAAAAGGGGCCGAGCGGCCGCGAGCCGATACAGTCTCTTCGAGCCCCGAGGATGCGGGAGCAACCCTGCACGCCGTTGAGGCGGGCAGGTCTGGGTACCGTTACAACCCATTCATAGGGCGCGCGGGAGGACACCGGGTCTTCCACCGACCGCGCCCGTCCCGACAAAAGGAGGGGAAAGACATGGGGAAGAAACGATTTTTTGCAGTGTGTACCTTGGTCCTCGGTGTGCTTCTGGTCCTGCCGTCGGCTTCGACCGGCGTCCTTGCGGCGGAGGAGGGCGATCCCATCGTGGTCGGCGCGCCGATCCCCCGGGCGAGCGCCTACGGGCAGAACGGTGAGCGGGGCATGATCCTGGCCGCCGAGGAGATCAACGCGGCGGGCGGCGTCAAGCTCAAGGGCAAGATGTGCCCCATCGACCTGCAGATCATCGACAGCCGGGACGAGGAGCCGGGCGTTCCCACCAGCTCGGTGCTCCTGGCCATCGAGAAGCTGATCCTCCAGAAAAAGGCCGACGTGATCGCCGGCGGGCCCTGCATGAGCGAGTGCGGCATGGCGGCCCTGGATCTCTACGCCCGCTACAAGATCGTGGACATCGTCTCCATCGGCTGCTACACGCCCTCCTGGGACGCCAAGGTGGGCGAGAACCTCGAGAGGTACAAGCACTCCTTCCGCGAGAGCGGCAGCGTGAAGTGGTACATCAAGGAGGCGATCGACCTCCTCGGGCAGATCAAGGAGGAGTACGGCTACAACAAGCTGTTCATCTCCATCGACGACAGCCTCATGTGCCGCAAGGCGGCGGGCATCGTGGAGAAGCTGGCCGCCAAGACCGGCTGGGAGATCGTGGGCCAGGACAAGCACCCCATCGGCACCACCGACTACTCCGCCGCCCTGAGCGACTGCAAGAAGTCCGGCGCCCAGGTCATGTTCATCTGGGCCTACTCCCCCGAGACCTCGGTCCTGCTCAAGCAGTGGGCGGACATGGAGGTGCCGGCCCTGCCCATCGGGTTCATCGGCGCGGCCGAGGACCCGGGCTTCTGGGAGGCCACCAACGGCAAGTGCGAGTACACGGTGGTCACCCTCTCCGAGACCGGCTGCGTGCCCACGGACGCCACGGACAAGGCCATGCCCTATTACAACGCCTTCAAGGAGCGCTGGGGCGTGCCCCCGCGGAGCACCGGCTGCGTGAGCGCGTACGAGTCCCTCTACGTGCTCAAGGACGCCATCGAGCGGGCGAACTCCCTCGAGGAGGCCGACCTGATCAAGGCTCTGGAGGCCACCAACCTGCCCATGGTCCGGGGGACGATCCGGTTCGACGAGAACCACCAGATCGTCTACGGCTACGACCCCAGCGAGGCCGTGCTGGGCTGCTGGGTCCAGTGGCAGGACGGCAAGCGCGTCCAGATCTTTCCCGAGGTGGCGGCCATGGGCAAGCTCAAGATGCCGCCGTGGCTGAGCAAGTAGTCGAACCTCATTCGTAACCGTCCAGCAGCGCAGACGCCCCTCTCCTCCCTCACCCCGGACCGAAGGGTGCGGGGAGGCGGGGGAGGCGTCTCGCACTCCCGGGATCGCTTATGGAAATCCTGATCTACGGTACGGTCAACAGCGTGACCTTCGCGCTCATCGCCGTGGGGTTCACCCTGGTCTACGGGGTGGCGCGGGTGCCCAACTTCGCGCACGGCTCCATCTACGTGCTCGTGGGGTTTCTCACCTACACGTTCATCCACGACCTGGGGATCCCCTACCCCCTGGCCGTCCTGATCTCCCTGCTGATCGCCGCCGCCATCGGGCTGGCCATCTACCGGTTCATCCTGATCCGGCTCCGGGGGCTTCCCACCTCGGAGATCATCGCCTCCTTCGCCGTGAGCCTGATCATCCTCGAGGGTTTGCGCATGCAGGGGATCTGGGGGTTCAAGGGGTTCATCGGGCCGTTCTACATGCTGCCCCCTTTCATCGAGGGCAAGGTGAGCATCCTGGGCGTGTTCGTGAACTACCAGCGACTCCTGATCATCGCGGCCGGGTTTCTGGTGGTGGGGGCCCTCTGGGTCTTCACCCACCACACCAAGGTGGGCCTGAAGCTCCGGGCCATCGCCCAGGACGAGCACGCGGCCATGATGCTGGGAATCCACTCGGACCGGACCGCCATGATCAGCATGTCCATCGGCTCGGCCCTGGCGGGCCTG
>Ga0207797_1001296_pt1 | contig 18183 bp, 15 predicted proteins | sample PRCRCaboRojoPR_6_FD_187275 | JGI IMG/M metagenome (GOLD analysis project Ga0207797, IMG submission 187275) | Marine sediment microbial community from Cabo Rojo, Puerto Rico - PR CR 10% Liquid 1 (SPAdes) | ecosystem: Environmental > Aquatic > Marine > Coastal > Sediment | place: Cabo Rojo, Puerto...
AGTAGTGACTGAACGGTAAATATCCAGCCGATGATTTCCGTGCTTGCCCCGTAGTGTTCGAAGATAACGTTTAAGAAGGGGAAGATCATTCCGGCCCCGGTTCCGATCAATAGTGAGGGTATCAATATTTTCCTCGGTAGTTCCTGTTTCAGGAAGTCAGATGTGTAAGAGCTTGCGGGAGTCTCCATCTCGCAACGCGAATCGGAGCTTGACTTTATCATCAGCAACGGGATCAGAGCCGCCGCCATGGCAAAAGCCTGGATGAATATCGTCATCTTGTAAGACAGAGGCGTCTCTCCGCCGAGCCGAAATAAGCAGCCGATCAGACCGGGCATGTAACCGCCAAGTAGAGCACCGGGAATGAGGGCCAGCCTTCTGACGGAACTGAAAGCGCTAAAGAGATGTGTCCGTTCTTCGGTATTACTTTCCCGTGTTAGCAAAGCCGGTCCGGCGATAAAAAACACGGACCAGGCAACCCGGTTGAGAGAAGCACCGACTATTATCGGAACCCGATACGGTATTCCCTGTAGCGCGATACCTCCAGCTCCCAGCAGAGTGGCACCGATCAGAGCCTTTTTCGGGCCAAAGCGGTCGCCGAGGTCCCCTCCGGGCAGGGCGACGGCCAGGCCGGTAAAGGTACTGGCCCCCACCACCAGGCCGATAAAACTCTCGTTGAATCCGAGCGAGAGGAAGTAAAGGTTTCGAGCTACCCTTCTGATACCGCCGGAAAGTCCGAGAAATACGGTGGCCAGAAGAAAAAAGCGGGCTGAAGGTCTGAAATTACGAAGTTTTTTTAAGTAGCCCTGCATCGATAGCTGCCCCCTCCAATTTTGGTTGCACGGAACGATGATACGAAAAAGGCCGCCGGCAGCCAACCGGAAAGCTGGAATTTTCCCGGTATTGCCTGAGATACCCTTAACCGATTCTTTTCTCCGGGGTAGCGTACTGTCGATCGATCCCGCTGTCGCGGCTTCAGTTTGCCCTAAAGAGGTTTTTTAATAAGCCCTGCCCGGAAGGGCGGGGTAATTGACGAGAGAGGAGTTGAGTTGGATGAAAAAAGGGCCACCCCTTTATGAAGTGGCCCCGAGTCAGAGTAGCTTTAAACACTACCGTTCCAGTTCAATTAATCCAGGTATTTGTTACCGTCAACTTCGATATTTCCGTAGAAGTTGAAGTGGATGAATGGTTGTTCCTTCCCGTTGGGCAGGGTCAATTTTGTCGGCAGAGGAACGGTTTCCGGATGACCGTGACTGACCTTTGTTGGAGGCATGATGAAGTGAATCTCCAGCCTGTCCCTGTTCGCGATACCAAAACCGAGCTCGTTATCCTCGTTTCTCATCTTCGGCGTGAGCATTACGTGAATTAATCGTCTTTCGTCCAGCTGCTCGCCGTTCCTGTAGAAGTCACCGAAACCCCACAGGGTGACATAACTGAAGGTGGCCGGCATAAATGGTTCACCTATTCCAGTTGAGCCATGCATCCAGACGTTTGAAGCGGCCCCTCCGAAGAACTGATGGTGAGGACCGACCGGGATCAGTTTCTTTAATTCGACCCTGTAAGTATTCTCTCCTGACGGATCATCAAAAGTGGCCTCCAGTTCGGCTTTGTCCTTTGACTGCTTGCTGTCGAACGGTGTTCTATCCCATATCGTCAGCGAAAGCTTCCCTTCTGAAGGAGCGACTTTGTCCGAAAAAGGCCCCGGCTTTTTTGTCGTGGTAAACTTTTTTCCGTCATCACTGGCTTTCCGCTGATCCAGGGGCAATGCTTCCAGGGCTTTCGGCTCTTCCGGGGTTCCAAATACCTCCGGGTCCAGCTTCCTGACCCCGGGATACATCCACAGGCCTTCCCCGCTCGCTGTAACGGTGGTTTTGCCTCCGTCCATCTCTGCCAGTCCGATCGATCCGATTCCAAGTACGAGACCGATAGCCAGCACTAAACCTGTCAGGCTTACGGAAAATTTTCTTGGTTTCATGATTACCTCCTCGTAATCAAAATTTGGGTTTTATGCTGCTTGTTTAGGCTCTCGTTCTTTCTTCTAGGAAAAAATACCGGACTGAAGATCGGGATTATGTAATCTGGCTTACGTTAAGGGGAAAAGTTTTCTTGGGGAGGGTATTATCTCGGATGAAGTAACTTTTTGGTGGGGCAAGAAAGGCTAATTCATTGATGCTCTGGCCTTTAGACCCTTTTCGTCCTTTATCACGATGTTACCTCGGCCCTTCTCTATCAGGCCCTCCGCTTCAAACTTATTCAGGTTGGCCGTCGTCGTTTCCCTGGTAGAGCCGATCAGCTGGGATATTTCCTCGTGCGTAAAGGAGGGGGTTATTCTTATCCCTTCCGAGTTATGTTCTCCGTACTCGGAAGCTAGCTTGCGCAAAATTCCGGCCAGCCTGGTGGGAACGTCCTTGAAGAGGAGATTTGTCAGGTTGTTCTGGATTTCCCGGCGGTGCTGGCCGATCTTCTTCGCTATCTTCAGGGAGAGTTCGGGAGTCTGGTCGGCAAAATGGAGGAAATCCCGCCTGGAGATCGTACAGAGAACGACGTCCGCGAGGGCCTCGGCTTTTAAACTTCGGTCCTCTTCATCTACCACGGACATTTCGCCAAAAGGTTCTCCTTGATCGAGTATGGAAACGGTAAACTCTTTGCCCTCCGGTCCCAGATAGGATAATTTGACCTTACCCTCCTTGAGGAAATAAACGGATTCACTCGGTTCTCCGGGGAGGTAAATGAGGTCACCTTTCTGGAACTTGAGGTCCTTGATCCATTTGCTGAGCTCTTCCAGCTGGGATTCTTTTAGCTGGTCGAGCAAATCAAACTGCTTTAGCTGCCAGAGTAAATTGCAGGTATTTTTCATATCAAATATTTAGCAATAGATTTTGTTAACTAAACAGATTATAGAACTTTACCTTTCGATTGTAAAACGGGCCTTCGATACACGAGGCAAAAGTTTTTGGTACTCATTCTCTGGGCCAAAAAAGGCCAGATGCCTCCTGAAATCCATCCTCCCATATATAAACCCCTCGGATGGTGTAAAAAACGCTGTTGTCCTAAAAGAAAAAAGACCCGAACTCAGGCAATAGAGCCGGACCTAATATATCCGGTTAATTCTTTCGAGTTTCGATAGGTTTATCGTCCCGTGGATTTAGATGATCACAGAGAAAGCTTCTTCAGGATAAACCGAATTTTACCAACAATAGCTGAGAACCCCAGGGCACCCCCTGGGGTTGAATCAGCTGGTTCTACTTAACTTGATATGAGGTACCCAGCAGTCAATTCGCCCTGCTCATTAAAGTTCAATGCAAGTCCAAAGCTAGTTCCGAATTGACTGCTGACTGCTGGGTCAAGTTTTGTGAAAGACCTAAGTTATGATTTTAAGTTGTTTTTTACATGCCCCGGCGTGTGGCCGGGGTTCTTGACTCCCCCTGTCAGGTTCGAGTTGATTATTTCTCTAGCTCCTATTGGGCAATTTTATATCAGGTGCTGAGTATTGTCATTGTGGCGTCTAGATTAAATAAAAATGATAAGTGGAGAACGATTAGCCATCCGGTCTTCTACGTTGAACCGTCCGTAATCTCATACAAAAACACGGATAGCAGAACACAGCTCATGCAAGCCCCGCAAACAGATTGTTGAGCGATTCGGCGAGTGTGGGATGGGCAAAAACCCCCGCTTTTAGATCCCGATACGTTAGATCGCCCATCATAGCTATCTGGATTGCCGAGGCTATTTCTCCTCCCTCAATTCCGAGCACCGCCGCGCCGAGCACCTGCCCCGTTTCGTTATCCACCAGTGCTTTCATGATTCCCCTGGTTTCGTCGACTTCCAGGGCCCTGGCGACCCGCGACATCGGCATCTTTGCCACGGCAAAATCGTAACCATTTTTCTCGGCTTCCTTTTCCGTCAACCCTATTCGGCCGAGCTGCGGGTCCATAAAGACGGTGTAAGGTACAGATCTGTCTTCGATAGAGGCGGCTCCGTCCCCAAACAGGTTATTCCTGACAATCCGGAAATCGTCGTAGGAGATGTGGGTAAAGGCGGGCCCACCTTTGACGTCACCCAGGGCCCAGACGTTCTCCTGCTCCGTTTCCAATTTATCGTTTACCTCTATATAACCCCGGTCATCGGTCCGGACTTCCGTTGCCGAAAGGTTTAGCTCGTCTGTATTGGGTGTCCGGCCGGCGGCGACCAGCAGTTGGTCCCCGTCAACTCTAACTTCTTCTCCGCCTCTTTCCGCAACTATTCGAACTCCTCCATCTCCGCCCCGCTCCACTTTGCGGACCTCGCTCTCCAGTTTTAGCTCGATCCCGTCCTCCTCGAGTATTGCTGCGACTTCTTCCGCTATATCCCGGTCCTCGTGGGTAAGTAGCTGTTGGCTTCGCTGGACTATAGTTACCTCGCTTCCGAACCGGCGGAACATCTGGCCGAATTCTACCCCGATGTAACCGCCACCGATGATGACGAGTTTGTCGGGTATCTCACCCAGCTCCATTATCTCGGTTGAATCGAGGTAGTTTACTTCCTCCAGGCCCTCGATCGGAGGAGCCGATGGCCTGGTTCCGGTATCGATGAATATCTTATCGGGTGTTAAGCTCAACTCTCCTCCATCCTTTCTGGTTACCCGGAGTTTATAAGGCGCGATGAAAGAGGCGGTGCCCCGAACCAGTTCCAGGTTGGTTCGGTTCTCTATCCTTTTGAGGTTCCCCTCTCTGAAGTCTTCGACTATCCTTCGTTTTCTCTCTCGAACTTCGGAGAGATCGATATCCGGAGCACCGCTATAAACACCATAGTCCTCCGCCCGTTCCGATAAATAGGCGACGCGGGCGCTGGCAACCATCGTCTTAGTTGGCGTGCAGCCCTCGTTGACGCACGTTCCTCCGACGTGTTCTTTTTCGACGAGCGCGGTTTTGAGTCCCCGTCCCGCAAGATCGTGTGCCAGAGGAGTGCCCCCCTGCCCCGAACCAATTACGACTGCTTCGTAGTTGGATTCACCTGCTGAATCAGTCATCTTTACCTCCCTTCCACGGAGAATATTTATCCTTCTTACCTCGTCTATAAGTTGCTCAAGACAATAACAATAATAACCGGGAGGGACAACTTTTTACGTAAGCTCGATTACGTTTTTTGACTTTTTCCGGTCCACGGGAGGCGGGGAATTCCGACCGGGCTGGCAAGTTGCCTTAGCCGGCAGGACCTATCCGGGCCATTTCGGATAATATCCTGCCGCGTTACGAAAATACATAAACGTCAGTTGCAAAAGGGCTTTTCCACAAGCTTCGGCCGGAAGGGTGCGGTAATTGACCCGAGGTCTTTTGCATTTTCCTTGAAACGGAGAACTAGAATTTATATAATGCCAATCAAGTTACCTATCAAACAGGTATTATATCAAACAGGTCTGATATTAGGTGGATAAAAAGGTGATGTGCTCATGGCCATAAGTACTTCTCGCTCCTTCGGCAAGAGGAACAAAACTATAACGCAGCAGATCATAGAGGAAATAACTTCCTCTATAAGAGAAGGTGAAATCAGTCCCGGGGAAAAGTTGCCCTCGGAGAAAGAGCTTCGGGAGAGGTTTGCCGTAGGCCGGTCTTCAATCCGGGAGGCCCTCCATGCTCTTGTTGCCCTGGGTATTCTCGAATCCCACGCGGGGAAAGGCTATTACGTCAGGGACAGTTATGAACTTCCGATCGACAATTCCGTCTTATTTGATCTGGTTGTCGAGGAAGAGGATTTCTTCGACATGGTCGAGCTCAGAGAAATTCTCGAAAAGCAAATCGGTGTTATGGCGATTCAGCGGGCTACAGAAGAGGACATAAAGAAAGTTAAGCTGGCCGTCAAGGAGATGGAAGAAGCACGGGATCGGGGAGAGGAGTTAATCAATTATACGACTCAGGTGCACGTGGAGCTTGCCCGGGCCACGCACAACTCGATGGCGGTCAGGGTAATGGAACTACTTTTGCCGTTGATAGTCTCAAAGGCCAAGCAGGCGCACATCCCTCCGGAGAAGGATTGTCGAGAACACAAGAGATTGGCCCGAGCCTTTGTCGTCGGAGATACCGGTAAGATGAAAGAAGAAGTTAGTGCACATCTGGATTACCTTCGGGAAAGATTTACACAGGTCCACGGAGAAGAGACTCAAGAAGGGAGTACCAAAACCCATGGTGATAGTGAATGATTAAACTGGAAAACGTTTCAAAAGTCTATCCTGATGGAACGGAGGCAGTAAAGGACGTCAGCCTCAGGGTTAAAGAGGGAGAGCTCTGCGTTCTTCTCGGCCCTTCGGGCTGTGGCAAGACGACCACGATGAAGATGATTAACCGGTTGATCCCGATTACCGACGGGAAAATTTATATAGACGGAACGGATAACCAGGAACTGGACGAAAACGAACTCCGCCGGGACATCGGTTACGCGATCCAGGAGATCGGTTTATTTCCGCACATGACGGTTGCTGAAAACATTTCTACGGTTCCAAGGTTGAAGGGCTGGCCAAAAGAAGACGCCAGGAACAGGGCGGACGAATTGCTTGATCTAATGGGGATGGACCCAAACGAACATTTGGACAAATACCCCGTGGAACTATCCGGTGGCCAGCGGCAACGGGTTGGAGTTGCCAGGTCACTCGGGGCCAATCCGCCGATAATGTTGATGGACGAGCCATTTGGAGCCATCGATCCGATCACCAGAGACAGGCTCCAGGACGAGTTTCTCAAGATTCAGGAGGAAATACAGAAAACGATCGTCTTCGTCACTCACGACATAAATGAAGCGATCAAGATGGGTACCAAAGTCGCTCTTATGAAAGGCGGGGAGCTGATTCAGTATTCCTCCCCGGCAGAATTACTGGCCCAGCCGAAGAATCAGTTTGTTCGGGACTTCGTCGGCGCCGATAGAACTCTGAAAAGCATGAGGCTCATGCGAGCCAGAGATGCCATGAAGCCGTCGCCGAAGACTGTAAACGTTGGCAGCGATATAGGCGAAGTGCGGCAGGAAATGGAAAGGAGTGACGTGGACTATCTCATCGCCACGGACGAGTCCGGGCGGTTCCAGGGTTGGATCCAGGCAGCTGATCTCGATGGAGAAGACGTGGACTCAATGAACGAAGTGCTGAGCAGGGACGTGGGCTCTGTGAACAGGGAGACGGCTCTGTCCGATGCCCTGTCAGTTATGCTCGAAGAAGATGTCGCAAATATACCTGTCCTTGGAAACGACAACGTACTGGAAGGAGTACTGACTTTCAACGACCTTCAGCAAGTAATTGGTGAAACCTACACCGAAGAAGGGGGTGGTAGGCAGGTTACCGGTTGAGCTCTCTGGTACAGTTCAGTTTTCGCGTATTTGACTTAACCCAATTCCTCAGTAAAAGGAGGGTAAGTAAAAGTGAAAAAAACTTTTGCCTTTTTGTTGATATTCTCGTTGGTTATTTCTTCATTTGCTTTTCTGGGGGCGGCCCAATCGAAAGGAAAGATAACTGTCGGGACCAAGGACTTTACCGAGCAGTGGATAGTCGGTTGGATGGTAAAGCTTATGCTGGAGGATAACGGGTTCAAAGTGCAGCTGAAAAAGAACCTCCCGAGCCCGACACTCAGGGCAGGGGTCGAATCCGGAGATATCGATATAATGATGTCCTACGACGGTACAGCCTACACCACTTACCTGGGAAGAGCTTACAAGGGTGAAGGTCGGGTTCCCTGGTACGCCTTTCCCTGGGCACTAAAGGTTCTGGACAAGCCAAACGGGTTGACGTGGATAACGGAAAAAGGCCTTTACGTAAATAACACCTGGGCTCTCTGTGTGGACGGAGAATGGGCGAAAGAGCACGATGTTAAAACGATCTCGGACCTTGCCGACTATATCAACAATGAAAAGCAGGTTAAGTGGGCGATCGGAAACGAGTTCTACGAAAGACCGGACGGTTTGCCCGCACTCCAGGAAACATACGGGTTCGAAGTCAACCAGAGCAACTTGCAGCTGATGTCGATCGGGCTGACGATGCGCCAGGTGGATCAGGGCAACGCTACTGTAGGAATGATTTACGGGACCGATCCACACGCAAAAGCCATGGGTCTAAGAGTCCTCAAGGACGACAAAGGGTTCTGGCCGCCCTACAACCTATTCCCGGTAGTTAGGACGGACACCCTGAAAGAGTATCCGGAGATCAAAGGGTTGTTGCTGGAACTGGCCGGTGCATTTCCTCAGCCAAAGAAGCTGGGCGGCAGCGTCGAGTACCCCTCGGCCAGAAAAACCATGATGGAGATGAACCATGAGGCTGATCTTTCCGATCCGCCGAAGGATCCCAAGACAGTGGCCAGGGATTTCCTGGTAGAGCACGGCCTGATAGAAGGTTAGTTGTAGCGAATATCTGCTACCCCGGAACTTGGCTTCCGGGGTAGCTTGCTTTTGTATGACTGGAAGGTAATACCATGGAAGAAAAAATATTTAGTTCCACCTGGCAGTACATCAATTCTCACTGGGGGTTAATTTCTCAGTGGATCATAGAGCACCTGATAATGGTCGGGATCGCTGCCGGGATCGCAACGGTCCTGGGAGTCAGTATCGGCGTGTACATAGCTGGCGAGGGCCGGGAAGAACTGGCAAATATAATAGTAAATCTGGCTGAGATAATGCTGACCATACCGAGTCTGGCCCTCTACACGATGATGATTCCCCTGCTTGGAACTATTCCGGGCGTCCAGAGCGTCGGGATGGTTCCGGCTATCATCGCCCTCGTTCTCTATGCCCAGATGCCAATAATCGAAAATACTTATACGGCAATTAAGGAAGTTAGTCCGGAGATTATCGAGGCGGGCAGGGGCATGGGGATGAGTTCGCGGGAGATACTTTACAAGGTAAAATTGCCGCTGGCTTTCCCCGTAATAATGGCCGGCCTGCGAAACGCTATAGTTATGAGTGTCGGCATCGCAGCTCTGGCGGTTTTTGTCGGAGGTGGAGGGCTTGGTATCCCGATATTCCGGGGTATCAGGAACCTCAGAGTTGACCTTATCCTGACCGGGGCGATATTCTCGAGTATCCTGGCTATATTTCTGGACTTAATCTCCGGCAGGGTAGAGCAAAAACTTAACTGGCGATCAAAGGGGGGAGGAAGATGAAGGGAAAACGGATAATGTCGGCGGTACTGATAAGCATTATGGTTGGGTTGACGATTTACTATACTTTCTACGGCTCGATGGGTTATTACGATCCGGCTACCGGCAGGCAGATGCTGATGCGGACCTGGGAACACCTCAAACTGGTGGGGATAGCCGAGTTTCTGGCCATATCTGTTGGTATAAGTGCGGGGCTTCTGATTACGCGTCCCGGTTTGAAGTTCCTGGCTTCGCCGGTAACCGGAATTGCAAATGTCGGGCTGGCCATACCTCCCCTTGCCCTGGTGGCCGGGGTATCGCCGTTTTTCGGAATAGGCTTTCGCCCCGGGATCATCGCGCTGTTTATCTATTCGTTGCTTCCGGTACTGCGTAACGCCACGGTAGGGATCGAGGACATCGATCAGAGCATAATTGAGTCAGCCAAAGGGATGGGAATGTCCCGGTTGCAAATATTCAGCAAGATAGAACTGCCTCTGGCGCTCCCGGTGATAGTCTCCGGGATCCGCTATTCGACGATCCTCTGTGTCGGGACAGCGACAATCGCCGCATTGATAAATGCCGGCGGACTGGGGCAGATAATCATGCGCGGTCAATCAGTCAACTTCGTTTCCCTGATGTTGCAGGGTGCTCTGCTGACTGCAGGGCTGGCAGTTACGCTCGACTGGCTTCTTTCCGAAGTCGAGGAGAAGCTTACGCCGGAAGGTTTGAAATTAGGAAAAGAAACTGAATAAGGGCGATTAAACCAATCTATGAAAAGAGTTAATAGCGCGCTGGAAGAAATTAGGTCGGAGTCTTTTGCCGCAGCGGTCGATGCCCACACGGCCGGAGAACCTATCCGGGTGATCCTTAAAGGTTACGATAAGGAGCTTCTGGAAAAGCCGTCGATGGTCGAGAGACAGCAATGGATGAAAAATAACGAAGACGAATTTAGGACCCGAACCATGCGTGAACCCCGGGGCCACGCTGCGATGTTTGGCGCTATCGTAATGGATCCGGTCCAACCGGAAGCGGACGTTGGGGTCCTGTTCCCCTATCCGGCCGGTTATGCAGACATGTGTGGTCATGGCTCTATCGGCGTTGCCACTGTTTTGCTGGAGCTGGATCTGCTGGAGGCTCGGGAAGGTGAAAACGAGATTACGCTGGACACCCCTGCGGGACTCGTAAGGACAGTGGCACATTACGAGGGGGGGAGCGTCGACAGGGTGGATTTGTTCGGAACACCTTCTTACTTCGTGGAAACCCTTGAAGTCGAGCTGGAGGAGGGAGAGAGGGTCGAAGTAGCTCTGAGCTTCGGGGGAAATTTCTTTGGTATAGTCAGGGCGGAAGAACTTGGGTTGACTGTTGATCCGGATAGACTGGATGAACTTAATTCTTGCGCCCACGAAATAATGAATAGAATTAACCGTCGAGAGGACGTTACTCTCCGGCATCCGGAGACCGGTAAACTGCCCCTGGAGCGCATTCGGTTCGTCGAAGGAGGAGGAGCTGAGAAAAACGTCGTAATTCACGAAGGGGCGGTCATCGATAGGTCCCCCTGTGGGACGGGAACCTGCTCGCAGCTTGCCTGGGAACACGAGAAAGGGGAGCTGGAGCCGGGAGAAGATAAACTTTACCGGAGTATAATTGGTACGGAGTTCCAGGGCCGGGTCGCCGAGGAGCGGAAGGACGGAGGTCGCCGGGTGATAATTCCTAGAGTTACTGGCTCTTCCTATATTACCGGCTTAAACTACTTTCTTGCCTCGAGTTCGGATCCCCTCCTCGACGGCTTTTCCATCAATCACGCCTGAGGATGGGTCTTCTTAAATAACCAGTATAAATAGGTGATTTTAGTGTCAAATAGTTACGCTCCTCTGAGAGCAGAAAGTTTTCGTTTGTTAAAACGCTCAGGTCTGGAAAAGATAGAAACAGGAGTTTACGAGATACTTGAGAGAGTCGGAATGAAACTAACCGATCGGGAATCCAGAGAATCCCTGGCCGGAGCCGGGGCGGAAATAGACGGGGATAGGGCCTACCTGCCGGAAGGGCTGGTCAGGGAAGCGATTGAATCGGCACCCGATTCACTGGAAATTTATGATCAGTCCGGGAGCCGGGCGCTCTCTCTTGCGGGCCGAAATAGTTATTTTGGGGCCAGTATAGATGGGCCCAATATCCTCGATCCTCGGGACGGAACATATAAGGATTGTCGAGAAGATGATATCGGCCGGATAGTCCGTCTAGTTGACAAACTGGAGAATATTAGTTTCCTGATGCCAGCCGGTTTTGCCGCGGATAAACCCAGTCGGATGGCGGAGATAGTGGCAACGAAACAGGTTTTGCTGAACACTGATAAGCCGTTTGTCGCAATAACGGAGGGACTGGATGACCTAAAGGCGGTTCATGAGATGGCGGAGGCCAAGAGGGGAAAGCCGTTCCGAGATAAGCCTTTTTTCGTCAACTACGCCGAACCCATTTCGCCGCTCGTCAATCCCGATAGCTCAGTCCGTAAAATCAGATACTGTGCCGAGAAAGGAATTCCACTCCTTTATTCACCCTTTCTGGCAATGGGTGCTACCGCTCCCCAGGATCCAGCGACGGCAGTTGCCCAGGCCGCCGCGGAGTCGCTGTTTGGGCTGGTCCTGCAGCAAGAGATCAGTCCCGGAGCCCCGTTCGTGCTGGGGGGAATGCCTTCAATGATGGATATGAATACGGCAAACTTTTCTTACGGAGCGCCGGACCTCCAGACCATGTCTTCCGCTATAACCGAACTCGGACACGAACTTGGTCTTCCCGTATTTGGAACCGGAGGGACGGGCGATTCAAGGTTATTTGACTCGCAGGCCGTGCTCGAGGCAGTCTCTTCCAGCTACATGGCGGCTCTATCCGGGACGAATCTGATTCATGACGTCGGTCTGTTCGGCAGCGCGAAAGTGCTTATTCCGGAAATGATAGTCGTCATGGACGAGATAATTGACTTACTGCGCAATACTGTAACCGGTTTGAAGTCGAAGGACGGTCTGGCGGTGGATTTGCTCGAGGAAGTCGGGCCGGGCGGAGAGTTCGTCTCTCATCGCCACACCATGGAGAATTTCAGGGAGAGCTGGTATCCCCGCTTTGTAGACAGAAGCCCTTACAATAACCAGAAAGCGGGCGAAATTTCGTCATTTTGTGACCGAATAGAGGCTTATCTCTCGGAGTTTATCGAGCAAGATGAGGGGAAACCGGCAGCAGCGAGCGAAGAAATTGCGAGTAATTTGGGTCGAATTCAGGATAAATACGCCTCACGGAAGAAGTAGCTAAGCTATTGATCTACAGCAAGGAATTCCAACCATAACCTACAGGAGGTCAGTCTATGTTAGCAGATGAAGCAACCAGAATACTGAACTCAAATCATGCAAGTTTCGACACGCCCCAGTTTAGTTTGCTCTCCGACAGTCAGATCCAGGACATTCACAATTCTTCTCTCGAATTGCTCCGTGATGTCGGGGTAAAATTTCACCATCAGCAGGGACTGAAGCTGCTGGAAGAAGCCGGTGCCTACGTCGGTGAGGATCACCTGGTCCGCTTCCCGCCGGGCATGGTCGAGGAAGCGATCTCTTCTACCCCGGGAAGAGTTGTCCTGACGGACCGGGGGGGAGACCCGGCGATTAAGCTTCAGGGAACGGAAACGTACTTTGGCACGGGTTCGGACACCCTGAAATATCTCGACCCGTTTTCCGGTGAGACGAGAAAGTGGAAGACGAAGGATATCTGCGATTCTTACAGGGTAATCGATGCACTGGAGAATATAGATTTTCTCATGAGCGTCGGTATGCCCGAGGACAAGCCGGACGATGTGTCCAACTATCAGTGGCAGTACGCCCATATGTTACAGTATTCATCCAAGCCTTCGGTCGTGGTATGTGACGACCGTGAGGATCTTGAGTCGATAATCGAGATGGCAACGACGCTCAGGGAGAGCCGGGAGGATTTGAGTCGGAGACCGAACCTGCTGCTTTACTCGGAACCAACCTCGCCGCTCCACCAGAGTGAAACGGCCCTCGATAAATTATTGTTGATGTCCGAGGCGGAGTTACCGATAGTTCATTCTCCCGCACCTATGATGGGGAGTACGGGACCGATAAACATGGCCGGCGAGCTGGCGCTCTGCAACGCGGAAATACTGAGTGCGCTGGTTCTGCATCAGCTTAATAACCCCGGTGCCCCTTTTGTCTACGGGGCTGGCCCGCATCATTTTGATATGAAAAACATGCAGATTTGCTACGGGTCACCGGAGTTCCAGTTGACGAAAACGGCTGTAGCCGAAATCGGTCGCCACTACGAAATGCCAACCTGGGGTTACGCCGGGTGTTCCGATGCCAAACTAATGGATGAACAGGCGGCGACTGAGGCAACTATGTCGGTTATGATGGCAAGGTTCAGCGGCGCAAACCTGATTCATGACGTAGGTTATCTGGAATCGGGCCTCGCGACTTCTCTGGAATTGGTGGTGCTCACGGACGAACTGGTAGATATGACGAAGCACATGATGGCCGGCATTCCGGTGAACGAGAAGACGTTGATGAAGGATCGGATCGAGGAAGAAGGGCCCGGCGGCGATTTTCTCGGAACGGAAGAAACAGTAGAACACTTCCGAGATTACTGGGAACCACGGTTCTTCGACAGGTCTCAGAGAGAAAAGTGGAAGGAGGGCGGTTCTCCCACGACAGGTGACAGGTTGAACGAGAAGGTAAAGCAGATCATCGAAGATTACGAACCGGAAAAACTGGCGGAAGAAAAAGTTGAAGAGATTATGGCCAGGGTGAGTTAGTTTTGTAGCCTGGTCAGTCTATTTTAGTTTGAGTCAAGAGTTGCAGGAATTAACAGGAGGGGAGTTTCAATGTGTCCGACAGCAACTGATCTGGATCCGATAGAACGGATCAACCGGAACGTCGCGGGGCTCCAGCCCGAGGGGGCGTACAGGGTCCTGGACAAGGCCAACAGACTGGAGGAGAGCGGGGAGGATATTGTCCACCTGGAGATAGGCCAGCCGGACTATCCCACCTTCCCCAATATCACCCTGGCCGGGATCAAAGCGCTGGCCGAGGGAAAGACCGACTACAACCCGTCCCGGGGTATCTCTCCACTGAGGAGAGCGATCGCCGACCACGTGACCGAGACCAGGGAGGTGAAGGTTACCCCGGGAGAAGTGGCGGTCGGACCGGGAGCCAAGCCGCTGCTTTTCCTGACCACCCTGGCTCTCCTGGAAGAGGGCCAGGAGGTACTTTACCCCGACCCCGGCTTCCCGACTTACGAGTCGATGATTTCCGTGGCCGGCGGGGAGCCAGTCCCGATTCCGCTGGTGGAAGAGGACGGGTTTAAACTGGACCTGGACCGGCTGGAGGCATCGATTACGCCTGAAACCAAATTCGTCTTACTGAACTCGCCGGGCAACCCGGCCGGCAACCTGATGTCCTCTTCAAGCCTGAAGAGAGTAGCCCATCTGGCCCGAGAAGAGGAGCTATTCGTCCTCTCCGATGAGATATACTCGCGGATGATTTACGGGGACAACGAGCACAGAAGTATCTTGAGCTACGATGGGATGAAGGCTCGAACTATCATGGTCGACGGCTTCTCCAAGACCTATTCGATGACCGGCTGGCGCCTGGGATATGCCGTCCTCCCGGAAGAACTGGCCGAGAAACTCGGCTATCTGCTGACCCACTCGGTCGGTTGCACGGCCACCTTCACCCAGTACGCCGGAATAGAGGCCCTCGAAGGGCCACAGGAACGGGTAAAAAAGAACGTGGAAAAGTTAACGAAGAAGCGGGACCTAGTAGTAGAAAGACTTAATGACATAGATTGCGTTACATGTAATACCCCGAAAGGGGCCTTTTACGCCTTTCCAGAGGTTTCCGCCTACCAGAAATCTTCCGCTCAGCTGGCGGACTACCTGCTGGAGGAGGCCGGAGTTGCCCTGCTACCCGGGACCGCGTTTGGGCCGGGCGGAGAGGGTTACCTGCGAATCTGCTACTCCAGCCCCTTTTCCCGTCTGGAGACAGGCCTAAACCGACTGGAAGAAGCCTTAACCAACTGTAATTAAGGAGGTATATCCTACTACCATGTCCGAAGAGGAAAGAGAAGAAGTCAACCTAAACTACTTATACGAGAAGAAAGAGAAAGGTGAGAAGATCTCCTGGCTGACCGCATACGATTACCCGACCGCCCGCTACGAAGAAGAGGCCGGCGTCGAGATGATCCTGGTCGGCGACTCCGGCGGCATGACCCTGCTGGGTTACGACTCGACCCTGCCGGTCACCATGGACGAGATGGCCGTAATGACCAAGGCGGTAACCCGGGCGACCGACAAGACCTTCGTCGTCGGCGACATGCCCTACATGAGCTACCAGGCAAGTAAAGAGGACGCGATCAAGAACGCCGGCAGGTTCATGGGCGAGTGCTCCACCGACGCCGTCAAGCTGGAAGGCGGCCGGCGCATGGCTCCGACCGTCGAGGCCATGGTCGATGCCGGCATTCCGGTCATCGGCCATATCGGCATGACCCCCCAGTCCGCGGCCCAGCTGGGCGGCTACAAGAGCCAGGGCCGGGACGCCGAGTCGGCCCGCCAGCTGATCGAGGACGCACAGGCCCTGGAGGATGCCGGAGCCTTTGCGGTCCTGCTGGAAGCCATCCCCGAACGGGTGGGCCAGAGGATCTACGAGGCGGCCGAGGTGCCCATCTACGGCATCGGTGCCGGAGGGGCGACCGACGGCCAGCTCCTGATAGTCCAGGACATCCTCGGCCTCTTCGAACTCTTCAAGCCGAAGTTCGTCAAACGCTATGCCGACCTGGGAGACGAGATGGTCGAGGCTTTCGAACAGTACATAGACGAGGTCAAGCGGGGAGAGTTCCCGGGAGAGGAACACTGCTACTCCATCCCGGACGAGGAGTTCGAGCGGATTTAGTCCGATTATTGGTTTTGCAGGCTAATTACCCCGTATCCTCACGTGGTACGGGGTTAAAACCAACCCAGCACCCGGACAAAAACCAGCCGATTTCTCCCCAGGGGGAGCCCTGGGGATTCCTCGGCAGGTTTTGGTGAATCCGAGAATTCAGGTTGTAGTTATCGCAGCATAAATAAGAGTTAGGGTAGTCCAGTGAGATATTTTTTCTTAATTAGCTTTTCGTTTTTATCGTAGAACTCCTCGCGCAGGATATCCATGAAGACTTCATCGTAGTAGTTACCATCTATTTTATAAAAGTCACGGATTCTTCCAGCGGGCTTATACCCAACCTTCTCGTAAACTCGGGTGGCTCTCTCGTTAAAGCCTTTTACCGCCAGGCTGATCCCGTGTAGACCCAGTGTGGTGAAGCCAAAATCGGTAATTAATCGGACTGCCTCCGTCCCCAGTCCCTTGTTCCAGTACTTTTTTTCACCGAGTAAAATCCCCATTTCGGCGTGGTCGTTCTCCCGGTTTATGTTATGAAGACCGCAATTTCCGATCGGTTTATCGTCAGATATATGATGTATTGTAAACGTGGGTTCGTCGCTCTCCGCCTGTGCCTCGTACCAGTTCTTTTCCTCTTCTTTTGTCAGTACGTTCCCAAAGTGCGTGATGAACTGTGAAACCTGGAGGTCGTTGATCCAGTCCCGGTATAGTTCGACGTATTCTTCTTTTAGTTCGGTGAAGCCAACCTGTTCGCCTTCGATGATATAATTCATAACTTTCTCCTCCCCCAGAATAGTTTTCGTATCGAATTCACATAACAGGAGCGCTAGAATCTTTAGTTGGAAACGAACTCGAGGAGCAGTTCACGGACTTCTTCCAACCTTTTCGGTTTGTTTTTAAGGAGTTCTTCCAGGAATTCTTTCCGGTCTAGTTTCTCTGTTTCCTCTTCTCGAGCTTCGGCGTGAGCCGCCGGACCGAGGCCCAGATATTCGTCTTCTTCTTGCTCCCACCTGAATAACTGCCGGTGTTCTTCTCCGGATTTTTCGTAGATTCCATCTATTCTCCGGAGCGTTTCTCCGCCACGGCGGTTTTTTTTCATCGTGGCCACGAGTTCGATTTCTTCAAAGTCCTCACGGCTCAAGCCGACCGGGTGCCGGGTGAGTTTTTTTCTGACCCCTTTCAGGCTCTCCGCGTGCAGCGTCGCGGCTATCTGGTTTTCCCCGGCGGCTTCGAGAAACTGCCTTGCGTCTCCGTCCCAGATATAACCGTAATAGGGGGCGTCATTCAATTCGTGCGCCATAAATAAGGGCTGATCTTCCCCGTCAGGGAGTGGTCTCCCTTTCTCGGCGGTTCGGATCCGTGTGCCCGGTGGTATCAGGTTGAGCAGAGCTCCCATCAGGGTCGTTTTCCCGGTCCCGGACGGCCCCGCCGCAGCAAGTAACGAGTCACCGGACCAGATAGCCTGGAGGAAAAAGTCGATCAATTTCCGGTCGAGTGTTCCGTCCTCGTAAAGGTCAACCACGCTCAGGGTCCGACCGCCGCGCTGGTTTAACTTCCGGATGGCTTCCATATTATGTCTTTCTATCTCTCTGTTTATCATTTTGATATTTCCTTTAAGTATTTTAGCGATGAAAGGTTGATTCTTAAATAACTGTCCGTGAATTCACCGAAAAACACCGCAGTTTTCCCCTGAAGGCAGGACGGTCCTTGTCCGTAATCGTAAATCACGTGAGCTTATGAAAAAACAATTCTTTCACCTCTGACTGAAGATCATTCCTATTGTCAGTAGGCTCTTGACCGAAACCGCTTCCGGCCGAAGGTTCAGTTCTTGAACCATTCCAACACGAGCAGGGCGGCTCCCACGCCCGCCCGAAAGTTTGCCTTTTGAACTATCGCTCGAGCATGGGAGCTCGAGATGCTGGGGAGGTGGTACGTTTCAGTTTGCTTTGGTCAGATTTCAGAAAGGGCTAAATTGTGAAGGTAATTAGAAAAAACAAGCTACCTAATTTCAGCGATTCTTCCTGGGGATTGAAAATAATATTTGGATAAGGTGCCAATTTTGCCAGCAAGAGTTGGTCCAGCACCCAGTTTAATATAGATGGTCAAACTGGGAAGTACATCTTCAGGAAAATCTTTGTCCGTAAAGGAGTTCAATTTTCGAAGTATATCTTAAA
>Ga0207797_1001297_pt1 | contig 18168 bp, 17 predicted proteins | sample PRCRCaboRojoPR_6_FD_187275 | JGI IMG/M metagenome (GOLD analysis project Ga0207797, IMG submission 187275) | Marine sediment microbial community from Cabo Rojo, Puerto Rico - PR CR 10% Liquid 1 (SPAdes) | ecosystem: Environmental > Aquatic > Marine > Coastal > Sediment | place: Cabo Rojo, Puerto...
GCCCGTTCTTTCTTCTCGATGGACACGGCGAGGTCGCGGTCGTCGGTGAGTTCGATGTGGACGGCGTCGAACGCGACCTCGTAGGTCGTGGCGTGGTGGCCGTCGGAGCGAATCTCGGTCCCCTGTACGAGCAGAGACGACTCGGTGAGCAGGTCGAGTTTCCGGTAGGTCGTGGAGAGCGGAATGTCACACGCGTCCGAGAGTTCACTGGCGGTCATCGGCTCGTCGAGCGAGCGGATGATGCGACGGGCGGCCTCGTCGTCGAGCGCGTCGAGGATCGCCCCGAGGTCCGTCTCCTCGTCGCCGGACCGAGCACGTTCCATTTTCGAGATACTTGGGCGGGGACGTTATAACGGCTTTCCGTTTCGACCGACTCCCGCGGCCGTCGACGACTCACGACTCGTCCCCGTCGGTCGAGGACGGCTCGTACGCCCCCTCGCGACGGAGTTCGCCGGCCGCCGCGAGCACCGCCGGCGTCCGACAGACGCCGCGAGCGCCCGCGACCTGCGGGATCGCGCAGTTGTTGCAGCTCTCACAGACCGCCCGGACGTCGTGTGCGTCGCCCCCGTCGAGCAGTCGCGCCGGCAGTCGCGGTTCGGCGTAGAACGGGCGGCCCATCCCGACCATGTCGCAGTCGTCGCCGAGGAGGCGGTCGATCTGCTCGCGGGACCGGATCCCGCCCTCGGCGAGCACCGGTACGTCGACGGCGTCGCGCACGGCGTCGCAGAGCCCGGCGTTCCACGCGGGTTCGAAGTCGTAGACGTGCGACTCGACCCGATTGGCCAGCGCGACCAGACGCGCGCGCAGGCGACTCCCGAACGCGTCGTCGTAGTCCCAGCGGTCGTCGCGCCACGCTCGCGCGGGGTACTGCCCGCGGACCACGCTCATGTCCCAGAACACCGAGGCGGTGACCGGCACGACGGCGTCGTAGCCGCAGTCGGCGAGGCGTCGACAGATCGCCACCGCGTCGTCGCGGTCGAGGTGTCGGCGCACGACCGGCGGGGCCTCCGTCTCGGCGGGCACCTTCGTCACGAGCGGGACGTCGCCGGCCCGGTCGCGGACCTCGTCGTGGACGAGTTCGAGAAAGCGGACGCCGTCGCCGAACTCGTCGTCGCGGCGGTTGTAGTACGGCGAGAGGAACTGCTGGACGATCCCCATGTTCGCGCCCGCGAGGTGGACCACGTCGTAGCCGGCGTCGACAGCGTAGCCGGCCGCACGGCCGAAGTCCGCGGCGAGGTCGCGCACCTCGGCGGTGGAGAGCACGTGCGGGTCGAGCGAGAGGAATCCGACGCGGTCGAGCAGTCGGAGCAGCGCCGGCGGGCGCGAGACCGCGAGCTGTCGGAGGTCGGGGTGGCGCTCGCGGTAGCCCGCGTGCCACGTCTCCATGCTCCTGAGCCCGCCGTGTTCGAGCTGTATCGCGATGCGACTGCCGCGGTCGTGGATGCGGTCGGTGAGCCGCGAGAGCCGGTCGACGAAGGCCGGGTCGTGCACCCGCGTCATCGCCGGCGCCGCACAGCCCCCCTCCGGTCGGACGATGGTCGCCCCCTGACAGACCAGCCCCGCACCCGCGGCGGCGGCGGGTTCGAGCTCCGCGATCAGCGTCTCCACCGCGTCGTCGCCGTTGCCGGCACACTCAAGCAGGGGCGCGCGGTAGAGGCGGTTCGGGATCGTCACCCCGCCGACGTCGACGGGGTCCTCCAGCCGAGGCATGGTGATGGGTCGTCGCGAACGGACAAAACGTCCCGGGGCCGTTCAGTCGTCCGCGCGAACCTCGTCTGCGACCCGCGAGACGGTCCGGAGGTCGTCGTCGCCGTAGGCGATGAACCGAACGTCTCGCAGGCTCTCGGGTTCGTGGGCGTCGATCGTCTCGCAGATGATGCGCGCGCCCGATTCGAGGTCGAACCCGGCGACGCCACAGCCGAGCGCCGGTATCACGAGCGACTCGCAGCCGCGGTCGTCCGCGGCGGCGAGCGCGTTGCGCGTGGCGTCTTCGATGCTCGCGGCGGTCGCCCGTCCGTCGCCGTAGTGTGGCATGGCGGCGGCGTGGATCACGTACTCGGCGTCGAGGTCGTAGCCGCCCGTGACCGCGACCTCGCCCAGTTCGATCGGCCCTTTCGCGACCGCGGCGTCGTTCAGCGCCTCGCCGCCGCCCCGCCGGAGCGCGCCCGCGACCCCCGAACCCATGTGGAGACTCGTCCCCGCGGCGTTGACGAGACAGTCCGCCGACTGCTGTGCGACGTCTCCCTGTACGACGGTGAACTCCATGCGTACCCGCTACGTTGCCGGCGAACCGTCATGATTCCTCCGCCGCGGGCGCCGACTGCCACCGTGGCGGGGCGTCGCGACCGTCGGTGGTGACCCGGCGTCCGCCCACGCAGGTGACGCCGGGAGCGAGGGAACTATACACAGTCCCTCGTAGTGGTGGCCAATGGCGTGGCAGAATCGACGGGTGTACTACTACCTCGCTACCGTCGTGGGGGCGTCCGTCCTCTTCACGCTGGCGTACAACTACGGCATGAGCGCCTGGGAGAACGAGCCACAGCCGATCTACCGGTCGCTCGAGGTCGTCTTCCAGACGTTCACGACCACCGGCTACGGCGAGGACGCGCCGTGGCAGACTCCCCAGATGAACGTGCTCGCGGTCGTCATGCAGCTCACGGGCATCGGGCTCATCCTGACGGCGGTCGACGTGCTCGCCGTGCCGGCGATCCGAAACGCGCTCGCGGTGGACCCGCCGACCGAAGTCGATGGGCTGGAAGGTCACGTCGTCCTCTGTGAGTTCACGCCGCGCGGCGAGGCGTTCGTCGAGGAACTCGAGTCTCGCGGACAGGAGTACGTCGTCGTCGAACCCGACGGGGAACGGGCCACGAAACTCCACAAGGAAGAGTACACCGTCGTCCACGGCGACCCCGAGTCGACCGAGGTGCTCGAACGCGTCGGCATCGAGCGTGCGGCGGCCGTGCTGGCCGACTCGACCGACGACACCAACGCGAGCATCGTCCTGTCGGCCCGCGAGATGAACCCGGACGTCCAGGTCGTCACCCTCGTCGAGGACGTGGATCTGGCCCCGTACCACCGGATCGCCGGCGCCGACGAGGTGCTCTCGCCGCGACAGCTCCTCGGCGAGAGTCTGGCCAGTCGGGTGCCGACCGCGGTCTCGACGACGGTCGCCGAGGGGGTCACGCTCGGCGAGGAGTTCGAGCTCGTCGAGATCGTCGTACAGGAGGGGAGCGACCTCTGTCGCCGGACGCTCACCGAAGCCCGGATCCGCGACCGGTTCGGGGTGAACGTCATCGGCGCGTGGTTCGACGGCGACTTCGAGTCGCCGGTGCCGGCCGACGCGAGGATGACTCGCGGCACGCGGTTGCTGGTCGCGGGCGACCCCGAGGGGCTGGCCGAAGTGCGGGACGCAACGGTCTCGAAGATGCGCAGCTTCGGGCCGCAGGACGTGGTGATCGCGGGCTTCGGCGAGTCGGGGGCGGCCACGCACGAGGCGATAAGGGAGACGGCCGCGCGCCTGACCGTCGTCGACGCCGTGGAGATCGGCGGCGTCGACGTGGTCGGCGACGCGCGCGACCCCGACGTGCTCTCGGAGGCGGGGATCGAGGGGGCGTCGGTGCTCGTGCTGGCGCTCGGCGACGACACCGCGGCGACGTTCGCGACGCTCGTCGCGCGCGACATGAATCCGGATCTCGAGATCCTCGTGCGGGCCAACGAGCAGGACAACGAGGAGAAGCTCCGCCGCGCCGGGGCGGACTACGTGCAGTCGCTGGCCGGGATCAGCGGCCGGATGATGGCGTCGACGCTCTTCGAGGACGAGGAGATGCTGACCTACGACACCGAACTCGAAGTGGCGACCGAACCCGCCGGTCGGCTGGCTGGGACGACGCTCGTCGACGCCGGCGTCCGCACCGAGACCGGCTGTACCGTCCTCGCGGTCCTCAGGGACGACCGAACTATCACGCGGTTCGACCCCGCGACCTTCGAGTTCGAGCCGGACGACCGGGTGATCGTCGTGGGGAAAGAGGACGACGTCGCGGCCTTCGAAGCGCAGTTCGGGGCCTGACGCCCGCGAGCCGCGAGCGGCCGTCACTCCTCGTCCGCGTCGGACTCGACCGCCGGGTCGTGTTTCTCGTACCAGTCTGTGATCTCGTCGAGGCGGTGGATCGCGCGGTCGGGGTCGGCGATGTTGTGGTGTTCGTCGGGGTAGACCACGAGTTTGGCGTCGACGCCCTGCTTTTTCGCGCTGACGTAGAGCTGTTCGGACTGCGAGGGCGCACAGCGCCAGTCCTCGCCGCCGGCCATCACCAGAAGCGGCGTGTCGAGGCCGTCCACGTCGGTGATGCTGGAGTGGGCGTCGAACAGGTCCGGCTCTTCCCACGGGAGGCCGAACTCGTTGGTGGTCGCGACGTGCGAGTCGTCGGTGCCGAACGCGGACCGCAGGTCGTAGATGCCGTGTTCGGGGGCCGCGGCGGTGAACACGTCCGTCTGCGTGACGAGGTAGCCCTGGGCGATGCCGCCGTAGGAGAAGCCGTAGCCGAACACGCGGTCGGGGTCGGCCCAGCCGCGGTCGACGAACGACTCCACGCCCGCGACGACGTCGTCGACCTCGACGGTGCCCCACTGGCCGTAGAGCTCCTCGGCGAACGTCCGCCCGTAGGAGGAGCCGCCGCGGTAGTTCGGCCGGAGGACGGCGTAGCCGCGACTCGTCAGCGCGGCGTGGACGAAACTGAACACCGGCTCGTCGTAGGAGACCGGGCCGCCGTGGATGGCGACCACCAGCGGGAGCGGACCGTCGGTCTCGGGGTCGACGTCCGGCGGGAAGTAGGCCACGCCGTCGATCTCCCACCCGGAACTCTCCCACGAGACGCGACGGACTTCTGGCATCGCGTGCTCGTCGAGGAGTTCGTCGTTCACCGCCGAGACGCGGGTCAGCGACTCCGGTTCGGTCTCGGCGTCTAGATCCGCCGCGTCGACCGCCCAGACGTCCTGCCCGTCGCTCGGGTGCGAGAGCACGACCGCGGCCGTCTCGCCGGCGAGGTCGAACCCCGCGAGCGCCCGGTCGTCGCCCTGCGCCTCGAAGATGCGCTCGGGGTCGGCGTCGACGCGGGCGCGGACCAGACGCGTGCGGGCCTCGTCTGCGACGCGGACGTAGAGCGTCGCGTCGTCGGCCCAGACCGGTTCGGCACCGCGCGCGACGGTCCGGTCGAGCGACCCCGTGATCGACTCGTAGTCGTCGCCGTCGTGGACGTAGACCTGCGTCGGCACGCACCAGTTCTCCGGGTCGCTCGCGCCGAACGCGAGGCGCTCGCCGCCGGGGCTCCACGCCAGCGACCCGACGCCCAGATCGGAGTCGGTGAGCTTCCGGAGGTCGCTCCCGTCGGGCGCGACGGTGTATGCGTCCCGGACCATCGTGTCGTCCGGATTCTCGGTCCGACAGGAGGTGAAGGCGATGCGGTCGTTCGGGCCCCAGACCGGTGACATCCCGGTGAGCGGCTCGGTCGCGCCGCCGCCGTAGGCGTCGTCGAGTCGAGTCGTCTCGCCGTCGAGGTCGGCGACGAACAGGTACTTGGTCACCGCGTCGAGATAGCCCGCCCCGTCGGCCTTGTGCTGGAGGCGCGTGGTCTCGATGGGGCCGCCCTCGCGGCGCCGCTCTAGGTACTCCCGCTCCTCCTCGGTCGGGTCCCGGGCGGCGACGACGAGGCGCTCGCCGTCGGGGCTCCAGTCGAACTCGCCGACGCCCTCCTCGCGGTCGGTCACCTGTACGGCGTCGCCGCCGCGCCGCAGGTCGAAGTACCAGACCTGCGACTTCGGCTCCTCGTCGCCGCCGTTGGCCTCCCCGGTTTCGTCTCCGTCGTCGCCCTCGTCTTCTTCTGGGAGGCTCTGTGAGACCAGTCGGTCCACGTCCTCCTCGCGGGCGGCGAGGAAGGCGAGTCGGTCGCCGTCCGGGCCCCAGGCGGGGCTCGACGCGTCGGAGGCGCGCGTGAGCCGGTGGGGGGCGTCGCTCCCGTCGGCGGGGGCGACGAACAGCGAGGAGCGCCGGTCGTCGGCCTCGGGGTCGAACTCGTCTGCGACGAACGCGACCCGGTCGCCGTCGGGCGAGAGCGCCGCGTCGGTGACAGTCGAGAGATCGTAGTACGAGTCGGTCGGAATCGGCTCCGGCATGGACCGAACCTGCACAGCCGCGGTCAAATACCTTCCCGTAGCGGAAGTCACGGGACCGTCTCGAAGCGGACGCCGCGAGGCGATTGTCGAACGGGACGCCGCGAGTCCACGACCGAACCGCCTTTCTCGGCTCCCCGCCCAGTTGGCGTATGGACGAGGTCGCAAGCGACCGTCTCGCCGACGTCGCCGAGCGGGCGGTCCGCGCCGGCGGCGACTACCTGCGCGACCAGTTCCGGAACGGACACATCGAGGGCGAGTTCGGGCCCGACGACGTGAAAGCCGTCGCGGACCGCGAGGCCGAGCGACGCGTGCGCGCGGAGATCGAGGCGGCGTTCCCCGACCACGGCTTCCACGGCGAGGAGGCCGGCCGCCTGGCGGGCGAGCGCTACCGCTGGGTCGTCGACCCGCTCGACGGGACGAACAACTTCGCCCACGGACTGCCCGCGTTCGCGACCGCCCTCTCGGTGCTCGACGAGGAGCGAGAGCCCGCCGTCCCGGTCGTCTCGGCCATCTACGAACCGCTCCCTGACAGCCTCTATCTCGCCCGGCGCGGCGGCGGCGCGACGGTGAACGGCGAGCCGATGCGGGCGCGGGTCCACCGGGACCTCGCACACGGGACGGTCTCGTTCGTCCTCGGGGACGCGGCGGTGCGGGACCCGGACCTGCGGGCCGAGTCGTGGGAGCTCCAGACCGAACTCCACAGTCACTGCAAGCGCGTGATCAACACGTGGTCGCCGACCGTCGACTGGGGGCTGCTCGCCCGCGGCGACCTCGAAGGGCTCGTGGAGTTCTACCCCACGACGTTCGAGCGACCCGCAGGCTCGCTGCTCGCCGCCGAGAGCGGCGTCGTCGCACACGAGGTCGGCGAGGTGTACGTCGCCTCGCCCGACCCGGACGTCGCCGACCGGCTCCGCGAGGTCGTCGCGTCAGTCTGAGCGCAGCGGGAGGCCGCCTCGACCGAAGCGTCGCACGACCGCCGCCACGAGCGCGACCGGGACGCCGAACGCGAGGAGGTAGGGCGCGACGTAGGCGGTGCCGACGACGAGCGCTCTGGCCACGACCGTCACGCCGTTGACCGATTCGAGGAACGCGGCGACGACGCCGGTGTCGTACCAGTGGCTCACCGGCGTCGGCTCCACGTCGGGCCGGGGCTCGCGGAGTTCGACCGTGATGGTCGCGTAGTTCACCTGGTTGCGCAGGTGGTTGAGCTGCGCCTCGGTCCGTTCTATCTCGGACTGGACGTCCGCGAGGCGCTGTTGGACCTGCAGCACGTCGTCGGTCTCGTTGGCCCGTCGGTAGAGCGTCCGGAGTTGCTCCCGCTCGGCCCGGAGATTCTCCAGTCGCGCTTCCAGGTCGACCACGCGGCCGGTCACGTCCTCGGTCGAGATGCTCGCCTCGCGGGTCTCGCCTTCGGCCTTGACCGCGGCGAAGGTCGCGTCGAACCGGTCCGCGGGCACCCGGAGGACCAGACGGCCGGTCGTCCACGTCTGGTTGCCCCGCTGGTGGACCTGCTGGGTGGCGTCGCTGAGATAGCCGCCGCGCTCCCGGACGAGTGCCGTGAGGTTCTCCCGCGCCGAGGCGTAGGAGTCGACCTCGAGCGCCACCGACCCCCGCTGGATGCGGTAGCGCGTCGCCACCGCCGCGTCGCCCGCGTCTGCCTTCTCTGTCTGCTCCGGGGCCGGCGTGGCCTCCACGCCGGTGTCGACGCCGCCGTCGCCGCCGGACTGGGCCAGTTCGGCGCTGTCGCCGCCACCGCTACAGCCGGCGACGAGGACGAGCACCGCCAGCAACACCGCGACCAGCGTTCGCTGCCGTGACATGCTCTCGATTCGTCTCCCGTTCCCGTTAACCGTTGTCGAGAGTCAAACGCCCGTTTGACTCACTCGGCCTATATAGGTCTCCGTACCAGTAATGGCGGATCCGAGCCAAATATATAATATGTCCGATATGTTTATCGGGGACGTCCGCCCACATGCGCCCGTATGAGGGAGGACGCACGCCGCGTCGCTGGTCACGGCGCGGCCAGCCCGGCGACCGTCGAACTGTGCCCGGCGTCCGAAAGCGCACGCCCCGGTCGAGGGTCCACACGAGACCCCGGCGACTCGTCGGGACGATGACGCCTTCGAGCGCCTCGGACTCGCCGGTCGAGGGACTCGCCGACGGCGACGTGACGCTCGCTCGCCTCGCCGCACCGACCGCCCGGACGCCGACGCGCCTGGCCGTCGTCGGCGACCACCACCTGACCCCGACGGAGGCGGGCGGGTGGAAAGCGCTCCACCGGAGCGAGCAGCGACTGCGCGCCGCGCTCTCGACTATCGACCGCGCCGACGCCGACGGCGTGGTCTTCCTCGGCGACCTGACGCGCCGGGGCGACCCCCGCGAGTTCGCGGTGCTCGACGAACTGCTCGCCGACTTCGACCTCGACGTGCCCGCCGTGGCCGTCCCCGGCAACCACGACGTGCCGCGAGACGGGGGCGATCCGACCCCGCCGGTCTCGCGTTTCGCCGACCGGTACGCCACCGGCTCGTACCCCTGTCGGGTCGACGTCGGCGGCGTCTCCGTGCTCTGTCTGGACACCGCGAGCGACGCCGCCGGCAGCGACGCCGAGGGTGCGGTCTCGCCCGGAGCCCTCGACTGGCTCGACGCCACGCTGTCGGGCGTGGAGTCGCCCATCGTGGCGATGCACCACAACCTCTTCGCGCCGCGACGACACTCCCATCACTTCGCGCGCGACGAGGAGGCGTGCGTGCGAAACGGGGAGACGCTCGAAGCGGTGCTCCGACGGGGCGGCGCGGGACTCGTCCTCTCGGGACACCTCCACTGGCCGGCGACGACCGCCCGCGACCGCCTCCGCGAACTGGTCGCGCCCGCGACCTGCTCGTTCCCGCCCGCGATGCTCCTGCTCGACGTGACGCCGTGGGGGACGACCGTGCGGCTGTTGCCCGTCGCCGGCCGCCGCGGGCTGACCGAGGCCTACGACCTCGCGTGCGAGGGGACGGCCCACAGTCGGACGCTGGCCGCACAGGCCGACGCGGGCTACTTCGAGGGGCTCCCGCTCGTGGACGAACGAACGTCGACCGCGCGGGTCGGGGGCGACGTCCCCCGCTCGCTCCGGTGGCGATGACCGGGAGCGAGGAGGTCGTCGAGCCCGTCGGGCGGGCGCTGCGGGCGGCGCGGGCCGAACGCCGACGGACCGCAGACGAGTGCGCGGCGTTTCGCGCGTTCTACGACCGCGTCGCCGACCTGACGCCGGCGGCGACCGAGACGGTGACCGCCCGGCGGTCGGTGCTCGCGGCCGGTCCCACGTCCGGCGTCGCGCTCGACGAACTCCGCACCGCCTACGAGGAGACGGTCATGGCCGTGCCACACTACGACGACGAGTACGGCGACGGCTTCGCCGAGAGCTTCGCGGCCGAGTTCGGCGACGACGTCGCGGCGGCGTTCGCGGGGTCTCAGACGGTGACCGCCCCGCTCCGGGCCGGCGTGCTGGCCAGCACGAAGGAGGCGCTCGGCGAGCGCGAGACCTTCCTCGACCTGCTCGACCGGGAGATAGACTCGCTCTCGGCCGTGCGGGACGGCGCCGAGGAGGTGACCGAGGCGATTCGCTCCGCCGACCAGAGACCGCTCTCGGACCGCGCGGTCGGCGAACTCTGGGGGCTCCAGTCGCTGCTCGACCGACAGCGAGAGCGAGTCGACGCGCTCGCGGCCCGCCGACAGCGAGCGATACACGACCAGCGCGTCGAACTCGTCCGACTCGGAACCGACGCGCAGACGTATCTCTACCGCGAGTTCTCCGAGACGTATCCGGGACTGGCGGCGCTCGCGACGCTCGGCCGCGTCCTCGAACGGGCCGAGCGGCGAGTCGACCGGGCGCTCGTGGTCGCCTGAAAACCGGAGCCATCCCCCCCTACAGCAACTTTTAGGGAGGCGGCAAGCCCACCGAAGTTCGATGACTCCCGAGGAACTCCGTGCAGACATTCCGGTTCTCGACGAGGGGATCTACTTCAACACCGGCGCGTCCAGCCCGGCGTCCCGCCGCGTGATGGACGCCGTCACCGACTTCGCCGAGTACCACGAGTTCGAGGCGCCGATCGGCGAGGGGGCCTACGGTGCGGCCTTCCGGGTCTTCGACGAGACGCGGGCGAAACTCGCCGACTTCGTCGGTGCCGAGGAAGAAGAGATCGCGCTCACCGAAAGCACGGCCGACGGCCTGAGCCGAGTCGCCGCCGCCGTCGACTGGGAGGAGGGCGACAGAGTCGTGCGGACCGACCTCGAACACTCCGCGGGCGTGCTCCCGTGGTGGAACCTCGAACGACGGGGCGTCGAGACGGAGATCCTCGAAACCCGGGGCGGACGCCTCGACATGGACGACCTGAAGGCGGCCGTCGAGGACGCGCGCCTGCTGTGTCTGAGTTCGATCACCTGGAACTACGGCACGGAGCTTCCGGTCCCGGAGATCGTGAACGTCGCCCACGACGCCGACACGCTCGTCCTCGTCGACGGCGTCCAGTCGCCGGGCCAGACGCCGGTCGACTTCTCGGCCTGGGGTGCGGACTTCGTCGCCGGCGCGAGCCACAAGTGGATGATGGGTCCGTGGGGGGCCGGCTTCCTCTACGTCGACCGCGACGTCGCCGAGGGGATGGCCCCCGCACAGGTCGGCTACCGGAGCGTCGTCGACACGAGCGCCGAGCGTCCGGAGTTCAAGCCCGGCGCGATGCGCTTCGAGGTCGGCACCACCTCGCCGGCCCCCTACGTCGGCCTGCAGGAGTCGATCGACCTGATCGAGGATATCGGGTTCGACACCGTCACCGCTCGCATCGAACGCCTGACCGACCGGCTGAAGGCGGGACTGGGCGACCGCCTGCTCTCGCCGCGGGAGTACGAGTCCGGCCTCGTGACGTTCACGGCCGACGACCCGGAGGCGACCGTCGAACGACTCGCCGACGAGGGGGTCCACCTGCGGACGCTCCCCTCGCCCGACGCCGTCCGCGCCTCGGTCCACGTCTTCAACACCGAGGCGGACGTCGACGCGCTGCTGGACGCGCTCTGATCGGCGACCGCGCCGCTCCGTTCGCCCCAGCGCGGGGTTCCGACGCTCCACACCGTTTTTGCCCACGGGGTGCCAATCGTGAGACAGTGAGCGACGACCTCCACGCCGTCGACAGGGCGGACGAGCCCCGAGTGACGTCTCGGCGACTCGACCCGCGGGTACAGATCGTCTGGGCCGCCCGCACGTTCGTGGTGGCGGTCGTCCTCGGCGTCGCCGTCTTCGGCCTCTCTCGGGTCCTCGTCTCGCTCCCGCCGTGGGCGCCGGCGGCGACGACCGTCGGCGTCGCGCTCGTCGGCGTCGCGTACACCGTCGCCCGGTATCGACTCTGGACCTACGAGATTCGGGACGACGCGCTCTATCTGGAGCGCGGGGTCCTCACTCGCGTCCGCACGGTCGTCCCCTTCGTCCGACTCCAGCACGTCGACTCCAGTCGCGGCCCGATCGAGCGCACGCTCGGACTGGCGAGCGTGGTCGTCTACACGGCCGGGTCCCGCGGGGCCGACGTGACCGTCCCCGGCCTCACGCCGGAGGGCGCAGACGACCTGCGCGAGCGCCTGAAGCGCCTCGCCATCCGGGCGGAGGGCGAAGACGCAGTATGAGCCGGCGGCTGGCCCCGCTGTCGGTCCCGTACCGGATCGCGGAGCGCGGGTCACAGCTCGCCTTCGGGCTGCTCGTCGTGCTGGTCTCCGGCGGGAACGCGGTGGGTCCGTACGTCGTCGGCCCCTTGCTCGCCGTCGGCATCGTGGGCGGGTTCGTCCTCCTGCTCGCCGCCTACGAGACGGCCTACTACCGACGGTTCGAGTACGAGCTCACGGCGGACACCCTCGACATCCGCTCCGGCGTCGTCGCCCGCCGCGAACGGGAGATACCGTACCAGCGCGTCCAGAACGTCGACATCCGGCGGAACGCGATCCAGCGCGTGCTCGGCATCGCGGCCGTGAGCTTCGAGACGGCCGGCGGCAGTCAGACGGAGGCCAAACTCCGGTTCGTCTCGTTCGACGAGGCCAAGCGACTCCAGAGCGAGATCGGACGCCACAAGCGACGCGCCGCCCCGGAAGAGGGCGAGGAGGCCGGTGCGGAAGCCGAGCTGCTCTTCTCGCTCTCCCCGCGCGAACTCGCCATCGTCGGCGCGCTGTCGTTCGATCTGCGACTCCCCGGTGCGGTGTTCGTCCTCGTGTCGAGTTCGACGCCCTTCCTCTCGACGTTCGTCCCCGACGGCTTCGGGATGGAGGTGGCCGTCCTCGGAGCGCTCGGCGTGGTCGTCGCGGTCGCGCTGTTCTCGTGGCTGGTCGGCGTGGCCGTCGCGGTGCTCAACTACTACGACTTCCGGCTCTCGCGAACCCGGGACGAGCTCCAGTACGAGCGCGGACTCGTCCGCCGGTTCGACGGCTCGATCCCCTTAGAGAAGATCCAGACGCTCACGATCCGGGACAACCCGCTCAAGCGCGTCTTCGGTTACGCGACGCTGTTCATCGAGACGGCGGGCTACGCGCCGGGACAGGGGCAGTCCCGCGGCTCCGAGGCGGCGGTCCCGCTGGCGCGACGGGACCGGGTCCTCGCGCTCGCGAACGACATCGAGCCGTTCGGCGAGGTGAGCTTCGAGCGCCCGCCCCGCCGGGTGCGTCGCCGGTACGTCGCGCGCTACCTGATCGTCCTCGGCGTCGTCACGGCGGCCGCGTTCGGGCTGAGCGCCGCGTCGGGACGGCCGTTCCCGTGGTACGGGCCGCTCGTGCTGGTGCCGGCGGTGCCGGTCGCCGCCCACCTCAAGTGGCGCCACCGGGGCTACTGGCTCGGGCCGGACCACGTCGTCACCCGGAACGGGGTCCTCAGACGCGAGACGAAGGTGGTGCCCTACGACCGCGTCCAGACGGTGATCGACACGCGCTCCCCGTTCCAGCGGCGCTGGCGTCTCGCCACGGTCACGGCCGACACCGCGGGGTCGCTCTCGATAGTGAACCAGGACGCGGCGGCGGTCGACGTCGACGAGGAACGGGCGGACGACCTCCGGGCCGAACTGGCCGAACGGACTCGCGTCGCGGTCGCTCGCCGCCGGGAACAGCGCCTCGAGCGCCGCCGCGAAGCGCTCGGCGTGGCGGCGACGGACGTCCGGGTCGACCGCGAAGCCGGGCAGAACGACGCGGCCAGTTCGGACGGCGAGGCGTCACGGTCGGGTCCCGGGCCGAACGGCGAACTGTCGTCGGAGTCCGGTCCGGGGGCAGACGGCGAGGCGTCTCGCGAACCGGAGTCGAGCCCTGACTCCGACGGCGAGGCGTCTCGCGAACCGGAGTCGGACCCGGAGTGAGCCCCGCTTACACCTCGTGGAGGAACGTCTGGAACTCCGCGGTCCGCCCGTCGGGGTCGTCCGCGAAGAACTGGTAGATCCGGTAGCGCTCGTTCTCGTGGGGGCGCTCGCGGGCGGCGTCGCCGACCGCGGCGTGCATCTCGTCGACCGCCTCGCGGTCGTCGTAGACGAAGGTTACGGTGCCGCAGTCCTCGGTCTCCGCCCGCTCGCAGAAGCCAAAGCGGAAGTCGCCGTGTTCGAGGACGGTGCAGTCCGGCTGTTCGAGCCAGACGTCCGCGCCGACGGTCTCGGTGTAGAACTCGACGACCTCGTCGAGCCGTTCGGTTCCGAAGAAGACGATGCCGGTCATGGGCGATCCGTGCGCGGGCGACGACGAAAAAGCTCCCGGCCCGCGCACTGGTCGCCGACTGTCCTCGCCCGGTCGCCGGAGTCAGTCGGTTCGCGGAATCGCGTACGCGCCGACGACGAAGAAGGCCGCCGCGAGGACCGCGACCACGGCGAGCGAGAGTCCCACGTCGCCGGCGGTCGGGTCGTAGGTCAGCGCCCGGACGCCGCGCGAGAAGTACGTGAGCGGCGAGAGCGCCATCAGCGGACGGAACCACGACGGGAGCAGGTCGGGGGTGACGAACGTCTCCGAGAGGAACAAAAGCGGGAGCGCCACCGTGTTGCTCGCGGCGATGACGCCGTCCTGGGACTCCGTGACGTATCCGAGGATCGCGCCGACGCCACAGAAGACCGCGACCCCGAGGGCGACGAAGGGGCCGAGAAGCAAGAGTGCGGGCGTCACGCGCACGACCGCGTCGGTCACGAGGACGGTCAGTCCGAGCAACAGCAGGCTCGCGAGGCCGATGACGACGACGTTCACCAGCGTCTGGGCGAGCAGCCACTCCCAGCGGCGCAGCGGCGTCGTCGCGAGCTTCTCGAAGCGGTTGCCCTCCCGGTGGCGGGCGATGGTGCTCCCGACCCGGGAGAGGGGCGTGAACAGCACGACCACGGCGAGGTAGCCCGGGATGTAGTAGCCCGGCGGTTCGGCGAAGATCCCGCCGCCGGTGGGCTGGGTGCGCACCAGCGCCCCGAAGATGAGGATGATGATGACCGGGAAGAAGAAGGTGAAGAAGACGGCGGTGCGCCGGCGGACGAACGCGTACCACGCGGCGCGGAACTCCGAGGCGACGCGGCGCGCGCGACTCATCGGGCACCTCCCGTGCCCGCGGCGACGGCAGTCGCCTCCGCGCCCTCGAACTGCTCGCCGGTCAGTCGCAGGTAGACCTCTTCGAGTCCGGGCTGTCGCCAGACGAGCGACTCGTAGCCGACGCCGTCCTCGTCGAGGCGGGCGACCACGGTGCCGATGTCGTCGGCGTCGACGTCGTGGAAGACGAGTTCGCCGTCGGCGGCCTCGACCGGGAATCCGGCCCCCGCCACGGCGTCGGTGCCGGCGTCGGTCCGGACGACCAGCCGACTCGTGCCACCGTGTTCGGCCACGAGCGAGGCCGGCGTTCCGACGGCGACGAGTTCGCCGTCGCTCAGCAGGCCCACCCGGTCGGCGAGCCGTTCGACCTCGGTCATGGAGTGGCTGGTGAGGAAGATGGTCGTTCCGCCCGCCGCCAGATCGTCGAGGAGACGCCAGAGCGCCCGGCGGCCGGCGGGGTCGATGCCGGTCGTCGGTTCGTCGAGAAAGAGGACGTCCGGGTCGTTGACCAGCGCGGTGGCGACACAGGTCCGGCGCTGCTGGCCGCCCGAGAGGTTCTCGTAGTGGACCGCCGCGTCGTCCGCCATGCCGACGTCTTCGAGCACCGCGTCGGGGTCGCGGGCCTCGTCGTAGAGACCGGCGTAGTACGAGACGAGTTCGCGGGCGGTCAGTCGGGCCGCCGGCGAGAACGACTGCGGGAGCAGCCCGACCCGCTGGAAGTCGACCGCGTCGGGCGCGTCGCCGAGGACGCGGACCTCGCCGTCGACCCGAGTCGTGCCCGTGAGCGCTCGGGTGAGCGTGGTCTTGCCGGCACCGTTCGGCCCGATGAGACCGAACACCTCTCCGGACTCGACGGTGAGCGAGACGCCGTCGAGCGCGACCACGTCGCCGTACTCCTTGCGGACGTTCTCGGCGACGAGTGCCTCAGTCATAGTTCATCTCCCGTCGGTCCGGAAGTAAGACTGTTGCTTTCGGCGTCGCCGGCGGCGAGTCTCCCGGGACGACCCCAAGACTCACCTCCGCCCGTCTCGCACCGGGAGAGACGTGCCGGACGACCCCACCGAACGGAAGCGCGCTGTCAGGGACGGCTACGACGCCATCGCCACCAGCTACGCCGAGCGCCGCACGCCGTCCGAGACGGAGACCGCCCTGCTCGCGGACTTCGCAGCGCCGCTCGATGGGTCCGCCCGCGTGCTGGACGCCGGGAGCGGTCGCGGCGTCCCGGTGGCGACGGCGCTCGCTCCCGACCACGAGGTGGTCTGTCTCGACGTCTCCCGCGTGCAACTCGCGCTCGCCGGGGAGACCGTCCCGGCCGCCCGCCGGGTGCAGGGGGACCTCGCGGACCTGCCGTTCGAGGCGTCGACGTTCGACGGCGTCTGCGCGCTCAACGCGGTCATCCACGTGCCGGTCGGAGAACACGCCGCCGTCTACCGGGAGTTCGCACGCGTGCTCGCACCCGGCGGTCACCTGCTCGTCTCGCTCGGCGCGAGCGCGTGGTCCGGGCGCAACGAGAACTGGCTCGACGCCGGCGTCCCGATGCGCTGGAGCTTCCCCGACCTCGACACCTCGCTCTCGCATCTCGCCGCCGCGGGCTTCGTCCCGGTCGGGCGCGAGACCGTCGCCGACGACCTCGGCGACGGCGCGTGGGAGTTCGTCCGCGCGCGCTACGAGGGCTGAGTCGGCTGCCCACCCGGACGGTCGGACCGACGCCAGCTCAGACCGCCGCGCCGACGCGGTCGCCCACGCGGTCGACGATCACGTCTGTGTCGTACTCCTCTTCTGTCTTGTCGAATATCTCCTCTCCGTCGACCTCGACCCGGAAGACGCCGCCGTCGCCGGTGACCAGCGAGACGGCGTCCAGTCGCCTCCCGAACTCCTCTAGCAGTTCCGACTGCAGGCCCTGTGCACGGCCCCGCATGCCACACGGGACGCAGTACTCGATGTCGACTGTCGTCATGAACACCGAACGTGAGAGCGGAACGCGCTTAAGCGTGTGGTCGTCTGGCACACTGCTCGCACGAGGTCGGAAGCGCGCGCTCACCGCACGAGCGGTCGCCAGTACAGGAGCGCGACCGTGACGAGATACACCGCCGTCGAGACGTCGTACGACGCCGAGACGGCCGCCGCCGCGAGCGCCGACCCGCCGCCGAAGACGCCGGTGGCGACCGACGCGAGGATCGGCCACGAGCAGGAGACACACGAGAGCAAGCCGAGGACGCCCGAGACCGCCGCGCCGGCGGCGTCCAGCACGGTCGCGTAGAGCAGGTACGCGAGGGCGGCGTAGCCGACGACGCGAGCGGGCATCAACACGAGGTTCACCAGTTCGCCGCTGTAGACGAACGCCGGCCCCCATCCGGGCTGGAGGAGGGCGACCCGGAAGCCGTCGGCGGTGACGCCGCCACTGCGCACGAGACCGCCGGCGACCGCGAGCAGCGCGGCGTAGCCGACCGCGAGCAGCGCGGCCCGGCGACGCGTCCGGGCACCGACCGGCGGGAGCCGGGTCTTCGCCACCGCGACGACGCCGACGTTCACCCAGAGCAGGCCGTAGAGCGTGTACCGTAGCGGCTGTAAGCTCCCCGGTTCGAGGAGGCTGTAGAGGGCGACAGCCAGCAGGTTCGTGTTGACGAGCAGACCGCCGTAGAGAAGATCCGTTCGCGATGGCCGATACCGGGAGAGTTGGATGGTGGACATGCTCAGACGGCCAGTGCGTCGATCACGATCGAGAGGAGCATCACGCCGAGGTAGGCGTTCGACGCGTGGAACGCCCGGAAGGCGGCCGACTCGGTCTGCTCGCGGTGCAGGCGGACCACGGCCCAGAGGAAGACCGCGCCGCCGGCGACCGACGCGAGGACGTAGAGCCAGTCGAGTCGGTCGGCGACCCCGAGCGCGCTCGCGACGACGAGCGTCGCGCCGAGATACCAGAGGATGTGCTTGCGCGTCTCGGTCTCGCCGCGCACGACCGGCATCATGGGGAAGCCGCCGCGCTCGTAGTCGTCCTTGTACGCGAGCGCGAGATTGTAGAAGTGCGCCGGCGTCCAGAGGAAGATGACGGTCGCGAGCGCGAGGCCGCCGAGACCGAACTCGCCGGTGACGGCGACCCAGCCGATGAGCGCCGGGAGCGCCCCCGCCGCGCCGCCGATGACGGTGTTCTGTACGGTGTTGGGCTTGAGCAAGAGCGTGTAGACGACGCTGTAGAACACGATCGCGAGCAGGCCGAGGGCGGCCGCAAGCCAGTTGACGGAGGCGAACAGCCCCACGGAGACGACCGTGAGCAGGAGGCCGAACGCGAGCGCGTTGCGCACCGAGACCACGTCGGTCGCCAGCGGTCGGTCGCTGGTCCGGTTCATCCGGCGGTCGATGTCGCGCTCGAACACGTGGTTGAACGTTCCGCTCGCCCCGATCGAGAGGACGCCGCCGCCGAGCGTGGCGAGGACGGTCCCGGTCGTCAGGTCGGTGCCGCCG
>Ga0207797_1001298_pt1 | contig 18167 bp, 25 predicted proteins | sample PRCRCaboRojoPR_6_FD_187275 | JGI IMG/M metagenome (GOLD analysis project Ga0207797, IMG submission 187275) | Marine sediment microbial community from Cabo Rojo, Puerto Rico - PR CR 10% Liquid 1 (SPAdes) | ecosystem: Environmental > Aquatic > Marine > Coastal > Sediment | place: Cabo Rojo, Puerto...
CCACGCCCGCCAGCGCCGCGATCGCGATGGGGAGGACGTTCAGCGCGGCCAGCGCCACGACTCCAGCGACGATACCAACCGCGAGCGGGGCCTTGGTCTCGAACAGCGGCGGGAACGCCTCCTCGTCGTTCGGCAGACTCGCCACCTCCGTGACGACGAGGTCGCCGTCCGCCCGCAGGCGGTCCAGCGTCGCCTGCGACGTGTAGAGCAGGAGACCGTCCCCCTCGCTCATCTCGAAGTCGGGCAGTCCCTCGTGGACGAGCTCGTTCCCGCGCCGGAACGCCAGCACGGTGTCGGTGTAGCGCCGCCGGAGGTCGGCCGTCCGGAGCGACTCCCCCGCGAGCGCCGACCCGGGGCCGACGACGGCCTCGACGAGCGTCCCGACCCCCTCGGGTTCCGCGAGTTCGCGCTCGGTGACGCGGGCGCTCGGGAGGCGACCGAGCGCCCCCAGTGCCACGAACGAGGCGAGCGTCTCCTCGTCGGCCCGGACGGTGAGCACGTCCTGCTCACGGATGGTCCGGTCGACGGGGGCGATGAACGTCTCGTCGCCGCGGACGATCTGGATGATGTCGACGTCCACGTCGAGTTCGTCCATCGCCTCGGCGACGCTCAGCCCCACGATAGGCGAGCGGCCCCGGACGTAGACGCGGTGGAGGTACCCCTCGAGCCCGAACTCGTGGGTCAGGTCGATCGCCTCGATACGCTCCGGGAGGAGTGGGATGGCGACGAGCAGGAGGTACGCCGAGCCCACCAGCAGGACCACCACTCCGAGCGGCGTGAACTCGAACATGGAGTAGGACTCCCCGACGAGTTCGTTCAGCAGGTCCGAGGCGAGGATGTTCGTGGCGGTCCCGATGAGGGTGAGCGTCCCGCCGAGCATCGACGCGTAGCTGAGCGGGATGAGCAGTTTCGAGGGGGAGACGTGGGCGTCGTCGGCCAGCTCCGTGACCATCGGGATGAACATCGCCACGACCGGCGTGTTGTTGATGAACCCCGCGAGCGGCCCAGTCATGCCGACGACGGCGGCCGAGAGCCGGCGGTCGTCGCCCACGGTGAACTCGGCGACACGCGAACCCAGCCTGTGGATGGCACCGGTCCGCTGGACGCCCGCGCTCAGGACGAACATGGCGAGGATGGTGACGGTGGCCGTGGAGGAGAACCCGGAGAGCGCCGCTCGTGGACCCACACCCGTCCACGGTTCGAGGAGGACGAGGGCGACGAGCACCGAGAGCGCCGTCACGTCGGGACTAACGACCTCCGAGACGAACAGCGCGACGGCGACGGCGACGAGCGCGAACACGACCAGTGCGCTCGGCGGCGGCGCGGTGACCATGGCGGCCGTTCGACAGGCCGTGGCTTAAACCGTGCCGGGAGCGCTGGTATCAGAAACGATAATCAGAGCGGCGTGGAGGGGTGGTGGTCAGCCGACCGGCACCGACACCGTCAGCCCGGGCCAGTGCCGGTCGTCTCAGTCGAGCCGCGCCTCGATGGCGTCGAGGCGACGTTCCAGTTCGTCCACGTCCTCACGGATGTCGGCGATCTCCTCGCAGTCCGGGCTGGACTCGTCGACCGCTTCGATGCGTCGCGCGAGTTCGTTGTGGACGCTCCGCGCCGTCGTCTCCATCTCCTCCATTCGAGCGGAGACGGGCGCGACGTGCTCGTGCTCTCGTTCGGCGGTTCTGATGTGCTGTTTGAGTTCTTCGTCGCTGACCATGTTTGTTCGCGCCCCGGGGACCTCGGGGCCCGTGTACTCGCTACTCGTCCCCACGTACATATAAACCGTCGAGCGCGTTATCTCCAGGTGAAAACACCCCTCGAACCGCTGGACGGGGGCCGAACCTTTGTTATCACGGCCGGAGAACTGGGGTCCATGTTCCGCCACGACGGACTCGACGTCTCCTGGCTCGGGTACGCCACGCTGCGCGTGGCCGGCCGCGAGAGCGTCGTCTACTGCGACCCCGGTCGGTACGGCGTCCTCGACGGGTACGAGGGCGGTGACGCGGACGTGGTCTGTGTCACCCACGACCACCACTACGACAGCGACGCCGTCCGTCGGGTCGCGGGTCCGGAGACGACACTCGTCCTGTTCGAGGGCGTCAACACCCACCGTATCGACCGGGACGTGGCCCGACCCGCGGACCTGCCCGTCGAGGTGCGGACCGTCGACGCCCACGCCGACATCGCGGTCGGCGACGTGGTGGTGCGTACGGTCCCGGCCTACAACGACCCGGCCGGCCCCCGGGCCGACGCGGACGGCGACGTCCCGCACCCGGAGGGGATGGGCTGTGGGTTCCACCTCACGATCCCCTCGCGCTGGGGGCGGGACGTGTCCGTGTTCTGGCCCGGCGACACCGACGTACTGGAGGGGCACGACCGGCTGGACATCTCGCTGTTCTGTCCGCCCATCGGCGGGACGTTCACGATGGACCGTCAGGAGGCGGCCGACCTCGCGGCGGCACTTGACCCCGACCTCGTCTGCCCGATACACTACGACACGTTCGAGGCCATCGCGACCGACGCGAGGGCGTTCGCGGCGGACGTGGCGAGCCGCGGGGTGCCGGTGGTCCTAGACGAGCCCGACGAGTAGCGCCACCGCGAGCAGCACGGCCCCGAGCACCAGCAACCGGAACGCGAGGTCCACGCCCGATTCGGGTCGGACCAGACTCCGGTCGACGCTGGCCGGGTCGGTCAGCGCCCCCCGGGCGTTCTCGAGGAGTGCGTCGAGCCGACCCGGCCGGTACTCGTCGGCCGGGACGACGGTCTCGTTCCCACAGACCCGACACGCGTCGGGCACCTCGTGGTAGGTTCGCTCGCACTCCGTGCAGACCCAGTCCACACCGTCGGTACGCTGGCCCGTGGCTTCAACCCCCGGGCAGGGAAGTCACAAGTACCAATTACCGACCCCCCGAACGCCGTCCAATGGCAGAGACGACGCCGTCGCCCTCGCGCGACGAGCGACTCCCACCGCTGTTCCTCGCCCTGTTCGGTCTCGGTCTGTTCGTCGTCGCGCTCTGGAACTTCCGGCGGGAACTCCGGAACCTCTCGGTGACACTCCCGCCCATCGCGGCGTTCGCCATGGGACTCGGCGGGGCCGCGCTCCTCGTCCTCGCCGGTGGGTACCTCTCCCGGACCGACCTCGACCTCGACGCGCGCTGGCGGGCCGTCCTCCTCTCGGTCGGGGGGGCCGCGGTGTTCGCCGCAGCGCTCGCGGCGACGATGCTCATCCGCTCGGCGGAGGGGCGACCCGTCGGCGAACCACAGTTCGCCCTCCTCGTCGCGGCGAGCACCGGCGCCATCGCGGGGTTCGCCGTCGGCGTGCTCAACGCCCGGGCCCGCAACGACGCCGATCGTGCCGAACGGGCCCGCGACCGGTTCGAACTGCTGAACTCGATGCTCAGACACGACGTCCTCAACGCGATGATGATCGTCCAGGCCCGCGCGGAGGTCATCACGGACGACCTCGACGGCCGCGAGCGGGAGTACGCCGAGACCATCGAGACACAGACCGAGGAGGTGGTCGACCTGGTCGAGCGGACCCGGGCGGTCCTCGACGTCCTCGGGGAGGCGGAGGGGTACGCCACCCAGCCGACGGACGTGGCCTCGCTGGCCGCCCGGGAGGCCGAGACGCTGGCGACGACCCGCGAGGTCGAGGTGTCGGTCGACGTGCCGGAGACGGCGCTGGCGCGGGCCGACGACCTGGTGGCCGACGTCTTCGCCAACGTGCTCTCGAACGCCGTGGAACACCACGACCGGGAACGCCCCGCGGTGACCGTCTCCGCGACCGAGACCGACGAGTACGTCGAGGTCCGTATCGCCGACGACGGACCGGGCATCCCCGACGACATCAAGACGACCGTGTTCCGCCGGGACCACCGCGGCCTGAAGGACTCGGAGGTCGGCTCCGGGTTCGGCCTGTTCTTCGTCGACACGATGATGGACGCCTACGGGGGGACCGTCACTATCGAGGACCGGGACCCGCGTGGTGCGGTGTTCGTCTTCCGGTTCCAGCCGGCGCCGTGACAGCAGTACGGTGAGCGAGCCACGAGATTTATCCGAGGCCAGTTCGTTCGAGAAATATGAACGGCATGGCGGGGCCGCCGACCGTCCTCGTCGTCGAGGACGAGGGGAAACTCCGCGAGACGTACGAACTCTGGCTCGACGGGGAGTACGACGTGCTGACTGCACCCGACTGGGAGCGAGCGCTCGAACTGGTCGACGACGGCGTGGACGTGGTCCTGCTCGACCGCCTGATGCCGGGGGGCTCCGGGAGCGAGGTGCTGGCGGAACTCCGGGACCGCGGTGTGGGCGCGAAGTACGCGATGGTGACGGCCGTGGAACCGGACCTCGACATCGTGGAGATGGGGTTCGACGCCTACCTCACCAAGCCCGTCGACCGGGAGGGGCTCACGGAGGCCATCGAGTCGCTCCTCGCGCAGGCCGAGTACTCCGACACGCTCGACGAGTACACGTCGCTGGTGGAGAAACGCGAGACGCTTCTCTCCCGTGGCGACGAGGCGGGCATCCGCGACTCGGAAGAGTTCCAGCGCCTCCAGACCCAGATCGACGAACTGGACGCGCGACTCGACCAGTCAGTGACGACTGACGACGACACCACCGGGTTCGCCGCCACGCTCCGTGCCATCGACGCGGAGCAGGGTGAGGGGTCGTGAGCGACGACGAGGCGGCGTTCGACCTCGGTCCGTCGTTCCCCCACGAGTCGTCGCGGCAGATGGCACCCGGCACGGCCATCCTCGTGCTCGGTCCGGCCGGAGTCGACCGCCGCGCGTTCGCCTACGAACTGCTGGCGGCCGGCCAGCGCCGAGCGGAGGGGGTCGTCCTCGTCAGCACTGACGTCCCGGGCGCGGCGGCCTCCGGCGCCTACCGCGAGGTGACTGGCGAACCGGGTGACGAGCGGCTGTTCGTCGTCGACGCGACGGGCACCGGCGGCGAGGACGTCCACGCCGTGTCGTCGCCGGGGTCGCTGACGGAACTCGGGACGGCGCTCACGCGGGGGTTCCGGGAGCTGGCGGACACCCCGCAGACCCGCGTGGGGCTGTGTTCGCTCACCTCGATGCTCGACCACCTCGACCGCGGCGGCGTGTTCAAGTTCTGCACCACGCTCTCGCGCGAGGTGGAACGGGGTGGGATGCTGGGGGTGGCCACGCTCAACCCCGACTCCTGTAACGAGCAGACGCTGGCGATGCTCACGGACGCGTTCGACGTGGTGGTGGAACTCGACGAGCGTGGCTCCGGTGTCTCCTGCCGTGTCACCGGCCCGGACGGTCGGTCGAACTGGAGTCCGGTCTAGGCCTCGACGGTCCGGTCGAACAGCGACCGCATCGTCCGGAGCGTCCGGTCGTCGACGGTGGTCGGGTTGAGGTGGAAGTGGGCGCTCGCGCCGTGGTCCGTCACTGTCCGGGTCATCGCGTGACAGAGCTGGAACACGGCCCTCGGGTCGGCGTACTGTAGCAGCGTCGTCAGCGAGTGGACGCAGACGGTGACGTCCGTCTCGTGGTCGAACCCCGAGAGGAGTCGCTCGACGTGGATGCCCAGTCCCGTCAGGTCGCCGGGGTCGCTCACCGTGGCGGCCCGTGGGTCGGTGGTCGGGTCGGCGGCCGTCGACGCGGCCGGCCCCCGCGTGGCGTCGCAGGAGACCGCCGCGACACGCTCCGGCCGACCGGTGTGCATCGCGATCGTGTCGAGTCGGTCGTCGGGGTCCTGCGTGAGCGAGACGACGAGGAGGCCGTCCGCGTCTCCGACCAGTCGCCCACACGCCTCGTCGGCCGCGGGGTCCATCGACGCAGCCAGCACCAGCACGTTCTCGCCCCTCGGCGTGCCACTCGTTCGGCCGCCGGAGGGGGACTCTATCGCGGTCTGCCTGCTCATACCTTCACGTCGTCCTACGTGGATATAATTCCCCGAGCGTCTTCTCAGGGCTTGAAGTAACCCGGGCGTCCTCGGGTTCGAACCCGATGGATACATCCCCCGGAGCCCCGAGGACTCCAGCGTGAGCGAGTCGGAGACGGAGACGGAGGGCGAACGCCAGTACGTGGGTGCCGGCCGCTGTCCCGACGGCTGGGTGGCCGTCGTCCACACGGCGTCGGGGTTCGACCACGCGAGCGTCTTCCCCGAGGTGGGTGCGCTCTGGGGCCGGTACGAGGAGACCGCAGACCGCATCCTCGTCCCCGTCCCGGTCGGCCTGCGCGAGGGCGGTGAGGAGCCACGACCCCCGGAGCCGCTGGTCCGGGACCTGCTCGGCGACCGGGCCGAGGCCGTCGTCCACGCGCCGGTCAGGGAGGCGACCCGGAAGCGACGCCACGCCACGGCGACCCGAGTGAACGAGCGCAAGACCGGGCGACGGCTCTCGAAGCGTGCCCACGAACTCGCGGGCTACATCGCCGAGGTGGACAGCCTGCTCGGCGCCATCCCGGAGGCTCGCGAGGTGGTCGCCGAGTCGCACCCGGAACTGTGCTTCCGCGCGCTCGCCGGGGAGCCACTCTCGTACGACCCGGGGACGGCCGCGGGGTACGCCGAGCGACTCCGCGTGCTGGCGGCCTTCGACGCGGACGCCCCGGTGGACGTGGTCAACGCGAGCGAGGCCACGGGTGGACACGAGGTGCGGGTGGCGGACGTCATCGACGCGACGGTGCTCGCCCTGACGGCACGACCCGGCCCCGGCGAGTTACGCTCGCTCCCGCCGGAACCGTCGCTCGACCCCGAGGGACTCCCGATGCGGATGCTGTACCGGAGCGAGCGCCCGCTCGTGGCCTGACCCGCCATGCGGCTCACGGCTCCCGCCGGTCGCCGTTCGCGTCTCCGAGGAACCTCACTCGCTTCGCTCGTTCGGTTCCTCGCACTACTCGTGCGGCGACCTGATGTCCTCCGTCCGGAGTTCGTCGTGTGCCCGCCAGGTCCGCGGCCGGAGCGCGACGAACAGGCCCCCGCAGAACACGACCGCCACGCCGACGGTCACCACGAGTCCGGAGACGACGCCGATGGCCGCGCTCTCGGGCCAGGCCACGGCGCTGAACGCGGTGACCCGCAGCACCCACGCCCCATCGAGGATACAGAACAGCGGGAGGTAGACCCGCCGCAGGCGGTGGGCGATGGCCTCCTCGAACGTTATCTTCAGCGTCGGCTCGTCGTAGTCGTCGGCCAGTCGCTCGCGCCACGTCGGGTCCACGTCGCGCGTCGGGTCGAGCCCCGGGGCCCACACGTTCCGCTGGAGGGTACGGACGCGCGAGCGCCACATGTCGTACGCCCGGTAGCGCCGGGCCTCGATGACGAGGAACAGGGCCACGGCGAGGTTCCCGACCAGCAGGATGTAGTGGGGGTTGTCCGGGCTGGAGAACGCCCACGTCAGGATGGCGGCGAGCAGGAGCACCGCCCAGTTCGTGGTCCGGTCGAGTCGCTCGCGCCAGAGCTTCATCCGGTGGACCTCGCCGCGGTAGAGGTGCGCCATCGCGCCGCTCGGCCCCATCTCCTCGTCGAGCAGGCCGTAGCCCACCGTCGGGTCGCCCGGTTCGCGGTCACCGGTCACTGCGTCGTCGGTCACTGGGTCCTCCGCCATGTCGGCGCTCGCGTCCGCCATCTACTCGGAGTCCGGACCCGGTGTCGTCACCGGTCGCTCGGCCGCGGGGTCCACGCGGTCCGCGTACTTCTCGCGGAACGCCGCGATGAGCGTCCCCATCGTGGCGTACCAGTCGTTGAGCAGTCGCTGCATCGCGTCGGCCACCTCGTCCGGGTCGGCGGGGCTGAACACGTGGTAGTAGCTCCCGCCGTCGCCACTGCGCTGTTCGCGCGTGACGACACCCGCCTCGTCGAGGCGCCGGAGCGACCGGTAGGCCGTGGTCCGCTCGCGGTCCACCGCCGCGGCGAGTTCGTCGACGGTCAGCGGCCGGTCGGCCGCCACGAGGTGCCGGAAGACGTCGCGGTCGAGGTCGCTCAGCCCGTGGAAACACTCGAGCAGGCTCTCACACTGCAGGTCTCGTTCGAGCATCTCGCGCATCGACTCGACCATCAGTCGGACACCTCCGCGGCCGCCGCGGGCGACCCGTCCCCGGTCACCACGTCGCGGAGCCACCCCTGTAGGTACGCCCCGGCGAACATCCCACCGATGGCCCAGAGGATGGTGACGTTCCCGATGCCGAGGCTGGCGTAGGCGGCACCCGGACAGATGCCCGAGAGCCCCCAGCCAACCCCGAAGACGGTCCCGCCGAGGAGGACGTTCCGGTCGAACGACTTCAGCCGGCGTTCGTAGGCCCGGCCCGTGAGCGGTGCGCTGTCGCGCAGGTGGCCGATTACCGCGTAGGCCCCCGCGGTGATTGTCGCGGCCCCGCCCATCACCAGCAGGAGGCCGAAGTCCTCGAACTGGAGGAAGTCGAGGACGACCTCCGGTCGGGCCATCTCGCTGACGGCGAGCCCGACGCCGAAGACGAGGCCGCCGACGAACACCGCGGGCAGGAACAGCGGGTGGGCCTCGTGGTCCTTCGCGACCATCAGGGGCTCACCCCTATCGCCGCGACGAGCTGGGCGACGCCGATGGCCACCGCGAGGAACGTGGCCACGTTGACGACGGACGTCTTCGAGCCGCTGCCGACGCCACAGACGCCGTGGCCGGAGGTACAGCCCTTGCCGAGGCGCGTGCCGACGCCGACGAGGATACCCCCGAGCGCGAGGCGCCACGGCTGGACATCGGTGAGCCACGGCCCGTCGCCGAAGGTGAACGCCCACGCCGCGGCCCCGAGGACGATGCCGAGGCTGAAGACGACGCGCCAGTCACGCGAGGCGCGGTACTGGGCGAAGCGTGGGCGGTCAGAGACGTACGAGAGCGTCGACTCGAGGAACGTGCTCGCGCCCACGGAGATCCCGGTGAGCGAGTAGACGAACACCGTCCCGAGGCCGATGAGCGCGCCGCCCGCGGCGTAGGTGACCCAGCCGTTGGGCAACAGCGTGGCGTAGAGGTCCGCGAGCATCAGTCACCCCCTGCCGAGCAGTTGTTCGGGCCGAGTTCCATCGTGAACGCGTCCTCGTCGCTCGCGGTGGCGCGGCCGAGGTTCGTCTCGATGATCTCCTCGTAGTTCGCCGGACGTGGGGGCATGTCCGCGAGGACGCGCTCGACGAACGTCTCGCGGTCGACGCCGAGCAGGTCGAGCGAGGCGGTCAACTCACCGACGGTGGCGAGGTAGGCGCCGTCCTCGCGCGCTTCGGTCGTCCCGCCGTAGTGGGCCGGCGCGACCAGCGTGTCCTCCGGCAGGGTGAGCACGCGCTCCTGCAGGGTCTCGTAGAGCAGTTCGGCGGCGGCCTCGGCACCCTCGTCGCCCTCCTCGAGGTCCGGGCGGGCGACGCTGTCGACGAACAGGGTGTCCCCGGTCATGGCGATGGCGTCGTCGACCCGGTAGCTGGTCATCCCCGAGGTGTGTCCCGGGGTGTGGCGGACCGCGATGGCGGTGTTCCCGAGGGGGAGTCGCTCGCCCCCCTCGACGAGGCGGGCCTCCCTACCGTAGGTGGCCCCGCGCTCGGCGGCCGCACGTGGCAGGACCATCGTCGCCCCGGTGGCGTCCGCGAGTTCACGCAGGCCGGAGACGTGGTCGGCGTGGACGTGCGTATCGAGTACGTACTCGATGCGCGCGCCGAGTTCGTCGGCGTCGACGAGGTACTGGTCCGTGAACGCCCGGAGCGGGTCGACGACCGCCGCCTCGCCGTCCGAGACGACCATGTACGCCAGACAGCCCGAGGAGGGTCGTCGGTACTGCCGGACGAGCGTGCCGGTGGGGAGGGTGACGTCGGTGTACTCGTACAGACGCGCCCACCCTTCCATCCCGTCGGCGAGGTTCGTCGCGTGGTAGCCCGCCCTCGTGAGTACCTTCGCGACGTACTCGCTGGAGCGACCGATGGCACAGACGACGTAGATGGTGTCGGCGGTCGGGAGGCGGGCCTCGAGGTCCGCGTTCAGGCCGTCGAAGAACTCGTGATACGGGAGGTTGACGCTCGTGACGGCGGGCGCCTCGATGTGCCACGTCTCGTAGTCCTCGGGCTCGCGAGTGTCGACGATGGCGACCGACTCCCCCGCGTCGATCCGGCGCTTGAGGTCCTCGGCGTCGGTCGCCTCGACCTCAGCGTCGACCTCGGGGAACTTCGTCTCTGACATGGTGCCGGGTTCGGGAGTTCGAGTCAAAAGAGTTGCGATGAGCGTACAATTAGAGTGTGATCGTACAGCTCGTCGAGGTGCCATTTGTGGTCCGTATTCAGCACAGATAGGGCGAAAGACGGCACTGACGTTCCTCGGTCAGACACTCGTGTGTTGCAACTTACTTGCAAGACTTTTGTGCCGGCTCCCCGAGGTGGCGGACAGAGTACCAGACGATGACGGACGAAACCGAACCGACGGACGTGCTGGACGTGAAAGGCGAATCGTGCCCGATGCCGGTCGTCAAGACGAAGCAGGCCGTAGACGGACTCGAGTCGGGGGCGCTGCTGGAGGTGCTGGCGACCGACAACGGCAGCGTGAGCGACATCGCCGGGTGGGCCGAGGGAACGCCCGGCGTCACCCTCGAAGGGCAGTCAGAACGCGAGGATGGCGGTGAGACGGTCTACGTCCACCACGCCCGGGTGTCGTAGATGAGCGCGGACAGCGACGGCGGGGACACCGACGCCCCCTCGCCCGACGCCGAGTCGGACGACGAGGCACGCATCGCCGCGCTCGAAGCGCGCATGGAGGAACTCGAAGCACGGGTCGCGGCCGACACGGACGACGGCCAGCGGTCGATGGTCATCGTCGCCACGAAGGGCACACTCGACATGGCCTACCCGCCGCTCATCCTCGCCAGCACCGCCGCCGCGTTCGGCTGGGACGTCACGGTGTTCCACACGTTCTGGGGGCTCGACATCCTCCACGAGGAGCGCTCGAAGGACCTGAAGCTGAGTTCGGTCGGCAACCCGAACATGCCGATGCCGAACTCGCTGGCCGCCCTGCCGGGGATGGACCGACTCACCACGACGATGATGGAGCGCCGCATCGCCGACAACGAGACGGCGACCATCGAGGAACTACTCGGGACCTGTTTCGACATGGGTGTCGAGATGCAGGCCTGCCAGATGACCATCGACCTGATGGGGTACGACGACGACGACTTCTACGACGGCGTGACGGTCGGCGTCGGGGCGGCGACGGCCATCAACCGGATGGCCGACGCGGACGTGCAACTGCTGGTCTGAGCCCCCACACCGCCCTCGCAGCGGGACTGTCTTTCGGCCCGTCCCGAGACCTCTCAGACGGAACTGCAGAGCGATTGATAGGCTCTCCCGTCAATCTGACTGCGCACCATGACCGCAGTTAAGATCATCAAAGTGCTAGGGACATCGACCGAATCCTGGGAGGACGCCGCTCGTGAGGCCATCGCACAGGCCAGCGAATCGGTGGAGGACATCCGAGGGATCGAGATCGAGGACTGGACCGCGAAGGTCGAGGACGGCGGCATCACGGAGTACAAGACGACCGTCGAGATCGCGTTCCCCGTCCACGGACACCGGGACCGTCGGTAACCCGATTCACGGTGGCTGAGCGGCTCCACGTCGCGGTCGTCGCCGAGGTACGCCGGTCCGGACAGGCCGGCGGCCACGACGAGACGGGCCGTCGAAGGCAGCGGGACGCGGAGGACACCTGCGCCGACCGACCCGTCAGTCCGACGCGCGGAGCGACTCGGGGAGGTCACCGAACAGCGCCTCGTAGAACTCCGTCAGCTGGTCCACCTCGACGTGGGTTCCGGGGTCAAGTGAGAACCCAACTACCGCGCCACCGGGGTCGACGAGGTGGACGACCACCGCACCGTCGAAGCGGAACAGCGAGAGGTGGAGCCGGTCCAGATTCGGGTCGTGTACCAGCGGCGTGTTGTTGAGTCGCTCAGCGTGGTACAGCTGCTCGATTCGGATCAGCCGCCCGACGGCCGCGTCCCTGTCGATGTCCTCTCGGAGGTAGTGGATCCGGCTCTCGTTCGGTGTGTAGACGACGATGCTCCGGAGCGCGTCGTCGAACCGCCGCCCGAGGACCCGCTGGAGGCGGTCCGTCCCCGACTCTGACGCGTCTACCATGCTCCGTCGTCGCCGGGACGCAACCTCAATCTGTGGGACGCGGTTCCATCAGGATCACCGAACTCTCCTCCACCCCGGGCAGACGGCTCGCTTGGGTGGATTCGAATCTTGGCCGCTCCGCGCTACCTCCGGTTCCGAATCCTCCGGAACCGCTCTGACGGCGCACGAACGGAGTGGGGTCGGGTGATGGCGTCGGCGGAGGGACGGGGCGGACGATCCGCCCGTCACGCCCGTTCCTCGCAGGATAGAGTGGGTCGGGGTGGGTTGTGAACCGCGGGCGGACGTGCTCGCTCCGCTACGCGCGCCCGCCCTGGTTCAAATCCTCTTGGACCACTTCGACGGTGCCATCTCGGTTCGCGGCCTCGCTGTCGCTCGGCACGCTCACGAGTGGTCCCGTCAGAAGTGGGTCGGGGCGGATTTGAACCGCCGACGTCCTCCGTGTGAAGGAGGTATCATAACCGGACTAGATCACCGACCCGACGATTCCGAGGAATCGCCGACCGGACTTAACCCTTGCCGAATCTCACCAATGTTTTAGGCCGACCGAAAAACCGAAAGCTACAAGAGGTTGTTAGGCGAGCCTAAAACACGGCGGTCACCCGCCGTGGATCGTCTCCCGGACGTGCTCCGGGCAACGGTAGGCTCCTGCCGGCCGGTCTCCTCCGGCCGCGTCTGTTCCCATCCCCCCGAGCGGCGTCAGCGTTAACACGACGTAGGCGTAGATACACGTATGAGCACCGAGGCTGCGGAGCGACCCGTCGCCATCAGCGAGGACGCGGCGGCGCAGGCCATCTCGCTGCTGGAGGGCGAGGGTCACGACACCGACGAGGCCGGACTCCGCCTGTTCGTCCAGCAGGGCGGGTGTGCCGGACTCTCCTACGGGATGCGGTTCGACCTCGAACCGGAGGACGACGACACCATCGTCACGGAGCACGGCCTGCGGGTCTTCATCGACCCCGCGAGCCTGAAGTACATCGAGGGCTCGAACCTGGAGTTCGAAGGTGGCCTCCAGGGCGCGGGGTTCACGGTGGAGAATCCGAACGTCGTCAGCGAGTGTGGCTGCGGCGAGTCGTTCCGGACCTAGTCGAACATCCCCTCCGTGTACTGGGCCTCCCAGTCGTGCCGGGCCTGTATCTCGCGTCGTCCACGACTCGTGAGCGTGTAGAAGTTCGTCCGGCGGTCCCGCTGGCCCTTCTCGATGAGCCCCTTGTCGACGAGCGTGTCGAGGTTCGGGTAGAGCCGCCCGTGGTGGATCTCCTTCTCGTAGTAGTCCTCCAGTTCCTCCTTGATAGCGAGCCCGTGTGGCTCGTCGCGCCCGGCGATGACGTACAGCAGGTCACGCTGGAATCCTGTCAGGTCGTACATCGGTTATGTCTGGTAGGCAATCAGTGTGGGAATACGATAAATTTACCGGCCGCGTCGCGGAGAATGTCCGGGAGAGGAGCCCGCGGGGGCCTGCACGTACGGAGTGCGACCGTCAGACATCCAAAAATTCCTTGATGTGTCGCGGTGTGAGCATCGTTCACGCAAACGTCACGTCGTCGCTGGCTCCCTTCGGGCACGCCGACACTCGCGCTCCGGCAGTCCGGCTCCCAGCCGGCCAGTGGGAACGACCGTACGAGTCAAATCCTCGGCGGTCCTATCACGACCATGGAAGAAATCCTCTTCGAACACGAACAGGTCCACTCCCGGTCGGAGATCGCGGCGCTGCTCCGCGACGTCGCGGACAAACTGGACGCCGGCGACGCGGTGACGGTCAGTGCCGGCGACCAGTCCATCTCGCTCGACGTGCCCGCCAACCCCACGTTCGAGGTGAAGGTGGAACGCGAGACGAACGGCTCCGAGGAACTCTCCGTCGAGTTCGAACTGGAGTGGAACGTCGGTGCCGACGGCTCGCTCAGCATTGAGTAGAACGGTCTGTCGGCTCTCGAGTTTGCTTCGAAGAGTGGAAAGTGCCCAGCCGGGTGAAAAGAGCCGGCCAGGCACTCGCCGCCCTAGTTGGTCCCCGCTGACGCTTCGGCCCTCCAAAGCGAAGCGTCGACTGACAAAAGCGGTCAGGGAAACATAAACCTACCGGCTGAACCGCACGACACCCCCCGTTCGGCTCAGATGTACTCCTCCTTGAGCACCCACCCGAGGGCCCGTTTGTAGTAGGTGAACATCTGTCTCACCCCCTCGTGGTTCATGTCCTCGTCGTCCAGTTCGGCCTTCAGGAACTCGTACTGCTCGCGGATCTCCTCCTCGTCACGCATACCTCGACTTCGACCGCCCGAGTCAAGAAACCTCCCACACCCGCGGGTCGGGGGCCCGCTCAGTCGGCCGGTTCCGGCCGGCAGCCGGACCCCTCACGCGCCGTCGCGTCCAGCGCGCGGTCCAGCGAGAGCGGCCCGGCACCGAGGGTGAAGATCGCCGAGACGAGGCCGAACAGGGTGACGTGTGCCAGCACCGGGTCGTCGGGCAGCCCGAACAGCGTCGTCGTCAGGACGACGAACGCGAGGGCCGCCGTCCCGCGGGTCAGCAGTCCGACGACGAGTGCGACCCCGACCGCGAGCTCCACCAGTCCCGCCCCCAGTATCCACGCCCCCTCGCTCACGGGCACGACGCTCGTCAGCTCGTACTTGGCGACGACGAGCGCGGCACGACCCGGATCGAGCAGCTTCTCGAACACCCCGAGGTAGGCGAACGTCAGGCCGGTCCCCACCCGGAGGACGGTCGGTGTGTACCGCTCGTACGGGCCGACCGCGGACCGGAACCGCGCGGCCACGCGGTGGACCGGGTCGATTCGGTTGTAGAGCGTCCCCTCCGTGGCCGCGACCCGGCCGAGCATGTCGTCGGCGCTGGGTCGCCCGCCACCGAGGAGGACGAGTGCCGAGAGCCCACCGGCGTACTCGAACGCCAGCAGGAGCCGTGGAGCGCTCGCCAGCCCCAGCAGGTAGAGCACCAGCGTGGCCGCCGCGCTCGCCCGCGTCGCCAGCCCGAACAGCAGGAGGAACCCAAGCACGATCTGTGCGAGACGGAACTCCGGTGCGGCCACGACGGGGCTGAAGAAGTAGCCCGCGAACCCGGCACCGACCAGCGGGAGTCCCATCGCCAGTCGGAGCATCCACGGCACGAGATCGCGGTAGCCGACGAGCGTCTCGCGCAAGACGAGGAGGTCCGGGACGGTCGGCCGTCGCCACAGCCAGCCACCGACGGCCAGCGCGACGACCAGCCCACCGCCGAGGAACAGCCCCGCGGTCAGCGGGTCGGAGAGCGTCTGGACGACGAACGCGAGGGCCTCCCTCGCGTCGCCCGGCCCGTCGGTGACGTAGTCGACGTGCAACGGGAGCGAGGACCAGTCCATACTCGAACTAGGGAACGAGGACGCAAAACAGACGCGTCCCCGGCCATCGGCGCTGTGGTCAGACGTCGAAGACGACGTAGGCCGTCCACTCGTCGCCGTCGCGTTCGACGCGCATCTCCGAGTACGTCACCGCCTTCACCTCGCGGGCGGTCACGTCCGCGAGCGGCACCCCCCGGAACGACCCGGAGAGGACCCACTCGGTGCCGAAGTCGACGCTCGCCTCGTTGTCGACGGGGAGCACCATGTCGACGTCACGGCGGTAGATGAGTTCGTCGAGGTAGTCGAACAAGAGCGCCTCGCGGCTCTCCGCGTGGACGGCCACCTGGTGGCGCGCGCCGCTCTCCGGGACTGCGTCGCACATCGCGGCCGCGAGGCCGTCCGCCACGGCCGCGTACGCCTCGCCCAGCGACCCGCCGCGGGCCGCGACGGCCACGTCTGCCGTGTGTTCGCGCAGTTCGAAGCTCATCCCCTCGACTCCCCGTCGTCGCGCTCACCCTGCCCGTTCGGTCCCTCGCGCCCCTCGCCCGCGGGCGGACTGTCGGTGTCGTCGCGTCGCGACGGGTCACGGTCCGCCATCTCCGCCGGCGTCTTCTCGCTCGTCGCCTCGACGCGCGAGGGGTCACGTCCGGCCCGTTCGGCCGGCGTCGCGTCGGTCCGCTCGCCGATGACGTCCTCGCTCGTCACCTCTCCCGGGCGCTCGTGGTGCGCCATCTCCTCACCCACGGTGTCGTCCTCGGCCCGGCTCTCGATGGCAGCGGGCGTCTCGGAGTGCTCCGGCGCGACGTCCTCGTCGTACTCCTCCCGTCGGGCAGCCATCCCGTCGTCGCGCTGCACCCCGGCGGACGCGGCCGCACCCACCTGGTTGTCGATGCGCTGGACCTGCCCGAGTTCGCGCATCTGACTCCGCGTCAGCCCACGCATCTGCGGGTCGTCCTCGCCGATGGCGACGCCCGAGGTGACGATGCTCCGGATGCCCTCTTCGACGGTCATGTCCACGTCGACCACCCGGTCGGCCGAGACGTGGATGACGAACCCGCCCATCACGGGGTTGGGGGCCATCGGCATGAACAGCGTCACCATCTCCTCGTGACCCGTGGCGTCGCCGATGACGTCCGGCGTGGTCGCCGTCTTGAACGCCACCGTGTAGGAGCCGTCGCGGGGGTACTCGACCAGTTTCACCTCCTGGAAGCTCTCGGTGTCCGAGTCCAGCAGGAGCTCGCTCATCTCGTTGAACGAAGTGTAGACGGAGCCGATGCCCGGGATGGACTCCATGACGTAGTCGAACCCCTCGCCGACCTGTCCGTTGCCGGGGCCGAACTCCGCGAGGAAGCCGACGACGAAGACGAGTATCACCAGCACCCCGACCGTCGTCACCTCGATGAGGAGGTCCTGCAGGTTCTGGTTCGGGGTGAGGTTGTCGACGACGTTCACGACGGGGTCGAGCTGCCCCGAGATGAAGTTCAGGGCGAACGAGAGGATGGCGAGGGTCACGAGGAGCGGCAGCGCGATACCGACCCCGGAGACGAACGACCGGCGGAGCAGCTCCCTCGTGTATCGACGCCGGTTGGGGCTGCCGTGGGCCGTCTCCTCCTCGGACGGCGGGGATGCCATGTGCCTCGAACCTCTCGTGGCCAGCGTGAAAGCCTTGCGGCCTTCACCGGCCGTGGCGGTGGAACTATATCCGCGCGCGCTCTACGACGTGGTAGTGAGTGTCAACATCGAGATGCGCGTCCTCGGCCCCGGTGACGACACGCTGGGGGAGGACGCCTGGGAGCTCAAGGAGGCCATCCGCGAGCGGGATGGCGTCCTGAAGCAGCGCCGGGGATTCTTCCTCGACGCCTACCGGCGGTCGACGGTCTACGCGCTCGTCGAACGGGGCGTCGGGGACCAACTCGTCGGTTTCGCGGCCACTCGACGCGACGGCTACATCCTCTTTCTGGCGGTCGACCCGGAGTACCGCGGCGAGGGGTTCGGCAAACGACTCGTCGCCCGGGTCGCCGAGGAGCACTCGACGGTCACCTGCCACGCCCGGACGACCAACCGCGAGGCGGTGGAGTTCTACCGGCACGTCGGCTTCGAGGTCAAGCGACGCGTCGACAACTACTACGAGGACCGCGGCGACGCCTACTACCTGAAACTCGGTGAAGGCGGCATCCGGGACCGGCTCTCGCGGTTCCTCCGCGGGTAGCGCGCTCGACCGCTCGAGCGTCGGACACGCCGGCGCGGGCGGGACGTCGCCCGGCCGCCGGGCGTGAACGTTTAACACGCCCCTCGGGCTACGGTGTGGCATGGACATCGGCGTGCTGACGGTCCCGCTCGCGGACCGGTCGCTCCCGGACGCGCTGTCGTATCTCTCGGACCTGGGCGTCGACGCGGTCGAGTTCGGCGTCGGGGGGCATCCCGGGGAGAGCCACCTCGACCGCGGCGCGTACCTCGCGAACGAGTCGAAGCGCGCGCGGCTGGCGGAACTCCTCGACGAGCACGGCCTGCGGGTGAGCGCGCTGGCGACGCACAACAACCCGCTCCACCCCGACGCGGAGGCGGCGGGGACGGCCGACAGGGAGCTCCGCGAGGCGATCCGGCTCGCGGACCTGCTCGACGTGGACGCGGTGACGTGCTTCTCCGGCCTGCCCGCGGGCGCGCCCGGCGACTCCGTCCCGAACTGGGTGACCGCGCCGTGGCCCGCGGAGCACGCCGAGGCGCTGGAGTACCAGTGGGAGGTCGCGACGGAGTA
>Ga0207797_1001299_pt1 | contig 18166 bp, 9 predicted proteins | sample PRCRCaboRojoPR_6_FD_187275 | JGI IMG/M metagenome (GOLD analysis project Ga0207797, IMG submission 187275) | Marine sediment microbial community from Cabo Rojo, Puerto Rico - PR CR 10% Liquid 1 (SPAdes) | ecosystem: Environmental > Aquatic > Marine > Coastal > Sediment | place: Cabo Rojo, Puerto...
ATGGCGGACCTGTCGCCGACTGCGTCGTCGTTGGTGACGGTGAAGGTGTAGACGACGGTATCCCCGACTTCGGCGACGGTCGGTCCGTCCTTCAACACCTCGATGGCAGGCGCGTACTCGACGTCCAGGCTGTGTGAGCCCTCGGCGTCGGGGACGGGGTCGCCGTCCAGGTCGACGCCGGTAGCGGTGACGGTGTTCTCCAGCGGGTCGAGGTCGTCGGGCTGGATCGTGTAGCTGGCCGTGTAGACCCACGACTCGCCGATCTCCAGGGCTCCGTTGCCGTCATCGCCGTTGACGTAGATGGCCGTTCCGGACAGGTCGTCCTCGACGGTGACACCGCTGATGGCGGATCCGTCGCCGGATGCGTCATTGGTGACGCTGAAGGTGTAGACCACGGTTTGGCCGACGCTGGCGGAGGCCGGGCCCTCCTTGGTCACGCTGATGATCGGTTCATACTCAGTTTCCGTGAAGTGGGCTGTGATGAGTCTGCTTCCGGTCATCGTCACGCTGGTCGGATTGGCCGTGCTGACCAGGTCACCGCTCCATCGGTCGAAGGCCCAACCGGTATCGGGGCTGGCTTCGAGAGTGATCTCCTCGCTGCAATCGTAGTTCGACTTCGCCGGTTCCGCGGAGACCGCCCCGCTTCCCGTGGGGCTCACGTAGGTCGTCAAGCGATTCCGCTCGCCGTCCTCCGGGCTGATGGGAGCAGCGGTATTGAAGAAATAGTCGATGTAGGCGGTATGGGGCGGCGGCGTGTCGCCAGCGTTGGCCGCATAGGGGCCCACTGATGCTGCCGTCAGGGCGTGGGTGAACGTCACGGCAGTTGTCCAGTCTGTCCCATCGAGGGAATAGGACACGGTCCACTGATCGCTCTGGCGCCGTACGCGCATATAGAGAGGGGCGACACCCGGGTCGGTGATCCGCTGATTATATCTTTCTGTTGGCGAGCCCGACTGGAAGACCGCTGCGTAGAGCCTCGTCCCTGAACCATTGCTGTGGAACTCAAGGCGCAGGAAGTCGTCCTCATCCTGCTCGATGAGCACCCCTTGCATCTGATACCCTTGACTCACGCCAGACTCAAACTTGACCTCTAGCTCGAGATCCGCGTCGTTGATTTGTTGCGTAACCCGCGCCGCATTGTTGCCCCCAGTCCATATGTCGTGGTCTGTCCCGCCCGGGACTGTGATCGACAGCCAGGCATTGTTACTGAACGTCCCCGTCATCGCGTACCCAGAGTCAGTTCGGGGATCGCTCCAGGACCAGAGCTCTTCGTCCAGACTACAGCCATTGAAGTCATCCGACACGATGGCCGAGGTATCCTCACTGAAAGTGGCTGTCACGACCTTATCGCCGGTCATGGCCAGGGTAGCGGGATTGGTAATACCCGTTAGATCGCCGCTCCAGCCGTCAAAAAGCCAATAAGCATCAGCCGTCGCCGTCAGCGTGACAACCTCTCCGCAGGTGTACTCCGGCTGATTTGGCTCGACTGTTACCGTCCCACTGCCGAATTCGTCGACGCTGAGAGTGCACGTTGTATTAGCCAGCGGGGTGATTGTCACATCACCAAAGCTGGTATCCCAATTGTGGGCCAACAGCATGATCGACCCCTCCTGCGGATCCGTCAGGCTCTCCTCTTTCGTCAAGTCCCATCCCGAGGGCTCCTCCTGACCTGCTTCCCAAACCTTGAGGCTGTATGACCCGCCCTGACCCGGTATCGTGGTCACACGCATCTTGAATGTGTAGGCAACCTCAGCGTTCAGAGTTCGTCCGGTATCGTCAGTGATGACGTCGTAATTGTTTCCAAGGATTTCGAGATGGTCCGTCCGATACCATCCGAGGGCGCCCAGCGGCAACCGGCCGGTCTTGGGTTGCATCCCTGCCACGTGCGAGGGGGAGTCGGTGTGACCCTTCCAGCGCATCAGAATGCCCGCCCCTCCGTCCCCGCTTATCGTGTGTATCGTGACGGGGACCGTGACCTCGTAGTCCGTCCAGGAGACATCTCCTATCGCGATCTCTCGGTCGTAGCCCGGTTCCTGGGTCCGAACACTGTCGCCCTCCAGAGTCCATTTACCATCCACTATCTGCGCCACGTCCTGTATATCATTTACGTCATTGACGGCGCTCCAGTCAATAGAGTACGGCAGCGCCCAGGTGTTACCGCCCGAGTAGTTGATGGTTACCGTCTCGACGGCTGTGTTGCTCAGCGTGTCAGTTGCCGTGATGACGACGGAGTGTGAGCCGCTGATGAGATCGCTGTACGCTATGTCGACGTTGAAGTCTCCCTCTCGTGACAGGCGCCGACCATCCGGCCCGATCGAAAGAGGGGAGGGGGGACCTCCATTCAGGGAATAGGCCAGCGATGCGATACCATCTCCTCCTGGGTCCGACACGTTGCCAAGGACGTTGACCCATACTTGAGGGATGCCATTCTGTCCGAAATCCTGGACCGCGCCATACCAGATCTCTATGACCGGGGAATCTGCCCTTGCCGAGAAGGACAGGACAAGAAGCGACGATGCCACTGTCGCAATAAGGACGGCGAAGCCTGAGTGAGGAACACGTCGTCCCTTCATTGTATCCTCCTGTCAGACTATCCTCAGTTGAGGTATCGGTATGATGAGTTTGCCGCGTCGCCGCCGATAGGTCTCCTCGACCCGTTCTATCCAAACCTCTGAGGACCTCAGCTCTTATCTGGCTCCAAGGTGGATCTCGACCCTCACGCGCGTCCCACCGGGTCGGGTCTCAGAAGACTCTCCCGTGGACCGAGTATCTTCACATTTGCCGCCGCTATGATAACCTCGCTGTGATGGAGGATTTCTCCTACTGGTTCCACGTCGAGGACATCCCATCCTCGGGACCAGTGAACTATTCGTTGGAGTACTGCTTGATGATGTCCTGGGGGGCCTCTGCTCTCATTCTGCCGTGATCCAGCCAGATTGTCATCGGCCAGATTGTCTGAAGGCCGGTGGGCCGAACTGATTGGATAGGCTGAGGGACAAAAAGAGGACCTCGCGGGCCTCTGGGGGAGAGCAGTCATCAGCTGGATGGGCCTTCGAGATTGAGAATGTCGCGCTTCAGATCGGTCTCATGGGGCGTGTTCATTGACCGCGGTCCTGGATCCGTGCGCACCCGCCGCTATCCAGATCGATTTCCCGTCTCTACGTGGCGCCCACAGCCTCGGTCCCGCCCTCAAGGGGACCGTGCGCGCTGCGCACCACATCACCCTCTTGGAAGCGTTCCTCCGGCCGTACCACCCCATCTTCGACACCCGGTACCGGATGTGCGCCACTTCCTGCCGTTACGGTGTTCCACCATGACTCGGGCAGGCATACCTCGATCCCCCGGCTGCTAAGAAGGTCCCTTACCTGGGACTCCTTGAAGGGCTTGTTGTAGAGCGCAGGCCAGATCTTGTCAGGAGCTATTGCCTTGTTTGCCCTATAACGCACTTCGGAGAAAGCTCAGGCTCTCCAGCCTTGTCGCTTTCTGGTGTCGAAGCGATCGACGCTGTTGCTCGTCCTCCCTCGACGCTCGACGGTCTCTCCATAAGGTGCCTCTACGTGGAGAAAGCCTGGCTTCTGTTCCGTCTCACACAACTATTGCCCCTCCAAAGTGGCTCCGTCCCCTGCAAAATAGTAGCCGATTCCCCAGCGAGTCCGGATATAGCGCGGATTCGATGGATCCTGCTCCACTTTCTCACGCAGATAGCGAATGTATACGCTCAAGTAGTCGACTGCTTCTGCGTATTCTTGTCCCCAGGCGTTGGTAAGGAGGTCTCTGTGCGGCACGACTTCTCCTTTGCGACTTACCAGGCACATCAGCAGACGTGATTCCGTAGGCGTAAGATGTATGCGCTCGCCCCTTCGGCTGATAACTCCATCCGCCAGATCAATGCGGAGATCTCCGTCTTCATAGATGGGCTCCCAGGAACGCTCGCGGCTCATATTCGCCCGACGGAGAATCGCGTGAACTCGAGCCTTCAGTTCTTCCAGGCTGCGTGGCTTGGTCAAATACTCATCCGCTCCCATCGACAAGGCGTCGATGACGTCACGTTCCCGGGCACTGGTACTGAGGACGACGATCGGTACGTCAGACATGTACCGGAGTCGCCGGCAAATGGACCAACCGTCGGCCTCTTCCATCATCACATCCAGGATGATGAGATCAGGATGGGTGTCGTAGGCGGTCCTGAGTGCTTTTCGCCCACTGTCTACGGTCACGACCGTGAAGTCATCCTGCTCCAATCCAAAGCGCAGAAGCGCGAGCACGCCAGGATCCTCATCAATTATGAGGACTTTCTCGCTCATTCTTGCTTCTCCCTCGTGTGCCGATTTTCTGGGACCTTCCTCAGCGAAGACTTGTCACTGGTAACCCCGGTGGGCCACTGTGGAGCCGTTCTGTTCCGCACGATCATGATATCGACCGGCGGTCGTCTTAAGGTGAACGAATTATTAGAGAATAATTAGAGAGCCTGTATTCGTTGAGGGGCTGGGGATTGAAGGAACTTACTGCCCAGAGGCCTCCGACGCAGGGCTAAGAGCTATTGTCCACAAAGGGCGCCTGGCTGGGAGAAAAGGCAAAGCCCCGTCTAAACGGGGCTTTGCTCGGCAATCAAGCGTCAGCGTGTCTTGATTAGATGGCGTTCATGATCGCGCTGAACACGTTGCCGATGGCTGGGCCCAAGAGGCTCAGGATCACGATCACCACGATGGCGACCAGAACGAGAATTAACGCGTATTCGACTAGGCCCTGCCCCTCCTCGTGAGGTAAGAATAACATCAGTGTTGCCTCCCTAAGATTAGTTTCTCCAGATTGAATTTACGATACGCAGCTGCTTCGAGTCTTTGCGTCAGAATTATGGATTTTTCACCTCCTTCGCCCCAGCTCGGAAAAGGTCCGACCGGTCGACACTAGGTCGGGTCGGTGGTCCTCAGATTGGGCTGTCAGTCAGACGCGCCTCTCGCTTGCTTGGAATCCCCCGTTTCCCGCGAAGTAGTAGCCGGTGCCCCAACGCGTCTGGATGTAGTCTGGGTTGGATGGATCCTCTTCCACCTTCTCGCGCAGATACCGGATGTAGACGCTTAAGTAGTCAATTGCCTCGGCGTACTCGTGTCCCCAGGCGTTGACGAGAAGCTCTTCGTGGGGGATCACCTCTCCTTTGCGGCTCACCAGGTACATCAGCAATCGGGATTCCGTTGGCGTCAGGTGGATCACTTCACCCTCTCGCATAACGGCACCATTGGTCAGGTCGATGCGAAGATTCCCGTCATCGTAGATCGATTCCCATATGCGGATGTGGCTCATCTTTGCGCGACGGAGGATCGCGCGAACACGTGCTCTCACTTCCTCCGGGCTACGCGGCTTGGTCAGATATTCGTCTGCCCCGAGCGAGAGCGCCCTGATGACATCGCGCTCGTCTCCCCTGCTGCTGAATACGATGATCGGGACGTCCGACATATACCGCAGTCGTCGACAAACGAGCCACCCGTCCACCTTCTCCATGGCGATATCCAGGATGATGATATCGGGACGGAAATTGTAGGCCGTTCTCAGGGCATCCTCTCCATTCTCCACCGCGGCCACGGTGAAGCCATCCTCCTCCAGCCTGGCTTGCAGAACCGCTAGGTTTTGATGATCCTCGTCAATTATCAAAGCCTTTTCGCTCATCTTCGCTCTTTCCTTAAGTTCGTTCAACCCCGGTCAGGATGGCGCATCGCTGCTGAGGATCGGCTGCGCGTCGGGCCAGCAACCTGTTTTATCCTCTGGGGGGCCTGACCTCGTGCTGCCCGTGACTGATGGACGAGTTTGGGCATCTCCTTCTGATCATCCTTGGTTGAGGACGCTAAGTCCTCGGACGATACTTGTCCTACGTTCGGGCAGCCTTCCAGCTCATCTCTCTGACCTGACTGTCAGTATAGCATGGAAGAATAACAGCTAGCTTGGGAGTTCCTTAGAACTCTCTTAGATTTCCGGTGATGCCTCGACTCCTTCGTACGAGGGAGGCACAGACTACGCCACAGCCACGCCAGGATGCTTGACGAACGACCTTGTCTGATGTATACTTTTTCTAGTCGTATTGCTGGGTTTCCAGAGCTTCGGGATCGACACTCAAGGAGCGTTTCCAATGGACTCAAGGATTTGGCCCTCGACGTTGCTGTTTAGTGTTGGTGTGTGTCTGCTGTTGGTCGGTGCCCTGGTTGCAGGACCCGGTCTTGCCCCGGTCCATGCGGGGGTGACACCTACGCCATCTCCGCCCCCTACTGACACGCCGGTGCCGCCGACGGAGACGCCGGTGCCGCCGACGGAGACGCCGGTGCCGCCGACGGAGACGCCCGTGCCGCCGACCGAGACACCGGTACCGCCCACCAACACACCGGTCTCGCCCACCAATACACCGGGGTCAGGAGAACCGGACCCGACGGCGACCCCGATGCCCCAGCCGACATCGACATCGACACCGGTTCCGGTTGTGTCGCCCCAGTCGGGCGCCGGAAGTGGGTTGGCCCTGCCACTCGGTCTCTGGGGAGCTGGCGCTGTCTTCCTGCTACTCGGCTTCATGGTGAGGCGGAGACTCGAGAGACAACACAGTTAGATCAGCCGCCGCCGAGCTGAGCTGGTAGCGGATCCTTCGCCGATCGCGATCTGGTCTGGCTTGTCCCTTACCGCTCACGAAGCACTCTCGCTCCAGAGGCGGAAGCAGTCGAATAGGGTTGGTGACATTGAACGCCCGCCGCCCTGGGATGACGCGAGAACAGAGAATTCTGGTTGCCCTCCTGATCGGCCTGGGCATCTCGCTCATCTTGTTCGGCTCCCTGGTTGCCGTACCCTACGTCAGATCCCGATTGTGGAGCTGGTCCCGGCCTGGCCAGGATGCGCTGAAGGAGGTCGTTCGGGTCAGTCCGGACGCCCCGGGGGGCGATGCATCACCCGTCCCGCGCGGGGAATCCCTCCCTGGTGGAGAGGGGGAATCGGACCCGTCTGCTCCGATCCAGCGTAACCCGTCGAGGCCTGCACCCCCCACAAGGCTTCTCATCCCACAGCTTGGGATCGATGCTCCCATCGTGCCCGTGGGGTGGTCGATCCAGTGGGTGAGCGGGCGGCGGGTCGGCGTGTGGGATACCCCGGACGGCGGGGCTGTCGGCTGGCACCAGGGGTCGGCCCCCCTCGGGCGGGATGGGAATACCGTACTGAATGGGCACAATACCACCGGCGGTGAGGTGTTCCGAAATCTCTACACGCTGGAGGCCGGGGATCCGCTGACCATCTATTCGGAGCTGGAGCCGTATACCTATGTGGTCTCGGCGACGCTGGTGCTGCCGGAGGCGGGCCAGTCCTGGGATCTTCGCTTGCGGAACGCGTCCCTGCTGGAGCCAACCCTTGATGAGCGAGTCACCCTGGTCACGTGCCACCCGTACGGCAGCCTGCGGAACCGCCTCGTTACCATAGCGGTACCGACCGCCGCGGTACCAACCGCCGCAGCGCCTGACGTGCCGGAACCAGGGGACGAATAGAAGTCGTATGGGCTGGCCCTTTCTTCGAGGCCAGCCCTCCCCGGGCTAGTTCTGGGCCCCAGCGCCGCGAGTCACCAGCGGCAGATGGACGGTCTGCGCCCAGGGCTTGACATCCAGGTTCAATCCCAAAGCCGGGTCACCGAAAAGCGCGTACGTATCCCACAAGCTGGCGTAGATGGTATCCAGAGCGAAGCGCGCTGCGACGGTGGCCGGGCCGAGCTGGCCCGATGGATCGCCCAGCGTCGCATCCGTGAATGCTTTGTGCATCTCAATGTGTCCCGTCGTCTGTCCCAGAGACGTGGGCCCCCACGTGGCGATTGCTCCGCCGTCCGCCAGGCGGAGCAGGCTTTCGTCCAGCGTGTCGCCGGTGGGCTGAGAGAAGTAGCTGGTAAAGCACGTCATCTGGAGGAATATGGGAAGCGCGTCGCCGTTTCTCAGGTTCGGCAGATCGTCGAGGTGGAATAATCTGTTGCTACCCCACTGGTGCCACGAGGAGTGGCCTGTCCAGGTCGCCATCAGGGCACCCCGGTTGAGGGTGCTCATGACAGCTTCCCTCATTCTCTCTTCGTCGGGGATCTGATAGGTCTCGTTGCAGCCCTCCTCGCAGTAGTAGAGCCGCTGTGGCGTCTGCGACTTCAATGCGAGCTGGCGCACGTTCTCGTAGATCTCGTCCGAGAAGGCGTGGAAGTTGGAGCCACCATCGGGGGCCCCAGCAAAGAACAGCAGCGGTTCGTTCCACGGTCCCGGAGCGGGGGCCTCGTGGTAGGCCAGGATCTTCGCCACCACCGTCTCTGCCTCTGCCGGGGTGTTGACCGGGAGCCGGCCGACGAAGAGCTCGGGAATCCGGTCGCCGTCCAGCGTCGCGAAGCGGTTGTCGCTGGGTGCCTCTCCCCACTCTGGGTCCACCATCGCCAGGTACGGCGGGATGAAGGTAGGGCGATGGTCGGGACTGTCGTAGTTGTTGAGAGGGTCGTGCGTTCCATCCCCTACCAGGAGCAGATACCGGGTGCCCCACTGTTCGTACGCGTACCCCACGTACGCCTTGATAGCCTCTGGATCGAGGCGCCCGTCGCCGAACACGTCGTAGACGGCCTCGACAGGCACCGTATGCACGGTCAGGTCACTCACCGTGGCTCGATGTTCGGCCAGCGGGGCTATCGCAGGGATGAAATCCGAGTGCGAGACAATCAGATAGTCGGGATCGCCGGATGGCTCGGGTAGCTCCCTTCCCGGCTCGATCCATTCTGGAGCCCTGATCTGCTTCTCGGTAACCACGTAGTAAGTCGATACGTCGGCGTCAGCGTCGGCAAAGGTGACCGAGGTGCCCCCAACCGTGGCTCCCGTCACGATCTGAGGAGAGTGGGGTCGGGTTACGTCGTAGATGCGGACCGCCCCATCGCCGAGTCCGCTCAGCGTGTACTTGTTCCGGCCGGCCTCTCCTTCCAGGCGCGACGGCTGCCCCCGGACGCCGCTGATCGGATACTCGATTTCGATGGCGTCGAGCCACATCGCCTCGACCCCCAGCGTGGCTCCGTTTCCAGGCAGCATCAGGCGGACCTGGTTCTGATCTGGCTGCAGGGCTGTCATCGGCACGGACAGCGTCGCCGAATAGTACGTCTTCCCGTCCCACGTGATCTGTCCCAGGCTGTTCCCGTTGATGCTCACCGTCACGCGATGGTCCGGATCCAGGGCATCATAACTGCTGGTGCCCTGCAGATAGAGGCGGAGCGCAGCCTCGGAGCCGTTGGCGGGCTCCAACAGAGCGACGTCGAAGTGCTTGTCGGCATCGCCTTCGCCGACCTCGTACTCCCGCCAGAGTCGATCCCAGTACCAGTGATCGCCGTCCCGCTCTGACCTGAATGCGCTTAGGTAGTTGCGCTCCCCCTCGTTCTTTTCCTCCTCCGCTGTCGTCCACAGAGTGCCTTCCGGATCGACGCTGGCGGGATCGCCGGGCCGGGAGGTCATCAGCGTGCCGTGTCCCTCGGCGCTGAGCCAGTAGACATCGTGTGTGGCCCAGCGGCTCGGCGAGGGGCGCGCGTAGAATAGGATCCTCTCCCCGTCTTCGAACGCGTCGTCGCCGTCGCCGTCCCACTGATAGGCCACGTCCTGGCCCGCGTGCCGGAGTCGCAGCCCCTGGGGCGCTTGATCGAGCGGCACCCCCGCATCGCGTACCATCTCATAGGTGAGTTCGTAGAGTCCCTCTTCGGTAACCGCTATCTTGTATCTTTCGGAGCTATCGGCAGCTGCGTCGAGCGCGTCCACGCTCAGTCCCGCGACGGCTTCCTCGTCCCGGGTGAAGTCCTGGACCTGTTCCGGGTTGACTACGAGGCCCTCCAGGAGGGAGACGAACGGGTCCGATCTGGTCTTCCCGGTAGTCCCGACCATGGGCTCCGTGCCGTCCTCGGGAGACTGGGCGAAACGAAGCCGCAGCTGGACCTCCTCTACGGCGTTCAGTGCCCTCCGTTGCTCGTCGTAACGCACCGGGAAGAACGTCAGTCGCACCAAGCGGTGATCTCGTAGCCACCCGAGCTCCTCCAGGCGCACCGCGCGGCCCGCGCTGCCGATTTCGCTCTTCCCCGACACCCGCTCGCGGCTTGGCTGCCCATACGCTTCTGACGTCCGGGACGCTGGCGCCGCCTGCAGGGGTGCGGAAAGGGGTAGTGTCTTTGCGCCCTTCTCCTCGACGTCCAGCGTGATCTCGCCTTTCGGCGGGACGGCGACGACGGCAGTTGCGTAGGGGAGCGCGGGTTCCCCGGGGACGCCAGACCTCGGCCAGCCGGGCGCTTCGACGAGGCTGCGGAGCCGGCCGTCCTCGCTCCGCGTCCGACTCACGGAGAACGAGGGCGCCTGCCACGTCAGGAGCAGCGAACCGTTGTCAGCCTGGATCACGGTCGGCTCCGGCGGCGCGGGCTCTTCGGCAGCCGCGGCGGGCGCCAGGCTAAGGAACGTCACGACCCCAATCAACAGCAGCGCGAGTCCGTTGGGTAGCGCTTCAAGCGGTTTCTGGTGCATTCGAGTTGGTTCTCCCTTCTTGCAGACCCAAGTGCCGCGATGCGCCGGGGCTGCGCTTGTCTCGACAAGCACCCGGCGCATCGTATTCCCTCAGGACTGATTGTCCGATCTAGTGGCCGCGCGCGACGAACGGGAGGAAGATCTGGAATCCGCCGTCTGGCGCGCTGGCGATCATGCTTGCCTGCGCCACTTTCTCTTGCTTCGTGGTGCCGTCCGTCTCGATACTTACCAGCCAGTACCAGTACGTCTTGCCGGGCTCGACGTTCTTGTCCACGTATTTGTACGTCGTGTACGAGCCCTCAGCGACCCGGAACGCGAGGCGTTGCGCGAGATCGAATTGGCTGGATTCGGCGCGGTAGAGGTAGTAGCCGGACATATCTATCTCGGCTGCCACGCTCCACTCGAGTTCGATGGCCGAGCCGGTACCCTGGGCGCGGAAGTAGCGCACCGTGACCGGCGTCGGTGTGGATGTCCTGTACCAGGCGGGGTCCGTCTGATCTTCGAGACCCTCTACCGAGACGGTGCCGACGTTCTCTTGCCCCTGTTCGCGCTCCTGCGCCAGGCGAAGGATGTCGCAGGACGACGTCTCGCCAACGGGGACATCGATGGGTAGCTCACACGCCTCGGTCAGGTCGCCAAAGACGTCGTCGGTCAGTTTCGTCCAGGTGATGGGGACGTTCCCGGTGTTCGTGAGCATGTAGGTGAACGTCAGTGTGTCGCCGGCCTCCACGCTGACCGCTTCGTCGACGGTGTCGGCGTCCTCACCATTGATGTACTTCTGGAACGTGTACGCTGGCTCCTCGCCGAAGTAGTGGGCGTCATCCGTATCTGAGTAGGTATTGCCTTCGTAGTCACCGGTGGTCTCGCCCGTGTTGGCGTGCTGACCAACGACGGCGTCGAACGGCCCGATGATGCATTCGAACGAGCCGCCTGCTGCCAGAGGATCCGTGAGCGTGCACCCGGACACGTCGAAATCGCTATCGCTCAGCGTGATGTTTGACAGCTCGACGTTCCCGACGTTGGTGACGACGAACTTGAAGTAGACATCGCTGCCGGCGTCGGCGTACGGCCCTGTTGGGTCGTCTGCGTCGTGCCACGTCGCCTGGTCGTCAACTGAGACGTATTTCTCCAGGTCAATGTCTGGCTGTGCTTGAGTGGTCCAGTTGCCGAAGTCGTTGCCCAGCTCCTCCTGCCCCGGCTCCAGATTGATTCTGTAGCCGTAGGGCGCATAGCCCAGCTCGGTGGGGCATGGGGCTGCTGCCGGGGTCTCCGCCGTCGGATAGGACTGGGTCCATTCGTCGGGCAGCACCTCGCAGACCAGATAGTCCGTACCGGGCACCACCATATCGAAGGCGTAGCGGCCAAGGGCGTCGGTGGTGGCGGTGTAAGCTTTGGTATCCGGTTGGCCTTGCGCGTCGAGGGTCCAGAAGTCGATGGTCCAGTCCTCGAGCCCTGGCTCGCCCTCATCCCGGACGCCGTTCCGGTTGAGATCGCGGAACTTGGTGCCAGCCTTGGTGGCGTACTGATAGCAGGTCACGTCGACGTTGGCGTCGTCGCTCTGACGTGTCTCGGAGATGGTGGCGGTGTTCGGGAAGACTGCCGTGTAGAGGCCCTCCGTGTAGAGGCTGTCGTCGGTTGGGCAGACGAAGTTGCCGGCGTAAACCCACGCGTCGTCACCCTCTGTCGCCCACGGTGCCGTCGAATCTGGCTGGGTGTCCGTCACGTTGACATCCGGGTAGCCGACGATGATTGGATCGCCGAAGACCACGTCCGCCGTGGCCGTGAAGACGGTGCTGTTGAGTGTAACCGTCGCCGTGTTGAGCCTTGGCGAGCCATCGTTCAGGTCCACTGTGTAGGCGCAAGTCTCGGTTGCGCCAGCTCCAACGACCAGTGCCGCTGCGTCGCCGTCACAGGTGACGGTAGCCTGTGTGCCATCCACTGCATCCGCGACGCCCACGGTCATAGGCTCGCTTGGGTGTGGGTTCGTTACGGAGATAGTTCCGAATGCGCGATACCCGTACTGCGAACTGGTCTGGTCGACGGTGACCGTGTAGGTCGAGGTGAAAGCGTCACCGGCCAGTCCCGAATGGGAGGAGGGGGCAACCACCTTCGTGATGTCCCACTCGTACTCCTCGAACCACTCGGTTTCGGCGTCCTTGTCCACCGCGGGCGCGTAGCAGTTGACGGTTACCGTCTCGCTGTCGGAGTCATCGGTCTGGTCGATGATAGCAACGTTGACTAGCGTCAACTCGTACACACCGTTGACGTACTCGCTGGATTCCGTGGGGCACTCACCGGACTGCTGGTAGGTGATGACGTTTGCCGTGGTTCCAGTAATCGTCCCCGACGTATGGTCGTCAGTGGCGTCATCGGGGGTGGCATTGTCATCGGTCGCCGTGACTTCGGCCGGCTCCGATCCATCTGCCAACGTCGGATCCACATCGCCAAAGGTAAAGGTCGCCGAATCGGTAAAGGAGCCACCACCTAGGGTCGCCGTTGCGATATTGGTGAATTCGATGCTTTGCTGACCGTCCAGTCCGTCCCCCATGTCCACCGTGTAGTCGCACGTGGCCGTGCTGTTGACGGGGATAGTCAACTCTTCGGTAGTCGCGTCATAGTCGCAGTCAGCCCCCGGCAAGATCACAGCGTCGTAGCCGTTCACCGCATCGGTCAGCGTAACCCTCATGACGTCAGTGGGGTGGTGATTCGTCACGGAGACCGTACCGCTGGCTGAGAAGTTCCGCTCGCAGTAGGTCGTCAATTCCACGTCTACGTCGTAGTTGAACTCCCAGTCATCTCCGGGGAACCCGGCAAACGTGGTGTTGTCCACATTCTTGAAGATGTCCCAGTCGTAGAACGCTTCCCACGCCGGTATCACATCCTTGTCCACCACTGGCGCGTAGCACTCTAGTCTGACCACGGCAGAGGCGGAGTCGCCCGTCTGGGAGATGGTGGCGGTGTTGGTGAGGATCTCGGTGTAGAGGCCATCGACGTAGGCGCTTTCATCTGTGGGACACACGAAGTCGCTGGTATAGCTCCACGAGTTGTAACTGCTAGCTGTCCACCGCTCGGTCCAGTCGGGTTGCGTATCCGTCACGTAGACAGCTGGGTTGATCTCGTTGACAGTCGATGCAGCGTCAGAGAAGATCACATCGGCTGTTGCCTCGCCGCCGTCAACATCCCCGCTGGTCGCGACCGTGACCGTATTTGTGTCGCCGAATGGGTTGCTTGTGGCCGCTGAACCCGCTGCCGCACTATAGGAGCAGGACAGCGTCTCACTCGCAGCAAGTGTGTGTGGGAACGTCACCCCGCAGTCTACATCCGCCTCGATGTCTGGTGACACCACGTCGGTCACATCCTCGATTGTGGCAGCGAGAGGTGTGTTGTTCGCAATCGTAATCGTGCCCGTCACGGTCCAGTCGCTGGTCGTGTAGGTCTGGCTTACGGTAACGGTGTATGTATGCGGGAAGCTATCTCCGGGGAACCCGACGTAGTCCCCATCGGGCGTCTTGGCGATTTCCCACCCGTACGTGCGGGTGAACGAGGTGTGGACGTCCTTCGTCACATCTAGCTCTTGCTCGTAGTCGTAACAGAACTCGACGTGGCTGATGCCGTAGCCTGCACCAGGTGTCGAAAGACCGGTGTCACGCCCCTCCTCTTCCGGTGGATCATACACATAGATGTTGGCGTCCGAGCCACCTTTGACCAGGACAGCGTCCATGCCGAGAGTAGCGGACCAGTCGAGATAGACGCCGTCGGTGCTTGTGATCGTCACCGAGTTGTTTGGATCGTCAGGCGCCCCACCGTACAGGTCTCCATAGGTCTCAGTCATCGTGAAAGTGCCGCTTGGAAACCCTGTCTCATCGGGATTATTTATTCTGAAGCCGTAGTCGAAGCCAGCTTCTGCACAGGTAGGATTGTCGTTCCAGTGCTCCGGCACGACATCGTGAAGAGTACTGGTGGGGGTGGAACTAGAATTGATACGGCAAGCTTCGTTTGCGCCGTAGGGTTCCTCACAATCGACGACCTCCTCTCGAGCAGCAGCTATATCGCCACTGTCAACGACGGTGAGAAGGAACCCGAGCGCAAGCAGTACAACCGTGACTGGTAGGACCAGCCTCACTATTGTGCGTTTCATAGTTGTCTTTTCTCCTCCTGCTCTCTAGATGGCTGCGTCAGCCGGTGAGCAGTGTTTCCTGATGAGTTCAGTGCGGAACAATTCTGCGTCTCAAGCGTCATTGGATGACTCCTTCTTTCTCGCCCCGGGTTTCTTGTCTGAGGCCTCGCCCGCCGGGATAGCCATAAACCTCATAATGATATGACTGCTCGTTGCTGCTCATAAAAGAATCGCAACGATTCGTCGTTCTGCTTGCCCCGAAGCCGCGCTGGCGGCCGGGGACTTGGATCTGATCGTATAGATGGATTTGTGAAACCACGGCACTGTGTTCGTCGCTCGTTGCTTCCATATGCCCGTCTAACCTCTAGCGTCAGTATAGCACGTAAGGCTAACAGCCTGCTTGGGAGTTTCTTAGAACTCTCTTAGATCTTTGGCCCAACGCCGTCCGCTTTCAGATTCGAAAAGGACCGGGGGTTGCTCCGCCCTTCTGACCAGCTCCCCAGGTTGACCGCTCTCCAGCTAGGCCACCGGCCGGAGTGCCGAGTTGACCGTCTCGACGAGCTCTTGCGGCATGAACGGCTTATGGATGAACCCGTTAACCCGCTGCAAGTCGACGCCCTGCTGGACGGTGTAGCGTCGGTCGAGGACCGTGATGACGACGATCGGGATGTCTTTGAGACTCTCGTCGGCCTTCATCCGCTCCAACACCTCGGCCCCGTTGATGTCCGGCATCATGAGATCCAGAAGCACCAGATCCGGCTTCACCTGACGGACTTTCTCCAGTCCCTCCCGACCGCCAAGAGCGCCGATCAAGCGCACGCGCTGGCGGTCCAGAGCCAGCTTGATCAGGGAGATCATGTCCGGTTCGTCGTCGATACACACCACGGTCCTGTCTCCAACCGCCTCGCCGCGCGTCACGGACGGATCACGGAGGGCCGGTGCCAGCTGTTTGTGGATTTTCCACATCTGCAGGTAGACGCTGGCTCCCGCTTTGCGGATCTCTTCTTCGTATGCTTGATCTTCCTCGGTACCCAGGGCGACGATTCTTGCCGAAGGCGCGTGGGACCTGAGGTGACGGAGGACGTCGAGACAGCTGGCGCCCATCCCGGTCACGTCGACGAGGATCAGGTCCGGCGGCGCCGACTGGACCGCGGATACTGCGGAGTCGCCACTGTTGCCTGCGCTGATGACGACGTCTGGGATCGTCGCTTCGAGCCAGCGGCGCAGCTGCTGGCGAAGGGTGTCGTCGTTCTCGACGAGCAGGACCGATGTCCTGTCTATCTCTCTATCCGGCCTCCCTCCCGTGGGATCGGCGTCACGGTCGATCCGCTGGGCGGGGGGCCTCTCCGCCTCCGGGACGTTTTGCGCGACGCTGCCTTCCGTCTCTATGCGGGCTTCGAGAAACGCGCTCAGGCTCTCCACGTCCGGGAACTTGTGTTCTTCCCCCGCACGGAAATCCCGGAGGCTAAAGCGCCACCGGGATGGCGGATCAGGCGGAATGCTTCGCGTCTCCCACATACGGAGGATGAACGTGTGATAGCGCGGCATGTCTCCTTCAGAACGGGTTGACACGGTTACTCTCCAGTCACGGCTGGATATCGTCGCCAATCGTGGTATAATCTTAGCAGTAGACCGTCATGAAACCGTCATGAGATCGTCATCAACCGTCATTGCAGTAGGCGACGGTGCAACTTCATAGGTCTTCTGCTGCGCGATGGACCACACCCGGTCTGTCCGCTCGCCGAGGTGCTCCCGGATGAGAGAGTATCATCACAACTTGGCCACTGAGCTTCCTAGCGGCTGCTGGGTGTCTTGGACCCTGACAGCCGGGTCTACGTCTGAACAGTCGCGTCCCCCCCGGTCTCGGCGTGCGACCTCTCTGTATGCAGCACGCGCAGCGAAGGGGCGGCGATGACACAGCGACTCCGTGTGACCCTGTTGGGCGATCTTCAAGTCACGCTGGATGGCGCGTTGGTCGACGACTTTACCTCGAAGAAGTCCCTCGCTCTCCTCAGCTACCTCGCCATCACCCGGCGCACCCACACCCGGGAGGTGTTGAGCGGTCTCCTGTGGGGCGAGTCGAGCACGAGCCAGGCCCGGGCGAGCTTGCGGACGGTTCTGTGGGATCTCCGACAGCGGCTGGCCCCCTTCATCTCGGCTGATCGCCAGACTATCTCCTTCAATTGGGGGCCGTCCTGCTGGGTTGACGTCCTGGTGCTGCGCGAAACCATCGCGGACGCGTTGAGCTGCCCAGGCGAGGCTCCTGAAGGGGATGGAGAGCGACCCTTGCTGACCGACGATCGGGTCGGGGCTCTGGAGGAGGCCGTGTCGCTCTACCACGGCGATTTCATGGCCGGTTTCTTCGTTTCGGACGCCCCACACTTCGAGGATTGGATGCTCGAGGAGCGGGAGCGGGCCCGGCAGGCTGTGCTGCGGGCGCTTCATCGGTTGCTCCTCCATTACGAGCGCCGGCACTCGTATCGGAGTGCGATCGACGTCGCAAGTCGACTGCTCACGATCGCGCCCTGGCAGGAGGAGATTCATCGGGCCCTGATGCGGCTGCTCGCCCTCGATGGGCAGCGGAGTGCGGCTCTGGTGCAGTACGAGACGTGCCGCCGGATGCTGGCGGAGGAGTTGGACGTGGAGCCGACGGTCAAGACCCGGCTTCTCTATCGTCGCATCAAGGCCGGCAAGCCTCTGGGGCAAGAGCGGACGGACTCCGCGCCTTCTTCGCTCGATCTCAACCTGGAGCACCCCGATCTGCGGTTTGAAGGACCCGCGTTGATCGATCGGGACGATGCGGTGAGCACTCTGATGCAGATGCTCAGCGAGCCCGAAGGGCGCCTGGTGACCCTGGTTGGCGCGGACGGGGTGGGCAAGACCCGCCTGGCGTGGTCTGTGGCGGAGCGGCTCGCACCGAGTTTCGACCAGGGCGTCCGGGTGGTCCCGGCGGCGGTTGATGATGTGGCGGGGACGCCGTCGGGCGCCGCGAACGGACGGGCTGATTCGGTGTGGGACCCTGCGCCGGACTCTCGCCTGGCATTGAAGATCGCCCGAGCGCTCGATCTCCCGATCTCAGCCCGCGCACCCGTGCCGAAACAGCTGCTCGACCATCTGGGCCATCGGGAGGCGCTCCTGGTGCTCGACGGGTTTGAGCCTTCCAGGGCAGTGATCGGCTTCGTTCTCGACGTCCTTCGCCGCGCTCCCTACGTCCGGATACTCGTCGTTGCCAACCGGGCGCTCGACGTCGAAGTAGAGCAGATTCTCCAGCTTGGCGGCCTGGACCTTCCACCGCGACCCGCCGACGGGCGTCGAGCCTGGGAACGGCCTGAGGAGCTCACGACCTACGCCAGCGTCCGGCTTTTCGTCGAGCGAGCCAGCCAGACGGATCCTGGCTTCAAGCTCACGCCTGCCAATGCGCGTCACGTGATCGGCCTGTGTCGCTCGGCGGCCGGCCTCCCGCTCGCCATCGAGCTGGTGGCAGCGTGGGTCGACCAGGTACCCGCGGCTCAACTGGCCGGCGCCATCG